>Ga0306923_10005304_pt1 | contig 12540 bp, 14 predicted proteins | sample sta12Can44000108_FD_203841 | JGI IMG/M metagenome (GOLD analysis project Ga0306923, IMG submission 203841) | Lab enrichment of tropical soil microbial communities from Luquillo Experimental Forest, Puerto Rico - statanox.12C.anox.44.000.108 (v2)... | ecosystem: Environmental > Terrestrial >... | reverse complement strand
GCCAGTCTTCCGGAGCGATTGGACCTGTCGACATCGGCATACTCTCGGGCAAGGGTTCGCTTTTTTTGACTCGCCCAACTCTGGTGAACTACACGGCGACGCGGGACGATCTGCTGACCGCATCGCGCGAGCTCTTTGATGTGGTGCAGAGCGGCGCCGTGAAGATCGCGATAAACCAGACCTACCCGCTGCGCGAGGCGGCTCGCGCCCACCATGACCTCGAAGGCCGCAAGACCACCGGCCAGACGGTCCTGACTATCTGAGCATGCGCTCTTAACCCCTCACCCCAACCCACCCCCGCTCGCGGGGAGAGGGAGTGACCCGCGAAGCGGGAGGGTGAGGGAATCAGGCGACCGATTTATGGGGACTATCTCCAGAAGGGGCGAGACCTAGTACAAAGACCGAGAAGGGTTAAGTATTCATTGCATCGAAGAACTCAGAGTTGCTCTTCGATTCCTTGAGCTTGTTGATCAGGAACTCAAGTCCGTCGACGGTGCCCATCGGCGTCAACACACGGCGCAGCACCCACATCTTCGACAACACGCCACGATCGACCAGCAACTCCTCTTTGCGTGTCCCGGATTTCGTAATGTCGATCGATGGGAAAGTTCGCTTATCCGCGACCTTGCGATCGAGGACGATTTCCGAATTGCCGGTGCCTTTGAACTCCTCGAAGATCACCTCATCCATCCGTGAGCCGGTATCGATCAGCGCGGTCGCGATGATCGTCAGGGAGCCGCCTTCCTCGATGTTGCGTGCTGCACCAAAGAAGCGCTTTGGCCGCTGGAGAGCGTTCGCGTCGACGCCACCGGTCAGCACCTTGCCGGATGAAGGCACAACCGTGTTGTAGGCACGCGCAAGGCGCGTGATCGAATCGAGCAGTATGACCACGTCTCGCTTATGTTCGACGAGCCGTTTGGATTTCTCGATCACCATCTCGGCGACTTGGACGTGGCGCTGAGCAGGTTCGTCGAAGGTCGAACTGACCACTTCACCGCGTACCGAGCGGGCCATGTCGGTAACTTCTTCCGGCCGCTCGTCGATCAGCAGAACGATCAGATAGACCTCGGGGTGGTTGGCGGCGATCGCGTGCGCGATGTTCTGCAGCATCACCGTTTTGCCGGCGCGTGGCGGCGACACGATGATCGCTCGCTGGCCCTTGCCGAGGGGCGTGATCAGGTCGATCACCCGGGTCGTCAGGTCCTTGCGCGCCGAATCGTCGAATTCGAGCTGCAGTTTCTCTTCCGGGTAGAGCGGCGTCAGATTGTCGAAGTTGATCCGTTGGCGCAGACGATCAGGTTCGTCGAAATTGATCCCGTTGACTTTTAGCAGTGCAAAGTAGCGCTCGCCATCGCGCGGCGATCGAATCTGCCCTTCGACCGTGTCGCCTGTGCGCAGTCCAAAGCGCCGCACCTGGCTTGGGCTGACATAGATGTCATCAGGGCCGGCCAAGTAATTAGCTTCGGCAGATCTTAAAAAACCAAACCCGTCGGACAGCACTTCGAGTACGCCATCGCCGGATATCGGGACATCGTTCTCGGCAAGCTGTTTCAGAATTGCGAATAACATATCCTGTTTGCGCAGCGACGAGGCGTTCTCGATTTCCAGCTCTTCGGCAAAGGCCAAGAGTTCTGCTGGGGTTTTACGCTTCAATTCTTGGAGGTTCATGGAGATTTGCGTGGGGGTTGGGACGAGGACCGCCCGTCCAAGGGTACGCCTGCATGGAGTGACTCGAGCAGGCTAGGTCGGGCGGGGATTTGTCAGGGAAAAGCGTGAGGAACCGATTACCGGTGCAGCGATCCCCTTAGCCAAAAGAGATATGCAGGTCAAACACAATTACAAGACTCCCGGTATCACGCCTCTAGGGCGTCTCTGGCATCAGAACGGCTTAACGACGACGAGAAACACTATGCCAATCATCGCTAACGTCGGCAGCTCATTGAGGATCCGGAAAAACCTTGTAGAATGTAGGTTGTTATTTGCGCTGAAGGCATCTCGCCACCGCGCGAGCGCGAGGTGAAACGCGGTCAGCACCCCGACGAGAGCAAGCTTTACCCAGATCCACCCCAAACGCCAATTGACGATCCCCGGGGTCCCCGCCAGTAGCAAGCCGAAGCCCCAAGTTGCGATCATTGCCGGCGTCATGATCCCCCGCTGGAGGCGACGTTCCATGATTTTGAAGGTTTCCGACCGGTCCGAGCCTACCGGCGCCATCGCATGATAGACCATGAGCCGCGGCAAGTAGAGTAGTCCCGCCATCCAGGCAACCATACTCACAATGTGAAGCGATTTGATCCACGGATAGGCATCAGTGAGCCAAGCATTCATGCTGGGGCTCCAGCGAGCGCTCGTTTCACGAGTGTTGCGAGCGACTCGATAAACATCGGTTCGACGCCGACTGCCGGGACCCGATGGTAATATGTTACTCCTACGGCCTCGGCGAGGTGGCGGTAATCGAGATCTAGCTCGACAAGTGTTTCCGAGTGCTCGGATACAAAGGAGATGGGCGCCACGACCAGCGCGACACCGTCCTCGCCGGCCCGCCTGATCTCCTCGTCGGTGCCGGGACCGATCCATTCGAGCGGCCCAACCCGGCTTTGGTAGCATACGCGCCAGTCGAGTTCGGGCCGGGCAAGCGCGGCCACAACCGCCGCTGCAGTTCCTTCTACCTGATCCGGATAAGGGTCCCCACCGCGCACGATCCTCTTTGGCAGGCCATGTGCAGTGAATAGCAAGCGAGGAGGTTTTCCGGTGCCGGATGCGGCGTCGAGCGCTGGTCCAACAAGTCCCGCAATCGCTTCGACCAGCCCGTGTTCGCAGGGATAGCAACGAACGACGTGGGTCGGGCGAATCAACCCCTCACGCGCCGCTGCGATCTGCCATGCAGCAAGGGAAGATGCCGTCGTCGTTGTCGAGAACTGCGGATAGAGCGGCAAGCAGACGATCTCGTCCGGGGCCCATTCTGCCACCTCGCGTGCCGTCTCTGAGCTCAGCGGATGCCAATAGCGCATGGCAACAAAGCAGCGATGCCCTGGTCCGAGCGCCGCCTGAAGCGTCTGGGCCTGCGCTTCGGTGTTGGCAAGCAACGGAGATCGCCCGCCGAGACGGGCATAAATGTCGCGTGCAACCCGGGCACGGCGCGACGCGACAAAGCAGGCCAGCGGCAGCCGCAGAAACCGCGGTAGGTCGATAATCGCCGGGTCGCTGAACAAGTTGACAAGAAAAGGTTGAACAGCTTGCAACGAATCCGGCCCGCCGAGGTTCATCAACACAACCGCGACGCGCGCCATGTTATTTAACGGCGTTCAATCCTGCGAGCAGGCTGGCGAGAGCCTCAACATTCGCCGGCGGCGTTTCCGGCAGTACACCATGGCCGAGGTTGAACACAAATGGGCCGCCGCTCAACGTCCGGCACAGCTCTTTGACCGCAGATTCGAGAGCGGCGCCACCCGCGATCAGCAGCACCGGATCGAGATTGCCCTGAACCGTCGCAAACTGTTGAAGCCGTGAGCGGGCATAGCCGGCCGGCACCATTGTATCGAGACCCACACCATTGACCCCTGTCTCCGTAATGTACCGCTCATAGAGCAGACCTGCGCCACGGGGAAAACCAATGATTGGATGATTAGGGAACCGGCGCTTTAATGCTGCAACGATGTGCTTTGTGGGTTCGATCACCCAACGCTCGAACGCGGGCTCAGGAAGGATACCTGCCCAGCTGTCAAAGAGTTGCACAACCTCGGCACCTGCTGTCATCTGAGCAGCGAGAAAGTCGACGGTGCCCTCTACAAGAAGGTCGATCAGGGCGCCGAACCCATCTGCGTCGCGATAGGCCCAGCTTTTCACCCGGCGAAAATCTTTGCTTGCCCCACCCTCCACCATATAAGTGGCGATGGTCCACGGCGAGCCTGCAAAACCGATCAGTGTTGTCTCCGGGCCAAGTGCTGCAGCGACGCGTTGGACCGCTTCGAAGACCGGCTCCAGGCGCGACTTAATTTGACCGAGCTTCAGCCGTGCGATGCCGGCGAAGTCTTCGATCGGATCGAGTACCGGCCCCTCCCCCTCACGGTATGTCAGAGCTTGCCCGAGCGCATGGGGAACGAGTGGAATATCGGAGAACAGGATTGCCGCGTCCATGTGATAGCGCCGCACCGGTTGCAGCGTCAATTCGGCGGCAAGCGCCGGGGTCAGGCACAGCTCGATAAAATCGCGGGCTTTTGCACGGATCGCCCGGTATTCGGGCAGGTAGCGACCAGCCTGCCGCATCAACCACCACGGTGGTGGCGTCAGTGCCTCCCCCCCAAGGGCGCGTAACAGGGGTTTGATTTGGCCAATCGACATCACAGAACCCTTCCTTCACTAGTATATAAGACTTAAAGAGGAGGTAGGTTGATGATCCCTGTGAGTCTCGGGGATCAGGACCATTCGAAGACTAATCCCATATCGGAAGACGGTGGGCCGGAATGCTGCTCCGCTGTGTGCAAGGATGAGGTCTGTGTTCCGAATGCGCGCAGCTTCAAGGTTGTGGAACAAGCGAAAAGCGGGGATGGTGAAGGGCGCTATCTGAGTTATCCAAAATGCTCCATGATGTGAGAAAATTCATAGTTGAATACACAACAGCGAGGAATGGTTGATGGAAAGCAGGGGATGATCCAAGTGCGGGAGCAAATTTGGCAGGTTTTTTCCTTGGTGATCATCGAATGATGCACAGCGCCGCGGGGATAACTCGGTCATCGCGGCTTTGCCCGTTGTGACGCGCTTTCATCTTCATCTTGTTTCTGATTCCACTGGCGAAACCGTACATTCGGTGGCTCGAGCCTGCCTTGTGCAATTCGACGAGGCGCAGCCGGTCGAGCATGTCTGGAGCATGGTCCGAACACGGGGTCAAATCGATCGGGTCATTGCCGGCGTTGAAGCGAACCGCGGTGTCGTTCTGTTCACCTTGGTTAGTGACGCGCTTCGCCAGTTGCTACAGGAAGGCTGCCGACGGATTCAGGTGCCGGCGATTCCGGTCCTCGATCCGGTTATCGGGGCCCTGGCCTCCTATCTGGGTCGCCAAAGCCGAGGATTGCCCGGTAAGCAACACCTCCTCGACAACGAGTATTTCGCCAGAATCGATGCGATGACCTTTGCTCTCAACCATGATGATGGGCAATCAAGCTGGGGCCTCGACGATGCCGATGTCTGCCTTGTCGGTGTATCGCGCACCTCGAAGACCCCAACTTGTCTCTATCTTGCAAACCGGAGCATCAAAGCTGCAAACGTGCCGTTCGTACCCGGGGTGTCGCTACCGCCTGAGCTTCTCGCTGCTAAGCACCCGCTAATCGTCGGCCTGACCAATGATCCGGAGCGGTTGATTCAGCTGCGCCGCAACCGTTTGGATGTGCTGCATCATGGCCACTCTACCGATTATACTGATATTGATGCAGTGCGGAGTGAGGTGCGCGAGGCACGGCGCGTTTTTGTCGAGAGACGTTGGCCGGTCATTGACGTTACACGCCGCTCGATCGAGGAGACTGCGGCGGCGATCATGAAATTGTTGGCCCGACGGCACGGCGCGGATGGATGAGCCGCTGATTCTCGCCTCGGCGAGTCCGATTCGGAACAAACTGCTCGCTACCGCCGGCCTCAAGGTGCGGGTCGAACCTGCGCTGGTGGACGAAGAAGCGATCAAACGGATCTTCCAAGTCGATCGGCAAGCTGCTGCCGACTGTGCGCTTGCTCTTGCGGAGGCTAAGGCGCGGCAGGTCGCGCAAAACCACCGACATGCACTCGTTGTCGGTGCCGACCAGATTCTGGTGTGCGACGAAATTTGGTTGAGCAAGCCTGCCGATCTCGCTGAAGCCCGTGCTCAGCTTCAGGCGCTGCGCGGAAGAACCCATGAACTCGTCACCGCCGTCTGCGTTGTTCGCGAGGCAGCTCGGATATGGCATACCGTAAGCTCGGCGAAGCTAACTATGCGGCACTTCAGTGATGCGTTTCTTGATACCTATCTCGGTGCCGAACAGGCCGCGGCTCTCGGATCTGTCGGCGGGTATCGCTTTGAGGAAAGAGGGATTCAACTCCTTTCCGACTTTCAGGGCGATTATTTTGCAATTCTCGGGCTGCCGTTGCTCGAGCTCCTCAGCTTTTTGCGCGTTTTCGGCGCGCTCGCCTCTTAGTCAGCCGTCCTTGCGCTCCACGACAGTATGAGAATCAGCGGGACAACGCGCCTCGCCGGCATCATGGGATGGCCTGTGGCCCATTCCCGATCGCCGGTGCTTCACGGCTTCTGGCTCGACGAGACCGGCGTTGATGGCGCTTATCTCCCACTGCCGGCGCGGCCGGAGCATCTCGAGCGGGCACTTCGTGCGCTGCCAATCCTTGGCTTTCGGGGATGCAATTTGACGATTCCGCACAAGCAAGCGGCGCTCTCTGTGGTCGATCGCGTCGAGCCGCTGGCGCGGCGGATTGGCGCGGTAAACACTATCGTGATTAGGCCGGACGGCACACTCGAAGGCCGCAACACGGACGCCTTTGGTTTTCGCGAGAGCCTACGCGATGCGGTACCGGCCTGGAAAGCGAACGCAGGCCCAGCGGCGATTCTCGGCGCTGGGGGCGCGGCCCGGGCTGTTGTCGCCGCTCTCGCCGATGCCGGCGTCACCGAGATTCGCATAGTCAATCGGACGCTGGCCCGCGCGGAGGCGATTGCAAGTGACCTTGCGACACAAAAGACGAGCATTACGGTCTACTCATGGGAGGAGGTCGGTGTTGCCCTGCGATTTGCCGGGCTTCTCGTCAATACAACGAGCCTCGGCATGGCGGGAGAACCGGCGCTGACGCTCGATCTCGCCCCATTGCCGCCATCTACACCGGTGGTCGACATTGTCTACGTACCGCTCGAAACGGGTCTGCTTGCTGCCGCACGGGGGCGCGGCCATCCGGTCGTCAACGGCCTCGGCATGCTGCTGCATCAGGGCCGACCTGGATTTGAAGCTTGGTTCGGCACACCGGTGAGAGTCACCCATGAACTGCGCGCCGTAATCCTGGCAACCTTGGCACCAGCGCGGTGATCGTTCTCGGCCTTACAGGCTCGATCGGCATGGGAAAGAGCACCGCGGCCATGACGCTGCGGCGGCTCCGGGTTCCGCTCTTCGATGCCGATCGAGCGGTTCACCGGCTTTTAGCGCCAACGGGGGCCGCGGCAGACCTAGTTGCAGCGTCATTTCCAGGCGTTCGCGCCGCGAATGGCGGGATCGATCGCCAGCTTCTCGGACAACACGTTTTTGCTGATCCGGAGGCTCTTTTGCGCCTCGAGCGGATCATTCACCCGATGGTCGAAGCGCTCGAAAAGCGATTTCTTGCTTTTGCCCGCGCGCGGAGGGAGCCGATTGTCGTGCTCGATATCCCACTTCTCTTTGAGAGTGGTAGTGAATGCCGATGCGATTATGTTCTCGTTGTTTCCGCACCGATGCTGGTACAGCGTCAACGGGTCTTGCGGCGCCACGGCATGACGGACAAGCGCTTCGCAGCTATCCTGAGCAATCAAATGCCGGATTACGAGAAACGTCGTCGTGCTGACTTCGTCGTTCCGACCGGTTTGAGTCGAGGGCTGAGCTTGCGCCGGTTGCGGGCAATCGTCAGACTCCTGCGCGCCAAGAGGTTGCCGGTCACTCGGCTGAGCCGGTATGCGTGCCGAGAGCGGCGGCGGACGGCTAATGCGTGAAATCGTCTTAGATACCGAAACGACGGGTCTCGATCCACGCGATGGACATCGGATTGTCGAGATCGCCTGCATCGAACTGGTCCACCATATCCCCACCGGGCGGAGTTTTCACCGATACCTCAATCCTGAGCGCGACATGCCCGAGGATGCTTTCGCCATCCACGGCTTGACCGTTGAATTCCTTGCTCGCCAGCCGTCATTTGCCGCAGTCTTGGACGAACTTCAGGAGTTCATCGGCGGGGACCCTTTGGTGATCCATAACGCCGAGTTTGACTTGGCCTTTCTGAACGCCGAATTAGCGCGTTTGCAACGGGAACCGATCACGTCAGGTTATGTCGACACACTGGCGTTGGCGCGCCGCCGCTTCCCCGGCTCTCCCTCAAGCCTAGACGCCTTGTGTCGCCGCTTTGCCATCGACCGGTCAGGCCGTGTCGAGCATGGGGCGGAGATTGATTGCGGTCTCTTGGCAGCCGTATACCTTGAGCTACTCGGCGGGCGTCAGCCTGGGCTCGATTTTGCGCTTCCGGCGACCCTCGCGCTCGACGTCGCACGGGTCGCACGTGCGCCGCGGCCGCATGCACCCTCGGCAGAGGAGTTCGTCGCCCACCTAGCGATGCTGAAAACGATCAGCAAGCCCCTCTGGCTGGCAGAGGTGTGAGCTTCAAACCAGAGCGGTGTTGGCCGAGCCGATGGCCTGCGCATCTGCCTGCTGGCGGCGTAACAATTCGCCGAAATCGATCGGGTTGATCATCAAGGGTGGAAATCCTCCGTCGCGCGTCGCGTTGGCGATGACGGCACGCGCGAACGGGAAGACGATGCGCGGTGTTTCAACCAAGACCAGCGCCGGTACCAGTTCGGCCGGTGTGTTCTTGACCGTGACGACGCATCCATAGGCGAGTTCGACCAGGAATACCGGCTCGCCTAGCGCCCGCGCCGTTGCGTTGATAGTCAACACGACCTCGAATACGTCCGGACCCAGGTTGCGCGCCTTTACATCGACGTTTATTTCGACGTCCGGTTGGGCGCTCTGTTGAATCAGGGTCTGCGGTGCTCGCGGATTTTCAAACGACAGATCCTTGATGTATTGGGCGTTCAGGATCAGCTGCTGCGCCTCAGAAGGGCTCGTCGTTGGTGGGCCGCCTACACCGTTACCCGTCGTATCTTCCGCCATAAGGGTCTCCTGTCGCCGGGGTTCACCGCGTATCCGGCAAAAATAGCGGTTCCGCTCTGCGGTCGGGCCGAGTGGGGTCGATCCGCATCGCCGCTCCGTTTGGTACCTTGAGCCCGATAACGGCCGTGATGAAACCCCATTCGGCCCGTTGGGGCTGTGCTTGTCGTAGCGCTGCGGGCGCCCTATTTGACCTGGAGTCGATGTGAGGGCCGGGTCCCGGTGCTCCCAGGACAGCGATGGGGCACGGAAGGCAATGGGCGAGTTTCAATATTTCGACATCATCTTGTTCGCGATGGTCGCCGGGTTCCTGGTGCTGCGGCTGCGCAGTGTTCTCGGTCGGCGGACAGGAAACGAGCGGCGCCGCGACCTGTTCCCGCGGCGTGCGGCGCCTGCCACCGACAAGGTAGCGACGCTTGTTGAACCGGACAAGCACATCGCCAGACCAACCGGCGATGCGCCTCCTGCCGATGTGGTTGCCGAAGGGCTGAACCGAATTCAGCGCGCCGATCCGAGCCTTGATGCTTCACATTTCATCGAGGGCGCGCGTGCCGCGTTCGAGATCATCGTCGCCGCCTTTGCAAAAGGCGACAAGGCAGAATTGCGGCCGTTGCTGAGCGACGAGGTTTTTCAGCGTTTCGCAATGGCGATCGACGAGCGCGTCGCGGCCAAGGAAACACTCGAGACACACATCGAAAGGCTCGACAGTGTCGACATTGCGGAGGCCGGGCTTGCTGGTCGCACGGCGCAGATAACGCTCAAGCTGGTTTCGCATCAGACCAATGTGACACGTGCGATGGATGGCAGTATCGTCGACGGCGCTCCGGGGCAGCCGGTCGAGAAGACCGATTATTGGACCTTTGCGCGCGATACGCGATCCACCGATCCGAACTGGGTCCTCGTCGCAACCAGCAGCGGTTGAGCGCGCGCCACGGTTCGGAAGGGAGAGTTTTCGGCGGATCGCGCCACTCGCGGTTCTTATGTTTCTAATCGCGACCCTGAGTCGCGACACGGGTCCATCGCGCTTTACTCTCGAACCTGTGGCCTTCTCGCAGCTTCAGGGATGGGTCGATGATAAGCTGGCAGTAGTAATCCCGGCTTTTCTCAAATCCTGTGCTCGGCTCTTGGCTCTGCCGGATGCAGCGGCGCTCGACGTAAGGCCAAACGTCGCCGATTACGGACGGGTCGGCGCTTGGCGAGAGCTGTGCGCGACCGCGGCGGCGGTGCCGCCGGAGGACGATGCGGCTGCGCGTCGGTTCTTCGAGACGTCCTTCATCCCCCTTTCTGTAGCCGATTACGGCGCGAGCGAAGGGCTGTTCACCGGATACTACGAGATCGAGCTGAACGGGTCGCGGCAGCGTCGCGGGCGTTATCAGACGCCGATCTACCGGCGACCCCCCGAGCCCGGCGCTGCCACCGGCTATTCTCGAGCCGAGATCGAGGATGGCGCGCTTTCCGGGCGTGGCCTCGAACTCCTCTGGGTCGACGATCCGATCGACGCGTTTTTTCTGGAAATCCAAGGTTCGGGCAGGGTCCGGCTGACTAACGGTGAAACAATCCGGGTCGGTTACGATGGGCAGAACGGGCAACCGTACGTGCCAATCGGGCGGTTGCTCGTCGAGCGCGGCGTGATCCCGCGCTCCGAGGCGACAATGATCACGATCCGAGATTGGATGAATCGGCACCCGGAAGCTGGCGCCGCGTTGCGCCGCGAGAACCCGTCCTATGTCTTCTTTCGCGAACTTTCAGGTGACGGCCCGATCGGCGCCGAAGGGGTTGTACTAACCGCAGAGCGCAGCCTCGCGGTCGACCGGGCCTACATCGCACTCGGTGTCCCGATCTGGGTCGAAGCCGACGAGCGCTTCGCATCGGCGGCTCCGGTTCGCCGCCTCGTCGTAGCACAGGATACCGGCGGCGCGATCAAAGGCCCGGCGCGCGGTGATCTCTTCTGGGGCACGGGTAGTGCTGCTGCGGCGCGCGCCGGGGTGATGAATGCGTATGGACGCTATTTCCTGTTGCTGCCGCGCGGTCTCGCCCGCCGTCTCGTGCCAAATTCCCGGTGACCGGGGATACAGCCAAATCGGGAAATTACCGCTCGAACCGCTGGATCGTTCGCCGGTCCCCTCGCCGAATCAACGCTTTGCACACAGATTTCCCTATTTTATAGATCATGGAAATTGGCCCATCGAGCAGGGAAGTATTGCGCCGGAACAGGGAGCGGGTTTAGCGATTTGCGGTCGGATCAGGGAAACGCCGATGCGTGTCGCACTCTTTGTCACATGTTTGGTGGATTTCTTCCGGCCGACCATCGGCTTCGCCGCGGTAAAATTGCTCGAAGCGGCCGGCTGCGCAGTCGCGGTGCCGCGCGCGCAGACCTGCTGCGGCCAGCCGGCGTATAATTCGGGCGATCGCGCCGATGCCAAGGCGATCGCCAATCAGGTGCTCGACGCCTTCGAGGGCTATGATCATGTGGTCGTTCCCTCCGGCTCCTGCGCCGGGATGATCCGGCGGCATTATCCGGAACTCTTCGCCGATGACCCGACGGTCTTGCCGCGGGCGGAGCGTCTTGGCGCGCGCGTTTGGGAGCTCGCCTCGTTTCTCGTCGACATTTGCGGGATGCACGCGGTCACCACGCGCTGGGATCGTCGGGTGACCTACCATGATGCGTGCTCGGGATTGCGCGAGCTCGGGGTCAAAGATCAGCCGCGCCGGCTGCTCGCATCGGTTGACGGGCTTACGCTGAAGGAGCTTCCGGGGGCCGAGATATGCTGTGGCTTCGGCGGTACGTTTTGCGTCAAATACCCTGACGTCTCCGACAAGATGGTCAGCGACAAAGCGGCGGAAATCGTCGGCACCGGTGCCCAGGCGGTCTTGGCCGGTGATCTCGGCTGTCTGTTGAACATCGCGGGGAAGCTCCATCGCCACGGCCGGCGGATCGAGGTCCGCCACGTCGCCGAAGTGCTTTCCGGCATGGCCGAGGAAGTCCCGCCGATCGGCGTTCCCCGATAAGGACATGCTCGCAACCAGCCGCACTTTCGAGGCGAACGCCCGGGCCGGTCTCGCCAACGACACTCTGCAGCGCGCACTGGCGCTGATGCGGACCGGTTTTCCGCAGCGCCGTCGGCTGGCCGTCGAGCGGCTCCCTGAATTCGAGGCGCTGCGCGATATCGCCAAATCGATCAAGGACCACACGCTCGAGCACCTCGATTTCTACCTCGAGCTCTTTGAAGAGAAAGTCCTCGCTTCGGGCGGCCAGGTCCATTGGGCGCGCTCTCCGGAGGAGGCCTGCGCCGCAGTATTGGCGATCTGCCGCTCGGTCGACGCCCGGATCGTGACCAAGGGCAAGTCGATGATCGCCGAGGAGGTCGGGCTCAACGAACACCTTGAAAAGAACGGCATCACCACGGTCGAGACCGACCTCGGGGAGTACATCATCCAGCTGCGCCACGAGCCGCCGAGCCACTTGATCGCGCCGGCGATCCATCTGATGAAGGAACAGGTCGCTGAAACCTTCCGCGCCGAGCACCGGGCACTCGACCCCGGGCGGTCCCTCGCCGAAGCGCGCCACCTCTGCGACGAGGCGCGCGCGGTTCTGCGGCCGCGGTTTCTCGCCGCGGATGTCGGCATTACCGGCGCCAATTTCCTGGTCGCCGGCACCGGGTCCAGC
>Ga0306923_10005301_pt1 | contig 12542 bp, 11 predicted proteins | sample sta12Can44000108_FD_203841 | JGI IMG/M metagenome (GOLD analysis project Ga0306923, IMG submission 203841) | Lab enrichment of tropical soil microbial communities from Luquillo Experimental Forest, Puerto Rico - statanox.12C.anox.44.000.108 (v2)... | ecosystem: Environmental > Terrestrial >... | reverse complement strand
CAGGCCGGTGGCGTTCGCGACCGATCTTGTCGGGCCGTCCGCCCAGTCGGTCGTGGCGGGGCTGGGCGACGGGGACGTGGCGCTGCTGGAGAACGTCCGCTTCGAGCCCGCCGAGACCGCCAAAGATGAGTCCGAACGGAAGCGGCTGGCTGCCCAGCTCGCAACGCTCGGCGACGTGTACGTGGGCGACGGGTTCGGCGTGGTGCACCGCAAGCAGGCATCGGTCTACGACCTGCCCGCGCTGCTGCCGCACGCGGCCGGCGACCTGATCGTGGCCGAGGTGGCCGTGCTGAAGCGGCTGACCGAGTCCCCGGCCCGGCCGTACGTCGTGGTGCTCGGCGGGTCCAAGGTGTCGGACAAGCTCGGCGTGATCGGAAACCTGCTCGGGCTGGCCGACCGGCTGCTGATCGGCGGCGGGATGGCCTACACGTTCCTCGCCGCCCTCGGGCACGAAGTCGGCGGCTCGCTGCTTGAGGCCGACCACATCGAGTCCGTGCGGGAAGTGCTGGCCGACGCGGAGCGGCGCGGGGTCGAGATCGTGCTGCCGACCGACATCGTGGCCGCGACCGGTTTCGCCGCGGACGCGGAGTCGGCCGTCGTGCCGGCCGACGCGATCCCGGCGGACCGGATGGGGCTGGACATCGGGCCGGACTCCCGGACGCTGTTCGCCTCGAAGCTGGCCGACGCCAGGACCGTGTTCTGGAACGGGCCGATGGGCGTTTTCGAGTTCCCCGCGTTTGCCGCGGGCACCCGCGCGGTCGCCGAGGCGCTGACCAAGGTCGACGGGCTGACCGTGGTCGGCGGCGGCGACTCGGCGGCGGCCGTCCGGTCGTTCGGGCTGGCCGAGGACGCGTTCGGGCGTATCTCGACGGGCGGCGGCGCGTCCCTGGAGTACCTTGAGGGCAAGACACTGCCCGGGCTGACGGCGCTGGAGGCGTGAGCGCGCGAGCATGAGTGATAACAGCAAGTTGCCGCTAATCGCCGGCAACTGGAAGATGAACTGCAACCATCTCGAGGCGATCGCGCTGGTGCAGAAGCTGGCGTTCACCCTGACGCCCAAGGACTTCCAGTTCGTCGAGGTGGTCGTCCTGCCGCCGTTCACGGACCTGCGGAGCGTGCAGACGCTGGTCGACGGCGACAAGCTCAAGATCGGGTACGGCGCCCAGGACCTGTCGCCGTTCCCGAAGGGTGCCTACACCGGGGACATATCCGGGCCGATGCTCGCCAAGCTCGGCTGCTCCTACGTCCTGTGCGGGCACTCCGAGCGGCGCCAGTACCACAACGAGGACGACGCGCTGGTGAACGCGAAGGTCAAGGCCGCGCTCGCGGTGTCGATCACGCCGATCCTATGCATCGGGGAGACCCTGGAAACGCGCCGGGAAGGCGACCACGTCGCGCACTGCATGGCCTCCCTGGAGGCGTCGCTGGCCAAGGTGCCGGCCGAGGCGGTGGCGTCGATGGTGGTCGCCTACGAGCCGGTATGGGCGATCGGCACCGGCGAGGTCGCGTCGCCCGGCGACGCTCAGGAGATGTCCGCCGCGATCCGCGCGCAAATTTCGGCCGCGCATGGCGCCGAAGTCGGCGCGAATGTGCGTATCCTGTATGGCGGGTCCGTGAAGAGCGACAACATCGCGCCCCTCATGGCACAGCAAGATGTGGACGGCGCCCTCGTGGGCGGCGCCAGCCTCGACGCCGCCGAGTTCGCGGCGATCAGCCGGTACCGTGAATTGGCAGCGGGCCGCTGAGGCTGTCGTAACGGTTAAGTGGAGAGAAGGAAGCGGTGGAGATCGCACTATCGGTCATCCTGATCATCACGAGTCTGGTGATGATCCTGCTCGTTCTCCTGCACAAGGGCAAGGGCGGCGGCCTGTCCGACCTGTTCGGCGGCGGCGTCTCCTCGACGCTCGGCTCGTCCTCGGTGGTTGAGCGGAACCTGGACCGCATCACCATTTTCTTCGGTGTTCTGTGGTTTGTCTGCATCGTTGCCCTAGGCTGGCTCATTAACCACTAACTTCTCGTGTACCTCCGGGCAAGCCTGGAGTATCTGGTGTACGTGGGCGGCTTCAACGGTTTCGACGATTCCCGCGACAAGGGGTGATCTGTGAGCAGTGGCAACGCGATACGCGGAAGCAGGGTAGGCGCCGGCCCGATGGGCGAGGCGGAGCGTGGTGAGGCCGCGCCTCGGGTATGGGTGTCGTTCTGGTGCTCGAACGGGCATGAGACCACGCCAAGCTTCGCGACCGATGCTGCTATTCCCGTCCATTGGGAGTGCCCGCGGTGCGGTTTCCCGGCCGGGCAGGACCAGGCCAACCCGCCTGCCCCGCCGCGCGTGGAGCCGTACAAGACGCACCTGGCCTACGTGAAGGAGCGCCGCAGCGACGCCGACGGTGAGGCCATCCTGGCCGAAGCCCTCCAGCGGCTGCGCAGCAGCGTCTGACCCCAGCAGCACGGCGGAACGCCCCGGGTGGCACACCTGCCCGGGGCGTTTCGCGTGTTCTGCCGCTCTGGCGCCGGTGCGCAAGGCTGTCAGGACGTGCTGGACGTGCTCGTCGAGGTCGCTCACTGCGCTGGCATCAAAACCGAGGTCAAATCCCGCCTGCCCGGACCCTGACCCGCTCCGTCGGCACGCTAGTTCTTGTCACCTGACCGGTACGCTCGGTGTATGGCGCGCGTCTACGCCGCCGCGCGCAGCGTGGGTTATACGCGAGACAGCTGCCACCTGGTCGACTGGTTCCTATTGCGGAAGGGTTCTTGACCATGTTCACGTCAATAGCCGGGCGCTCGGTCGTGGTCACCGGCGGCAGCCGCGGCATCGGCAAGGGCATCGCCTCGGTTTTCGCGAAGGCGGGTGCCCGCGTGCTGATCAGCGGCCGCGATGAAGGCGCCGCCAAGGCGACGGCAGAAGAGATCGGCGCGTCGTACGTGGTCGCCGACGTCGCCAGGAAAGCCGACTGCGAGCGGGTCGCGGCGACCGCGAACGAGCGGCACGGCGGGATCGACGTGCTGTGCGCCAACGCCGGGATCTTCCCCGACGCGCGCCTGGCCGACATGACCGAGGAAGACATCGACCTCGTACTCGGCACCAACCTCAAGGGCACCATCCTCACCGTGCAGGCGTGCCTGCCGCTGCTGGCCAGCTCCGGGCGCGGTCGGGTCATCCTGACGAGCTCCATCACCGGGCCGATCACCGGCTACCCCGGGTGGACGCACTACGGCGCGAGCAAGGCCGGCCAGCTGGGGTTCATGCGCACCGCCGCGATCGAGCTGGCAGCCAGCGGCATCACGGTCAACGCCATCCTGCCGGGCAACATCGTGACCGAGGGGATGGAGTCCCTGGGCGAGGACTACGCGGGGATGATCGCGGCGATCCCGATGCGGCGGCTCGGGACCGTCGACGAGATCGGGTACGCGGCGCTTTTCCTCGCCACCGACGAGGCGGGCTACATCACTGGGCAGACGATCGTCGTCGACGGCGGGCAGGTGCTGCCCGAGTCCCCTGACCTGGCGGGCTGACCGGTGCTCGAGACGCCAGGCGGTTCCCGGAAGCCTAGGGGCGGCGTTGCCGGCGATCACGCGGACCACCATCGACAGTCACGGTGATCCCGCGGCCGTGTCGGCGTGACCAGTAATGATTACCGTCCGGCTGCTATCAAGTGAAACTTGTACCACTTGGGCCGACTTTCACCCTAACGCGCATCGATTATGCCAGCATGTATCGGTACACGCAGCACAGGGGATCGTCGCCGGTGGCAGGGGGTGTCCAGGCCCGGCGAGACCGCGGGCTGCACGCCCTATGAGGGGAAGCTACCGTTGGTAACCGTTCACAACTTTTCCTATGGCCTGCTGAACCCTGCGCTCGGCTACGCAATGTCATGCCTGGGCGCCTTCCTTGGGCTGCGTTGCGTTACCAGGGCCCGCGCCTACACCGGTTTCGGCCGGGCCCGCTGGCTGAGCCTGGCGGCGGTATCCATCGGCGCGACGGGCATCTGGACGATGCACTTCATCGCGATGCTCGGCTTCACCATCCCGGGAGAACAGCTCCGCTACAACGTGCCCATCACGATCGCATCGATGCTGATCGCGATCGCGGTAGTCGGCGTCGGCCTGTTCATCGTGGGCTTCGGCAACGGCGGCTGGGCGCCGTTGCTGACCGGCGGCGCGATCGTCGGCATCGGCGTCGCCTGCATGCATTACCTGGGCATGGCGGCGATGAGCATGCCGGACAGCATGCATTACAACGTGCCGCTGTTTATCCTCTCCGTGGTGATCGCGATCGTCGCCGGAACGGCGGCGCTATGGATCGGCACCCAGGTCCGCAGCGTGCCGGTCACCATCGGTGCGTCGCTGATCATGGGCATCGCGGTCACCGGTATGCACTACACGGGCATGGCAGCGATGCGAGTGACCACGGGCTCGATGCCGTCCATGGGCGGCAGCACGGCGTCTTCCTTCCTGGTGCCGCTGCTGCTGGGGGTCAGCCTGGTCACGTTCGTCCTCACGCTGACCATCAGCCTCTCGCCGACGGAGGATGAGATCCATGCCGACGCCGTGCTGCAGCGCCGGCTCGACAACGAGTTCTCGTCCAGCATGCGAGTGAACGGCCAGGGCGCCGGCGCTCCCCGGGCCGCGGCCCAGCGCCCGGCGACCCCGCGACCCGCGGCCGCGAGCGCGTTCACGCCGAGCGCCTTCACCCGGGGCGGCTATGACACCGCCGGCCAGCTCCCGGACGGGGACGACGGCCAGCCGGCGGCGCCGCAGGCGCCGTCCCAGGCACCGCCGCAGCCGCTGCCCTCCCGCCGCCGCCCGGCCAACGGCAGCCGTCCCTGGGGACAGCACCCCCGCGCCGGCCGCTGACGCGGTCCGGGCGCTGACGTGGTCCGGGCGGTGACGCGGTCCGGGCGCTGACTCGCGTACGACTGGAATGACGTAAGCCGCGGCTATTACCGTCAGTAACCACCAATGGCCGCAGTTAGTATCATGGTCCCGGAAACCTCTTTTCGACGTAAATAATTCGCCCTATAACGAAGGAAATCCTTCGCGATCATGGTCGTCAGCGCTGGAAGGCCACGGCAATGTCCGTGAAATGGTCCCCCTCCGTAGCGTCGTCGTCCGGAATGCCCGGATTTGCTGATCCGTTGCCGACGGCAAGAGGCAGTATGCAGGGGAGTACTGCGATTAATTGGCAAAGCTCTGCGGATAAACGGGCAACTCTCGTCTCAACCTATTGATGAGCACTCAGAGCCAGTCCTTGCGGCGGAAAACCGTGTAGAGAACCACTCCCGAGATGAGCATGACGGCGGCCGAGATGACGAAGCCGACCTCCTTGCTGAAGCCGGGGTAGGGCACGTTCATGCCGTAGAAGCCGGTGATGAACGTCGGGACCGCGATGATGGCCGCCCAGCTGGTGACCTTCTTGGTGATGATGTTCATCCGGTTGCCCTGGATGGTCAGGTTCGTCTCGAGGATCGTGGTCACCAGGTCCCGCAGCGACTCGGTCCATTCCGTGGCGCGGAGCACGTGGTCGTATACGTCCTGGTAGTACGGCATCAGTTCCTCGCCTACCACGTGCAGGTCCCGGCGCATGAGCGTGTTGACCACCTCGCGCATCGGGATCACCACCCGGCGCAGCAGGACAAGGCTCTTGCGCAGCTCGAAACTGCGCCGCTGCACCGCCATACCCTTGGGCACGTCGGAGAACAGGGCGTCCTCCACCTCCTCGACCGCGTCGTCCAGGCTCTGCACCGCCTCGAAATGCCCGTCGACGATGTAGTCGAGCAGCCCGTACAGCAGGTAGCCGACACCGTACTGCGCCAGGTCAGGGCTGCCGTCCCAGCGGTCGACGACCTTGCCGATGTCCAGCCCGTCGTCCTTGCGGACGGTGATCAGCGCCTGCGGCGTCACGAACACGGAGATCTCGCTGGTCGCGAGCTCGCCAGTATCCAGGTCAAGCCGCGCCCCGTAGGCGGTTATGAACAGGTGGCTGCGGTACCGGTCGAGCTTGGGGCGCTCCCGGTCGTACAGCGCGTCTTCGATCGCGAGCGGGTGCAGCCCGAACTCGTCACGCAGCACCGCCAGGTCCTCACGGTCGGGGTCGCGCAGGTCGAGCCAGACGACCGCCCCGTCGGCCAGGTGATCGCTGATATCGGCGACGGGAAAGCCTTCCGACACGAGCCTGCCGTTCTGGTACATCCGCGTCCGCGCCTGGCACTTGGTCGGCGTGGACCCGCAGATGGCGGATGCGGCCACCGTGTCCGGGTCGCTGCCGTGGAAGGTCTGGAGCCGTGGCGTCGCCGGGGCGCCGAGCTGACCGCCGAGCGCGCCGTCCGGTCCAACCGAAATACCGTGCTCGTCGGCGTCCGCCGTGGTCGCAAGGCCGGACTTCGGTGGGTTCATCGGATCTCCTCGGGGACTGCCAGGGCTGCCACCCCAAGGATGCCATCCCGGCTACTGCTGCCGGGCGGCGAGCGCCTCCTGAACCAGGGGGTCGGCGTTGGTGCCGAGCAGCCGCCAGTCCTCCCCGTCGGCCAGCACCTTCTCCGCGCCGCGGATGGAGCGGAAGTCGCCGGTGCCGCCGAGCGCGGGCGGCTGCTCGCCGCGCGCGAGGCCCTTGGCGGCCCGCAGCAGCAGCCGGTGCATCCGGATCAGCGCCACGTCGGTCGACCCCAGGTGTTCCCGGGTCCGGTCGTAGACCGGCCCCGCGGTCTCCGTCGCCATCGCGTCCTGCGACCGGAAATCCCTGATCCCGCTGTACGACGTCCCCTTCTGCGCCACCCGGTCGATCTGGTAGTCGTTCTCGCGGGTGTACGTGCGCGGGACAACCCCGTTCACGGGCATCATCGAGAACGGGTACTTCTCGTAGGTGAAGAACAGCGGGCCGCCGTAGCCGCGCGGGTTCTGCGGCGGCTGCGTGGTGAAGTTGTACCGGTAGGTGAGCTCGTCGTCGGCCGGCACGACGAAGATCTGCCGCGTGGAGAACGGGATCTGCGCGATGATCGTGCTCGCCGGGAAGATGTACGCGGTGATCCGCGCGTGCCGGTAGCCGTTCGGAGTGACCCGGATACCCGCGTAGCGGAACCCGTGCCAGGTCTCGTCCACCTCGATCAGCGCGGCCGGGTCGTGCCGCCAGAACTTCATCGACATGTATCCCGACGGGTAGCCAGGCTTGTCCGTCCCGTCGTCGGCGACGTCGTCGATGGCGTCGAACTGGTGCAGGTTGGAGATGTGCGCGGTGTCGAGGTCCCCGTCCATCGACTGCACCCAGTTGCAGTAGATGACCTCCTTATTGGCGGTGGCCAGCGACGCCGGCAGCGACTCGGTGCCGAAGTCCCTGAACGGCGTCATCGACGACGACGGCCCCATGTACGTCCAGACGATGCCGCCCGACTCATGCACGGGGTACGACATGATCTTGATCCGCTGCGGGAACGGGTTCCGCTCGCTGCGCTGGTCCACGCACTGGCCCGTGACATCGAACTTCCAGCCGTGATAGGTGCAGCGCAGCCCGCACTCCTCGTTGCGGCCGTAGAAGAGTGAGGCGCCCCGGTGCGGGCACTGCTCTTCTATGAGTCCGACACGCCCGGCCGTATCGCGGAACGCGACCAGGTCCTCGCCCAGCAGGCGGACCCGCGCAGGCGGCCCGTCCGGCTCGACGATCTCCGAGCTCAGGCACGCCGGGATCCAGTACCGGCGCAGCAGGTCGCCCATCGGCGTCCCGGGACCGACTCGGGTCAGGATCTCGTTGTCCTCCCTCGACAACACGGCATGCCTCCCTCGATCCGCTGCGTGTTCTCTTGTGAGGCTTTCCCGGTGACCAGGGGGAGTCAACCGCGCGAGACGCCAACAAGGCGCGCGGAAAGATGGGCCGGCACCACCATCGGAACCAATCTCGTGCATGGAGCGCAGAAAAACTCCGAAGGGACTCCAGCGCCATGAGCACGCTTATGATCGACGCCATCCATTACAACGTCGGGAACATTCCCGCCAGCACTCCGAAAGTCGCGGGATATGTCACCGGCACGCCGGACATCCGGTGGACGCTCCAGGACTGGCAGCGGTTCCCGCATGCCGGGACCGTGCGCATCGACCAGTCCCCGGGGCTCGCCGAGTACGCGTCCAACGTCGCGTCGGTCGCGGACATCGAGTCCGGCGCCGGGACCGTCGGCGCGTTCGTCACGGCATCGGAATCCCGGCTGCGCCTGCGCAGGCTGCTGTGGTGCTACGGCACCGAGTCGACCCTTTCCCAGGTCAGCGCCGCGCTCAGGGCGGCGGGCATGCCGCTGAGCAAGTGCGGGGCGTGGCTCGCCAACTGGAACCTGTCGGAGGCCGAGGCGGACGCCGCCCTCGGGACGGCCATCGCGGGCATCCGCATCGTCGGCGTGCAGTGGGCATCGCCGACCAGCAATCCGGGCACCAAGGTTCCCGGATCGAACCTGACCCTGGCGCAGGCGCAGCTCGACCTGTCGGTCACGGTGCCGGGATGGTTCGCCACCCACACGCTGCCGCCGGCCCGGGCGGAGGCGGAGGCGGAAGTCAGTGCCTGAACGACTCCCGCTTTACCTGGATCTCCGGCGGCGGCTGCCGCTGCGGGTTGTGCTCCAGCATCCGCACGTGCAGCCGCAGGTCGTCCAGCAGCAGGTTCGCCAGGTCCATGCTGAACCCGTTCCGCACCACGATCCGCATCACCGCCATGTCGGTCAGGTTCTCCGGGAAGGTGTAGGCGGGCACCTGCCAGCCGCGCATCCGCAGCCGCTCCGACACGTCGAACACCGAGTACCCGGTCACGGAGTCGTGCAGCCTGAAGGCGAACACGGGCAGGTCGCTGCCGTCGGTGAGCAGCTCGAACGACCCGATCTTGGCGATCTCCGCCGACAGGTAGCGCGCGATGTCCTGGCAGGTCTGCTGGATGTGCCGGTAGCCGGAGTGCCCTAGCCGGACGAAGTTGTAGTACTGCGCGGCGACCTGCGCGCCGGGCCGGGAGAAGTTCAGCGCGAACGTCGGCATCTGGCCGCCCAGGTAGTTGACCTTGAAGACGAGGTCCTCGGGCAGGTGCGCGGCGTCCCGCCAGACAACCCAGCCCACCCCGGGGTAGACCAGCCCGTACTTGTGCCCGGAGGCGTTGATCGACGACACCCGCGGCACCCGGAAGTCCCACTCGATGTCCGGCTGCAGGAACGGCGCGATGAACCCGCCGGAGGCCGCGTCCACGTGGATGGGCACGTCCAGGCCCGCGGACGCCTGCAGCGCGTCCAGGGCGGCGCTGATCTCCGCGACCGGCTCGTAGCTGCCGTCCATCGTGGACCCCATGATCGCCACGACCCCGATGGTGTTCTCGTCGCACAGCGCCGCCGCCTCGGGCGCCCCCAGGTGCAGCCGTCCCGGCACCATCGGCACGTACCGCGGCTCGACTTCCCAGTACCGGCAGAACTTCTCCCAGCACACCTGGACGTTCGAGCCCATCACCAGGTTCGGCCGGGCGGCGTCCAGCCCGGCGGACCGCCGCCGCGCCCGCCACCGCCACAGCAGCGCCATCCCGCCGAGCATGCACGCCTCGCTCGACCCGGTGGTCGAGCAGCCGACCGCGGCCCCGTGCGACGGCATGTTCCACAGGTTGCCCAGGATGTTCACGCAGCGCTTCTCGAGCTCCGCCGTCTGCGGGTACTCGTCCTTGTCGATCATGTTCTTGGGGGCGCACTCGGCCATCAGCATCTCAGCCTCCGGCTCCATCCACGTGGTGACGAACGTGGCCAGGTTCAGCCGGGCGTTGCCGTCGAGGATGAGCTCGTCCCGCACGACCTGCAGCGCGGTGCGCGGCAGCACCCCGCGCTCCGGCAGCCGGTAGCGGGGGATCTCACTGCTCTTCTCGCGGAAGTAGATGGGATTGATGTCGACTTCGGCGGCGGACTCGCGCTCGTCGACCTGCCTGTGCAGTGCGGCCATGAGGCACATTATTCCGAACGGAAGGGGCCGCCTCGCGCTGCCTCACCTTTCTCCCGCCGCGGAACCTGCGCGTCCCGTCGTACGTCCAACGGCATAGACAGCGACGGGGCAGTACGCTGGCGGACGCCGGAGGCAGACATGACTGGGCAGGCACCGGTAGGCGGACTGCGGCAGGGGCTCGGCGCCGCGGCGGTCGGTGGCGCGGTCGCGTTGGCGGTGGTCTTCGGGCTGGAGCACGGATCCTCCCCCCCGGACAGGACGCCCGCGGGCAGGTCGGTCCGCTATAACCTCTACACGCACTGCGGCGTCAGCGAGGCACGCCTCGGCAACCAGTACTACGTGGCGGTCCACCCGCTCAGCGACGGGGCGGGCAACCCGCCGGCGGGCTGGGAAAACCCATATGACGCGGGCACCATGACCCTGGTATCAGCGACCGAGGCGGTGTTCACCGACGGAGCCGGGCACTCGGTCGTCTTCAGGGTGCGCCCGGGCGCCAAGACGTTCCTGCGGGTGTGCTCGTGACCGCGGAGGTCCCCCGGATCCCGGCCGCGGCCCGATAGGGTAGCTTTGCGCGGAACGGGCCGCGCATCGGGGCGGGGTGCGATGGCGCGGGAGACCCAATGGAGCCGCTAACGACGGACGATCCGCGGCAGGTCGGCGTGTTCCGCCTGCACTCGCGGCTAGGCGCCGGGGGAATGGGCCGCGTCTACCTCGGCTATTCGCCGGGCGGCCGGGCCGTGGCGGTAAAGATCGTCCACCCGGAACTCGCCCGCGACCCCGAGTTCATGCTGCGATTCCGCCGTGAGGTACAGGCGGCCGAGGCGGTCAGCGGCGCCTACACGGCGCCGGTAATCGGCGCCGGGCCCGACGACAGCCCGCCGTGGCTCGCGACGGCGTTCGTGGCCGGCCCGCCGCTGGCCGATCTCGTCGACCGGTCGGGACCGCTCCCCGAGGCCGCCGTCTGGCGGCTGGCCGGCGGCCTGATCGAGGCGCTGCAGGCGATCCACGCCCGCGGCCTCGTGCACCGGGACCTCAAGCCGGCCAACATCCTCATCGCCGTCGACGGGCCGCGGGTGATCGACTTCGGGATCTCCCGGGCGCTGCAGGGCGGTACCGTGCTCACGGCCGTCCGCACGACCATGGGCACGCCGGCGTACATGTCGCCCGAGCAGGCCGAAGGCCACGAGATAGGGCCGTCGAGCGACGTCTTCTCGCTCGGCAGCGTCATCGCGTTCGCCGCGATGGGAGTCGCGCCGTTCGACGGCGGCGACATGTTCTCGGTCGCCTACCGGGTCGTGCACACCGAGCCCGACCTTGGCCGCCTGTCGCCGGCGCTGCGCGCCCTGGTCGCCGCGTGCCTGGCCAAGGAGCCCGCGGCCCGTCCCTCGCTCGAGCGGCTCATGGACTCCGTCGTCGCCGGGTCGGCGCCTTTCCCGCCGGCGGCGCCGGGCAAGTTCTGGCCGGACCCGGTGGACGCGCTGGTGGCGGGCCAGGCGAGCCCCGCCCTCGCGGCTGTTCCGGGTTCCGGCGCGGGCACGGCTCCCGGCGCGGGCACGGCTCCCGGGGCCGGGGGCGGCCAGGCGCTGGGCGTCACGCACACCGTTCGTGCCGCGGCCACGCTGGTACCGCCGCCTGCGGGGCCGTACCCTGGCCCGGGTACGGCTACGGTACCGCCCCGGCGCGGCTCAGGCCGCTGGCTGCTGGCCGCGGCCGGCGCCGGCGTCGCGGCCGCCGCGGTCGGGGCCACGCTCGCGCTGGTCCTCGGGTCCAAGAGCACCGACTCCACGCACCTGGACGGGCACACCACCCCGCCGAGTCACTCGCCGACCGCGCGGTCCGCGCCCGCCGCGTCGGCCACCACCGCGCCCCCGGCGACCACCTCGCCCTCGGCGAGCGCGTCGCCGACAACGTCACTGATCGCGGTCACCGTCTGCGCCAACCCGGCCGGCGGCTGCAACCTTCCCGGCGCGTCGCAGTACATGGAGATCACCCCGAAGACGATCACGACCTCCGGGGACGGGTCAGGCTACGTGACCAACCTCGTATGGTCCGGCTGGGGAAACTCGCAGGCGACCGCCACCGGGACCCTGAAGGTCGACAACTGCGTCCCTAACTGCGCGCAGGGAAAGTACACCGGGTACCCGGCGACGGTGACCGTCGCGGGCCTGAAACCCTACGGCACTGGCCTCGAGGCCTATTCCACGATCGTGGTCAACGCGCCCACCGCCCCCAACGGCACCTTCACCTACACCCAGGACACGGTCCCGTAAGCCCCGCCTGCCCGGCTTCCCCCGGGCGACGGTGTGGTGCCAGCCCGCCCGATCGCCGTCCTGGCAAGATAGCGGCATGGAACGTGTGCTTGGAATCGGGGGGTATTTCATGCGGGCCGCCGACCCGGCGGCCCTGAGCGCGTGGTATCGCGATTGCCTGGGCCTGGACGCCGACGAGCACGGCGCATGGCGTCAGGGAGCCGGGCTGACGGTGTTCGCCACGTTCGAGTCCGAGACCGATTACTTCGGGTCCCGCGCCCAGCAGACCATGCTCAACTTCCGGGTCCGCGACCTGGACGCGATGCTCGCACAACTGCGTGCCAACGGAGCGGACGT
>Ga0306923_10005299_pt1 | contig 12545 bp, 7 predicted proteins | sample sta12Can44000108_FD_203841 | JGI IMG/M metagenome (GOLD analysis project Ga0306923, IMG submission 203841) | Lab enrichment of tropical soil microbial communities from Luquillo Experimental Forest, Puerto Rico - statanox.12C.anox.44.000.108 (v2)... | ecosystem: Environmental > Terrestrial > Soil... | reverse complement strand
TTCAAGCAAGAGGGTAGGTTTTCACTACATCAACTTTTGCAGTAAGAGGTGTTGATAGCCAAGGCCTTCACAGAGAACAACGGATCAAAATAATTAAACTGCACCAATCAATGACGAACTTCGGCTAACGATGTGAGGGTAAGCACGTCCAAAAGTCAGGAGCGACTCCCGATGCAATTGAAAAGGGCGGTCCTGGTTCTCCTGTTATTTGTTTCGCCCGCTTTCGCCCAGTGGCACCTGCAGAAATCGAACACCGACACAAGCCTGCACGGATTGAGCATCGTCAACGGTAACGTCGTTTGGGTCAGCGGCACGGGCGGGACGTTCATTCGTACCACAGACGGCGGCGAGACGTGGCAGGCCGGGACGGTCGCCGGGGCCGAGAAGCTCGACTTCCGCGGCGTGTACGCCATCGACGGCGAGACCGCTTACCTGCTGTCGATCGGAAAAGGCAACGAATCGCGCATCTACAAGACGACGGATGCGGGCAAGAACTGGTTGCTGGAATACACCGAGCAGAACCCGAAGGCGTTCCTCGATTGCATGGCCTTCTGGGACGCGACGCACGGCATCGTGGTCGGCGACCCATTGGACGGTAAGCCCGAGCTGCTGACAACCTCCGACGGCGCCCACTGGACGCCGCTTCAGTCGAACACGATACCCCCGGCAAAGAACGGTGAAGGCTCGCCGGCCTCTGGAACCTGCATCGCAACGTATGCTGAGGAGAAAGGGAGAAAGGAAAACTGGCAGGCGTGGTTCGTGACCGAAAACGCATCACGCGTCTTCCACACCGCCGATTCCGGCAAGACCTGGACCGTCTCCGAGACGCCGCTCATCACCGGCCTGAACCAGGGCGTCTTCTCGATTGCCGTCGTGGATGCCGACCGGCTGGTGATCGTCGGCGGAGACTATGATCATCCGCAGGTGGTGAAGCCCAATTCCGCCTACAGTGACGATGGCGGCAAGACTTGGAAAGAGAGCAGTCGGCGTCCCGAGGGATACCGCTGGGGTGTCGCGGTTGTGCCGGACACGCCCGGTCCCACCGTGTTCGCGGTTGGACCAACCGGAACCGACTACTCGATTGATCGAGGAAAGAACTGGGAGCAGATGAACGAAGAGCACACCAACACGATCGGCTTCGCCGACGCGCACCGCGGCTGGGCCCTTGGAGAGAAAGGGCTCATTCTGAAGTTCGAAGGAACTGCTCCCGGCGGGGTCGCACCAAGTCTGAAGAAGTAAAACCCTCCACAGAGCCAAAGCAATCCGAAAGTTGGACTTCGCCGAGCTTGGCAGCCCCGTTGCTGATCGGACTTGCAAAATGGAGCTCACTACAATTAGCGTGAGCGCTCCCGCTCACAAACATTGCGATCCCCGGAAGCAGCATTTTCGAGGTGGAGGTAAACCATGAACATTTTTGCCAAAGCCGTGGTCTGTGCAAGCTTGCTGGTTTTAGCGAAGGGGATCGAAGCGCAAACCACGGCTGATATTCCCGTTATCCACATCGCGAAGGAAGGCAGCTCGGTTCGGTTCGCAGTAAAAGGTTCCGTCTCCCTCGAAGGAACATTCGATAAGTGGGACGCCACTATCGCCTACCCGTCTAGGGATGCCGAAGCGGGCGTTCTGGACATCAAGATTCAAGCAGATAGCGTGAATACGGGAAGCGGCATGAAAGATGACAAATTGAAGAGCAAGGATTTCTTCAACGTGAAAGAGGATCTGTGGCTCCTGAAAACTCCGGCCGACTTCAAAATCAACGAGATACGGCGAGTCTCTGTAACATTGTTACATGGATGAATTTCCGATCGACGGAGCTTTTGCGCACCACAACCCAGGCGAATCGGGATTTTGAAGCTTCCGCCCTTCTGGTAATGGCTCTGTTATAATCGGCCAATTATTACCCTGAGATACGGAGATGTCGTGCCAGCTTCACGTGCTCCTTGGTGGCTTTACATCGTTGCAGCTTCGTTTCTAGGCTTCCTCGCGCTTCAAATCTATTCCCATGTTAAGGGTCCTGAGTTCCTCGATCTGCTTCCCGATTACAGTAATGGCGGTTTGATTGTGCTGCAAGTCGAGCGATTGTCCCAACACCCGTCTTACTGGGCCCTTATAACGACAAGAGCCAACTAGTGAACGTTGAACATGATCAGCTATTTCCCAAGTGCTACCGCGGGGCCTTCCAGACTTCTACAACTATCTCCTCACTTATGCAGACGCGAAAACTGCGAACGTCGAAAACAGTGTGCTCCAAAGTCTCCATCGATACTCCAGGCACTCCGTTTGAGGGCACCCTCGTTCGACGCGAAGGACCTGGCCAGTTTTTCCGGAGCTCTTCAGAAAATGTCCACACGGCGATCAGATCAGCTTGTATGGGATCCGATGAATTGCTCATTAATCTTTATACATTGGAGTTAGATGATGAAAGCCGGACCTGAGCCTTCCTTTTGGAATCTCGCGAATGTGAATTCTCCATTGCGTACCGCGACTCTAGCGTGCTTCGTGGCTGTTCTGTCCTACTACGCAGCAAAACTCGGAGGGACGCTGATCGTAGGTCCGCAGGCGGACTGGCCGCTCTGGCTCGGTAACGTACTGCTGGTGTCCATATTATTACTGGTGCCGCGGAGGATATGGCCAATACTCGTTGCAGCGGCGTTTGCAGCATCTTTTCTCTATAACGTGCAGACGGGTGTGAGTATTCGTTCGAGTGCTTTTCTTGTTCTGTCTGATACGGCCGAGATCCTCACGGCCGCGCTGTGTCTTCGCTATGCCTTTGGGGGTGTGCCTCGGCTAAACAGTGTACGAGCCCTGGCCAAGTTTTCGTTGTTCGCGGTGATCCTCCCGCCCTTCATTGGAGCATTCTTCGTCGCGCTGGTCGCCGACAAAAACTATTGGACGAGTTGGAGGATTTATTTTTTTTCGGAGGCGATCGTATACCTCACGCTCATGCCGGCTATCTTAGGCTGGTTTGGCCCAGGACCGGAGCACTCCAACAAATCACGGGGTTATTACCTCGAAGCCGCCGCGCTTATCTCTGGGCTGATCGTGTTTGGAAGCCTCGCGTTCGCGGCTACTTCGCGATACAGCTCTGACATCCTGCTTTATTCTCTCGTGCCATTCCTACTTTGGGCCGCTTTGCGTTTCGGAACAACGGGTGTGAGCACTTCGGTGATTACAATCGCAGTTCTGGCGCTTTGGGGCGCAGCCCACGGCCGAGGTCCATTCATCGAATCCCGCTTCTTTAATAATGTTTTGTCTCTACAGCTATTCTTGTTCTTCACGGCAGCGCCTTTCATGGTTCTGGCAGCCGTTGTCGAGGAGAATCGGCAGGCAAACGACCAGCTCTTCCGTTCGATTTTCGAGAATGCCCAGATCGGAATTGGAATCTTCAATATCCACACAGGTGAACACTTCACGAATCGTGCCACACATGAAATCCTCGGTTACAGCCCGAAAGAATTGAGCCGCACCGAGCAGTGGGATGAAATTGTTCACGCCGATGACCGCGCTTCCGGTGCACAGCGGTTTTCGGAACTTATCCAAGGGAAGCGTGATAATGACGAATGGGAGCAACGTTTGGTTCGGCGCGACGACCGCCTCGTCATTGCGAACGGCAAATGCAAACTGATTCGGGACACCGCAGGAAAGCCCAAATTCGTCGTTACGTTGAACGAAGACGTTACGGACCGCAGACTTGCGGAGGCAGAGAAAGTCCGGATTGCCAAACAGATGCAGCTTCTGCTTGACTCCACCGGCCAGGCTGTCTACGGCCTTGACCTCGATGGAAACTGCACGTTCATCAACAAAGCCACGTGCGAAATGATTGGTTACCCGTGCGACGAGGTTCTTGGACGGAACATGCATGAGTTGGTGCATCATCACAGGGCGGACGGTTCTCTTTACCTAGTGAAGGAATGTCCGGTATCCCAAGCCATCAAGAGTGGGAAGGGGTGCCGCACGGACGAGGAAATATTGTGGCGTCGCGACGGCACCGCGATTCCTGTAGAGTACTCCTCCTTCCCCATCCTGGAAGAAGGGACCATCAAGGGCGCTGTTGTCACGGCATCGGACATCACGGAGCGTAAGCGCGCCAGCGAGGCCTTGCAATCGAGTGAGCGGCTCTTCCGTTCGATTTTCGAAAACAGCCAGATCGGCATCAGCTTTTTGAATATCGATGGCCGCGCGGTTTTCACGAACCATGCGTTCCAAGAGATGTTGGCAGGCACCGAGAGCGAACTGAGCCAACTGGAGAAATGGGATGACTTCATTCACCCGGATGAACGTGTTTCCAACGCGGAACGATATGCCAAACTAGTCCAAGGCGTGCACGAAAAAGACGAATGGGAACAACGCTTCGTCCGCGGTGATGGCCGCATGGTGCTTGCGAACGCCCGATTCTCATTGATCAGGGACGCAGACGGAAAGCCACAGTATGTCGCCTCGCTGACAGAAGACATTACCGATAAAAAACAGGCCGAGAAGAAATTGAGGGACAGCGAGCAGCTCTTTCGTTCGATTTTCGAAGGAACACAGGTCGGCATCGGTGTTTACAGGATCGATACCAACGAACATTTCTCCAATCGTGCACTGCACGAAATGTTGGGTTACACCGGAGAAGAACTGAGGCGTCTGGAGCAATGGGACGCAATAGTCCCGGAAGAGGACCGTGATTCCTGCGCTCAGCGCTATGCTGAGCTCGTCGAGGGGACACGGGAGACGGACGAATATCAACAACGCTTTATTCGGCGTGATGGCCGCATGGTGCTTGGCAACGGCAAGTTTCAGTTGCTCAGGGATGCCGTCGGAAAGCCGCATTGTATTGTCGGTCTAACGGAAGACATCACAGAACGCACACGTGCCAAGGAAGCATTGCAAGCAAGCGAACGGCTCTTTCGATCGATTTTCGAGAATGCTCAGATTGGGATCAGCGTTTTTGACGCCGTTGCCGGGCAGTTTTACACCAATCAAGCACTGCACGACATGCTCGGTTGCACCCATGACGATTTAAGCTCAATCGAGAAGTGGGACCTGGTCGTGCATCCGGATGAACGCGCTTCCGGCGCGCGACGTTATGCAGGACTCCTTTCGGGTGAGCGCGACAAGGATGCTTGGGAGCAGAAATTTCTTCACCGCGATGGCCGCGTGGTGATTGCCAATGGACGTTTTTCGGTCGTCAGAGACGACTCGAGAAAGGTTAGTTACGTTCTAAACCTCACCGAAGACATCACGGATCGTAAGCGCGCCGAGGCAGAGCTTGTCACTGCGAAAGAAGCAGCCGTTGCCGCCACGCGGGCGAAGTCAGAATTCCTTGCGAATATGAGCCATGAGATTAGGACACCGATGAACGCCATTCTTGGGATGACGCATCTGGCTCTGAAAACCGAGCTAACGCCCAAACAGCATGATTACCTGTCAAAAACCAAGGCCGCAGCGGAGGCATTGCTCCGCATCATCAATGACATCCTGGACTTCTCGAAAATCGAGGCAGGCAAGCTCACCATGGAGCAGGCCGAATTCCGTCTTGACGCCGTCCTCGATAGTCTCTCCACGGTGGTGAGCCAGAAAGCTCAGGAGAAGAAGCTGGAGTTTCTCGTTGCCGCTCCACAGGATCTGCCACCTGTTTTAGTTGGTGATCCTCTCCGGCTTGGTCAGGTTTTAATCAACCTTGTAAATAACGCAGTGAAATTTACGGAACGCGGCGAGATTGTAGTCACGGTCAAGCTCGAAGAAAGGGTCTCCGACCGGATAAAACTGAAATTTACGGTCCACGACAGCGGCATCGGGATGGCGCCTGAGCAGATCGCGCGACTGTTTCAGGCATTCAGCCAGGCGGACACTTCCACAACTCGAAAGTACGGCGGCACGGGACTCGGACTCTCTATCTCGAAACGCCTTGTGGAAATGATGGAGGGTAACATCTGGGCGGAAAGCGAGCACGGTCAAGGTAGCACCTTTTGCTTTACAGCCTGGTTTGGCGTGGGGACCGCCGAGCGGCGACAGAAAGTTCTCCCGCCGAGGTTGGCAGGCATCCGGGTATTGGTGGTCGATGATAACTCGATCGCTCGGGAAATCCTGGCAGATGTGCTCCGACAATTCACTGTGAGAGTCGATTGTGTTTCGTCTGGCAACGATGCCTTGCGAGAACTGGCAAAGGCCGACACTCAGGACCCCTATCAGCTCGTTTTGATGGACTGGCAGATGCCCGGGCTTGACGGGCTGGAAACCAGTCGCAGCATCAAACGCAGGAGCAACTTGTGGAACGTTCCCAAACTTTTGGTGATCACCACATTCGGGAGAGAAGACATTCCTTTGTCAGTTCAGGAAACGGAGATCGAAGCCGTTCTACAAAAACCGGTCACCCCATCCGTTCTATTTGACACTTTGATGAATCTCTTCGGTGAAGCTGCGGATGAGAAAGCTGCCGAACCTCCAGAAAAACCAGATCGAGATTTACCACGGGTGAGTGGCGTTAGGGTCTTGCTCGTCGAAGACAACGAGGTGAACCAGCAGGTGGCTACAGAACTCTTGGAAAGTGAAGGAGCGAAGGTCACGATCGCCAATCACGGGGCCGAGGCCGTCAAGCTCCTAACTCAAGGGGTTCCGCCACTCCCCTTCGACATCGTGCTGATGGATTTGCAGATGCCCGAAATGGACGGCCTTACCGCAACAAAGATTCTGCGCGCCCACCCTCATCTCCAACAACTGCCGATCATCGCCATGACAGCCCACGCTATGGCCGAGGAGGCCCAACGCTGCTTGGACGCTGGAATGAATGACCACGTTGCGAAGCCCGTTGATCCCGGAACGTTTTTCGCAACTATCGCCCGTTGGACCCGTGCGCATCGGCGGGAGGTTCTCGAGGTGCCGGTCACGCCACCGAGTCAACCGGGATTCCGTAGTGCCGAGGGCGAAATCATTCTCCCCCAGATTGGGGGCGTAGACGTCGCTGCTGGACTGCAACGGGTCGCTGGGAATAAGCGCTTGTACCGCGATTTATTGACCCAGTTTGCCGTCAAACACGAGTTCACCGGCACGACAATCCGTCAAGCCCTCGCAAGTGGGGACCGCAGCAAAGCCGAGCGTCTCACCCATTCCCTGAAGGGTGCCGCGGGAAATCTGGGACTGAATGAAATATTCCAGACGGCCGGAAAGCTGGAAGGGGCGATAAGAGTGTCGCAAGCGGGAATCGAGGACCTCATCGAGGAGCTCACGGCAGTATTGGATCGTCAAGTCAGGAACATCCATGCAGCTTTTCCGGTTGGAGGCGCTGATGAGAAGACACGGCTCGACTCCCGACCGACCGACCCCGAAGAAGTTTTGGCGGCACTAGCGAACCTCAAGGAGCTGCTCGAATCGAATGACGCGGATGCCCCCGAAGCTTATAGGAACCTCGCCGCTGTCCTGGGGGACAGCGACAGTCCGTCGCGCTTGGAAGCTCTCGGTGCCGCCGTGAACAGTTTCGATTTTGAAGCGGCCCTGAGGCGGCTAGACGAAACCGGCAGAGAATACAGGTCTAAGGAGAAATCAGCGGAAATGACCAGAGCTGTAGAAAAAAGGCTATTACTCCTGGTCGATGACGACTCGGAGAACGTTCAGGTGGTGCATTCTATCTTGAAAGACCGATATAAGATCTGTGTGGCGACGAACGGAGCCAAGGCCTTGGAATTAGCCAAGGTTGGGCCTCTCCCCGACCTCATCCTGCTCGACGTGATGATGCCCCAGATGGACGGATATGAAGTCTGTGGGTGCTTGAAAGCCGACGAGAGGACAAAGGACACTCCCGTTATCTTTCTGACGGGAAAAACCGAGGTCGCTAATGAGGCTCGGGGCTTCGAAGTCGGCGCGGTGGATTACATTCATAAGCCGTTTTCGCCGCCGATCGTGACCGCGCGCGTCCAAACGCACATCATGCTGCACGATGCACGCGAAACCGTCGCTCGGCAACTGTTGTCAATAAACAGCGAGCAAGAGATGGCTCGGCAGATTCAGCTCTCTATTCTTCCGCAGGAAACTCCACATCTTCAGGGTTTAGAAATCGAGGCTCGCTACCTCCCCATGAGTTCTGTCGCAGGCGACTTCTACGATTTTCTGGTGATTGACGACAAGCATGTCGGTGTCTTGATTGCGGATGTCTCTGGCCACGGGCTCCCCTCGGCATTAATCGCTTCCATGCTCCAAACTCAACTGGCAGCGCAGGCGCCAAATGCTTCTAACCCCCCGCAGGTATTGTCAGGGTTGAATAAAGCACTCTATGGCAAATTCTGCAGCCATTATGTAACTGCGGCCTATTTGTACATCGATATCGACAAGGGCACGGCTACTTACGCTGGTGCGGCGCACCCTCCCATGCTCCTATGGCAGTCTAAAACGGGTCGCACGATCGAGTGTCTCGAAAATGGCTTGATGCTGGGCCCGTTCTCGGATGCGAGGTACTCGGCAATCACCTTCTCGCTTGAAGACGGAGACAGGATCGCCCTCATCACGGACGGGATCATTGAAGCTACGGACTCTTCGGAGAAGCAGTTTGGGATGGAACGCCTGCGGCAAATCGTGGACTCGACCCACTCTTTACCTGCAAATCGGTTCGCTGATGCTGTACTCGACGGACTCGCAGACTGGTCCGAAGATACGAGTGGCCAGTCAGACGACATCACCCTTGTCACCATCGATTTCAAGGCTACGGCATGATTGCTCGTGCGCGCTTCAGGTCGCGATTAGTGCCATTGGGAATCTGTTGGTTGGGGAAAAAATTCTTGCCGAAAAATTCTTGATTTACCTCTCTTTATTAGGCAAAGCTTCTCTCGGATACTTACCCCTGACGGCCATGTGATATCCGGTAGAAGTTTTGACTCTCGCCGCTTTGTTAGAAGGCAAAGGCCGCGGGTTCGAATCCCGTCGCTCCCCTTCCCTGGGCTAGGCACCTCGAAACGGGTAAAAAATCGGCAACCCACAACGGCAGAAGAAGGGAAATAGGCTGGTTTGCCAGGTTTGCCAATTCAGGGCCCCGTTGAATTAGCTAAGTGATTGTGGCGCCTTGCCTTAGCTTATTTTCCCCACTGTTCGCAATGAGGAGGCCGGGGGTTCGAATCCCCTCTCGTCCACCAAAAATCAAAAAATGGTTTGGGGCGCCTGTCGGTCACCGAGGAGGCCGTCGCCCGGTGTAGTTCGGATATACTCTCCCGCGTCAACCCCCTCTAGCGCAGGAGATATCGTGAAAAGAATCGCCTTCTTATTCGTTCTACTTCTTGTCCCTATACTCTTTACCGAGATGTCTTTGCGGGCGTCCGCGCAATCGGCTCCTGGAGCCGTTCCATCCAATCCGCCAAGTGTGGCCTCGCCCTCGAGTGGCACGTCCAGCGCCCAGAGCAAGCCTGAGACCAGAATTACCGCTTATACGCTTCCGCCCGATCTCTATCGCAAAGCTCATAACCGCGGCCGCATCAATTTCGCCACACGCATCGCAGGATTCTTCTACGGCCTCCTGGTCCTCTGGTTTATCTTGCTTCGAAGACTTTCCGCGAAGTTTCGTGACTGGGCCGAGAAAGTATCCCGCTTCCGCTTCGTTCAAGCCATCGTGTTCACGCTTCTTCTCGTGCTGACCATCTCCGTTCTTCAGCTTCCCGTAGATATTTTTGAGGAGATTGTTTCGAAGGTTTACAAAATCTCCGTTCAGACGTGGCCCTCGTGGATCGCGGATTGGGCCAAGGCACAACTAGTCACGGTCATTATCGGCAGCCTGCTTGTTTGGATTCTCTACGCTATCATTCGCAAGAGCCCGCGACGTTGGTGGCTCTATTTCTGGATCATCTCTCTGCCGATCCTTCTGTTTGTCATCTTCATTTCGCCTTATGTAATCGACCCACTCTTTAACAAATATGAACCGCTTGCCGCCCATGCTCCACAGCTTGTCCCCGAGCTTCAACGCATCACCCGCCACGCTGACCAGGAAGTTGCGCCGGAGCGCATGTTCTGGATGAAAGCCAGCGATAAAACCATTGCTACCAATGCGTCTGTGAATGGTTTTGGAGCGTCCAAGCGCATCATCATTTGGGACACCACTTTGGAGCAGGAAACCACCGACGAAGTTTTGACGGACTTTGGCCACGAAATGGGCCACTACGTCCTCGGCCACATCTGGAAAGGCTTCTTATTCTTTTCCGCTATGCTCTTCGTTCTCTTCTATCTGGGATTCGTGTCCATTGGCTGGCTGCTCGCACGTTACGATTCGTCTTGGGGGATTCGCGCTCTCGATGACTGGGCGTCTCTTCCCGCTTTGCTCTTGCTCATCACCTTTTTCGGTTTTGCGGCAAACGCCGCAGGCAATACGTTTAGTCGTTTTGCGGAACATCAGGCGGACATTTACAGTCTCGAGGTGACGCACGATCTCGTCCCCGATGCCGGTCAAGCCTTTGCACGTTCGTTCCAGATCTATGGAGAAACCGTGCTCGTCGACCCCGACCCCAATCCCATTAATGTTCTTCTCTTCTTCGATCACCCAACCGTTGCCGACCGCATCCATTTGGGCGTCACGTATGATCCATGGTCGAAGGGTGAATCTCCTCAGTTTGTAAAATGAGGTCTCAGCGGAGGCAGTCGGGTTTCAGTTGTTTCTTTTTTCACTTGGCTTCAACGGAGTCTGTCGCCAAAACGCTATCCACCGTCAAAAACGCACTGACACTTCAATGCGAATGCAGAGCACGCTACGGCGAATCGACTTCGGAAGGGTCGCCCACGAAAAGACAGGTTGAAGCAGCAGCCCGTGTTACTGCTCAGGCGTCAAGGTGGTTGTCTGGTGGAGATGGATTTCCGTCTGTCTCATAATCGCTGAAAAGAAACCAAAATGAAGAATCGCGCCGCATGTTCAGGAAAACGATGAAGGATGAGCAGGAGCCCAGGAGGTATGAAGCTACTTCGAGGTAGGTCGCCATGGTTTTCTGGCTGACTGTGACGTTTGTCATCTGGGGCCTTCTCGCGGCTCCCAATGGAACTCTGATTGCCACCATGTTGATATCGGCCCTTTCCGCTTCCGGGGGCAATCTTACTGATCTTGGAGATGTACACACCGTACGGGGGTTGATTCAGGTCTCGGACGCGCCTTTTCGTGCCGCGCTCGCTCACCTCGGCCAATAGGACACCCGGATAAAAGGTCTGTGGGGCTTGGCGCCCCAGGGCCTTCCCAAATTTCTATGACGACTTGCACTGAAAACGATTGGGTCAGGATAGCAGTCCTACTCCTATTCCTGTTCCTGCTGCTGTGTGGAAGAGCCAGTGGCCAAACATTTCAGTTTCTGCCCGAGGTGAATGTCTTCTCCAAAGTCCAGCCAGCTATCCGATTCAATTTCCAAGCAAAGGAAACCAGAGAAGCCGGGGACCCAACGCAAGCGGAAATCGGGCCCGGATTCGATTTCTTTCTGAAGCCACTCGCGCCGCTCAGACGAATCGCGGCCTTCGATCCGGATGAATCGAAGTCCCGATCGCTGCAGTTATCCGCCGCTTCCGTTATGTTCCTTCACCGGATAAACCCCATACCGAGCGCCTGATAGTGGCCGCTACTCCCCGGCTTCCGCTCGTATGGAGCATCCTGCTTTCCGACCGCAACCGCATGGACCTCGATTGGTCCCAAAACCAATTCACCTGGCGCTATCGGAATAGGCTAACTCTGGAGCGGAGACTCGCAGTGCGCTCGTACCACCCAGGACCCTACGTTAGTGCTGAGGTTTTCTATCAGAGTCAGTACCAGAAATGGAACACCACGGCACTCTACGCCGGCTGTCTCCTTCCGCTCAGCAAGCATTTCCAGTTCGATCCCTATTATGAACATCAGAACATCACCAGCAAAAAGCCGAATCAGCAGCTAAATCAGTTCGGGTTGATCCTGAATATGTACTTTTGATCAAGGCAGTCCCTCGTCGTACACCGGGAGAAAAAGCTCCTGTTAAACGCAGTACCGAAGAGCGGCGCGCCTCCTGCAAAGAATTATCGAGTTGCCTCGGCACGCGCAGTGCTGGGCGCTACACAAGGCCTTGAGCGGGCTGCGGGTGGAAAGATAAAATCACCTTGGCAATGACGAGGGCGTTGATCAGGCCGATTCCATATGCGAAGTATGAGATGTGAAACTTGCCCAGCAAGAGCATGCTGTGCGTGACCAGGGCGCAAGAGAAAAAAGCTAGATATGCTGCGAGGATGGCGACTTCCTCAAATTCGCGGGCTCACTTTTTGTTTCAATCCGTCTCTTCTGTAGAGTCTTCCGTATCCATACAGTCCTCCCTTGTCATCATCCGCGCGCAAATGAAATCGATTACAAATTCGAGTCACGAGGTATCAACGATAGGTTGCTCTGGGCAGACGCGTGGAGGCCTTCTCATCCGATCCTCATCAATTGCTGCTAGATCCCGGGTTTTCCATCTTTTTCATCGCTTCGTCGATGGCTTTCTTCATGCTCAAAGTGTCCGCACCCTGGCTTGGCGGGAATTCCTCGAGACTCTTAAGATGAGCCGCGAGGAACGGTCCCGCAGCGGTAGGGGCCCACAGCTTCTGCGCGAAGAACAGCC
>Ga0306923_10005295_pt1 | contig 12547 bp, 8 predicted proteins | sample sta12Can44000108_FD_203841 | JGI IMG/M metagenome (GOLD analysis project Ga0306923, IMG submission 203841) | Lab enrichment of tropical soil microbial communities from Luquillo Experimental Forest, Puerto Rico - statanox.12C.anox.44.000.108 (v2)... | ecosystem: Environmental > Terrestrial > Soil... | reverse complement strand
GAGTCAGTGCAAAGTCATCCGCTGTTTCGGTTTCGAGGCCCTGACCGGAGGGCCTGGAAAGCGCACCTAGCTTGCCGTCCGGGCTACCGGTGCTAAAGGAAAAGCGATCGGCCTGCGCGCCTGCAGCAAAACAAACCGCGAAAGCCAATGTCAACACCGTGACGCTAATTCGAGTTGTCATAGTCGTTCCTCCACTGCTACTTAGGTTCCGCAAGACGAAAAACGATATGAAGGGTTTGTTACGGCGAAATAAACCATTCGTTAACAATTGGCGGCCGACAGGGTCGCCTTTTGTGTTGAAGCTGCTGGCCGTCGTGGAGGGTGCGAACGAGCAGGCTTATCACCAGCAGTTTGCCTACGCCCGCACCCGAGGCGAGTATTCGAGCCTGTGCCGGAACTGCTCAAACTGATTCTCCAGCATTGCAAGCCCAAGCTCAGCATGGCAGCGTAACAAAAAAGACTTGACAAAGTACTAGTACTTGTGATAATCTGTGTTTGTCGTTGTGAGTACTTGGCCCCTAATGGCCTGTAGGCTGCTAACCTTGTTGAGACCAACGACCCGCTCATGGCTTGGCGAGATGAAACAAGCCGATAGCGAGACGGCTGGGCGCACCGCGCCACCCACGGACAGCTACTCGCGTTGAGAGCCGCCACAACAGCGTGCGAGGCGGCAAGCAGTCGGCACGCAGAATACCCACCTCATTGAAGTTGGGACATCCGACCAAGGCGTAATTGCGCCTAGATAATTTTCGGTGTCTCGATGTCTCAATCCGAAGTTGCAAAGCTGAATTTCCCGCCGCGAAGGCGAACAGAGCGCGTTAAGCGAGCCGACCACAGTGGCAGAGGCGGCAGCATGACGAACCCCGTGCTGAAAACGCCCGTCGCGGCGAAAGGTCAATCTGATATAAAGGACGGGACTGGAACGCATGGCAGAGAGGTCAAACGCCGAATGCGTTCACGCTATCAGAAGGGCACTTTACAGAAGGCAGGTAACCAAGTCTTGGTCCGATTCCGAGTAGACATGCCAGACGGGCGTCGAGTTCTGACGTCCGAGAAGGTGTGTGACCTTGTGAACGGGAAGCCGACCTTGTCGCTTGCCGAACAACGACGCCGAGCAGCCGAGATTGTTGAAGCGGCTGGCGTCAACAACACCACGCAAATTAAGCAAAGTGTTCTCGGTCTGACGTTCGGTGAACAAGCCGAAGCGTTCTTAAAGTACTCTCAGACCAAGAACGACCCCATCAGCACCAACACCGCTTACACTTGGCGCACGACTCTCGACAAATGGCTTATTCCGAACATCGGCGGAATGTTGCTCGCAGATGTCAAGAATAAGACCTTGAGGGACCTCGTTGAGGCTATGGTCAAGGGCGGTCTGGCACCGAAGTCCATCGACAACTACATCGGCTTGGTGAAGTTAGTTGTGGCTTCGGCAGTTGATGACGAAGGCGAACAGATTTACCCACGCAAGTGGAACGCCGACTTCATCAACGCACCGAAGGTCAAGAAGCAACACAAGCCGTCGTTCGAAGCCGAAGGCGTAACCGACATCATCGCCAGAGCCAAGAGCCAGAATCGCTTGCTGCTTCTATTGGTAGCAGCGACTGGTCTACGTCTCGGTGAACTGTCGGGGCTGTCTGTGGAAGACGTCACGGATGGCGGCGCAACCATCACGGTGCGCCAACAAGCCACCCGTGGCGGTATCACGGACAGGCTCAAGACCAAGAACGCGTACCGAATCGTGGATGTTCATTCCTCTGTCGCCGCCGAACTGGCGGCGTTCATCGGAACCAGAACGAGCGGCTTGGTATTCGCAACGTCGAAGGGTACAGCCTACAACCCCAGCAACCTTCGAAATCGTCTCTTGTATCCGATTCTTGAGGAAGCTGGAATCGACCAAGCGGGCTTCCACGCCTTCCGTCGCTATCGTGTGACGTGGCTCCGCAAGCGCCGCGTGCAAGAAGACCTCATTCAATATTGGACAGGTCACGGCGACAAGACGGTCACGGACGGTTACAGCCAGTTGGAAAACGATAAGCAGTATCGCAAGATGGTCACGGAACAAGTGGGAATTGGCTTCGAAATCCCGCCAGTTGTTCAAAATGTTCAAAAATCAGAAAAGGAGAGACTAACTCTAGCGGCTTGATTCTTCGGGATTAAAGTGGTCGGGGCGAGTGGATTTGAACCACCGACCTCCTGGTCCCGAACCACACGAATAAAAATCTAAGATGTTGAATTGGCTCGAGTTCCCTGTGCTGCCCTCTCACTAATTGCGCTACGATTTGCGCTACGGCCGGCAATGCCAGCCGATGACTCGCGCCGACAGATGATTGCAGAGGCTTGGAATATACCGAAGGCGCTGGTTCTGCCCTTCAAGTGTAGGTCGGCGGACGGCGTTCCGGAAAATGCTAAGGTCAGGCTCAGTGGTCTTGAAGCGGCCTCAACTTGCCTCGAAGCTAGCGCTTAAGGGCCTTGAAGAGACGCGAGGCGATGCGGCTTGGACCGCTCTCAAAGCACTGGTTTGATGTCGACGACGGGCGTGCCATCGATGACTTCGATGGGGCCGATGCGGAGCCGGTTCTTGGCGAGCTCCCGCACGGTGACGTGATGAAGGCCTAGCGGATTTGGCCGGTCGGGAGATCGCGTCGCAAAGACGCCCGTGAGTGGGCGGCGCGGGTCTGAGCGCGGATGAACCTTCAGAACATCGCGTCTAGCCTGATGCAGCCAAGTGACAACGATAATGTTGTCGCCGACCACGAGGCCGTCTAGGCCTTCCGCCAGCAACGGACTAACTTCAAGCCATCCGTCGGGCGCACCCTCCGAACCTTGTTTGGGCGCTTCGCTGCGATTCTTGATGCTGGACCGGATCACACCAATGGGACGAAGCTGTGCAGGCTTGTCGCGCTGCTGGTGTCTTCCCATCTTTCTTCCCGCTCTCTTCTGGGGCCTCATCGAAGACTTCTCCAATCCTGAACGATCTTTTCGCGTTAAGGAGTCTCACTGTATCTTCTTGATTTTACAATCGGCTACACTTTTGTCGAACGACAGGACGGAGTTTTCGGGAACCACGGGTTGGCGCAGCGACCGGAGCTGGTATTCAGAGAAACGGGAGCGATGGACGACCGGAAGATGGAAGACCTCGTTCGAAAGATCGCGAGCCAGCAATGCAGATCCTCGACGAAATCATCGATGCGCACGGCGGAATGGATCTCTGGAACAGTATCGATGAGCTCGATGTTGTGCTGTCGAGCCAAGGGTTTCTGTTCACATCGCTGATGCGGTGGCGGGCGCCGGTCGTGAAACGCAAGCAGGTTCGCCTATTGACGCGCGAGCCACGGTTGGCCTTTTTCGATTTGCCGGAGAGCGGCCTGAGGTCAGAACTGATCGGCAACGATGAGGTTCGCATTGTCGATGGCAGCGGAACGACCATCGCGCAACGATTGAATCCACGCGCGGCGTTCCGCGGCCTCGCGCGCCTCACGTGGGACGCGCTCGATTTCACCTACTTCGCCGGTTATGCGCTGTGGAACTACCTCACCACACCGTTTCTTCTGGTTTACAAAAACGTTCACGTGGGAGCTCTCGATCCGCTCGACGGCCTGTCACGGCTTCGCGTTACATTCCCCGACGAAATTCCCACGCACTCGCGCAGGCAGATCTTCTATTTCGACAACCGCAGAAGGCTGCGACGGCTCGATTACGCCGTCGACATTGTGAGCCGCCGTGTGCGCGGTGCGCATTTTTGCGACGAGTACAAAACGTTCGACCGCCTCGCGGCGCCGACGCGCCGCCGAGTGTTCCCGCTGCTGATCGGCAATGCTCCGCTGCCGGGACCGACGCTCGTGGCGATCGACATTCACAGCATCGAATGGAGAGCACGATGAACGAGCCGTTATCGACGTCAGCGCTGGCGGCTTCGCGCCGATGACCCGGTCGCTGAATCCTGGCGGGAGCATGCGCCACGGCAACGCTGGGGTGGCCGGGCGAGAAGTCGAGAGCGCGATGAATGAGAGCGTCGGCACACTGCCGACCGTCGTGTCCGGAGCCACAAGAGATGGATGACGGGTCGCGCACAAGCGACGGAACTCGTGAGAGACAAGGGAAGCCTCGAGTCAATTATTGCGGACCACAAGAGGGCCAGCTGTTTACGGAGGAAAATATTTTCCGCTTTGAGGGCGGCGCTCGAGCGCGTCCCCAACAGTAGGAACTGCAGAGCGTCCTGGGCCAGATCGAGAAGTATAGAAACCAAGCGAAGCAGGGAATGAGCCGTTCTCATGGAGCTGGGAGCATGCCACGAGTGTGCTAGTGGGAGCAATCTAGCGTTTCGCGTAGATTTTTGTTCACAAATTCATCGCGTACGGATTTTTTGCGGAGGACAGCTAACAATCGGCTGCTCATTGGACGAGTAGTCGGCAAACCTTACCTCACCCGATTACGGAAGGGTAGCCCGTCACTCGACAGTTGGCGAGACTTTTCTCCAGCCGAATTTTTTCCCAGCTCGCGGTGGCAGCGACCGGGCCGCAGGCCCTAACGGACAGGTAGGAATCACAGGTTCCATTCCATGCCTTTGCTTGCACAAACATGGCGGCTCACGCTGTGCCGTTCCTCTATGACGAGAGTGGTTCTTCAAATCGGGATTTTGTCAGACGGACGTTAAGTCAGATTCCAGAGCGGATGTATCCGGCACACTCCTCAAGCCTATGCCACGCGTGATGAAGATCGTGACAACAAAGCCGAACATGAAGAGGTTGAGCAATGCGTCGGTCAAAAGCAACCCATGCGTGCCAAAGTAGCGAAAGCCCACACCATCAAGCCAGACCACATAAAGGACCGGAATACTCACGGCGGCGTTCAACAGGGAGTACAACGTGCTGGCGTCTCGGGTTTCCGGGCCGACAATCTCGACGATGAGAGCCACGCTCCGCGCCCAGCAGAGACCCTGTGTTGTTAGATAAAAAAACGTACCGGCAAGGTACACCGTCGGCTGGTTCGCCACGAGCAGAAAAAAGGCGGCCAGTGCATTCGTGACTCCGGCTGCGGCGTAGGTGAGGCGGCGGTCCCAAGTGCCGGGCACCAGCGTGCTGGCCAATGCCCCTAGTGCCAGTGCACCACCTCCTCCTAGCCCGTTGATCCACATAACGCCGTTCCCGCCGACTCCGTAATGCGAAGCGATAGCAGGGAGCAGGCTCTGCGCCGCGCCCGTCGCGCACGGAGATAGAAGGAGCAACGTACCCCACCGGCGACTTCGCGAGCGCGCCAAGCCCCAAATTTCTTTGCCTATAGCGGCGAACCGCCCATGGAACCACGGTGACGGAAGAGGAGCGGACTCCTTGACTGTAAAAGCGAGTGGTCCGAGCATGGCAATGAGAATCGCAAAACAGAACCCGGTCGCGAGGAGCGACATCCGCGCGACGAGCCACAGCACCATGGCTCCGCTCAACGCGCCGCCTCCTAACACTCCTACTTGTGTCCACGCGGCTGCCTTGGGCTGATCGGTCACACTCATCATTCGTACAATCAGCCCTCCACACGCCGCCACGACAAGAAAGGTCACCATGCCTCCCGCGAAAATGATCGCGGTCATGAGAAGTGTGTGTGAGACTCCAATTAAAGGGAAATAGACGCAAGCTGCTATGGCCGTTCCGAAAGTTCCTATGGCCAGCCAAGTTCTGCGGCGCAGCTTAATATCAACGATTGGCGAAACGATTAGCCCCGTCACACCAGGCAGATTGATGATTGAACTTATGGTGGCGATTTGATCTACGGACAGGCCAGCTCTCGCGAGCAAGAAAGGTAGAGCAGTGTAGTTAAGCCCGACGATCATTCCCAGCGGAAGAATGAGCAGGCTAAACACCCATGGAGCCGGCCATCGGCGCAGGGTAGTCATGTTCGGAAAAGTCTAGCAAAAAGTGCAGTCTTGCTTGTCATTGTGGTGTGCGTCGGAACGTGCCGGGGAAATGGCTGCGAGCAGGACGAGAGCGCCGTCTCCTGCCGGATAAGGACTCTGCCAGCCCTTACCACCAGAAAAAGGAGGGAGTCCGTCTCCGGGAGGAGACGATCTTTTTCGTGTAGGCGAGCCAAATTTAATATCATTGCGCCTTAGCGCAAGCGTGTGAGTATGATCTGAACTTATGAAAGCCGCTTGGTATGAAAAGCAGGGCGCTGCGCGTGACGTTCTGGTCCTCGGTAACATGGACGCCCCCCAGCCCCGCTCAGGGGAAGTTCGGATTCGCGTCGCCTTTTCAGGTGTCAATCCGGGCGATGTGAAGAAACGCGAGGACGCGTTCGGCGTCGGGATGCCGTATCAGCGCGTCATTCCGCACAGCGACGGTTCGGGTACGGTTGATGCGGTGGGCGAAGGAGTGTCGCGAGAATGGATCGGTCGGCGCGTGTGGTGCTATGGCGCTCAGTCCTATCGTCCCTTCGGAACCGCTGCCGAGTACACGGTCGTTGCCTTAAAGCAAGTGGTCCCGCTACCCGCAGGTGTGCCGTTGGAACAGGGTGCTTGTCTCGGCATTCCCGGCATCACCGCTCATCGGGCTGTTCATGTCGCGGGTTCGGTTCAGGGACAAACCGTTCTGGTGCAAGGTGGTGCTGGTGCTGTTGGGGCTTGTGCCGTTCAACTCGCGCATCAAGCGGGAGCGCGAGTTATCGCAACGTGCCGTGCCGAAAGCGATAAAGAAATCGCGTCGCGAGCAGGGGCAGACGAGGTTCTGCTTCTGGGCGACAATTTGGTGCAAAGAATCCGGGCTTTGGCTCCCAATGGAGTTCATCACGTCGTAGAGGTCGCTTTCGGAGCGAACATCAAGACCGATACGGAGGTGTTGGGGCTGGGCGGTTCCATTGCAACTTACGCCACGAATGTGCCGACCCCAGAAGTTCCGGTCTGGCAGCTTGTGTTTGTGAACGCCAGAATTTTCTTCGTCGGTAGCGACGATGTGCCAGCGGACGCAAAGGCCGAAGCGACTCGCGACATCAATCAGGCACTTGAGGCAGGTTGGCAGGGACTCGACATCGCGGAACTCGTGCCCCTGGCTCAGATAGCGCGCGCCCATGAGTTGGTCGAGCATCCCTCGAAACCGGGGCGCGTCATCGTGGCAGTTGCGGCGTAGTTCGTCTTTTGCAAAATGCAAAAGACGCCAGTGCGACTACGGAGGCCCACATCTCCACAGTGTCAACCTACCACCGTTCCGAAAGAGATCAACTTGGACCCTTATCGAAGGCCGTGTTTCCAATTGTTTTAGTAGCGAGAGGTAGGAAATGCAGGAGCTCTTCCACGACGGCCCGGTGCTACACTGAGCACAATTCTTCTCCGGAGACTTCAACATGAGGTCTGTCAGCCGGAAATTCATTTTTACTCTAATGCTGTTCTGTACCGGTGAGGTGCATCCACAGCAAGCAACTCCACAGTGGGTAGCTCAAGACAGCGCTAGACCCGTCCTTGTAGCAACTCTAAAGCTTGACGACCCGCTGTTCCCTGATACTTCGTCCACTTGCAAAGGGCTAACTGCTGTCAAACTGCCCGACACTACGATTACCTTGGCCGAGATGGTGGCTGCCGGCGCATTCGCGCCGCCACAGCCTTTCCCGGTGGGACGAGTAGGCGCGCTTGAGTTTGTGGCAGCTAGGGATCTGCCAGAATTCTGCCGGGTTGTCGCCATCACCAAGCCGTCGAAGGACTCGGAGATTAAGTTTGAGGTTTGGATGCCTTCCCCTTCGAAGTGGAATGGAAAGTTTATGGGAGTAGGCAACGGCGGCTTTTCAGGAGTGGTCAACTACTGGGAATTGGACGCATCGCTTTCTCGTGGCTACGCGGCGGCTTCAACGAATACGGGTCACGACGGTGCACCCGGAGACGCCAGCTTCGCGCTCGGCCATCCGGAGAAGGTTATCGACTTCGGGTATCGCGCGGTCCACGAGATGACGCTCAATGCAAAGCTAACTATCGCAGCTTACTACGGGAAGGCTCCTAAGTTTTCCTACTGGCATGGGTGCTCCACAGGCGGTCGACAGGGATTGATGGAAGCCCAGCGATTCCCAGCTGACTACGATGGAATTGTCGCGGGTGCCCCAGCCAATTTCCTCACTCATTTGCAGGCGCAAGCTGTATGGGCTAAGCAGGCGATTCAGAGGAACCCGAGTGCCCTAGTTTCGCCAGACAAACTCGCGGTTCTCCACAACGCGGTACTGCAAGCGTGCGACATTCGCGATGGCGTCAAAGATGGGGTTTTAGAGGATCCCCGGCCCTGCGATTTTGATCCCAAAACGCTGGAATGCAAAGGCGACGATGGCGCGTCCTGCCTGACTCCTGCACAAGTCCAACTTGTTTTGAAGTTCTACGGCCCCGTCGTTAATCCACGAACTAAGGAGCAGATCTTCCCCGGCTACGCAATGGGAAGCGAGCTGGGCTGGGGTGTACCTGACTGGATTGGCAGGATGCTCCCCGAGTCTCTTATGGGCAGAGGTCAGTATTTCAAATACGCACTGTTTCAAGACCCGAACTGGGATTACATGGCTTTCGATTTCGATTCCCAAATGGCACGGGCGGATCGCCTTGACGGCGGCGTGACCAATGCCATAAGTCCGGATCTCCGAGGTTTTTTCCAGCATGGCGGAAAATTGCTGCAATATCACGGCTGGAGCGATCCCGGAATTTCACCATTCAATAGCATCGACTATTACAACAGCGTGCTGAAATTCATGGGAGGTGCGGACAAGGTAGAGGGTTCCTACCGACTCTTCATGGTTCCTGGAATGGATCATTGCGGGTTCGGGGAGGGACCGAATACGCTCGATGCGATTGGCGCGATCGAGCAATGGGTGGAACAGGGAAAAACACCCGAGCGCGTTATCGCGTCCCGTTTGACGGATGGCAAGGTTGACCGAACCCGCCCCCTGTGTCCCTATCCGCAGATTGCTAAATACAAAGGTACGGGGAGCACCGATGATGCTGCCAACTTCGCCTGCGCCTTGCAGTAGGGCGTGTGTCGCTTGCAAGGCTCATAGGTTGGACTCCCGGCTCAGAGGCTGATCGAGTTAAATATGGCGCTCATTACTCGAAGAGAGTTCGTCCAGCAAACGGCATTCGCTGCCGCCGCCCTCTGCGGGTGTCCGGTTGAGGTGTTCGATGAAGCGCAGCGGATGCCCGAAACACGCGAACAGAATGCCGCTCCGTTCGATTCGACGGCCATCAGGAAGCTGGCTTCTAAGATTACCGGGCACGTGATTACCCCAGATTCCTCTGCTTATGGATCCGCGCGCTTGGTCACCAATCGTGCATACGATCGGCATCCGGCTCTGATCGTACGCTGCGCCAACCCGTCCGACGTTTCGCGAGTTCTCGACTTTGCCCAACGACAGAGGTTACCTGTAGCTGTGCGTGGCGGAGGCCATAGCGCCGCCGGATATGGCGTCTGCGATGGCGGCGTTGTGATTGATTTCTCAGCGATGAAGGGAGTCGAAGTGGACGCTGACAAACACTTAGCGCGTGCGGAAGCAGGCTGTCTGGTGGGCGAGCTGGACGAAGCGACACAGCATTTCGGCTTGGCTACTCCTGTGGGCACTTGCCCCAGCGTCGGACTCGCCGGGCTGACGCTCGGCGGAGGCGAGGGCGCCCTGATGCCGAAGTACGGCGCCACCTGCGACAACTTGGTATCGGCACGGGTAGTGACCGTGGACGGGAGGCAAGTCGAAGCTAGCCAGGAGTCCAATCCAGACCTTTTCTGGGCAATTCGCGGTGGAGGCGGGAACTTCGGCGTGGTGACTAACTTCCAGTACCGGCTTCATGCGGTGAGCGAACTCCTAGCCGGAGCGTTGATCTATCCCGCTGGGCGAATCTCAGAGTTGCTGCAGTCCTACGTCAAGTTCACCGGGACAGCACCGGATGACCTGTCAGTCGCTGGTCTGGTATTGCCTTCAGAACAGGGTCCGAGATTTCAAGTGCTAGTCTGTTACTGCGGCCAACCGAACATTGGGAATGACCTGCTCAGGCCATTGCGAGCCCAGCTCAAGCTGCAGGTGGATGCAGTGCGCGCGATGTCCTATCTCGAGGCTCAGCGGAACTGGTTTCCCGCAGCAGCCGCAAAGCCGACCGGATATTTTGTCGCCAACGTTTTCCTTCCGGAACTCAACGAGGCTGCTATTGCAGCCATTACCGCGGCGACCCAGGATGCCCCGCGAAGGTTCATGGTGTTAATCGGGAATTTCCGCGGCGCGGTGACGCGCGTGCGTCCGACGGACATGGCCTTTGCCATGAGGCAGCCGGGTTACGAGGTAGATGTGTCGGGCAACTGGAGTGCTCCGCAAGAAAAGGACAGTGCGGTGCGATGGGTGATCACTCTGCGCGACAAGCTGCAACCCTTCTCGCGCGGGCTGTACGTTAACGGATTAAGCGAAACGAGTGAAGCGCTTGTGAGGGCCGCGTACGGCCCGAATTATGCTGGCTTAGTGGACATCAAGAAAAAGTACGACCCCAACAATGTCCTGCGCCTGAATCAAAATATCAAGCCGGATTAGACTCGTCGCAGGTCAACAGTGTCAACCTACCACCGTCAGAAAACATAACAACTTAGATCGTATGAACGTCCTCTTTACAGTTGCTTTACCCGGAGCGCATGTACGAATCACAGGGAGGAAATGCAGGTAGCCGAGTCTCGCACAAGACGGCGCGAAGCGGAAGGCACTGGAACGGTACGCGTCTCGGCTGGCGCAGTGGAAACGGCAGAGAAAGTAGTCGCACGGTGCAGTTTTTTTTGCGGCTCGGGTACAAGGAAGATAGCGGGATGTCGGTCGCTCGCGCTATTTGGTCTCCCGCTTGTGAGGAACGACTAACGCTGGCCGGGCTAGCCGCACATGGAGTTTGCAAGGTTGATCCGTTCTACTGTGGTCCTCTGAACCCTGGTCCTCGTAGCACCACGCCAGGCCGCTCGCCCGTATGATTGCCCCGGTCGATAACGACATGGCCGTTTACCAGCACATAATTGATCCCGTCGGGGTATTGCTTGGGACTCGAGAAAGTAGCCCTGTCGGTGATGCGATTTGGATCGAACACAACGACGTCGGCCCAGTAGCCTTCGCGGAGAAGTCCACGATCCTTAAGACCCAGCCGTTGGGCAGAGAGTGAGGTCATACGGCGAACCGCGTCTTCAAGCGTCAGCACTTTTTCGTCGCGAACGTAATGGCCCAGGATTCTCGGAAATGTACCGTAATTGCGCGGATGGGGATGGCCTGCCGCGAGCAGTCCCTCAGAGCTTAGTGATGAACCGTCTGAAGCAATGTCCAGCCAAGGCTCGCGCAAGGCCGTCTGCACGTCCTTTTCATTCATCATGAAAAGTATGCACATCACTTGGCCGTGCTCTTCGATGAGCAAATCAAAAAACGCATTGGCTGGATCCTTGCCCCGGATCGTTCCGAGTTCTTCGAGCGTCTTCCCCGCGAGCGCTGCGTTTTTTTCCGTCTGCATTCCCCCAATGACGACGCCCTGCCATCCGCCTGATTGCTGAACTTTGTTATCGTCCCAACCACGCATCCCGTTCTCAATGTCCCGCTTCATGCGGCTGCGAAGCTGTGGGTCCCTCAAGCGCTCCATTGTCTTGTCGACGCCGCCTTCTAAGGCCCAAGGCGGCAGCAGTGGAAGCATTGGGTGATTCGCAGCGATGTAAGGGTATTGATTGGCGTTAATATCGACGCCGCGTGCTCGTGCAGTTTCAATAAGCACGACAACCTTCGGCATGCGGCCCCAGTTATTCTTTCCGGCCACTTTGAGGTGAAATATCTCGACGGGGACGTTCGCCTTCTCTCCGATTTCGATGGCCTCGCGAACAGAGCCCAGTATAGTGTTGCCTTCACCGCGCACGTGTGTAGCGTAAATACCACCATACCGTGAAACTACTTTAGCCAACTCAATCAGCTCGTCCGTTTTTGCGTATCCGCATGTTGCTTCGATCGCGTTAGTCAGGCCGAAGGCACCTTGCTCCATAGTTGATGCGACCAACTGACGCATCTTTTCCAACTCTTCCCCACTTGGGGCCGGTTCTCGTAACCGATCACGTCGTAGCGAACCTGGCATGAGGAAACGTAGGAGGCCACGTTGACTGAGGTTCCGGCTTTCGAGAGTCGCTGAAAATACCCGTCCAGAGTATTCCACGTCAGGTCGAGGTTGTATCGCCTGAGCATCTCCTTCGCCTGCCCAACGGCAGGTCCTTCGATCGGGCCGGGCGACGTGGCTTCGCCAACCACTTCCGTCGTGACACCCTGTCGAATCTTGCTCTGTGCATTTCCGTCGTAGAGCAGCGGGTACTCGGAGTGAGTATGCATATCGATGAAGCCAGGAGTGACGACTTGGCCCGTCGCATCAATTACCCGCAAGGCCTGCTCGCTATCGAGATGCCCGATCCGGAGGATGCGTCCTTCGCGGATTCCAACATCCGCTTTTATCCACGGATTTCCGGCGCCATCAATGACGTGGCCTCCTCGGATGATAACGTCGTAGGTCTGCGCGAATGCGCCTGAACAAATCATGACGGCGAAGCCGAAAATAACGAGCCTA
>Ga0306923_10005293_pt1 | contig 12548 bp, 10 predicted proteins | sample sta12Can44000108_FD_203841 | JGI IMG/M metagenome (GOLD analysis project Ga0306923, IMG submission 203841) | Lab enrichment of tropical soil microbial communities from Luquillo Experimental Forest, Puerto Rico - statanox.12C.anox.44.000.108 (v2)... | ecosystem: Environmental > Terrestrial >... | reverse complement strand
GTCGTCCTGGACGCGCGCAATGAAGCAGCACACCTTAGTGCTGCCCACATCCAGCGCGGCGATCAGACCGTTACGCATTCCCCTCAAACCCCCTCGATAGCGGCGCTTACGCGCCGTTGTCCTTGCGCTTGGCCGCCTCGGCCGGACTGGCCGGGCGTTCCGTCTTCAACACCATGCGGTCGGGCGTGCGCAGGTCGATCATGGCGACCCTGCGCGAAGTCAGCGCCCGCTCGCGCTCCAACTGGGCCAGCCGGTGCAGCGCCTGTTCGGGCTGCTCCTCGGGCAGGCGCACCTCGACGCCGGCGGTGGCGTCGTCCAGCATCAGGTTCCAGCGCCGGTTGCCCACGCGAATGGCGGCGCGCACGCGCGGGGCAAGCTCCGGCTCGGCCGCCAGCATGGTCAGCAGTTCGTCGGCGCGTACGCCGGCTCCGTCGCCCACCACCAGCGGCAAATCCTCGAATCCGGCCACCGAACCGGGGATCTGGCGGCCGTCGCGGTCCACCAGCACGTGTTCGCCGTTGTTCTGCCAGATGGCCACGGGCTGGCGCTCGACGATGGCCAGGTGCAGCGAGCCGGGCAGGCGGCGCTCGACGGCGGCCATCTTGACCGAGGGAATGGCCTCCAGCCGGTCCTTCACCCGTTCCAGGTCGACGCCCAGGATGGGCTCGCCGTGGTGCGATCCCAGCGCGGCGGCCACGTCGTCCAGACCGGTGCGGCCGCGGCCGGAAATGGTGATCTCTTCAATACGGAAGCCGGCCCGCGCGGTGGCGTCCAGGACGGAGGCGATTGCGGTCTGAGTGGTGCGCTGGATCACGCCGGAGTGCCACAGCACGGCGCTGCCCACCACGAAGGCGGTGGCGGCGACACCGCCGGCCGCCAGCTTCTGCAGCGCGCTCAGGCGCAAGCGCGGCAGCTTGCGCTTGGCCTTGGCGCGGGGTTCGCCGGCCGAACGGGGCTCGGCATTGCCGCGCCGCGACGCCGTGCGCTTGGCCGGCTGCGACGACGGGGCCATCCGGTCGTCGGCGGTGATGACAATATCGCTGCTGCTCAGGCGTCGCATGCGGCGTTCTCCACCATCCATCGCACCAGCTCGGGGAAGCTGATGCCCTCCTGCCCGGCGATGTCCGGCACCAGCGAGGTGGCGGTCATGCCCGGCTGGGTGTTTACTTCCAGCACGTACAGCTTGGGCGCCTCGCCCGGGTGGGTGTCGTCGTAGCGCAGGTCGGTGCGCGACACGCCGCGGCAGCCCAGCACCCGGTGGGCAGCCAGCGCCAGGCGGCAGGCCTCGTCGTAATCGGCCTTGGGCAGCGGCGCCGGGTAGATATGGCGCGAGCCTCCGGGGGCGTACTTGGCCTCGTAGTCGTACCAGCCGCGGTCCGAGGTGATTTCGAGGGTGCCGAGCGCCCGGTCGCCCATCACGGCTGCGGTCAGTTCGCGGCCGGGGATGAAGGCTTCCACCAGCACCTCGTCGGCGTCGAACGGCCAGTCCTTCAGCGGATCGCGCGTGTCGCCGGGATGCAGGATGTAGACGCCCACCGACGAGCCTTCGTTCAGCGGCTTGACCACGTGCGGGCGCGGGATCGAAGTCGCTTGGCCCTTCTTGACCACCTCGCCCTTCGCCACCGGAATGCCGGCCTGCTCGAACAGGCGCCGGGCGAAGGCCTTGTCCATGGCGGCGGCCGAGGCCAGCAGGCCCGAATGGGTGTAGGGAATGCCCAGCAGGTTCAGCACCCCCTGGACGCAGCCATCTTCGCCGAAGCGGCCGTGCAGCGCGTTGAACACCACATCAGGCTTCGAGGCCACCAGTTCGCGCACCAGATCGGCGGGATCGCGCCCCACGTCCAGGGTGGTCACGTGGAATCCGGCCTCGGTCAGCGCCTTGCCGGCCGCCTTGCCCGAGTTCAGCGACACCTCACGCTCGGCGGAAGCTCCCCCCATCAGGACAGTCACGCGATGAATCTGCTTCGCTCCGCTGCGCGAGGTCATGCGGTTTCTCCCGGAACGCCGATACGACGGATTTCCCAACGCAGTTCGATGCCCGAGGTTTCCAGCACGCGGCGGCGCACTTCCTCGCCCAGGGCTTCGATGTCGGCGGCGGTGGCGTCGCCGGTGTTGATCAGGAAGTTGCAATGCTTCTCGCTGACCTGGGCGCCGCCGATGGTCAGGCCACGGCAGCCGGCCTTGTCGATCAGCTCCCACGCCTTGGCACCCGGCGGATTGGCGAAGGTGGAGCCGCCGGTGCGTGTGCGGGTGGGCTGGCTGGCCTCGCGGGCCGAGCGGATTTCGGCCATGCGGTGCGAGATTTCACCCTTGTCGCCGTCGCGGCCTTGCAGGACGGCCTGGGTGAAGATCCAGCTTTCATCCACGCCGCAATGGCGGTAGCCGAAGCCCAGCTGCTCCAGCGTCAGCGTGTGCAGCTTGCCCTGGCGGTCCAGCGCCTGGGCCGAGAGGGTGACCTCCTTCATCTCGCCGCCGAAGGCGCCCGCGTTCATGCGGAGCGCGCCGCCGATGGTGCCCGGCACGCCCGACAGGAATTCCAGCCCGCCGATGCCCAGCTCCAACGCGGTCATGGCGACGGTAAGGTCCAGGGCGGCGGCGCCGGCGGTGATGGTGGTGCCCTCGACGGTGACGCCGGCAAAGGGGCCGGCCATGCGGATGACCACGCCCGGCACGCCGCCATCGCGCACCAGAAGGTTCGAGCCGACGCCGATGACGGTGACCGGCACCTCGGCCGGCAGGGCGGCGAGGAATTGGGCCAGGTCGTCCACGTCGGCCGGGCGGAATAGCACTTCGGCCGGGCCGCCGACGCGGAACCAGGTCAGGCCGCCCAGCGGCGCCTGGCGCGAGATGCGCCCGCGCACCGGCGGCAGGGTGTCGGCCCAGTGATCCTGGCGCAGCGCGGTCATCATTTGCCGGCCTCCAGTTCCGCAGGCAAAGCGTGCGCCCACTGGGTGATGTTGCCGGCGCCCAGGCAGACCACGAAGTCACCGGCCTGGGCGATCTCGCCGACGATGCCGGCCAGGGCGTTGGCTTCGGGCAGCGCCAGCACGTGGCGGTGGCCATGCTCCTGCAGGCCCTTGACCAGGGCGTCCTTGTCCACGCCCTCGATGGGCTGTTCGCCTGCCGCGTAGACGTCGGCCACGATCACCGTGTCGGCGTCGTTGAAGCAGGTGCAGAACTCGGCGAACAGGCTGGACAGGCGGGTGTAGCGGTGGGGCTGCACCACGGCGATGACGTTGCCGGTGGTGGCCGAGCGGGCGGCCTTCAGCACGGCTGCGATCTCGACCGGGTGGTGACCGTAATCGTCGATGACGGTGACGCCCTTGGCCTCGCCGGTCTTGGTGAAGCGGCGCTTGACGCCGGCAAAGCCGGCCAGCGCGTTGCGCACCACGTCGTTGGGCAGGCCCAACTCGTGCGCCACCGCCACGGCAGCCAGCGAGTTCTGCACGTTGTGCTCGCCGTACATGGGCAGGCGCAAATCGTCGATGATGCGGGTCTTGCCGGTGACGCGGTCGGTGATGACCACGTCGAAGCGGGCGCCGCCGGGGCCCGAGCGCAGGTTGGTAGCCCGAATCAGGGCTTGGGGGCTGAAGCCGTAGGTGACGATCTTGCGATCGGGCACCCGGGCGATGAGGGTCTGCACCTCGGGATGGTCGATGCACAGGGCGGCGAAGCCGTAGAACGGGATGTTCTCGACGAAGGTGCGGAAGGCGTCGCGCAACTTGTCGAACGACCCGTAATGGTCCATGTGCTCGGGGTCGATGTTGGTCACCACCACGGCGGTGGAGGGCAGCTTGGTGAAGGTGCCGTCGGATTCGTCGGCCTCGACCACCATCCAGTCGGAAGCGCCCAGGCGGGCGTTGGTGCCGTAGGCGTTGATGATGCCGCCGTTGATAACGGTCGGGTCCAGGTGGGCGGCGTCCAGCAGGGCGGCGATCATGGAGGTGGTGGTGGTTTTGCCGTGGGTGCCGCCGATGGCGATGGCGTTCTTCAGGCGCATCAGCTCGGCCAGCATCTCGGCACGGCGCACCACCGGCACCAGCTTGGCGCGGGCCGCCACCAGCTCGGGATTGTCGGGCTTCACCGCCGAGGACACCACCACCACGCGGGCCTCGCCCAGGTTGTCGGCGGAATGGCCGATGTGGATGGTGGCGCCCTTCTTGCGCAGACGCTCGACGTTGTAATTGTCGGCGATGTCCGAGCCCTGCACCGAATAGCCGAGGTTCACCAGGATCTCGGCGATGCCCGACATGCCGATGCCGCCGATGCCGACGAAATGGATGGTGCCGATGGAAAGCGGCATCGTCCTCATGCCAGAGACTCCTTGGGTGCGCCGGGAAGGGCTGCGACCAGGTCGGCGAGCAGCGCCGCCGCGTCGGGCCTGCCGGCCGCGCGGGCGCACCCCGCCGCCCGGGCGAGCGTGCCGGGCTGGGTGAACAGGGATTCCAGACGGCCGGCCAGTGCTTCCGACGTGAAGGCGGGTTGCGGCATCAGCCACGCCCCGCCGGCCTCGTCGACCGCGCGGGCGTTGGCGGTCTGATGGTCGTCAATGGCATGGGGATATGGCACCAAGATGGCAGGCCGCCCCAGCGCGGTCAGTTCCGCCACGGTCGAGGCGCCCGAGCGGGCGACCACCAGATGGGCGGCGGCCATGCGCTCGGGCACGTCCGAGAAGAAGCTTTCCAGGGTGGCGTCGATGCCGGTGCCGGCATAGGCGGCGCGGACCATCTCCAGATCCTCGGGGCGGCATTGCTGCGACACCTTGAGGCGGGCGCGCAACGGCTCGGGCAGGGTGGCCAGCGCCGCCGGGATGATTTCGGACAGCACGCGGGCGCCCTGGCTGCCGCCCAGGACCAGCAGATGGACGGGCTGGCCCTCGGCCAGGGCCGGGTAGGGGGTGTCGCGCAGGGCGGCCACGGCGGCGCGCACCGGCATGCCGGTATGGACCAGCTTCGGCTGCCAAGCCGGGTCCACGTGCTGCACATGGGCGTAGGAGGTGGCGATGCGCTTCACCCGGCCGGCCAGCAGGCGGTTGGCGCGGCCGAGAACGCCGTTCTGCTCGTGGATGGCGGTGGGGATGCCAAGCATCGTGGCGGCCACCATGGTGGGCACCGAGGCATAGCCGCCGAAGCCCACGACCACCGCTGGCCGCTGACGCTTCAGGATGGCGCGGGCCTGGATGACGCCCAGTCCCAGCTCGGCCACGGCACGCACCTTTGACATCAGGCCGCGGCCGGCGATGCCGCCGGCGGCGATGCGGAAGGTTTCCAGGCTGCCCAGCGTGCCGCCATAGGCATGGCCGCGGCGGTCGGTCACCAGGCCGAGGCGCCAGCCACGATCCATCAGAACCTGGGCCAAGGCCTCGGCGGGGAAGACGTGGCCGCCGGTGCCGCCGGCGGCGAGAAGGGCGAGGGGCTGGCTCATCGTTCCAGGCCCTCCGAGCCGTAGCGGGTCCGCGTCAGCGCCAGCACCATGCCCATGCCCGCCGCCAGCGCCAGCATGGACGAGCCACCGTACGAGATGAATGGCAGGGTCATGCCCTTGGTGGGCATCAGGCGCAGGGTGGACGCCATGTTGATGATGGCCTGCAGGCCGAACTGCACCAGCAGGCCGGCGGTGGCCAGCACCACGAACAGGTTTTCCTCCTTCATCAGGCGCGAGAAGCCGCGCAGCACGATGAAGGCGAACAAGGCGACCACCACCAGGCAGAGCGCGATGCCGAATTCTTCGCCCGCCACCGCCAGGATGAAGTCGGTGTGGGCGTCGGGCAGCACCAGCTTGACGCGGCCTTCGCCGGGGCCACGACCGAACAGGCCGCCGTTCTTGAAGGCGTTCAGCGCGGTCATGACCTGATAGGCGCCATCGCCTTCGGGATTGAGGAACTTGTCCACGCGCGCCTGCACGTGGTGGAAGGTGAAGTAGGCGCCGACACCGCCCACCGCACCCATGACGATCAGTCCCACCACCAGGATGATGGGCAGGCCGGCCAGGAAGAACTGGGCGCCCCAGATGGACGAGATGATCAGGGTCTGGCCCACATCCGGCTGGCGCAGCAGCAAGAGCGCGGTCAGCAGGTAGATGCCGGTGGCGATGGCCTTGCCGGGAAAGCCCGGGTTCAGGCGGCTTTCCGCGAACATCCAGGCCGAAATGATGGCGAAGGTGGGCTTGGTGAATTCCGACGGCTGGATGGAGATGCCGGCGATGTTGATCCAGCGGGTGGCGCCCTTGACCTCGGGGCCGATGAACAGCACCGCCACCAGCATCAGTGCGCAGCCAGCATAGCCTATGACGCCGAGGCGGCGGATCTGCTTGGGCGTCATCAGCGACACACCCAACATGACCACCAGGGCCGGTGCCAGGAAGATGAATTGACGGCGGATGAAGTGGAAGGACTCGGCGCCGATGCGCTCGGCCACGGCGGGGCTGGCCGCCATGGTGAGCAGCAGGCCGATGCCGGCCAGCAGGAACAGGGCGGCGATGGTCCAGCGGTCTACCGTCCACCACCACCGGCCCAGCACCGAAGTATCCGTGCGTCCGAAGTTCATCGTTGCGCCTCCACCAATTCGCGGAAGACGTCGCCACGATGCTCGAAGCTCTTGAACTGGTCCCACGAGGCGCAGGCCGGGGACAGCAGCACCACGTCGCCGGGCTCGGCGGTGGCGGCGGCCTTGGTCACCGCCATCACCAGCGAGCCGCACTGGGTGTAGGGAACTTGCCCTTCCAGCGTTTCGGCGAACTGCTCGGCGGCGTCGCCGATCAGATAGGCGTGCTTGATGCGATCGAAATGGGGCACCAGGCTGGCGATGCCGCCTTCCTTGGCCTGGCCGCCGATGATCCAGTGGATGCGGTCGTAGCAGACCAGGGCCTTTTCCACTGCATCGGCGTTGGTGGCCTTGGAATCGTTGATGTAGGTGACACCGCGGATTTCGGCCACCAATTCCTGGCGATGGGCAAGGCCGGGATAGGTCTTCAGGCCCTCGATGACCGCCCCGGGAGCCAGCCCGTCGGCGCGCGCCAGCGCGAACACGGCGCAGGCGTTCTGCCAGTTGTGGCGGCCCGGCAGGCGGGTGATCGGGCGCAGGTCGGCCACCGGTTTGCCGTCCACCCGCAGCACGCCGTCGGCGGCGGAGACGCCGTTCTCAAGGGTCTGTTCGGCGGAAATGCGGACCACCTTGCGGCCTTGGGATTCCAGTGCAGTTGCAATGGCGACGCAGTAATCGTCGTCCACGCCCACCACCGCGGTGCCGTCCGGCTTCACGCAGTCGAACAGGCGGCGCTTGGCGGCGACGTAGCCCTGCATGCCGCCGTGGCGGCCCAGATGGTCCGGAGTGATGTTGAGCAGGACGGCGGCGTCCAGGCGCAGCGACTGCACCAGTTCCAGCTGGTACGACGACAGCTCCAGCACATAGCGGCCCTCGGGCCCCAAATCGGCCATGTCCAGCGCGGCGGTGCCCAGATTGCCGCCGGCGGCAACCCGCCGGCCGGTATGGGCCAGCACATGGGCCAGCAGGGTGGTGGTCGTGCTCTTGCCGTTGGTGCCGGTGACGGCCAGCATCGGGTTGGCCGGCTTGGCGCGGGCCAGCAGTTCCACGTCGCAGACGATGGGAATACCGGCCGCGCGGGCCTGGGCGGCCAGCGGATGGGCCTTCTCCACCGGGTGGGTGTGGGGGATGCCGGGGCTCCACACCAGCAGATCGAGTCCGGCCAGCGCGGGGCCGGCGATGGCGACGCCGGCTTGCGCGGCGGCGGTGCGGGCGGATTCGTTGTCGTCCCAGGCGGTCACCTTGGCCCCGCTCTCGGCAAGCGCGCGCGCGGTGGCGGTCCCGGACTTGCCGAGACCCATCACCACCACATTCTTGCCGTTGAGCGAGGGGACGCGAATCATTTTCGGTCTACCGCAGCTTCAGGGTGGAAAGGCCCACCAGGGCCAGGATGCCGGCGATGATCCAGAAGCGGATCACCACGGTGGGCTCGGCCCATCCCTTCTTCTCGAAGTGATGGTGCAGCGGCGCCATGCGGAACACGCGCTTGCCGGTCAGCTTGTAGCTGGCGACCTGGACGATGACCGAGACCGTCTCCAGCACGAACAGGCCGCCGACGATGGCCAGCACCAGCTCGTGCTTGGTCACCACCGAGATGGCGCCCAGCGCGCCGCCCATGGCCAAGCTGCCGGTGTCGCCCATGAACACCATGGCGGGCGGCGCGTTGAACCACAGGAAGCCCAAGCCCGCGCCCACCAGGGCGCCGCAGAACACCGCCAGCTCGCCCGAGCCGGGCACGTAGTGGATTTGCAGGTAGTTGGCGAACACCGCGTGGCCGACCAGGTAGCTGATCAGCGCGAACACGCCCGACGCGATCATGACCGGCACGATGGCCAGGCCATCCAGGCCGTCGGTCAGGTTCACCGCGTTGGAGGCGCCGATGATGACGAACACCGCGAAGGGGATGAAGAACCAGCCCAACTGGAGCAGCACGGTCTTGAAGAACGGCACCGCCACCGCGCCGGTCAGCGGCTGCGGCTGGATGGCGAAGATCCAGCCGGCAGCGATCAGGCCGATGCCGATCTGGCCGCACAGCTTCATCTTGCCCGGTAGGCCCTTGGGGTTCTTCTTGGACACCTTCAGGAAGTCGTCCATGAAGCCGATGCCGCCGTAGCCCAGCGTCACCATCAGCACGATCCAGACGTAATGGTCGCGCAGGTCGGCCCACAGCAGGGTGGCGGCGGACAGCGCGATTAGGATCAGGAAGCCGCCCATGGTGGGCGTGCCCTTCTTGGTGAGCAGATGGGATTCGGGGCCGTCCGCGCGGATGGGCTGGCCCTGCTTCTGCCACTTGCGCAGCCAGGTGATCAGGCCCGGCCCGATCACGAACGAGACGATCAGCGCCGTCAGCACCGCTCCGCCGGTACGGAAGGTCAGGTACTTGAAGAGATTGAAGACGCCGATCTCGTCGGCGAGGGGGTAGAGCAGATTATAAAGCATTCCGCTTAGGCCCCTTCCTGCAAAGCTTTGACCACACGGCCCATCCGGCTGCCCGCCGAGCCTTTCACCATCACAACATCTCCTGCCTTCACGTCGGCCTTCACCAGGGGTGCCAGCAATTCGGAATTGTCGGCGTGCAGGCCCCGCTTGTCGGCCGGCAGCGCCTCGCGCAGATGCGCCGACAGCGGGCCGGCGGTATGGACCAGGTCGAGGTTCCAGGCAACCACCGCTTCCGCCAGGCCGGCATGCAAGGATGGCGACTCGTCGCCCAGTTCCAGCATGTCGCCCAGCACGGCGATGCGGCGTCCGCCCTTACCCGGCTTGGCCGCCGCCAGGGTGGCGATGGCGGCCTTCATGCTAACCGGGCTGGCGTTGTAGCTTTCGTCGATCAGTTCGACGGTGCCGCCGGGCACGGTGACGCGATGGCGTTCGCCGCGGCCCTTGGGCGGGGTCATGCCGGCCAGCGCACGGGCCGCGGCTTCGGCATCGGCGCCGAGCGCGCCCACGGCCAGGATCACCGCCAGCGAGTTCATGGCCCAGTGCAAGCCGGGCACGCCGATGCGATAGGACAGCGCCTTGTCCTTCTTGAGCGCGAAGACCTTGGTCTCCAGCGGCTCGACGGCGCAATCCATCAGCCGGGCGTCGGCCTCGATATGGCTGCCGAAGCTCAGCACCTTGGCGACCTTGGCCGCCTTGGCGGCGTCCTGCAGACGGTGGAAGTGGCGGTTGTCGCGGTTGATCACCGCTACCCCGCCCGGCTCCAGCCCGGTGAATATCTCGGCCTTGGCGTCGGCGATCTGCTCGACCGACTGGAAATGGCCGGCATGCACCAGTTCCACCGTGGTGATGATGGCCACGTGCGGGCGCACCATGGCCACCAGCGGGGTGATCTCGCCGGGATGGTTCATGCCCAGCTCGAACACAGCGTAGCGCGAGTCGGCCGGCATGCGCGCCAGGCTCAGCGGCACGCCCCAGTGGTTGTTGAAGCTGCCCACCGAGTAGTGGGTGGCGCCTTGCGCCGACAGGGCCAGCGCCAGCATCTCCTTGGTACCGGTCTTGCCCACCGAGCCGGTGACGGCGACGATGCGGGCGGCGGAGCGGTCGCGGGCGGCGCGGCCCAGGGCCCACAGGCCGTCCATGGTGTCGCCCACCAGCAACAGCGGCAGACCCTCGCAACCCTCGGGCACCTTATGCACTAGGGCGGCCGCCGCGCCGGCCTCGATGGCCGCCTTCACATAGGCGTGGCCGTCATGGTTGGGGCCGGCCAGCGCGATGAACAGGTCGCCTTTGGCGACACTGCGCGAATCGATGGAGACGCCGGAAGCGGTCCAATCCGGCCCCATCAGGGTGCCGCTGGTGGCCTCGCGGGCCTGGGTCGCAGTCCACAGCGCGCTCATGCCGCACCTCGCACAGCGTTGAAAGCCTCCTGGGCGTCGTCGAAGGGAAGCACCTGGGTGCCGATGATCTGGCCTGCCTCGTGGCCCTTGCCGGCCAGCACCACCACGTCGCCGCTCTTCGCCAGCCCCACCGCGTGGCGGATGGCCTGGGCACGGTCGCCGATCTCGACGGCGTGGGGGGCGGCGGCCAGGATGGCGCGCCGGATGAGTGCGGGGTCCTCGGAACGCGGATTGTCGTCGGTGACAATGGCGATGTCGGCCAGCGTCTCGGCGATGGCGCCCATCTGCGGCCGCTTGCCGGGATCGCGGTCGCCACCGCAGCCGTAGACCACGATCAGGCGGCCCGAAGCGTGCGGGCGCAGGGCCTTGAGCACCGTCTCCAACGCGTCGGGGGTGTGGGCGTAGTCCACGTAGACCGGAGCGCCGGTGGCGGCTTCGGCCACCTTCTGCAGGCGGCCGGGCACACCCTCCAGGGTTTCCAGCGCTTCCGCAGCGGCGGCCGGGTCGGCGCCGCAGGCGATCACCAGGCCCAGGGCGGCCAGGGCGTTCTCGGCCTGGAAGGTGCCGGCCAGCGGTAGATGCACGGTGGCAGCGCGGCCCAGGATTTCCAGTGCCAGCACCTGGCCGTGCGGTTCGGGCGTAGCGGAGACCAGGCGCAGGTCCTTGCCCTTTCGGCCAAAGGTCAGCGCCTTGGGGCGGGCGGCCAGCACCTTGGTGGCGAAGTCGCTGTCGGCATTCACTACGGCGGTGCCGTCGGCCGCCAGCAGCTCGGTGAACAGGCGCAGCTTGGCGGCGCCATAGGCCTGCATGTCCGCGTGATAGTCCAGATGGTCGCGGGTCAGGTTGGTGAAGGCGGCGGCCTGCAGACGCACGCCGTCCAGCCGATACTGGTCGAGGCCGTGGCTGGAGGCCTCCATGGCGGCGTGGGTGATGCCGGCGCCGGCCAGTTCGGCCAAAGCGGCATGCAGGTCCACCGGGTCCGGGGTGGTCAGGCTGGGGCGGGGCGGGAAGCCCTCGGCCTGGACGCCCAGGGTGCCCAGGCTGGCTGCCTTGTGGCCCAGCCGGCTCCACAGCTGACGAGCAAAGGTCACCGTCGAGGTCTTGCCGTTGGTGCCGGTGACGGCGGTCATGACCTTGGGCTGGGCGGTGAAGAACGCGGCAGCCGCCTTGGCGAAGGCCTGGCGGGCGTTGGCGGCGCGCACCAGCGGCACGGCACCCGTGTCAAAGTTGGTAGCTTCGGGCGCCAGCACGGCGGCGCAGCCCTTGGCCAGCGCGTCGGCGATGAAGGCGCGGCCGTCCGCCTTGGTGCCCGGCAGGGCGGCGAACAGCATGCCGGGCCCCACCTTCCGCGAATCCGCGGTAAGGCCCGTGATGTCTGGGTTGGCGGCCAAACGGAGGCCTGGCAGCAGTTCAGTCAACCGCGGCACTGTCTTTGCTCCCGGTTCCAGCGACTTTGCCGCCCAAGGCAGGCGCCGGAGGTATGGCCTTCGGCATCAGACCCATCAGCGGCGCGATCTGGGCGATGATCCGCCCAGCGACCGGCGCAGCATTCCAGCCTGCGGTAATGAATCCGTAGGTTTCCTTGGTTCCCTGGGGCTCGTCGATGCTGGCGAGCACCACGTAGCGGGGATCATCCACGGGGAAGGCGGCGACGAAGGAGGACAGTACCGCCTTCTTCTTATAGGAACCGTTTACGGCCTTCTCGGCGGTGCCGGTCTTGCCGCCCACTTCGTAGCCGGCCACGTCCGCCTTCTTGCCGGTGCCCTCGGTGACCACCATGCGCATGAGGCTCCGCACCTGGTCCGACGTCTTCTGCTTGATTACCCGATCGCCCGGCAGCGGCTGGTCCTCCGAGCGGGCCACCAGCGTGACGGGATGGAAGGTGCCTCCGTTCACCAGGGCGGCGACGCCCTGGACCAGTTGCAACGGCGTGATGGACAGGCCGTGGCCGAACGAGATGGTCACGGTATTGATCTCGCGCCACGGATTGGGCACCAGCGGGCCGCCGACTTCGGGCAGCTCGATGGTGGGGGTGTGCAGCATGCCCAGCTTGGCCATGAAGGCGCGCTGGGCCTCGGTGCCCACCTCCAGCGCCATGTGGGCCGAGCCGATATTGGACGAGTGGATCAGCACTTCGGCCACGCTGGCCCAGCGGTTCAGCGCGTGGTCA
>Ga0306923_10005292_pt1 | contig 12551 bp, 9 predicted proteins | sample sta12Can44000108_FD_203841 | JGI IMG/M metagenome (GOLD analysis project Ga0306923, IMG submission 203841) | Lab enrichment of tropical soil microbial communities from Luquillo Experimental Forest, Puerto Rico - statanox.12C.anox.44.000.108 (v2)... | ecosystem: Environmental > Terrestrial > Soil... | reverse complement strand
TGCAGCTTCAACTCGTCGAACACTCCCCCCAGATTCGCCGGGAAGAAGGCGACCGCATCCAACTTCGCCGCATACTGATCCGGCGGGGACATCTCTCGCATTGGTCTGCCCGGAGCAGCCAGCCATCCCTCGTGTCCGTTGTATGCCGTCACGCTCTCGCCGTTTGCGACGTGCATAACCGAAACTCGCTGGTCCGGTGCCTTGGCGAAGATCTCAATCGGCAATCGATGCCCCCCAGCCATCAGCGCATTTCCTTTCTCGACGCGCGTCGTAACCTGCTTCAGCGCGACTTCTCCCCCTGCGGCTTCCACGAACTTCACCAGCAGCGCATTGCCCGACGGCCACTTCGCAAGTTCCGGCGCATTTGCCAGTTGGTCCGACGCTACCCCTCCCTTTAGCGGTTCTGTAGCAACGGCCGGAATCGCCTGCGGCTGCGAACTCCCGCGGTGGCAGGTGTTGCACGTCACCTCGCGTTCACCCTTGAAGCTGTCGTGGTTGATGGCCATCGTCATCTTCATCATCTCTCGCGCGGTCTTCTTGGTCTGCTTGTCATCCTTGTCCATCTCGTGTTCGGCATGGCAAAAGTCGCATTCCACGCCGAGCGACGCGCCGATGAACTGCATTGTCGGAATCAACTGCTCCGCCGGAATGTCTTTGAGCACCTGCACGTTCTTGAAGGCTTGCGCGGCTGTCTTGGTTTCTGTCGTGGTTGCCGGAGCCTGCGCTCCCTGCGCCGGCGTTGTGCCGATTACTAGCCTCAGCGCAACCACGAGACCAGGGAGCACCTTGGCAAACTTCGTCATTCAGTTTCTCCTTTTCGAAGACACAGCGGATGCAGAAACGCAGTCGTCCGACCGCTTGAGCCGTCGTGCGCTCGCACTTACCGGGCTCGCGCCACGCTGGTACGAACTACCCGGATTTCGTGATCGGTAAACGCGTGATGGGAGTCGGCGAACTCCACTCTCGGCATGTGACAACTCGCGCAGTCGCGGCTGGCGGTCGGGCAGGCCTGCCCCGGATGGTCCTTCGTGGGGGACACCCCGGTCGTCACATGACACGCGAGACACCTGTAGTCGTATTTTGCAGTGCCGCGCACCAACGGCTGGTGCGGATCGTGACAGCCGACACACGTAATGCGCGTATCGCCATCTCCCCAGCAGCGACTGTTGAGCAGGCCGTATGCCGGAAACCGTGTCGTCGGAGGCCCAGCCACTTCACTCAATCCGACGTCCACCCATGTCATATGGCACGATCCGCAAAAATCAACGGACGCCGTAGGGGCGAGATGTGAGGGATTCATGATTAGCCCTTCCCCTCCAGGCACGCCCGACTTCATAGCCGCGACATGGTCCGCTCCGGGGCCGTGACAGGCTTCGCACAATACGCCCAGGCCTATATCTTCGTATCCGCCGTTCGCCGTGACCGCGGTCGCATGACACGCGAAACACCGCCGCGCTTCGCCGGGCGAAACCACTCTTCCTATTGCCGCCGAAATCGATTCAGCCTGCCGGCCCTGGTTCGTCGTGCGATCGAACCCACCCGTTCCGCCGTAATAGCTGAAATGACTCTCGTAATACTTGCCTTGGACTTCCGTGAAATAGACCTGGCTGATGTTCCCATCGCCAAAGGCCCACGTGATCGGCAGTGACGCCGATTGTCCGCCTTTGCCAGCGCTGAACAGGAAACCTTGCGGCGTCTGTTCCAGTTTGTAGAGGAACGAATCCAGCTCAAAGGTTGTGCCGCTTCGTGTTCGCAAGACATCCGAATCGCGCGGTCGCAAGAGTGCCTTGGTCATCTCGGAATCTCTTGCTGATGTCGCTTTGGCCTCGTGGCACTCCGAGCAGGTTGCGCTCCCCACAAAGCCCTGCCGTGATTCCGGCAACTTGGTTGGCCACCATATTTCCTGATGCACTCGCTCTGGCGTGCTCATTCTGTCAACTTCCGAGCCCGCGGATTCCGACGCTCTCAACCCGACCGGCATCATCAGGACATAGGCGAACATGGCAAACGCCGCAAGGCGTGCCCCCGCAACTCCTATGAAAGACCGCAAGACCTCAGTACTCCGCTAATTACCCCAATGCAAAAGTGAGCAGACTACACGCAATATGATTCGTTCGATGCGCGAGTTTGGATGCCGTTGTTATAGCTCGATGAATTTCGTTCGTTGTAGTGCTGCTATGACAAACCTCCAAGCGTGCTTTTCTGCATTTCGCAGAGAGGTGGAAAGCGTTCCGTTAAGTTTTGTGTCACTCGTGAGCGGAGGTGTTTTGGTATGTCTTCGCCGAAAGGGACGGGCATTGACTGCGCAGAAAATTCACTGCAGCGCGCGAAGGTGTCGCAGCACTACTCCTTTCGCGCGACTTACTACTGTGTGAGGCCGATGACAGGCACGAGTGGTCCACGCAAGAACATGGGCGCTGGAAGCGAATCGAGCGTCGGTTCTCCCAGGAACCATCCCTTAGTGCCGGTCCGGGCCTGCACTGGGATGTGCCGGTGAGGCGGCAGGGGGCACGGGCGCAGACAGCAATCCCACATTTACGTACCAGTTCTGAGTCCCGGCCGCGCGTCGACGCGCGACGACTTCTTCTTGTAGTTCGAACATGCCGGGCAGCAGGTTTTGTGAAGGCACGGGCTTGTTGCGGAAATCCATGTAAGCAAGATTGTCGCTGTAAGGCTTCCATGCTGGTTCGCCTTGCGCCACCGGATGGCCCGTACGCGCAAAGCCTGTGAAGTAGCTCATCACCGCTTCGGAGAGCGCTCTCTCCTGTGCATTATCGGGTGGCTTAGGCCAGTTTTTTGGAAGTTTGTCGTTTGATCCGATGACGCCAAATTCGTAGGGCAATTCGCTCGCGTGAAAAGCCTCCAGATGTAGCGCGACTTCGGCTGGGTAGTCGTGATTAAAGAAATAAAGATAGGCCGGAACGCCCATCCGTGTTTGCGCTCGTGCCAGGCGCACCGCGCTCCACCCATAGAATGCGTCCCGGCCGGCAGCCAGGGCGCCTTCTTCTATGTTTGTAGCCGGATAGAGTTCAAGAAACTTGTCGGCAAGGTCTCCGTAAATCTTGCGGACCATGGCCACGTACTCGGCCTTGGTCTTCGGAAGCGGAGGTAGAAAGAAACGCAAGGAGCGAACCTCGCCTGCGTTGAATCCCACAATCACCGGAACGCGCGCTTGGTTGCCGCGGTCGAAGCACTCAACGATCTGTTGAGGCAGTACCCAGCCATCGATGTTGGCCTGCGGATCGAAGCCCCCGGCATAAGATTTCTCCATCAGCGTCTTGGCATCCATCGAGCGCAGCGCCGTCAGGTCCGTTGTGCCGACTTGCTTAACGACGTACTCTCCGAATGCCTCGGCCGAAGGCTGCCCGTAGCTGGGCCGCGTGAGCTCCATATTGGAGACCATGTAGCCGCTCTGCGTGATTGCTTTCTGAAACAGCCCGCGTGCCAAGGGGCTGGCCATCAGTTCGATAGTGCTCAGAGCGCCTGCAGATTCGCCGGCGACAGTGATGTTCCCTGGATCGCCGCCAAAGCGAGCGATGTTCTCGCGCACCCACTGCAGCGCCGCGATCTGATCCAGCAGCCCATAGTTTCCCGACGAATGGTGAGTTGATTCCGCCGTAAGTTGGGGCAGCGCCAGGTAGCCGAATATGCCGAGGCGGTAATTCAGCGTAACTACGATCACTCCTTTGCGCGCCAGTTGACTCCCGTCATCCAGACCCTGCGAGCCGCTCATTCCTCGCAACGCCCCGCCATGAATCCACACGATGACCGGCGCGTTGGACGCGTGCACGGGCTTCCAGACATTCAAGAACAAGCAGTCTTCACTCACCTGCGGAAGAGTGTCCGCATAGATGCTGGTCGATGCCGACGTGGACTGCATACAAGCCGGACCAAACTCCGCTGCGACATACACGCCCTTCCAGTCTGGAGGCGCAATCGGTGGTTTCCAGCGCAGATCGCCCGTTGGCGCCTGCGCATAGCGAATACCCCGAAAGACAGTGATGCCGTCAGGTAGAGCGACCCCGCTGACTGCGCCGCGGGCCGTCTGAACGGTTTCGGGCTTGGTTCCGGCGGGAGAAGCCATCGCAACACGTCGTGACAGCGACGGTTGCAACGTGACAGCAGCGACCATCAGCATCGTGCAGATCTTCGGTCTCATCCAGACGCATCTCGCTTCGCTATTGGACAGAGTCTCCCGCTGAACACGCGTAAAGCCGGTTGTGCTTCACGGGCGAGTGAATCTTACTTGATAGAGTAGTCGCTAGCCCACATCTACCTTGCGTCCTGTTCGGCGCCGACGGAGGAGTCCCTATGAACAACTTGTTGGCAAATCGCGTAGCGATCGTCACCGGCGCTGGCCGCGGATTGGGCCGGTCTCACGCGTTGGCAATGGCGCGCGAGGGCGCCCGGGTTGTTGTCAGTGACCTCGACGCCGATGCCGCCCGGCAGACCTGCGAGGAGATCGTGAACGGCGGCGGCGAGGCGATGTGGAATCGTACCAACGTCCAGGAACTGAAAGAAGCCGAGACGATGGTCTCCGAGGCGATCGGACGCTGGGGACAGGTGGACATCCTGGTGAACAACGCCGGCATTCTGCGCGATCGAACGTTTGCCAAGGCAGACTTGGCGGACTTCCGGCTTGTGCTCGATGTGCACCTCATGGGCTCGGTCAATTGCACGCGAGCGGTGTGGCAGCATATGAAAGAGCGCGGATATGGGCGCGTGATCCTCACCACATCCTCTTCCGGCCTCTACGGTAATTTCGGCCAGTCACCGTATTCGGCGGCAAAGATGGGGATCGTCGGACTCATGCAGACACTAGCGTTGGAAGGTGTCGGCTATGGCATCCGCGTTAACTGTATTGCGCCGAGTGCCGCCACGCAGATGACCGATCCCTTGTTCAAGCCCGAGGACCTTCTTGTACTCGATCCCAGGCGCGTCAGTCCGGGCGTGGTCGCGCTTGCCAGCGAGCAGGCGCCGAACAAGTGCATACTGCTGGCCGGCGGCGGCAGCTTCAAGCTGGCTGAAATCACCATGACGCAAGGCATCTTTCTGGCCGACCACGAATTAGACGGAGCGACGATCCTCGCTCAATGGGACCGCCTCTCCGATCGCACGGGTCAACTCATTCCCTCGACGGGTTTTGAACAGTACGCATTCGAAGTAGCGCGTGCACGGGCAGGATGACGACATTATTGAAGTGCGAAACGCGCTCAACCCATTTCGGTCAGGGTTGCTGCTGCGGCTTCGGCTGGGTCGGGCGCGTCCAGTATCGGTCTCCCCACCACCAAGTGCGTTGCTCCCGCGGCAATGGCTTCCTTGGGAGTCAGGACTCGAGCCTGGTCTCCGATCGCCGCGCCCGCTGGGCGAACGCCCGGGGTGACGATGGCGAAGTCGCTGCCGAACTGGCTTCGCAGTTCCCGCGCTTCACGCGCCGAGGCAACGAGGCCTCCACAACCGGCGGTGAGCGCGAGCTTCGCCAGTCGAATTACCTGTTCCTGAGCCGTTCCAGCTACCCCAATTTCTAGTAAATCGGCGTCCGAGAGGCTGGTCAGGACGGTCACGGCCAGCAGCAGCGGCTTGCTTTCCGACTGAACCGCGGCCTCCACGGCCGCTTTGAGCATTTTGCTGCCGCCTGAGGCATGAACGTTGACCATGGCGACGCCGAGCTTGGCGGCTTCGGTCACGGCTCCGGCTACGGTGTTGGGGATGTCGTGGAACTTCAGGTCCAAAAAGACTTTACGGCCCGAGGACACAAGATCGCGGACGATCCGAGGCCCCTCGGCCGTGAAAAGTTGCTTTCCCACTTTATAAGTGCTGGCAGATTCGCCAATGGATTGAACAACTTGGCGGGCTTGTGCAGCGCTCGATACATCGAGCGCTACGATGAGCCGATCCCGGTTAAGCATCGGCCCATCTTACCGCAGAATTGCAGATTAACGTGATCCTTCAGCCGCTTCCGGGCTGATGATTGCGGCCACGGTCGGAGTCTCGATGACATCTAGGCGTACTTTAGCGACACCAGTGTCGCGGATGCCCAGAATCATGGCAGCGCCGTAGGACAGGTCCAGAATCCGGCCCTTCCTCATCGGTCCGCGATCGTTAATGCGAACCATGACCGAATGGTCGTTTCTCAGATTCGTAACCTTGACCCAGGAGCCGAGTGGTAAAGTACGGTGCGCGGCCGTAAAGTCATGCATATCATACGGTTCGCCGCTCGCAGTCTTATGATGCTGGAACATCCGACCGTACCACGAAGCCTTGCCCACCTGGAACTTCTTGGCTGGGACCGGCGGTATGGATTCCTGGGTCTGCCTTGGGATACCTTGGTTCGAGTCCGGTGTCTTCTTGTTATCGGGTGCCGCACCCAGCGTCGTGGCCAAAAGCAGGACCAGCGCCGCCCGGCTCAGTACTCGTAGCATTCATACACCTCGCTTCAAAATTTAGGGGCCCTCCCTGTGCAGGTTTAAAAATTGTATCGATTGGGCAAGGGGGCAGTCAATAAAATATGAGAGCCTTCTAATTTTTCACTTGACAACTACAGAAATATGTGAAACCAACGATAGCCAAAGGTTCTGGCTCGCGCAGACGAAGTGCGGCACGGGGGTGGATTCCCTAGCACTGACAAAAGGGGGAATCATTCGCGGAGACTCCGGGTCCTAGTGGCAGATGTCTATAAGATTTTGTAAACAATAGACTTAATTCATATACCATCGGCGGCGACGAGGCTTGCGGTACATTCTTAAGCATGCCCGAGCGGCCCGTAGTCCTCAGCATCGCAGGCTGTGATCCGTCTGCCGGCGCCGGCGTCACGGCGGACGTGAAGACCGCCGCAGCCCTCGACTGTTATGCGATAACCTGCCCGACGGCGCTGACCATCCAGTCCACGCAAGGCGTTTTCGGCGTCGAACCCGTCCGGTCGGAGGTCGTCAGGGATACCCTCCGGCGGTTGGCAGAGGATGTCGAAATCGCGGCGGTGCGCATCGGGATGCTAGGAAGCGGCGATGTTGCCACCGAGGTGGTCCGGTTTTTGCGCGACTTTAAGCCAAGAAATGTCGTTTTAGATCCCGTTTTGCGGTCATCTTCAGGTGCGGCCCTGCTGGATGCTCGCGGAATTGCGGTGATTCGCGCCGAATTGTTGCCGATCTGCGATGTGGTCACGCCCAATTTGCTCGAGGGCCTGGCGTTGGCGGGAGACGATTCTGACGATCTGGCTGCGGCCGATTCGTGGGAAAAAGCTCTTCCAATTGCGCGAAAGACAGCCCGAAGATTGCATGAAATGGGCGCAAAATGGGTTGTCTTAACCGGTGGTGACCTCGCCGAAGCCAACGATTTCATCAGCTTCCGCGCCGGCGCGCTGACCGACGAGCACATCCTGACAGGAAGCCGGATCGAATCGAATGCGACCCACGGCACCGGGTGCGCGTTCGCTACAGCGCTTGCCTGTCGCCTGGCGCGCGGCGCGCAAGTTATTGATGCTGTGAGAGATGCAAAGGAGTTTGTCCGCCGCGCCATTACTGCCGCCTATCCGATTGGAAAAGGTACAGGACCGATGAACCACCTGTTCCGGCTCGACGACAAGTCAGAGTAGTGGGCGCCCGATGTTCGGCGACGGACAAGAGCAAACGCCCACGGACACCCGCCGCACGACGTTTTCTCGTAAATCGCTGCAATTGAAATCCTTTACTGTGGAAGTGGGGTTGCTGCCGGTCTGTATTTGCGTACTGGTTTTCGACGGGACTCGAACTCTATGTTCCAAGGTGCTCGCTTCAGCCTGAGACAACTTCGCAAGGCTCCGGGTTTTGTTGCCATTGCAATCGCGACGATCGCGATCGGGATTGGCGCCAACACCGCCATTTTTTCGGTGATCAACGCGGTACTGCTTCGTCCGCTGCCTTACGCCGAGCCGGACCGATTGGTGACGATCCTCCATAACGGTGACAACCCGGCGGCGCCAGCGAATTTCATCGACTGGCAGAAACAGGCAGTCGCATTCGAGAGCATGGGTGCGGCACAGGCGTGGACGCCAAACCTTAGTAGCGGCGACAGCCAAGCCGAGTCGGTGATCGGGATGCAGGTGAGCCACGAACTGCTGCCAATGCTTGGGATCAAGCCGATGCTGGGGCGAGTGTTCCTGCCGGAGGAAGACCAGAGCGGACGAGAGCACGAGGTTGTACTCAGCTACAAGTTGTGGATGCGTCGGTTCGGCGGCGACCCGGGCATTTTGGGCCAGACCGTCACACTACAGGGCGAGAAGTATACGGTCGTCGGCGTGATGCCGGCGGGGTTTCGGTTTGCTCCGTTCTGGAATACGAAGGCAGAAATTTGGGCACCATTGGCGCTCGGTGGTCGGGTAACGAACCGAACCGGGAACAGTCTCAGGATTTTCGCGCGGCTGAAGCCAAACGCAACTTTGGAAGAAGCGCGGGTGCAGATTGCAACGATCACCGGGAGGCTGGAGCAGGAGTATCCGGGAACAAACCGCAATGTCACTGTGGTGCCACTGACGGAAAAAGCCGTGGGAGAGGTGCGTCCGGCACTGCTGGTGCTGATGGCCGCAGTGGCGTTTGTTTTACTGATTGCGTGTGCGAACGTGGCGCACATGCTGATGGCGCGCGGGGCGGCTCGGCAGCGCGAAATCGCCGTGCGAGCGGCGTTGGGGGCGCGGCGGTCGCAAATCATCGGCCAGTTCTTGACGGAGAGCGTACTGCTATCAGCGGTTGGCGGAGGGGCCGGGCTGGCGCTGGCGTACTGGGGTGTGCGGTTGCTGCAGATCGCGGCGGTCGGGCAGCTTCAGCGCTTTGGAACGATTGATGTGCAGTGGCCGGTGCTGGCGTTCACAGCGCTTATTTCCGTTGTCACAGGCGTCGTCTTTGGCGTGGCCCCGGCGTGGCAGGCTGGGCATGTCGATGTGCAGGATGAATTGCGAGGCGCGGGCAAGGGAGGCAGCGAGCACCGGCGGCAAGTGCGGCTGAGGAATGTCCTGGTGGGTTCAGAGTTCGCGCTGGCGCTGGTACTGCTGACAGGCGCTGGGCTGATGGTCCGCACCCTCTATGCACTGCAGTCGATCGATCCCGGATTCAACCCGAACCACGTGTTGAGCGCGGTGGTTTCAGTGGCGGGCTCGGAACAGGCTGACCCGGAGAAACGACTGGCGTTCTACGAGTCGCTGATACACCGGGTGAGTGCATTGCCTGGAGTGGAGTCGGTCAGCGCGATCAACCACGTACCTCTGGCGGGAGACCAGTGGGGTTCCACCTTCGCCGTGCAGGACCGCCCGGCTCCCAGGCCGGCGGAGTTGCCGAACGCGGTGTATCGCGTGGTGTTCCCCGGGTACTTCCACACCATGAACATCTCGTTGCTGCGCGGGCGCGACATTGCCGAGAGCGACAAGCTCGATGCGCCGGGGGTGGTGGTGATTAGCGAGGCGATGGCCCAGCAGTACTGGCCCGGCGAAGACGCGCTCGGAAAGCGGATCACGCTCGACGATGTCGACAAGAATCCGCAGTGGGTGACGGTAGTGGGCATCGCGCGCGATGCGAGGCAGGAGACCTGGACCGGGACGCCGGCTCCGGAGATGTATCTGCCGCTCCGCCAGAGCAAGGAGTATCTGCAGGAGATGTCGGGCCATTTCGAGTACATCACGCTGGTGACACGGACGAAGAGCGATCCAGCAGCCATGACGGCGGAGATCAAGGGCGTGCTGTCGTCGATGGACAAGAACGTCGTGATGACGGAGATCACGACCATGCAAGAAGCCGTGCTGGACGCAAATGCGCAGTCGCGGCTGGAGCTGTGGCTGTTCCTTGGCTTTGCCGGGACAGCCCTGTTGCTGGCGGCGCTCGGAATTTATGGAGTGATGAGCTACTCGGTGACGCGGCGCACGCAGGAGATGGGCATCCGCATGGCGCTGGGCGCTGCGCGCATCGACGTGGTGCGTCTGGTACTGAGACAAGCCATGCTGGTGGCTGTCGCGGGCACGGTCTGTGGCGTCGCGGCGGCGTTCGTGTTGTCGCGGTTTATGGCGAACCTGTTGTTCGGTGTGAGACCGAATGACCCGGTGACATACGGGATTGTCGTGACACTGTTGATCGCGGTTGCTGCACTGGCGAGCTACGTTCCGGCGCGGCGGGCGACGCGGGTGGATCCAGTGCGGGCACTGAGGTGGGAGTAGTCAGTAGCCAGTAGCCAGTTGGGACAGCAGATCGGGCTGCCCGTACAGGACGGTTTATGGCCCGCAACGGGATAGCTACCGAGTGTTCTAACGACCGGCCAAGCATATTTGGTCCCCCAAGAACATTTACGCCTTCTGTTCCAGTTGAATCCGGCGCAATCTGTGCCGATTCTCCCTGTTTACGCCGGGCAGCCCCACACACCTAGGCGGAACAGATAGATAGCATGGAACCTGTATTTTCAACGAGTTAGCCAGACACAAGAATCCCACTCCCAGATCACACTCAGACCATTGTTCGGGAAGCGCATTCGCGGCAAAGTGCGTCGTGTCAGCCGGAATTACCGGCCATCAGAAAAGGAGAAACCAAAATGAAAAGCACACGCACCCTGATCACCATCGTCCTGCTGTTCACCGCCGTCAGCCTTTTCGCCCAGACCACCTCGAGCCAGCGGCTGATGACCGTCAACATCCCGTTCGCGTTCAGCGCGGAAGGACACGATCTCCCCGCGGGCGAATACCTCGTCCTCACCGTTACCCCGGAGCGGTCCATCCGGATCGCCAGTACAGACGGGAAGCACACGGCGGTTGTTAATACGCTGCCCAACTACGCCAACGCGCCGTCGCAGAACAGCCGCCTGGTGTTCCACAGGTACGGCAACGAGTACTTTCTGACGCAGGTCTGGACGGCCGGACAGAACGTCGCCCGTAACCCGTTGTCGAGCAAGGCAGCGATGCAGATCGCCAGCAGCGGCGACAAGCCCCAAACGTTCACGGTCATCGCACTCGCCGATCACCGTTAACGAGTCTGCTGTAACTGAACCCTTTGGGCGCGTCCACCCCGCGCCCTTTTTTCTTGTCTCAGATCCAGCCCGCGACGCTCAGTAGTTCTCCACCATCCAAACATTACTTTCGCCGGTCGTGATATCCAAGGCACCATGCTTCCCATCCGGCGATGGAACCACATAGGCGAGCGGGGCACTCCGATCGCCCTCCAGCAGCACTTTCACGTTGCCGTCCAAGTCGACGCCCAGAATAACGGGCGCGCCTGCAGGAGTGACGCTGGCTATCAACAAAACCTTACCGTCTGCGGAAAAGTCCGCGCTCTTCCGAATGGGCCAGTCTTTCAGCACCACTTCTTTAACAATTCCGGAATCAATCGAAACGAACCGAACAGTGCTTCCGTCATCGAGCGCAAGGGTGGAACCGTCCGGCGAAAACCCCGAGTTTACATTGCCAGGAAGATTCGCCACCAGGCGGACCTTACCTTGGCGAAAATCGAAAAGGTAAAAGAAGTTGCCAGAGGCCAGCAATTCCTGCAGCATGCACATCTGCGATGGGGGCTTCGCGCATATAAAGTTATTAATGCCCGGCTCGCTCAGAATGACGCGGGGCGTTCCGCCCGCAATCGGAACCGCCATAAGGTCAACGGGCTCTTTGGGATCGTCGGGCTTGTCGGTGTGACCGATCAGAATCTCGCTGCCATCGCCGCTCAATCTTGGGAAAACGACTTCGACCTTACGCCATTCGTTCAAGATTTCGGGTGTAGTAGCGTCGAGATCCTGCTTGTACATCTTGTGCCTTCCATCGCGGGTGGAAGCAAACACTACCGCCTTGCTGTCCGCAGTCCAGTCAGTGGCCCAGAAGTTTGCACTCCGGTCGATCGTAAGGCGTCGCGGCGAACTCATCTTTCGGGAGTTGCCATCAAAGTCGCTGACAAAGACCTGGTCGGAAACATCGCTTCGCCAGAAGACCAGGCGCTTTCCGACCTTGCTCGCGCTGAATCCACCGATCCATCCCACACCGCGAAGCATCTCTCGCGGTTGCCCGAGAGGTTCGCCTGTATTCTGATCGACGCCGATTGACCAAATGGCATCGTCGTGACCTCCCTTTCGCTTTTGCGACTGCAGAGCAAAATACAGACGGCCATCCGGAGCCCAATACAAGGGAGGCGGCAGAAGCTGAACATACTGCCCTGGAACAGAATCCATGCGATCGTCTTGGAACAGGAATCTTTCATCACTGCCGTCCGCTCTTCGGCTGTAGACAAGGAACCTGTCGCCAGTCGGAAAGTTGGAAGGAACGCTTTCGCGCTCGATATAGGCTATGCGCTGCCCATTGGGCGACCAACTTGCCGACCACAGGTCGGTTTCCTTGCCTGAACGGCCCAGTCTCCGCTCGACCAGACGACGCGCGTTGTGCCCATCCGCTTCAGCGAGCCAGAGCTCGCGGTCGTAGTCGGAGGAGCCAACGTGGAGGAAAGCGATTTGCGATCCATCCGGCGATACGACGCCATGCTCTGCGTCCTCCAGCAGCATCTGCGGATCGCCACCTAGTATCGATGCCTCCAGACTTTGGATTTGTGCTGCGGGCCCTCGCG
>Ga0306923_10005291_pt1 | contig 12551 bp, 8 predicted proteins | sample sta12Can44000108_FD_203841 | JGI IMG/M metagenome (GOLD analysis project Ga0306923, IMG submission 203841) | Lab enrichment of tropical soil microbial communities from Luquillo Experimental Forest, Puerto Rico - statanox.12C.anox.44.000.108 (v2)... | ecosystem: Environmental > Terrestrial > Soil... | reverse complement strand
GGCCCGGCCGCGCAGGCGGCAGCGGGTGCGGGCACCGCGATCCGCACCGAGGACCTGCGCAAGACCTACAAGACCCCGCGCGGCGACGTGCCCGCGGTCCGTGGCATCGACCTGAACGTGCCCTCGGGGGAACTGTTCGGCCTGCTCGGGCCGAACGGCGCCGGCAAGTCCACCACGATCGGAATGCTCACCACGCTGGTGCTGCCCACCGGGGGCCGTGCCTGGGTGGCCGGCATCGACGTGGTGGCCGACCCGGTCGGGGTGAAGCGCAGGATCGGGGTGGTGACCCAGAACAACACCCTGGACATGCAGCTCACGGTCACCGAGAACCTGGAGTTCCGCAGCCGGTTCTTCGGCCTGGGGCCGCGCGAGGCCACCCGGCGGGCGGAGCAGCTCATCGACGCGTTCGGGCTCGGCGACCGGCGCAAGGCGATGGCCACCGACCTGTCCGGCGGGCAGGCCAGGCGGCTGCTGATCGCCCGTGCCCTGGTGCACCGGCCAGAGGTGCTGTTCCTCGACGAACCGACCGCCGGGCTCGACCCGCAGACCAGGGTGAACCTCTGGGACATCCTGCGGGTGCTGCACGACCAGGGCCAGAGCATCCTGCTTACCACCCATTACATGGAGGAAGCCGAGGCGCTGTGCGACCGGATCGCCGTGGTGGACCACGGCGAGGTGCTGGCCGCCGGCACGGTGGACGAACTGAAGGATGGCACCGGGGCGGACACGGTGATCACCGTCAGGTACGAGGGCGAGGTGCCCGAAGGCCTGGCCGCGGACTCCGGCCTGACCGGGCGGCCCGGCGTGGGGAAGGTGGAAACCGATCACGACCGGATCCGGGTGTTCGCCTCCGAGCCCGAGGGCGTGCTCGGCGAGCTGGTGGCGGCCGGGACCAGGGCCGGCCTGACCGTGCGTGACGCGGCACAGCTCAAGCCCAGCCTGGAGACGGTCTTTCTTAACCTGACCGGACGGGAGTACCGGGAATGACATCGACGACATCCACGATGACGCCCCCGGCCGGTGACGCCGGGCAGGCCGCGGCCGCCGGGGCGGGTACCGGGCCGGCCATTGCCGCCCTGATCACCGAGGCGCCGGTACCGCAGCCGACCCTGGCCAAGACCTTCGCGGCGATGATGGCGCGGGAGTTCCGGGTGCTGCGGCGCAACGCGGTCGGGACGTTCACCAGGGCGGTCATGCAGCCGCTGCTGTTCGTCTTCGTGTTCACCTACGTGATGCCCAAGATCGGCGGCGGCTTCATGTTCGGCGGCGGGGCGGGCGCGTCTGCCGCCGGCAGCGTGAACTTCGCGACGATCCTGGTGCCCGGGCTCATGGCCTCCATGCTGCTCATGCAAGGGATCATGGCGGTGACTTTCCCGCTGGTCATGGAGTTCTCCTGGCAGCGCACGATCGAGGACCGGGCGCTGGCCCCGGTGCCCATCGGCGTCCTGGCCACGCAAAAGATCACGGCCGGCGCGGCGCAGGCGTTCATCGGCGCGCTGATCGTCTTCCCGATCGTGCTGGTGGTTCACGCGGCGGGCCAGGCACCGCACGTGCACGTCACCAACTGGCCGCTGCTCGTGGTCATCCTGGTCACCGCTTCGCTGCTCACTGCCTCCCTCGGGCTGCTGCTCGGCACGGTCATGGACCCGCGCAAGATGCAGATGCTGTTCGCGGTGATCCTGCTGCCAGCGACGATGCTGGGCTGCGTGTACTACCCGTGGGCGGCGCTGCACCAGATCCGGTGGCTGCAGTACCTGGTCCTGGTCAACCCGATGGTGTACATGTCCGAGGGCCTGCGCGCGGTGCTCACACCGGGGTCCCCGCACATGGCGATGTGGGCCATCCTGACCGTCCTGGTCGGCGGGACCGTGATCTTCGGGTACCTCGGCGCAAGGACCTTCACCCGGCGCGTACTCAATTAGTGCCGTGACCACTAACGTTCGGCATCCGGCGTGGATAGCGATGGCTGCGGACAATCACTGACGGGTGAAGGCCAGGTGGGTGACGCCGCTGGGGCTGGTCACAGCCTCTATTCGGAAGCGCTCTTCGAGCGCGTCGAGGCCATCCCACAACCGTTCACCGCGGCCCAGCACGATGGGCACCACGACGATGTGCAGGTAGTCAATCAGGTCAGCGGCCAGGAAGGCGCGGATGGTAGCTGGGCCGCCGCCAATCCGGACGTCCAGCCCGGCTGCGGCCTGTCGTGCCTGCTGAAGGGCCCCGGTGGGGCCGGCGTCGGTGAAGTGGAACGTGGTGCCGCCCTCCATCTCCAACGGCGGCCGGGGATGGTGGGTGAGGACGAACACCGGGGTGTGAAAAGGCGGATTGTCTCCCCACCAGCCCTGCCACTCGGGGTCTGGCCAGGGGCCGCTCTGCGGCGCGAATTTATTCCGGCCCATGATCTCCGCGCCGATGCCCGGCCCCCAGGCGGCGGCAAACGCGTCGTCCACGCCGCCGCTGCCGCCGGGCTGGCCTTGCATGGCATGGAAGCTACGGGTGGCGAAAAACCATTCGTGCAACCGGGTACCCGCATGCCCGAACGGGGCATCCAGGCTCTGCCCCTCGCCGGTGCCGAACCCGTCCAGCGACACCGAAAAGTTGTGCACCCGCACCCGCGACATGGCGTCCTCCTTCACAACGACGTGCGCCGGTCAGCGGGCTGGCTGCGTGGATACACCGCCCGCATCGGTAAGGACCGTCCGCTGTGGTCAAACTCATCGCGGCGCGGAATGCAGGCCCGGCATCCGCGAGTCCGGCCACCACAGATCGAACTCGTCCGCAACAGCGGCGTTTCGCGCGGTGCTCATGGTTGCTGGTCATGCGCGGTCGTAGGCGCGCTGGAGCCAAGCGATGAGTTGTGGGTCGATATCGGTGGTGCTGGTGAGCCGGACTCGATGGGTGAATAGGGCGTTGAAGCCTTTGGCGGATTCGAGGCGGGCGTCTGGGGGGACGTCGCGGAGGATGAGCCCCAGGTCGATGCGGCCGGCGCCGCTGGGCTGGATCATCGCGAACTGTTTGCGGCGGCGCAGGCTGAGGTACCCCTTCTTGGGAGCAACTTCAATGTCGTCTCCGAACGCCTGGATGGTGTTCATCAGGGCGTCATGGAGGGGGCGGAGGCTGGCCTTCTTGCCCGCATACAGGGCGCTGACGGGATCACGGCCCGGTCCGGCCGCGGCCGTCACTGCGGCTTGCTCCCGGGCCACCAGCGAGACCCGGTGGGCGGCCCCGTGGGTCATGCCGTAGTCCTTCTTGAGCATGCTGACCACATCGGTGTGCTTGGTCAGCCCGCTGGCGGAGATGATGGCAAGCCAGTCGGACATGGGCTTGCCGTAGGTGGCTTCGATGTTGCGGATCTGGGCCTGGAGCCCTTCTTCAACCGTTGCCATCGGCGTGGTCCTTTGCGGTCATCTCGCCCCGGGGGCGGCGGGAAGGGCGGTCGCCGGGCCAGGCCTGCACCGAAGGCCTGGCGGTGCACTCCCGCAGCGGGGACACCGACGGTACCAGCGGCCAGGCGGAGGTGCCTTACGGGGTGTGCCGGAAAGTCCTTGATAAAGAATCTGAGGGGAGTGTCGGATCGGAGCAGGGCCGTTCGTGGCAAGGATGAGCGCGCCGCCCACGAGGGGGCGGCGGTCCCGGCCACAGGAGATGATCCGGATGCAGTCCCTGGTTTGCGTGCCCGGCGACACCGCCCGCCGGTTGCACCGGCTCGTGGAGCCGATCCACCTGGTCACCTACCTCTCTGACGAGCCAACGGATGCGCTCCTGGCGCTCGGCCTGCGGAACTACTGGGACGGCTACTTCGCTGGACGGGCCGCACCGCTGGGCCGGGTGCCGGCCGAGGCGGTCCATGCGATCTTCTACAACTTCGCCGACGGCGAGGTCGCCCGCCACATCCCCCGGGTCTGGAACACGGCCACTCCCGAGGCGGCGCTCGCCGCTCGCGAGCGGGGCAGCGTCGCGGCGCTGCGGCGGATCCTCGGCGACCTCGCCGAGACCCGCGGTCTTGCGCGCGCCGCCGACCTCGCCACCACGGCGGCGACCAGCGCGCCGACGGAGGGACGGATCCTGTACGCCGCGCTGCGGGCGCTCCCGCTACCCCAGGAGCCCGTCGCCCGGCTCTGGCACGCGGCCACATTGCTCCGCGAGCACCGCGGGGACGGTCATATCGCCGCCCTGGTCGCCGCGGGCATTGGCGGGACGCAGGCCCACGTGCTCCACGCGCTCTCTGAAGACATCCCCGCGGAGAAGTTCGGAAGGGTCCACCACCTCGCTGCCGACCGGCTGGCCAGGGTGGTGGACGGGATGCGGGCCCGCGGTCTCATCGACGCCTCCGGCTGGCTCAGTGACGCCGGCCGGACGACCAAAGAGCGGATCGAGTCGCTCACCGACGACTTCGCCGCACCGGCGTACTCCAGCCTGGAGCCGGGCGAACTCGACCAGCTCATCGCAGACCTTGAGCCCATCACCGCAACGCTCGAAGCGGCCGGCTCCCGGTAAGCCCCGGACGTCCCGGCGGGGACGGGCGATCGATGGCTCACCGGCTGCTTCTCGGGTCGAGCGCGTCGCGCAGCCCGTCCCCGAACAGGTTGAAGGCGATGACCGTCAGGAAGATGGCCAGGCCGGGAATGGCCATGGACATCGGGTCGGTGGCGTAGTCCTGATTGCTGACCGCATCGTTGATCATTCCGCCCCAGCTGGGGGTCGGCCGGTTGATGCCCACGCCGAGGTAGGACAGTGCCGCCTCGAACAGGATGTTCACCGGGATCAGCAGCGTGGAGTACACCAGGATCGGCGCGACCAGGTTCGGTAGCAGCTCACGGAACAAGATGTACGGCCCGCGGGCGCCCAGGCTGCGTGCGGCGTCCACGAACTCGCGCTCACGCAGGGACAGCGTCTGGCCACGGATGATCCGGCCGATATAGGGCCAGGCGAAGAACCCGATCACGAAGATGAGCAGGACGATCCGGAGCGAGTTGCCGGACAGGCCGAATGCCGAGTCCGGGACCACCCCGACCAGCGCGATCGCGAACACCAGCAGTGGGAAGGCGAGGAAGACATCCATGGACCGCGCGATGACCGCGTCCACCCAGCCGCCGAAGAAGCCGGCCATGATCCCCATGATCACGCCGAGGCTGACCGCGAGGGCGGTGGCGGGGAGGGCGATGAGCAGGGAGACCTGTGCCCCGTTGACGACCCGGCTGAGCATGTCACGGCCGAAGGGCAGATCGACCCCCAGCGGGTGCGCGAGGCTGATCCCGCCCCAGGGGCCGTAGGGGCGGTTGAAGGTCGTGTTGATCAGGTTCGAGTGCAAGGCGTCCGGGTTTTGCACCAGGTGCGGCCCGATGATCGCGACCAGGACCAGGAAGACGATATAGATGCCGCTGGCCATGGCGACCCGGTCGCGGCGGAGCCGCATCCAGGCGATCCGCCCTAGTGATCGTCCCTCGATGGCGGCGCCGCTGGCTCCCTCGAGGATCGCCTCTGGCTGGGCCTCGGGCGTCATTTCGAGTGGCGCGGCCATGCAGGCACATCTCCCGGGTGTACGGCGGTTAGCTGTCTCACATCCCTGCTATCTGGTCGGAGCCAGGCCCCTCTTTGGCTGATACACCTCAATAGCGCGGCATTCTGGGGCCGCAGAACTTCCTGCCCCCGGCGCGATCAGCCGCTGCCTGTTCTCAGGACGGAAACACCCCGGCCGCCGTCGCGATGACGGCGGCCGGGGTGTTTCGTGCCGGTGGTACGGAGCCGGTGGTTACTGGGCCGGGCCGTTGGTCAGGACCACCGTTGCGGTGTGGTTCTGGCCCACCTGGTCGGTCCAGGTGATGCTCACGTGGTCGCCCGGGTGGAACCGCTCCAGGGCCGACTGCAGCCCGGACGGGGAGGTGACCGTGTGACCGCCGGCGGCGATAATCACGTCGCCCTCGGTGATCCCGGCGGCGGCGGCAGGCGCGTTGGGCACGATCTGCTGGACCACTGCGCCGGAGCCGGCCGAGATCCCGTTGGACGCGGCCTGGTTCGCGGACATGACCCCCACGCCGAGCAGCCCGGTGGGGCCGATGTGGATGGTGTCCGATGCCTGGCCGGCCTCGATCTGGTGGGCCAGCGTGACGGCCTGGTTGATCGGGATCGCGAAAGCCTGGGTGCGGGCGGACTGCTGGAACTGGAACCCGGAGGAGCCGGATGCGGCCGTGTCGATGCCGATCACCTTGCCGGTGTTGCTGACCAGCGGGCCGCCGGAGTCACCCGGCTGGATGGGCGCGTTGTGGTGGATCAGCCCGGTCAGCTGCTCCGAGGTGCCCGCTCCCTCGTCGGACGCCGTGATCGACGCGCCGAGGCCGGCGACATGGCCGACGGCGACCGCCGGGGTGCCGCCCTTGCCGAGCGCGTTGCCGAGCGCGACGACCTTGTCCCCGACCTTCACGGTGGAGGAGTCGCCGAGCGCCGCGGTCTGCAGCCCGGAGGCGCCCACGGCCTGGATGACCGCGATGTCGCGGCTCTGGTCATAGCCGACGACCTTGGCCGCGTACGTGCGCCCGTTCCCAATGTCGCGGACCTTGATCGAGGTGGCGCCCTTGATCACATGGTTGTTGGTGAGGATCTCGCCCGACTGCGTCAGCACCACGCCGGTGCCGGCCGCCTGGGCCTGCTGCAGGCCGAGGTTGGTCATGACGTCCACCAGGCCGGGGTCGGTCTGGGTGGCGATCTGGGCGGTGGTCAGTACTGCGTCGCGGGACGAGGCCGTCGCGGCCATCAGCCCGAAGAAGGTGCCAAGGCCGGCCACGACCGCGACGGCGGCCAGGCCGAAGCGGTGGCGCCAGCGGTGGACCGGACGGCCCGGGCCCTGGCCTCCTCCACCGTACCCGTAGGGTCCGCCGGGACCGCCTGGGCCCTCAGGGCCGTACCACGGCGATCCGGGCGGCATCTGCCCAGAGTCCGCGTAGGTCGGCGGTTCGTGGATCATGGTCATGGAATCGGCTCCCTCACAAGGACGGTCTTCGTGGCCTCTCCTTGATAGTCGGATCCAAACCTGCGAGAAAGCTGAACGCCCGCTGACAACCGCCTTGGCCTTTGCTGGTTACCTCAGAGCCAGCTCTGAACCTTCCCGCCCCCGGCCGGCCTCCAGCCGTTGGCTCCGAAACGTGAGGTGGCGGGCAGCCTAAGGCTGCCCGCCACCGGGTCACCGGGTGCCTTGCGCGGCGGGTTGGCAGCCAGCACCGCGCGTTCCTAGCTGCGCACCGTTTCGGCACGGAGGGGGGCTGCCGCGCCGGTGGCGACCGTGTCCCCCATTCGGCGCCGCCGGCCGACCGGATTGGTACCAGATTGCGCCGGTTCGCCGCCGAGTACGCGGCCAGCGGCGGCCCTGATGAGGACGGCCGCCCAGGTCCGGAAGGGTTTCCAGGTCTCGGCCAGGGCGCGGAGTTCCTCGTCGGAAGCTGGTCCGCGAAGCTCATAGAGCCGCTCCACCAGGGTCAGCAGCTTCGGCTCGCCAGCAGGCAGCACATCGGCGAACCCGGTGCCCCGGATCACGATCAGGGCGCTGTAAAACGGGCCGATGCCGGGGATCTCCTGCAACCGCGTCGTGGCCTCCCCGGGGCCGAGCGCGAGCAGGTGGCCCGCGTCGAGCCGGCCCTCCTGCGCCGCCCTGGCAACGCCGTGCAGCCGCTCCATCCGGTCCGGCGCGATGCCGGGGAACGACTCCACCGCCAGCATCTGCTCCGGCGTGGGCAGCGCCGCGAGCTGCTGGCCCGCCAGATCGAAGACCGCTCCGTGGGCGCGGCTGAACCGTTCCCGCACGGCCATCATCTGCTTCGGCGGCCGCCGGACGCTCAGCACGGCCCAGGCGGCGGCCTCGTACGGGGAGTAGAACAGCGGTGGCCGCAGCCCGGGCGCCGCGTCCTGCAGCGAGCGGAGCACCGGATCACGCTCCCCGGCCTGCAGGAATCCGGCGGCGTCGTAGTCAAGCGAGAGCACCCGGGCGACCTGTTGGCGCACCGCGTCCACGTCAGCGCCGCCCGGCCCGTGGACCGTGCCGTGTACCCCGGCCTCGTCCTGGCGCACCTCCACCCCGGCCTGATGCTGGTAGCCGTCGAGGCAGAACGCCAGGCGCATGACGTCGTCCCCGGCGGCGTCGCGCTGCCCGAACCCGAATCCGATGGCCTCCGCCAGCGAGAACGGGCCGCGCGGCACGATCGTGAACGTCTCAGGCACGGTGCCTCCCGTGGGCCGGCGCCGAGGTGAACGGCGCTGCGTGACCGGTATCTGGTGCCCGGTTCTGCCCGCACTTTCTCACCTGGGTCGGACATTCCGGCCCGCGGCCGGCTAGGCGTGGCCCTAGTGGCGCAGGCTCGCCCGGAGCGCGAGAATCCGCTGCACCGCCGCACGGAACGCCGCCTGGTCCAGGCTCCCGGCCTGGTAGCCCTTGGACAGCGCGATCCTCGCCTGGTCCCCCTGGCCGGGCTGCTGTGCCGAGCAGAGGATCAGGTCCATTCCGGCACCGGCCGCAATGGTGGCCCGGTGCCTGGTGGTGCCGTAGGCCTTCAGCGCGCCGGCCTCCAGCGCGTCGGTGATCGTGACGCCGGTGAAACCGAGCCGCTGCCGCAGTTCGCCGTTGACGATCGCCGGTGATAGCCCGGCCGGCCGCTCCGGGTCCAGCGCCGGGTAGATCGCCCACGACACCATGACCAGCTTGACCCCGGCCCGGATGGCGGCATGGTAGGGGTACTCGTCGGTGCCGCGCAGGGTGGCCAGCGGCACGTTCAGCGTCACCGGCTCCTCGTCGGTGTTCTCCGCGGTCGCGGCGGCGCCCAGCCCGGGGAAGTGCTTCGCGGTGGCCGCGACGCCGGTGGCCTGCTGCGCCTTGACGAAGCTGGCGCCCAGGTAGGAGACCTCATGCGGATTGGTGCTGTACGAGCGCCCGAACTGGTCGTCGAAGTCGCCCGGCGTCCGGTACACGTCGAGCACCGGCGCGAGGTTCACGTTCAGGCCGGCCCCGGTCAGGTTCTGGCCCGCGCCCCGGCCCGCGGCCCTTGCCGCCACCGCGGGATGGACTTCCTCGCCGATCTGCTTCTCCGACTCATCCGGCGCGCCCGGCAGACGGTGGACCAGGCCGCCCTCCTGGTCGGTCATGAGCAGCAGCGGGTAGTGCCGCATCGGGTTGTCCGGGCTCGCGTTGGCCTTGTTCAGTTCGGCCGCGACCGCCGCGAGCTGGGCCTGGCTTGAGATGTTGGAGCCGAAGAAGATGACACCGGCGACCTTGCCTGCCCGGATCCAGCGGAGCAGGTTGGCCGGCGGGATCAGCCCGGTATAGCTGTAGATCACTCGCTGGCCGGCCAGTTGCGTGGCCGACAGCGGCGGCATGGTGGCCTTCGGCGTACTCGGCCGGCCCTTGCCCGAGCCATCGATGCCCGATTTCGATGCGGCCGAGCCTGCCGCGGCCCCATGCCTCGCCGGCGGCCCGGCGCTGGCCGAACGCACCAGGCCAATCCCGGCGATCACGGCCACCGCGGCCGCGCACACCGCGACGGCGACCGTGACGGCGATCCGCAGGCCGCGGCGGCGGCCCCCGCGGGCCGCCGTGTGATCGTTGGCCGCCGATGCTCTGTGCGGCCTTGCCGGGACGGTCATATGTCTCTCATGTCGTAAGCCACGTTCGCAGTCCTGCCCCCTGGCCCGCGACCCCGTCCTGCATTTTCACGGTAGACGGTATCAACCAGGCCAGGGGCCACCATGCTGCACGATGCGTGAGGGAAACAAACGCCTGTGTCACCAAGAACCGGGCACCCGTCACTCGTAGAACAGTGCTTCCATCACCCCCCGGGCCCGGCGCGCCGCCTGACGGTAATCCTGCACCAAATCCTGCGCGGCCCCGGCCTGATAGCCCAGCACCGACGCCACCGCGGCCAGTTCGGCGGCACGGGCGGGCAGCACGTCCGCGGCGCGGCCGCGGACCAGCACCACCGCGTCCCTGATCCGGGAGGCCAGCCGCCAGGCCCGCGCCAGCACGTCGGCGTCCTCCTGCGCCACCAGCCCGGCCCGCGCCGCCGCGTTCAGCCCGGCCAGGGTCCGCGTGGTCCGCAGCTCAGGCACCGCGTAGGCGTGCCTGAGCTGCAGCAACTGCACCACCCACTCGACGTCGGACAGCCCGCCCGGCCCCAGCTTCAGGTGCAGCGCGGGGTCCACACCGCGCGGCATGCGCTCGGCCTCCATCCGTGCCTTGAGGCGCCGGATCTCCAGGACGGAACGCTCGGGGATGCCGCCGTCCGGATAGCGGAACTCGTCCGCCAGGACGGTAAAGCGGGCTCCCAGTTCGCCGTCGCCCGCCACCGGCTCGGCTCGCAGCAGGGCCTGGCTCTCCCAGGCGACCGACCACCGCTCGTAGTAGGCCCGGTAGGAGGCCAGCGTGCGCACCAGCGGCCCCTGCCGCCCCTCCGGGCGCAGCCCGGGATCTATTAGGAGCGGCGGTTCAGGCCCTGGCTGGGCCAGCAGCGCGCGCAACTCCTCGGCCGCGGCGTGCGCCGCCTCGGTCGCCTCCTGCTCGTCCGCCCCGGGCAGCGGGTCGTGCACGAACATCACGTCCGCGTCGCTGCCGTATCCGGACTCGTGGCCGCCGAACCTGCCCATCGCCACCACGCACAGCCGGGTGGGGAACCCTGCCCGCTGCTCCGCCACGGACCGCACCGCCACCTGGAGCGCGGCCTCGATGGTGACCGCGGCCACGGCGGTGAGTGCCTCCCCGGTCTGCTCGGGGCCCGACTGGCCGAGCAGGTCGGCCATGGCGGTCCTGAGCAGTTCCCGGCAGCGCAGGGCGCGCAGCGCCGCCACCGCGGCGGCGGCCTTGCCGTGCCGGCCCACCATCGCCGCGGTCTCCGCGTCCAGCGCCGCGCGCTCGCGCGGGGCAAGCTGGGCGTCGTTGCCGAGCCAGGCGACGGTCTCCGGCTGGCGCAGCAGCAAGCCCGCCGCGTACCTGCTGGAAGCGAGCAGTCGTGCCATACGCTGCGCCACGGTCATGTCGTCCCGCAGCAGCCGCAGATACCACGGGCTGTTACCGAGGGCATCGCTGACCTGATGGAACGCCAGGAGCCCGGCGTCGGGGTCGGCCGCGTCGGCGAACCAGCCGAGCAGCAGGGGCAGCAGGGTGCGCTGGATGGCCGCGCGCCGCGACATCCCGGCGGTCAGCGCCCCGATGTGCCGCAGCGCACCGGCCGGGTCGGCGTAACCCAGCGCTTTGAGCCTGGCCTCGGCGGCCTGCGGGGTGAGCCGCGCCGCCTCGCCGGGCAGGCTGGCCACCGCGTCGAGAAGCGGCCGGTAGAAGAGCTTCTCGTGCAGCCGCTGGACCTGGCTCGCATACTCGCGCCACCGGGCGAGCAGTTCCTCGGCAGGATCGAGCCGCCCGCCGGCGCGGCCCGGAACGCCAAGGCGGCGGTCCGCACTCGTGCGGCCCAGGCCGTCGGGGCCGCGACCGCCGCCGCCCGTGATGTGCGCGCGGCCGTCGCCCGCCTTGCCCTCCCCCGGGGGCCCGGCCGCGGCGGCGTCGCCGTCCTGCGCCGCCTGGCCCGCACCGGCCAGCCGCAGCGCCCGGCCGATCCGGCGCAGCACCTCAGGTTCCTCGGGCATGGTGTGCGTCCGCCGCAGGTGCCTGAGCTGGAGCAGATGCTCGACCCGGCGCAGGAACCGGTAGGCCCCGGCCAGGTCGGCCGCGTCCTGCCTGCCGACGTACCCGCCCGCGGCGAGCATGGCCAGGGCCGGCAAGGTGGCGGGCTCGCGCAGCGACTCATCGACCCTGCCGTGCACCAGCTGGAGGAGCTGGACCGCGAACTCGATGTCCCGCAGCCCGCCGGGGCCCAGCTTGATCTCCCTGCCCGCAGCCGCCGCGGGCAGCGTGCCGATCACCCGGCGCCGCATCGCCTGCACGTCGGAGACGAAGTTCTCCCGCTGGGCGGCCTGCCAGACCATCGGGCTCATCTCGGCCGTGTAAGCGGTGCCGAGTGCGATGTCCCCCGCAACCGGCCTGGCCTTCAGCAGCGCCTGGAACTCCCAGGTCTGCGCCCAGCGCTGGTAGTAGGCGCGGTGACTGACCAGGGTCCGCACGAGCGGGCCATTGCGCCCCTCGGGCCGCAGGTTGGGGTCCACCGGGAACAGCGCGCCCTCCGGGGTGCTCTGCGAGCACACCTGGATCAGCCCGGCGGCGAGCTGGGTCGCGGTGCGCAGCGCCGTCGCCTCCCCCCCGTCCTCGCCGGTCCCGGCGGGCTCCGCGACGAAGATCACGTCCACGTCGCTGGCGTAGTTCAGTTCCCTGGCACCGCACTTGCCCATGGCGATCACCGCCAGCCGGCAGGGCGCGGACCCCGGTGGCAGGTTCGCCCTCGCGATCGCTAGCGCCCCTTCCAGCGCCGCCGCCGCCAGGTCGGCTAGCTCGGCGGCGACCTGGTCGAAGGACGCCTCCCCGGTGAGGTCCCGTGCCGCCAACGGCAGCAGCCGCCGCCGGTACGCCACCCGCAACGCGGCCACCGGATCGGTACTGAGCTGGCCGATGCTGGCCTGGCCGGTCCCGG
>Ga0306923_10005284_pt1 | contig 12556 bp, 8 predicted proteins | sample sta12Can44000108_FD_203841 | JGI IMG/M metagenome (GOLD analysis project Ga0306923, IMG submission 203841) | Lab enrichment of tropical soil microbial communities from Luquillo Experimental Forest, Puerto Rico - statanox.12C.anox.44.000.108 (v2)... | ecosystem: Environmental > Terrestrial > Soil... | reverse complement strand
CCGGTGCCCGGCGGGCTCAACGTCACCTTCCACGAGCCGGTCGGCGTGGTTGGCCTGATCGTGCCGTGGAACTTCCCGATGCCGATCCTGTCCTGGGGCATGGCGCCCGCGCTGGCCGCGGGCTGCACCGTGGTGGCCAAGCCCGCCGAGGCGACCCCGCTGACCGCGATGCGGATCGCCTCGCTGGCGCTGGAAGCCGGGCTGCCGGAGGGCGTGTTCCAGGTGCTGCCGGGCAAGGGCAGCGTGGTCGGGCAGCGGCTGGTCGACCACCCTTCGGTGCGGAAGATCGTCTTCACCGGGTCCACCGAGGTGGGCCGGCGGATCATGGCCGACTGCGCGCGCCAGGTCAAGCGGCTCACCCTCGAGCTCGGCGGCAAGAGCGCCAACATCGTCTTCGCCGACGCCGACCTGGAGAAGGCCGCGGCGACCGCGCCGTACGCGGTGTTCGACAACGCCGGGCAGGACTGCTGCGCCCGGTCCAGGATCCTGGTCCAGCGCTCCGTCCTGGACACGTTCATGGAGCTGTTCGAGCCCGCGGTTCGCGGTGTGGTGGTCGGCGACCCCGCCTCGGCGGCGACCGAGATGGGGCCGCTGATCTCGGCGGCGCACCGGGCGCACGTCGCCTCCTACGTGCGGTCCGACGCCCCGGTGGCGTTCCGTGGCCACGCGCCATCCGGGCCGGGGTACTGGTTTCCGCCGACGGTGCTCGCGCCGGTGCGCCCGGACGACCCGGCCTACACCGAGGAGGTGTTCGGCCCGGTGGTGACCGTGACCCCGTTCTCGGACGAAGCCGAGGCGGTGGCCATCGCCAACGACACGCCCTACGGCCTGTCCGGCTCGATCTGGACCAGGGACGTGGGCCGTGCGATCCGGGTGGCCAGGGCGGTGGAGAGCGGGAACCTGTCGGTGAACTCGCACTCCTCGGTGCGCTACTGGACGCCGTTCGGCGGCTTCAAGCAGTCCGGCCTCGGCCGCGAGCTCGGCCCGGACGCCCCGGACGCGTTCACCGAGACCAAGAACGTGTTCATCTCTACGGAGGCCTGATGAGGTTTGAGGGTAGGACCGTCGTCATCACGGGCGCCGGCAGCGGGATCGGGCTGGCGGCCGCGCGGCGGTTCGCGGCCGACGGCGCGCACGTGGTGGCGGTCGACATCGACGACGTGGCCGGCAAGAAGGCCGCGGCGGAGACGGGCGGCCTGTTCGTGCACGCCGACGTGACGTCTGAAACCGACGTGGCCGCCGCCTTCCGCGCGGCGCACGACACCTACGGCTCGGTCGACGTGGCCTTCAACAACGCCGGCATCTCCCCGCCCGACGACGATTCGATCCTGTCCACCGGCCTGGACGCCTGGCGCCGGGTCCAAGAGGTCAACCTGACCTCGGTGTACCTGTGCTGCAAGGAAGCGATCGGCTACATGCGGGCGCAGGGTCGCGGGGCCATCGTGAACACGGCCTCGTTCGTCGCGGTGATGGGTTCGGCCACCTCGCAGATCTCCTACACCGCATCCAAGGGCGGCGTGCTCGCCCTGTCCCGCGAGCTCGGCGTGCAGTTCGCGCGCGATGGCATCCGGGTCAACGCGCTGTGCCCGGGCCCGGTGAACACGCCGCTGCTGCGCGAGCTGTTCGCGGCCGACCCGGAGCGGGCACAGCGCCGCCTGGTGCACGTGCCGATGGGCCGGTTCGCCGAGCCGGAGGAGATCGCCGCCGCGGCCGTGTTCCTGGCCAGCGACGACGCCTCGTTCATCACCGCCTCGACGTTCCTGGTCGACGGCGGAATCTCCGGCGCGTACGTCACGCCGCTCTAATCGCCCTTTTGTGGGCGTGGATGCCACATCCATGCTGCTGGAGCGACGTGGATGGGACATCCACGCCTTCCCCAGGGTCCGGCGCTGGTCTGGCTGCACCGGGTCTCGGTGACGCCGATGGCGTACCACACGCCGTACATCCCGTGACCGCAGACCGCGTCCCACCGCCCGCCGCCCCCCGGGGCGGCGGGCCTTTGCGGGCTCAGGGGGAGCACAGGGTGCGCAGCCTGATCGTGACCGGCATCTCGCTCAGCTCGGCCAGCACGTCCTCGCTGTACTCCGGGACGATATCGGTCAGCACGTAGCCGTACTCGTCCCTGGTCCGTAGCAGCTGGCCCTCGACGTTGACGCCGTGCTCGGCCAGCACCCGGTTGATCGAGGCCAGCACGCCGGGCACGTTCTGGTGCAGGTGCACGAGGCGGTGCGTGCCACTGCCCGCCGGCAGCGCGATCTCCGGCAGGTTTACGCTGAGCGAGGTGGCGCCGGTGGCCATGTGGTCGGCCAGCTTGCCCGCGACGAACTCGCCGATATCCTGCTGGGCCTCCTCGGTCGAGCCGCCGATGTGCGGGGTGAGGATGACGTTCGGCAGCCCGCGCAGCTCGGAGACGAACTCGTCGCCCTTGCCCTTCGGCTCCTCGGGGAACACGTCGATGGACGCGCCGGCGATGTGCCCGGACTCGATGTTGCGGCGCAGCGCCGCGTGGTCCACCACGAAGCCGCGGGACAGGTTCAGGAACAGCGAGCGCGGCCGCATCATGGCGAACTCGGCCGCGCCGAAGAAGCCGCGGTTGCCGTCGCGGCCGTCCACGTGCAGGGTGACGGTCTCCACCGACTCGAGCAGTTCGGCCAGGGTCGAGCAGCGTCGCGCGTTACCGAGAGCGAGCTTGTCGGCGATGTCGTAGAAGTAGACGGACATGCCGAGGCTCTCCGCCAGCACCGACAGCTGGGTGCCGATGTTGCCGTAGCCGACGATGCCGAGCTTGCGCCCGCGCACCTCGTGGCTGCCGGACGCGGACTTGTCCCAGTGGCCCGCGTGCATCTGGGTGTTCTTCTCCGGCAGCCGCCGGGCCATGGCGATGATCTCGGCCAGCGCGAGCTCCACCACGCTGCGAGTGTTGGAGAACGGCGCGTTGAACACCGCGACGCCGCGTCTGCTCGCGGCGGTCAGGTCGATCTGGTTGACGCCAATGCAGAAAGCCCCGATCGCGATCAGGTGCGGCGCCGCGGCCAGCACACGTTCGGTAATCTGCGTGCCCGACCTGATGCCGAGCAGGCCCACGTCGCCGATGGCCTCGATGAGCTCGTCCTCGCCGAGCGCGCGCGGCAGCGTGTCGACCTGATAGCTCTCCTTGGCCAGCCGCGCCGACGCGTCGGGGTGGATGTTCTCGAGCAGCAGCGCTCTCGTGGTCACTCCAGTCCGTACCTTTCGCTGGACTTTGCCCGGGTCCTGAAGGCGGACAAGGCTCACCCCCGTAACCCCGTTCCTTTCCTTTATACCTAACGGGCCGCGGTGGCTGCCCCGGTCAGCTGACCCGGCTCCGCCGGGCCGGCGCCCGGTGCCGTCTCGCCCTGCTGACCCTCCTCCGCGCCCAGGTCGCTGAGCTGGGCTCGGACCTCGTCGGCGAGCGGATGCGGGAGCCGGTCCAGGATGACGACGGACTCGCGCCAGGCCGCCCGGGCGGCCTGGCGGTCGCCCTCGGCCAGCAGGGCGTCGCCGAGCCCGCGCAGCGAGTTGCCCTCGCCGAACGGCGCGCCAATCTCGCGGTAGGCCTCGATGGCCTTGGTGTAGTGCGCCTTGGCCTGGTCGATGTCGCCCAGGTGCAGGTAGACGTAGGCGATGCTGTCCAGGGTGTCGGCGGTGCCGCCGCGGTGGCCGGAATCGCGGTGCAGGCTCAGCGCCCGCTGGCAGTGGGCCAGCGCCCGGTCGTACTGGCCCAGGTGGGCGTAGAGCCAGCCAACCCCGTTCTCCAGGGTGGCCTGCGTCCACCAGTGCCCGACGGCCTTGAGCATCCGCAGCGCGTCGAGCGCGACGGCCAGCGCCTCGGGGTAGCGTTCCTGCTTCTCCAGCATGCCGGCCAGGCCGTTGAGCACCACGGCCTCGTTGGCCCGGTCGCCGAGCTCACGGAACAGGTCGAGCGCGCGCCGGAAGTTCGGGTCGGCGTCGGCGTAGGCGCCCGTCTGCGACTGGACGTGGCCGAGCAGGTGGTGCGTATGGGCCAGGGCGAGCGTGTCACCCAGGCGGCTGGCTGCGGCCAGCGCGGTCTGCTGGGTCGCGGTGTAGTCCTGCCACCGGCCGCGCCGGTTGAAGAACGGGCCGAGCGTCCAGGGGATCTGCCAGGCATGGCTGTCGAACTCGTTGGCGTCGGCGTAGGCGATCAGCGCGAGCAGCACGGGGACCTCGGCGTCGAACCAGGCCATCGCCTGTTCCTTGTCGGTCACGTCGGCGGGCAGCACGCCCGGCTGCGGGCCGGCCAGCTGCAGCGGGGACCGGAACGGGCTGAACCGGTTGGAGGCCGCCATCGCCGTGTGCAGGTAGTGGTCGAGCACGCGGTGGGTCGCGGCCCGGCGCTCGAGCTCCGGGTCGTGCCGTTCGGCCTGGTCGGCTGCGTACGCGCGGAGCAGGTTGTGGAACGTGAACCGGGCGGGCAGGTACTCGGCGACCATGTGGGTCCTGGTCAGCTCGTGCAGCGCGGCGCCCGCCTCGGCGCGCGGCATCCCGGCCAGGCTGGCCGCCGCCGACAGCGAGATGTCAGGGCCCGGGTGCACGCCGAGCAGGCGGAACATCCGCGCCGCGGTCTCGGAGAGCTGGTCGTAGGACCAGGAGAGCACGGCCCGCACGTTGGTCATCGCGTCATCGGCCTCGAGCGCGTCCAGCCTGCCCCGGGCGTCGTGCAGCTCGGCGGCCAGCTCGGTCAGCGGGCGCTTGAGGCGCCCGGACGCGCGGCCTACCGCGATGCCCAGAGCCAGCGGGAGGCGGGCGCACGCGGTGATGATCTCCTCCGCCGCCGCGGGTTCGGCCGCGACCCGGTCCTGGCCGAGCCGACGGGCCAGCATCTCGTACGCCTCGGCGTCGCCGAGCACGTCGAGCGTCAGCGGCACCGCGCCCTCGGCCGCCACCAGCCCCGTCAGCTCGTTGCGGCTGGTCACCACGACCAGCGAGCCCGGCGCGCCGGGCAGCAGGGGCCGGACCTGCGCAACATTGCGCGCGTTGTCCAGGACGATCAGCATCTGCCTGTGGTCGAGCAGGCTGCGGAACAGCGCGGACCTGGCCTCGGTGTCGGGCGGGATCCGGTGCGGCGGGACGCCCAGCGCATCGAGGAAGAAGCGGAGCGCCTCGGGCGGCTCCATCGGCGGCGTGGACGGATCCAGACCGCGCAGGTTGACGTACAGCTGGCCGCCGGGGAACCGCCTGGCAACCTGATGGCCGAACCGGATCGCGAGCGCGGTCTTGCCCGTCCCCGCGGCGCCCGAGATGACCACGATCGGGACCGTCTGGCCGGACTCGGCTCCTTCGAGCGTGGCGGTCTCGCCGGGTGCGGCGGACTTCGCGGGCAACATGGCCCGCAGGATGCTGAGCTCTTCGCGGCGGCCGGAGAAGCCCGGCACGTCGAGCGGCAGCTGGGCGGGCACCGGGGTAATCATGTCCTCGGGCCTGGGCCGCCGCTGCCCGCCGTCGGGCGCCAGCCCGGTGCCCGCGTCCTCGTCGGACGGCGCGGAGCCGCTGGCGCCGCGTATAGCCAGGCCGTTCGGGATCGATAGGGCCGGATCCATGGTCAGTACCTGCTGGTGGACGCGGGACAGATCCCCGCCGGGATCGATGCCCAGCTCCTCGGCGAGCACCCTGCGACCCTCGGCGAACACGTGCAGCGCCTCGGCTTGCCGCCCACAGCGGTACAGCGCGATCATCAGCAGCCCGCGCATCCGCTCGCGCAGCGGGTGGTCCGCCACCATCGCGGTCAGGTCGGGCACGACCTCCTCGTGCCGGCCGAGCGACAACAGCACGTCGGCGCGCTCCTCGGCGGCCGTGGAACGCAGTTCGCCGAGCCGGACGCGCTCGGTCTCGGCGAACGGGCCGGGCACCCCGGCAAACGCGATGCCCCGCCACAGCGAGAGCGCGGAGTTGAGCGCGACCACGGCGCCCGCCACGTCTCCGGCCTTGCGCAACTGGCGCGCCCGGCCCAGGTCCTGCTCGAAGGCGACCGCGTCCGGCTGGCCCGGCACCAGGTGGAGCACGTAACCGGCCCCGGACGAGACCAGCACCCGGCCGGGGCCGCGCAGCGACCGGTTCGGCTCGATGACCCGGCGCAGGCCGGCCACGTAGGTGTAGATGCCGCCCTCGGCGCTGGCCGGGGGATCCTGGCCCCAGACGGCGTCGACGAGCTCGCCCCGGGATATCACGCGGTTCGCCCGCATCGCTAGGATGCCAAGTACAGCCTGCTGCCTAGGCTGTCCGACCGGTAGTTCCTGGTCGCCATACCAGGCCATTACGGGACCAAGCACGCCGACGCACAACGCCACGGCTTCGCCGACCTTCCGCTCGCCAGATAACCCTTCAGACCCGAAGGACCGCCCCCCCTCCAGGGCCGGAGCTTCTCGTTAAGATTACAGTGATTTGTTCTAGTCATCCAGAAAAAATCTAGATCATATAGAGACGACCCTTTCATAGTTGTTCGCGCGTCACGAGGGCACTTGCGGTCTGGCCCGAGGTCCGGGCCAGCAGGCAGGGCGCGTCCCGATGCGCGACGAAGACGGGGAGGCTGGGATGGCGGCTAAGGGCTGGGACACTTGTTACTGCCCGTGCTGCCGGGATTTTTGAGACTAGATGGACTCCACCGTAATCACTTCGGCCGCGCGAGCGGTCCACCAGGAGCTGGTCCGCAAGCTCGCGGAGCAGGCCAGGATCAACCGTCTCAGGGATCAGCTCCGCCGCGCCCGGCCCGGAACCATGACCTCCTCGCCCGCCATGACCTCCTCGCCCGCCATGACCTCCTCGCCCGCCATGACCTCCTCGCCCGCCATGATCGCCTCGCCTGCTGCGGTCCCCTCGCCGGTCGGCCACGGCCTCGACAGCGCCGACGGCGTTCCCGGTCTCACCGGCTCCCGCGGCGCGGTGACCCTGCCGCTCGGCCCCGCCCGCCTAGGTCAGGCACCGCCGGCTGAAGCCTCCGGGCACCGCGTGACCCGGAGCCGCCGGCCCTCACGGCACCCCCCTCACTACCTGCCGTGGGGGCCGGCCCTCGGCACCCCTCACTACCTACCGTAAGGACCGGCCCCTCGGCGCCGACCGAACGGACGGCTGCGCTATAGCCGTATCTGACCCTGATGATCTACTGAGCGGCCTTTATGGAATCGCCAAGCTATCTTGGCTAATACTTCACTATTCGCCCTTTCCGCCCGACCTCGGGCAATAGGGCACCAAATCAGCTCGGTCCCGCGGCACCGGAAACAGGCCCCCGCCCGTCAGCCGGGCCGACGGAGTCGCCGAGCATGGGCGCGCCGGTACGGTAGAGCGCCTAACATAGAGCCCGGTACCCGGGATGACCGACTACTCCTGCGCGTCGGCGCAGGTTCGGAACCAGCAGGCGTGCGGCCAGACCGCCAGCTGGCTGACGCAAGGGTTGGACGAAGCGAGCATGGGCAAGGCAAGCAGGACGAAGGTCGACAGCAGTCGCCGGGAGCGGATAGCCGCCCAGCGCGCGGCCGAACGCCGCGCCGAGCAACGCCGACGGATCCTGATCGCGTCGGGCAGCATCATCGCCGTGGTGGCGATCGTGGTGGCCTTCATCGTGATCAAGGCGAACAGCAAGCCGCCCGCGAGCAGCGCGTCAAACGGCCCGACCGGCGCGGCCCTGGCCAGCGTGGTGTCCGACCTCACGAGCGTGCCGACCAGCACGACCGACAAGATCGGGGACGGCGGCGGCCAGGTCAACGCGAAGCCCAAGGCCGTCACCGGCGGGACACCGCTGACCGCCAACGGCAAGCCCGAGATGCTGTACATGGGCGCCGAGTACTGCCCCTACTGCGCGGCCGAGCGCTGGGCGATGATCCAGGCGCTGAGCCGGTTCGGCACGTTCTCCGGGCTCAGCACCGTGCACTCCGCGGCGGTGAACGGCGCCGGCCAGCAGGAGCCTTACCCGAACACGCCGACGTTCACCTTCCACGGCTCCTCGTACACCAGCAAGTACCTGACGTTCACCCCGGTCGAGACGCAGACCAACATCCCGGACAAGACGACCGGCGGCTACACCACCCTGGAGACGCCGACCAAGGACCAGACGGCGCTGCTGACCAAGTACGACGTCCCGCCGTACGTCCCCGCGGGCAGGGAAGGCGCGATCCCGTTCATCTACTTCGGCGGCAAGTACATCATCGCCGGGGCCAGCTACAACCCGCAGGTGCTCGCCGGGCTCTCCTGGAGCAAGATCGCGTCCGACGTGAAGAACAACCCCAACAGCGACGTGGCCAAGGCCGTCGTCGGGACGGCCAACTACATCACGGCCGCGATCTGCAAGATGACGGGCAACCAGCCGTCCAGCGCTTGCACCTCCACCATCCAGTCGCTGGAGAGCAGCCTCAAATAATCCTGAGCTGACTCTCAGGATGCGAGCGGAGACTCGCGGGGTACAATCTGGCGTCAAGTGCCGGTCGCGTTGAGCATCCGCGGACCGCGCGCACAGCACCAGCCGTGAAATCACCGGAGGCGAAGCTCGCGATGACCGCTTCGAAGTCAAGCCGTGCGCGGAACGCCCGGATCGGCGCCCAGGCCGGCGGGGCCAGGAACGCGGCCAAGAGCGGCACCACGGTCAAGAACGGGGGTACGGCCCGTGGCGGCGGCGCCAACCGCAGCGGCGGCGCGGACCGCAGCAGCGGCGCTGGCACCGCGACCAGGGACCGCAACGGACGGGATCAGGTCCGGACCGGAGCGGCGCGGAACGGCGCGACCGCACGTGCTCCGCGAACGGTAGAGGTCAGGGACGAGGCCGCGGAACGCGGGCCCGCGCCCTGGCTGCAGATCGCCACCCTGGTGCTGGCGCTGGCCGGTCTTGGCGTGTCGATCTACCTCACGATCGCTCATTTCACGGAGTCCGCGCTGGCGGGGTGCTCGGAATCGGGCCTGGTGAACTGCACCAAGGTAACCACGAGCCCGCAGTCTTACGTGTTCGGGATCCCGGTAGCGGTGCTCGGGCTGGCCTTCTTCGTGTTCGCGGTGGCCATCATGAGCCCGTGGGCGTGGCAGTCGGCCAGGCGCGAGGTCCACCTGGTCCGGATAGCGTCGATGGTGGTCGGCATCGGCTTCGTGCTCTACCTCATCTACGCCGAATTGTTCATCATCGGAAGCATCTGCCTCTACTGCACCAGCGTGCACGCCATCACGTTCGTGCTGTTCGTGCTGACGGCGTTCGCGGCCGCAGCCTGGGGCCTGAAGCCCGGCCGCCCCTGGAGGCTGCTCCCCGCACGCCAGCCCGACTAACCCGTCGCATCCCGGTGCTGGGTGCTGGGGTGCGGGCGGCGACTGGGGGGAGAGAGCGGGCTCCGTCACTCTGGAACCGCCCGTACCAGGTCATAGGGTATGGACGCCGTATCCACGCTGCTGAAACGTAAAGCCGTTTAGTCGTAGCGGTCCTTGGGACTCGCATGGCACGGAATCAGGTATTCCCGGGTCAGCTTTGTCAATGCGGCATCGTGTCGCCTGCGAAAACAGACATCAGTCACTCCGGTCCCGTCTGTACCAGGGCGTAAGGCGTGGATGCCACATCCACGTCGTATCAACAGCATGGCTGGGACATCCACGCCTTATTTGCCGGGCGGACCGGAGCGGCCGGCGCGTATCGCCAGTCACGGCAGCGTGTCGGGAGCACACCAGCACCAGGCTGGTCGGAGAATCCCTGTTCCGTGCGGTCGGCCGTGCGCCGAGGTTCGTCTGGGTAGCAGAGTTCTTACTCTGTGCACCTGGCTGGGCAGGGTGAACCCGGCATGATTGTGGCAACGTAGTGATTTAGTACGGCAAGGACTCGAGGGGGTCTGCGGCGGGTGGCTACGGTACGTGTGCTGGCGATCATCGGGTCCGGCGAGACCAGCCCGACGATGGTCACGGTGCACCGGGACCTGGTGTCGCGGATCGGCCTGGCCGGCCCGCAGGCGATGGTGCTCGCGACGCCGTACGCGTTCCAGGAGAACGCCGCCGACGTCTCGGCGCGGACGCGGCGGTACTTCGCGGACAGCGTCGGCCTGCAGGTCCGCGTCGCGGCGGGCACGAGCCCGAACGCGGACCCGGGGATGGCGCCGCCGCTGATTCCCCCGGACGAGGAGAACGAGGCGCGACAAGCGGCCGGGATCAGGGCGGCGGACTGGGTGTTCGCCGGGCCGGGGAGCCCGTCATACGCGCTCGCGCACTGGCAGGCCGGACCGGTCGCGGCCGGGCTGCGGGACCGGGTCCTGGCCGGAGACGGGCTGACCGTGCTGGCCTCGGCGGCCGCCGCCACCGCGGGGCGGTTCACGTTGCCGGTATACGAGATCTACAAGGCGGGCGGCGCGCCGCGCTGGCTGGACGGGCTCGACCTGCTCGGCCCGCTCGGCCTCACCGTCGCGCTCATCCCGCACTACGACAACGCCGAAGGCGGCCGCTACGACACCAGGCACTGCTACCTCGGCGAACGCAGGCTGGCGGTGATGGAGCGCGAGCTCGGGGACGACGCCGCCGTGCTGGGCGTGGACGAGCACACCGCGCTGCTGATCGACCTGCGGACCAGCGACGTCGAGATCCGCGGCCGGGGCGGCGTGACCATCCGCCGGTCCGGGAACAGCGTGGTCCTGCCCGCGGGCACCCGGCTGTCCGTGGCCGAGCTACGCGACCTGGTCCAGGGGATCCGCCGGGCGGCGGGCGACGGCGGCCCGACGGGCGACGGCGACGCTCCGGCGGGCGGAGGGCCGACCGGATCGGGCGGCAGGGATGATGCCGGTGACGGGGAGATGCTACCGCTGCCGGAGATCATGGCGGCGGTGGAGCAGCGGTTCGAGACGGCGGCCGGCACCGGGGACGCCGACGCCATGGTCGGGGTGATCCTGGAGCTCGAGACCGCGATCGGGCAGTGGGAAGCCGACATGGACGAGGACCAGGGCACCGAGCAGGCGCGGGCGCTCCTGCGCAGCCTCGTCGGCCGGCTCGGGCGGGCGGCCCAGGACGGGCTCACCGATCCCAGGGACCGGCTGCGGCCAGCGGTCGAGCCATTGCTGGAACTGCGGGCCACGCTGCGCGGCGCGGGTAACTTCACCGCCGCCGACGCCATCAGGGAGGCGCTGGCCGCGGCCGGGGTCGACGTCAGCGACACCCCGCAGGGCACCCGCTGGCAGCCGACCGGGACGGCCTGATCCCCCGGAAAAGCCGCGAGCGGCTGACCTGGCCATTACATCTTTTTCATGTTGAAGCCGGGCTAGAGCCTGGAGGGCCTGGACGCATTAGCCTTCGGATCAGGCCGGTAAGAGAGGAGCCGGATCCCGTGCCCGGCATGAACTCAGGCCTGAGTCCCGGCGACCCGACACTGGTCGCCGCGTTCAGGTCTGCCCTGCTACACCAGGGTGCGATCGCGCTCCTCATGCTCACGTTCCTCTGGCTCCTCTGGGCGACGGCACGTACCTGGCGGCCGGCCGCGTCTGGAGGGAAGGCCGGGACGGCTGCGGACAGGGCGGCGGAGCCGCGGGGGCGGTGGCTGCTCCGCACCGGGTTCGGCGTGCTGTGGATCTTCGACGGGATCCTGCAGGCGCAGCCGAAGATGGCCGGCGGGCTGGCCACGCAGGTCATCGCGCCCATGGCGGCCTCGTCCCCGCGCTGGGTCCAGCACCTGATCAACTGGGGCGGCACGGTCTGGTCGTATCACCCGGTCCAGGCCGGCGCGGCCAGCGTCTGGATCCAGGTGGGGATCGGCGCCTGGCTCATCGTCGCGGCCCGCGGTCCCTGGTCCAGGCTGGCGGGGGCGGCCAGCGTGGCGTGGGGACTCATCGTGTGGGTGTTCGGCGAGTCGTTCGGCGGGATCTTCGCGCCCGGCCTGAGCTGGCTGACCGGCGCCCCCGGCGGCGTGCTGCTCTACGTGGCGGCCGGCGTGCTCATCGCGCTGCCCGAGGATGCCTGGCGCAGCCCGCGGTCCGGGCGGCTGCTGCTAACCGGGCTCGGCGTGTTCTTCGCCGGGATGGCGGTGCTCCAGGCCTGGCCCGGCCGGGGTTTCTGGCAGGGCACGGTGCGCGGCAAGCCGGGCGCCCTATCCGGGATGGTCAGGGAGATGGCGGCCACGCCGCAGCCGCGCTTCCTGTCGTCCCTTCTCTCCGGCTTCGCGTCGTTCGCCACCCGCTACGGCTTCGCGGTCAACCTGGTCGTGGTGATCGCGCTGGCCGCGACGGGCGCGGTCTTCCTGACGGGGCGGCCCCGGATGGTCAGGTACGCGGTGTGGTTCGGGATCGCGTTCTGCCTGGCGGACTGGGTGCTGGTTCAGGACCTCGGCTTCCTGGGCGGCCTCGGCACGGACCCGAACAGCATGATCCCGCTGATGCTGCTGTTCTCGACGGGCTACTTGGCCCTTGTTCCAGAAGTGACTGGCGACGTAATTGGGGTTACTGATACGGCCGAGGGTGCGGAGAAGGTTAGGGACGCGGAGAGGGCTGGGGGCGCGGAGAGGGCTGGGGGCGCGGAGAGGGCTGGGGACGCGGAGAGGGCTGGGGGCGCGGAGAGGGCTGAGGGCGCGGACGACGGGGGGTGGAGA
>Ga0306923_10005282_pt1 | contig 12559 bp, 12 predicted proteins | sample sta12Can44000108_FD_203841 | JGI IMG/M metagenome (GOLD analysis project Ga0306923, IMG submission 203841) | Lab enrichment of tropical soil microbial communities from Luquillo Experimental Forest, Puerto Rico - statanox.12C.anox.44.000.108 (v2)... | ecosystem: Environmental > Terrestrial >... | reverse complement strand
TCAAGGTATGCGGGCAGATGGGGGTGATCAGAATGGACTCGACGGCGGGGTGAACAATCGGACCGCCGGCGGACAGCGAGTACGCCGTCGAACCCGTCGGTGTCGCGACAATCAACCCGTCCGAGCGGTAGCGGCAAACGAAACTGCCGTCGATGTGCAGTTCCAAATCGATCATGCGCGCCAGCGTGCCTTTATGCATAACCGCTTCGTTCAACACCCGCTGGGGAGCGAGATTCTCGCCGTTGTGCGAACGCTGCACGTGGAGCAATACGCGCTCGTTGACCGCAGCCTTGCCCCCGAGGACCTCCTCAAGGGCCGGATAAAGCTCTTCGAGCGTGAAACTGGTCAGAAAGCCGAGGCCGCCGAGATTGATGGGGAGAACGGGTATGCCGCGCGGAGCGGCTTCTCGGGAGGCGGCCAGGATGGTTCCGTCTCCGCCGAGCACCAGCAGCAGTTCGGCGTGTTGCACGACCTCTTGGCGGGTCTTGCCGAGGTCGCCGGGATGGAGAGCGCTTGCGGTCTCCGCATCGTAGATGACCTCGACGCCCTGCTGTTTCAGCCATGCCAATAATTCCGGGACAATCTCAACCAGCGTTGAGGGCCGCGGGCGGGAAAAAATGCCGACCGTCTGGTACTTGGACGCGAGAGGCATGGATTATGGGGATTCTACCTTAGGCACTTTTCTGGCGTGAAGAAAATACTCCTGGTTGCCCTCGGCGCCGGTCAAGCGGCTCGGAAAAGTCCCGTGGGAAGCGAGGCCGAGGGACTCGGCCGCATTTGTAACCTTGGCGATGGCCCTCTCCTGAAGTTGCTTGTCGCGGACGATGCCCCCTTTGCCCACGTGTTCGCGTTCGAGTTCGAATTGGGGCTTTACGAGAATCAGCAGATCGGAATTTTCTTTGGCACAGGCGATGGCAGCGGGCAAAACCTTTCGAACCGAGATGAAGGAAACGTCGATTGCCACGAGATCGACAGGTTCAGGCGAGTCCGCAGCAACGAGTTCGCGGGCATTCTTCTTGATCCTGATCACCCGAGGATCGTCGCGCAGTTTCCAGGCCAGTTGGTCGGTGTTCACGTCGACGGCATAGACTCGCGCAGCGCCATTTTGCAGCAGGCAATCGGTGAAGCCTCCGGTGGAAGAACCAACGTCGAGACATATGCGCCCTTGCGGGTTGACCTTGGAATCCTGGAGGGCGCCCTGCAGCTTGAAGCCGCCGCGGCTCACGTATTTTTGCTGGCGACTGCGGACTGTGAGATGTACGGTTTCGTCGACCTGCAAGCCGGCCTTGCCGGCCCTGGCCCCGGCGACCTCGACCTCGCCGGCGAGGATCATCGCCTGCGCTTTTTGGCGCGATTCCGCGAAGCCCCGCTCGACCAGCAAAACATCGAGGCGTTTGCGCGTGATTTTGGCGCTCATAAAAGGGCGATCTTACTTGCGACGGAAAACCAGGAATTCGGCGATCGTACGCAGGCGGTCCGCCCGGCTGGCAAACGGTTTCAGTTCGTCGATCGCCCTGGTGGACAGCTCTTTCGCGATTTGGTGAGAGCGCTCGAGGCCAAACACCGCGGGATAGGTGGCCTTTTGCTGGGCAATGTCCTTGCCGGCGGTCTTACCGAGCGCAGCAGAGGATTCCTCCACGTCGAGAATATCGTCGGTGACCTGGAAGGCCCAGCCGATGGTTTCGCCGAAACGGCGTAAGCGCGCCGCATCGTCCACGTGCGCGCCGGCACACAAAGCGCCGGAAGCAATCGAGGCCCGAATCAGCGCAGCAGTTTTTGATCGATGAATATATTCGAGCACTGCGGTCCCGACTTGTTTCCCTTCGGCCTCGAGATCGGCTACCTGGCCACCCACCATGCCGTTCACGGTTCCGGCAGCGACAGCGATTTCGCCTACCATGGCGACGCGGCGTTCGGGGGAAACCGGCGCGCAAGCGAGGGTTTCGAAAGCCAGCGTAAGCAGCGCGTCACCGGCCAGGATGGCGGCTGCCTCGCCGAAGCTCTTATGGCAGGTCGGCTTCCCGCGTCTCAAGTCGTCATTGTCGAGCGCCGGCAGATCGTCGTGGATGAGCGAGTAGGTGTGAATGAACTCGATGGCGCAGCCGGGGTAGAGCGCCGCAGACACATCCGCCTCGAAAATGCGCGCTGTCTCCATGCAGAGAATCGGGCGGATGCGTTTCCCGCCCGCGAACACGGAGTAGCGCATGGCCTGATGAATCGAATGAGGCGGCACGGTTTCGGCAGGCATCAAGCGGTCGAGTTGCGCATCGACCGCGAGACGGTCTTCTTCAAAGAACTCCGGGAGATTCATCGGGTTTTCGTTTCGCGGTGATTGGCGCGGAGAAAAGCCCTCACGATTGGCCCTCACTACCAGGTTCGAAGGGTTCCGCGGCCATTTTTCCGTCCGCCTTTTTCAGCAGGATTTCCACGCGGCCTTCGGCTTCTTCAAGTTGCTTCTGGCATTCACGGGAAAGTCCGACGCCTTCCTCGAAAAGCTTCATCGCTTCGTCGAGGGAGAGTTGCGGACTCTCGAGCTTGCGAACGACTTCTTCGAGTCTGGCGAGCGAACGCTCAAAATCCGGTTTCTTTACCGGCTCCGGTTTCTTCGATGCAGGTTGATTCACGCTTTCCTCTTGAACAGACGGCCACGTCGCATCCATTCCCAGCATTCTAAAGCACGGTGGAGAACCGGCACAAATGCTTTGTCGATGAGGCAAACGATATTTGTCTTGCCGGTGGCGGGTTGGAGCCTTTCGAACTTAGGAGCCGGGCTTCAACGTGAGAACATGCTTGCGAACCTTGGCTTCGGCGGCGTCCGAAAACGGTCCATAAATGGCCTGCCCGTCGAACCAGTAAGAGAACTGATCGCGATAGTGCTCGCTACCCGGCTGACCCGATTCGCCGCCAGTGATCAGCATAATGGAGTCATCCCAGCTGGCGGGGTTGGCGACAAAACGCTCCGAGGGGCCATGGTGACGGCTGGCCGCGCGCGGGCTGTATTCGGTGCCCGACTGCGGATGATCGGTGATGCTCAGCAATCTTCTAAGAATTCCTTCACGGCCAATCGGATGAAGCATGTCGAGATAATTGAAGCGCTTCCACTGCCAGTCGTCCGGGTCCTTATCCTGCGTTGTGTCTTCCAGCTGCTTGACCCCGAGGTCCGCCGCGGCACTCAACAGCTCGTCGTAGTTTTTATAGTCCGAGGGGAGCCACCGAGCCGGGCGTTCGGTTAACACGCGCTGCAGGAAGGCGATGCCGCGCCACTTATACCGATTGCTCTCTTCGCCCAGATACGGCCTGAGAAGGAGATACAGCGAGCGATACATCGCGGCATTCAAGAACGACACGACGGACGAATTAGCGTCGGCCATCCCGTTCCAATCCTTCGCTTCCTGGATGAGTTTGCGCGCGCGCTCATCCTTCGGAGGCGCGACTTTCGCGGCGGCAACGAGTTGCTCTCCAATGAACAAATGGGGGTAGCTGAAAATGTCGGTTTGCACCTTCAGCATATCTTCGGGGCGCAAATCGCGCTTGTCGTGTAGCAAGCTGTAAATTCGCGCAGTGCGGTAGGGTTCTTCCCAGTGCTCGGTGATGTAGGGCTTGTATTCCGGGCCGGTCACGCGGGCGTTGGCGGTGACGATCAGGCCGCCGTCGGGGTTGAACACCTGGGGGAGCTGTTCGAAGGGAATGTAGCCGGTCCACTCGTAGTCGTCGCTGTCGCCCGGCACGGGGACTTCGCCGTGTCCTTTTTTGCGAATCGGAATACGGGCGGCAAGAATATAGCCAATATTTCCGTCGACGTCGGCATAGACGACATTCTGTCCTGGTCCCCAGATGCCTTTCAGGAGTTCGCGGAATTCACCCCAATTTTGCGCTTTGCCCAGCCAGTTATAGAAACTGCAGAGAGCGCCAGGTTCGAGCACCGTCCAGCGCATTGCGTAGACGGTGTTGCCCTCCTGCTTCACGACCGGTCCATGGCGCGTGACCATCAGCCGCAAATGTTCATCGGGCGCACCCTTCACCTTGATGACTTCGTCGTAAACGTCGGCCTTTTTCCATTGACCGTTGACGCGGTACTCGTCCGGATTGCTCGGGTTGAGAGTTTCCATGTACAGGTCCAGCACGTCCGCACCGTTGTTGGTGAAACCCCAGGCGATGCGGTCGTTGTGACCCACGACGACCATAGGCGCGCCCGGTAACGCAAAACCTTTCACGTTCCAGCCCGGAGCGGTGAGGTGCACTTCGTACCAGATCGACGGGAGCGTCAATTCGAGGTGCATGTCATTGGCAAGGAGCGGCTTTTGCGTTGCCGTGTGCTCTCCACTGACCACCCAATTGTTGCTGCCCAGGGATTGACGGATTTCACGCTGCGAATCCTCGAGCCAATCGCGAACTGCGAGACCCAGGGCCGCTGTAAGGTCCGGCCAGTTCGCAGCCGAGTCGGGCGCCGGGAGGAGATCGCGGCTGGCCTTCAACACATCTTCAGGATCCATTTCATCGTCGTCCGGGTCGTCCCCCGCTTGTACGCCGTGCGGGTCCTTCGCGAGGTTCGGATCGCCCACAACATAGTGGTCCATCGAGGCATCCGGACTGTAAAGATCCTTGGCCAGCTGTGGGCCGACTTTTCGGGTGACGATAGCGCGGTCCATTTCCTGCACCCGGGTATCGGTGAGCGTGCGGTACATATAACAACCGAGCATGAGCGTGTCGGTGGGCCGCCAAGGTTGCGGCTTGTAGTCGAGCAGCGTGAATTCGATCGGCAAGTGTTTGGAGTGCTGCTCCATAAATGCATTCACACCTCGCGCATAGGCGTCGAGAATGGTACGCACTTCGGGGCCCATCATGCCCATGTCGACATCCGCGGCGCGGCTGAAATTCAGTTTGCGAAAATCTTTGTCGATTTCGAGCGTGGCGGGACCGAGAACCTCGGAGAGCTGACCTCGAGCGGCGCGCCGCAGCAGATCCATCTGCCACAGGCGGTCTTGCGCCAGGACGTAACCTTGCGCCTCCGCAAGGTCCTCGGCGGAGGCGGCGCGAATGTGCGGAACTCCCCATTTGTCGCGTTCGACGGTTACTTCAGCGTGTAGACCTGGCAGAACGAGAGAACCATCCAGTTGGGGAAGCGGTCGGTAAACGTACCACCAAATAGCCGTGCCAACCAAAACAACCGCAATTGCAGCAATCCACAGGATGAGTCGCAGGACGGTGCGCAACGGGTATCCGAGCCTTTCGTCGCGGAATTTCCAGTCTAGTGGAGGCGGTTCCCACGCGCAACCCGTGGCGGAATGCAGTTTCTAGAACCGCCCTTTCCGTTTTTGCATCTAAGACTCGCTACCAGATTGCGCGACTGGAGTTGGCTTTCTTCCGTTCCGCAGGAAGGAGACCCTTTCACCCAGGCAGGCCTGCCGGTCGGGCGGAGAGAGGCGAAATATGGCTGGCATTCTTTTGCCGGGCACCCAGGCACCCGATTTCACGCTGCACGTCACTCCGGATCAGACCCTTTCGCTCAACGAGTTGCGCGGGCGCCCGGTTATTCTGGCGTTCTATCCGGCGGATTGGAGCCCTGTCTGCGGCGATCAGATGGCCCTCTATAACGAGATGCTCGCGGAGTTTCAGAAATATGGAGCGGAATTGCTGGGGATATCCGTGGACGGCGTTTGGTGTCATGACGCGTTTCTGAAGGACCGGCACCTGCATTTCCCGCTGCTGGCGGACTTCGAGCCTAAAGGGGAAGTTGCACGGAAATATGGCGCCTATCGGCGATCGGAGGGTGTAACCGAGCGCGCGCTTTTCGTCATCGATAAGGATGGGGTCATTACCTGGAGTTATCGCTCGCCGGTTGCAGTAAACCCCGGGGCCGATGGCATTCTCGAGGCTCTGGAAAAGCTGCCGAAATAAGGAGGTAGGCATGCCCACCTTGAAAATACCCGTGGGGCCGGAAGATCACATTCAGGGCGAAGCCCGCGCGCCGGTAACGCTGGTCGAGTACGGCGATTATGAATGCCCGCATTGCGGGCGCGCTTATCCGATCGTCAAGCAAGTGCAGCAGCATTTCGGGAAGAAGCTGCGTTTCGTTTTTCGCAATTTTCCTTTGAACCAAGCGCATCCGCAAGCGGAGGCGGCCGCGGAGTCGGCGGAGTTTGCCGGGGTGCACCACAAGTTTTGGGAGATGCACGATTTGCTGTTTGAGAACCAGGACCGATTGGTGAAGCCATTGCTCGGCGAACTCGCCAGGAAGTTGGGGCTGGATACCGTGGCACTGCAGAAATCTCTGGAGACTCGCGAATATGCGCCGCGGGTACGGTCGGACTTTTCCGGAGGAGCGCGCAGCGGCGTGAACGGAACTCCGACGTTCTTCATCAACGGCCGCCGACTCGATGCGCCGTTCGATTATGAAGACCTGGTACAAGCGATCGACGCGGAACTCTCGCGGCACTCGAAAGCAGCCGGAGCGTGATTTTACGCTTGCACGCTGGCTTCCCCCGAGGTTCCGCAGGTCTTGAAGTTCTCGCCGCTTCGCCGCTTCGTCGGTCCGCGCAGGGTGCATCGTACTGTTACAATGCGCTGAAGGACCTGCGAACCGAATGTTCCTGATACGTCTGATCGGCGTCTTGATTCTGGTTGCGTTGAACGGCTTTTTTGCCGCTGCAGAATTTTCCTTGGTGGCGGTGCGGCTGTCGCGGGTACGCCAATTGGTAGCGAAAGGGAATCCGCAAGCCAAGATCGTGGAACAATTGCTGGGAGACCTGCATCGAGTGGTATCGGGGGTGCAGGTAGGCATCACGCTGACGAGCTTGGCGATTGGTGCGCTGGGAGAGGTGACGCTCGCGCGCCTGGTTCAGAGCTTTATGCCGCCGCAGGGGAGCGTGCGCGGCTTGATCATTATTCATGCAACAGCCTTGACGGTGGCGTTCGCATGCCTGAGCGCGATTCACGTGGTGTTTGGGGAACTGGTGCCGAAGACGATCAGCCTGGCCCGGGCGGAACGCATTGCGTTGATGGTGTCGAGGCCCTTTCTGTGGTTTCTGAACACGTTTCGGTGGGCGATCGATTTGCTCGATGGTGCTTCGAGCGCGGTAGTGAAAGCTTTAGGTGTGCTTGCTCCGTCGGGGCACGGCGTGGCCCATTCGACCGAGGAGCTGCAGATCCAGATTCAGCAGGCGCGAGAACGGGGACTATTGGCGCCGGGAGAGGAGAAGTTCATTCTCAGCGCCATCGAATTGAGCCAGTTGCAGGTGCGGGAAATCATGGTGTCGCGGCCGGATATGCACGTGTTGCCGGTGGAAGCTTCGCTCGATGATGTGATGCGGATGTTTGCAACGACACAGCGGTCGCGGCTGCCCGTTTATCGTGGCTCGATCGATCACACCCTCGGCTATGTGCACATCAAAGACATGATGTGGGTGCTGCTCGACCGGGAGCGGCGGCTTGAGGAAAATGTGCCGGTACCTGCGGCGTTTGACTTGCGCCGCGTGCTGCGGGAAATCCTGATCGTGCCGGAGACCAAGCCGGCAAGCGAATTGCTGACCGAGTTGCGCTCGCGGCATGTCGGCATGGCCATGGTGGTGGACGAATTTGGGAGCATCCTTGGGCTGTTGAGCACGGAAGATTTGCTTGAGCAGCTCGTCGGCGAGATTCACGATGAATTCGACGTGGTCGAGAAACCCTTGACGCTGGCCGACGGCGCCGTGGTTTTTGATGCGGCGCTGAATGTCCGCGACCTCGATAATCAATACAACATCACCTTGCCGGAAGACCCTGCCTACGCGACCGTGGGCGGGTTCATCATGGATCAGCTCGGTTTCATTCCCCGGGGCGGCGAAAGTTTCGATTTTGAGGGCTACCGCTTCACGGTGGTGGAAATGGACGGGCGTCGGGTGGCCCGCGTGAAAATCCAGCGGCTGCGGCCGGCGGAGCCAACCACTACTGCGGCAGAGTCCGCGGCGGTCAACGCCACGCAGACCGCAGCGAGATTGAGATCGGGAAGCAAGGAGCATTGATTCCGTCCGCGAATGGCCCGCCATCTTGTGCATCGATTGCTGCTGACACTGCCGGCCTTGTGGCTGGTCCTCACCCTGGTTTTTCTCCTGATTCATATTGTTCCGGGCGATCCTGTGGAGCAGATGCTCGGCGAGGGCGCAAACCTGAGCCAAATTGCCGAGTTGCGTCATGCGCTGGGATTGGATCAGCCGTTGCTGACGCAGTATGGACATTATCTGGGCCAGATTGTGCGCGGCGATTTGGGGCACTCGTTCAAGTTTCAGGCACCGGTTCGGCAGGTCATCTTTGAGCGATACCCGGCCACGCTCGAACTGGCGTTTCTGGCGTTGCTGGTGTGCGCGGCGCTTGCGATTCCGGCGGGAGTGTGGGCGGCGTACCGGCGTGGATCGAATGCCGATCGCGCGGTGGGGGTTTTCTCGTTGCTCGGACTGGCGGTGCCGAATTTCGCGCTCGGGCCTTTGCTGATTGTGCTGTTTTCGATTCAGTTGGGCTGGCTGCCGGTATCTGGACGCGGCGGAGTGCTGAACTACATCTTGCCAGCGGCCACCTTGGGTGCGGCACTCGCGGCAATCCTTACACGTATGGTGCGGGGCGCGATGCTGGAGGAGTTGTCAAGTGATTACGTGCGTACCGCGCGGGCGAAGGGACTACCGACGTCGGTGGTGTTGGTGCGGCACGCGCTGCGAAACGCCCTGATACCGATCATTACGATTTTGGGACTGCAATTCGGGACCTTGCTGGCCGGAACCATTGTCACGGAGACGATTTTTTCGTGGCCGGGCATCGGACGGTTGACGGTGCAGGCGATTTCGTCGCGCGACTACCCGCTGCTGCAGGGGTGCATTCTGGTGATTGCGCTTTCCTATGTGCTGGTGAACTTGCTGACGGATGTTTTGTACGCTCTGATTGATCCGCGGGTGCGCCTGTCATGAAGAGCCGTCGGGCACTCCGGGAGTTTTTGCGGCATAGCGTGTTGGCGCGAATCGGATTCGCTATCGCCGCGGTGCTGGTGCTGGCTGCCGTGTTCGCGCCGTGGATCTCACCGGCCGATCCAGCGGCGCAGAACCTGGCGGCGCGACTCGAGGGGCCCTCGGCAGCGCATTGGATGGGCACGGATGAATTGGGGCGGGACATTTTGTCGCGCGTGCTGTATGGCGCGCGGATCTCGCTGTTTGTGTCGACCAGCGTGGTGCTGGGGTGCGGGCTCCTCGGGTTGATTTTGGGGATGACTGCTGGATATCGAGGCGGATGGTACGATCGCATCGTGAACCTGCTGCTGATCAACGCGTTTCTGTCGTTTCCGGGAGTGCTGCTGGCGATTGCGTTCGCGGCATTTTTTGGTCCGGGCATCGGGAAGGTGATTTTGGCGCTGATCATTACGGGTTGGGCGGGGTATGCGCGGCTGGCACGCGCGCAGGTGTTGAAAGCGCGGGAACTGGAGTTTGTGCTGGCCGCGCAGTCGCTCGGTGCTTCGCCGTTGCGAGTCCTGACGCGCCACCTTCTCCCGAACATCCTTCAGCCGCTGTTGATTCAGGCGACCATAGGCATGGCGGGAGCGATTTTGGCGGAAGCCACTCTGAGCTTTCTAGGGTTGGGAGTGTTGGCGCCGTTGCCTAGTTGGGGAGCGATGTTAAACGATGCGCGGAACCACCTGTTGGACGCGCCGCACATGGTGGTCTTTCCGGCGCTAGCGGTCTTGCTCGCGGTGCTGGCGTTCAATCTGCTGGGTGATGCGTGGCGCGATTGGCTCGACCCACGAACGCGCGCGCAAATGACGGCGCTCGATAGATCGCGATGAGACGACGCTCGGGTAGTCCCAGGCGGGCGGAAGCGACCGCCGGAGAGCGGCCGTGCCCGGGGGCTACTCGATCGCGTGGTATCTGCGCTTGTAGTAAGGCAGGCTATAGCCCTTGAACTTTTCCTGAGGATAGAGCTCCAGTTGGATTCTGTGCCATCCGTCGTCCGCGGAAGCTTTGAGGCGAGATTTGTGCAGGTTTTGCGTCCAACGGGGCTTGTACGTGAGAAGGTAGTGGTAGCGAACCGCGAGACCGATGGTGCGCACGATGCGAGGCAGGTCTTCCGGCTCTTTGGCTGTGAAAACACCACCACCGGACGCCTCGGTGATCGCCTTCAGGTTATGAGGCCCGCGCCGTTCTGCGGGACCGATGTAGTCCGTGTCGCCACCGAACGGCAAATTCGCGACCAGCGGGCCGGGCCCCTTCTTTTGGGGAAAGGGGGCGGTATGGCGCGGAGGGCCCGCCAGGAAAGCCGGTGGCTCAAAAAATGCCTGTGCGGACATGACCGCAAAGACCGGCATGTCGACCTCCTCGAGCAGCCTCTTGACGTCCACGAGCGAATAGCGACTGTGGTTATCGCCGCCATCGGAAATGATGATCATGGCTTGATGTTTGTTGGAGGCGTCGCGCCTGGCCCGGGTCGCGCCGTAATAAATGCCATCAAAAAGCGCTGTGCTGCCATTCGTGGGGATGAGCAGCTCAGGAAGTCGATGTTCCAAATCGTTGCGGTCCGCGGTAAAAGGCACCAGCGGACGCACCCGGGTGTCGATGCCCAGGACCGAGAATTCATCCGTATAACCCTGCTGGGGATCGGGAGGTTCGACCAGATCGAGAGCGGCTTGTTGAACGAAGGGAATCTTGTTGGTCATGCTCGAACTGACATCGGCGACGATCACGAACGAAACGGAGACGCGCTCCCGTTCGCAGTTAATGATGTTCTGCTCCTCACCGTCCTCTACGATGCGAAAGTCTTGCTTCCTGAGATTCGTGGCGACGCCGCCTCTTTCATCGAAGACCAGAACGGCTAGCTGTACTAACTCCGTGTTGGAAACGATCCGCAAGGGAACGCGCGTCTGGGTGAACGCGAAATGAGGCAAGAACAACAGAACCAGGTACACACCCGCACTCAGAATCAAAGAAACTGCGACCCATTTTTCCCGGTACATTTGTCCCCCCACCAGCCCGCACCCATTGGGGCGAAAAGTACTCTGCACCCCGACGAGTGTCAAGAGAGGTATTGCCGTAGGCGAGGATATTTTCGGCGGCAGACTCGCGTCGTTGCTCGAACGCACGCTGGCCAAAAGAAACTTCAGGACGGAACCACGAGCGAAGGACGGACCGGGTGGAAGAACGACGGAGGATCGCGATCGGAACAGAAGAAAGGCCTATGGGTTTGCGCCGAACCGAGATACAGGAATGCCTGTAACCGGCGGACATTTCTTGCTACCGGAAGGTGCTTAGGGGTTCCAAGGTGTTTTCGGGATGGCGGAGTCCTCTGGCGCGCCGACAGACTGTGGGCGCGGCGGGCGGGAGAGCCTCACCGCAGGAGGCGTAAATGTCATTTCTAGCTTGGATCGTTCTCGGGCTGATTGCGGGTTTCATCGCCAGCAAGATTGTGAATAAAACCGGCGAGGGAGTCGTGCTGGACATCATCTTGGGAATCGTCGGTGCTGTGGTTGGTGGATGGCTATTCAACACCTTTGGACACGTGGGCGTGACGGGCCTGAACCTGTACAGCATTCTCGTCGCGATCGTCGGAGCGATCATCGTACTGGTGATTTATCACGCGTTGGTTCGAACGAGCGCACGCGTGTAAAACGGCCGAAATTCCACGCTGTAAACCTGGGGCGCGAAGGATCCCGAGTGGGTTCACGCGCCTCAACGGGTTTTGTCTAGCTCTTGGCGAGCAAAACCGGAGCACCGCGACCGATCCCAAGGTTCTTTGAAGCGTTCCCTTTATTCACCGCGATTTCCAGGTACCCGCTGGAGCCCAGGAAAGCGACCGCTTCGCCGGCATTGCCGCTGGCAAAGGTGGAAACCAGGCGGTTGACCGGGTGTGCGCCGACCTGGAGTTTCACTTCGCCTTTTTCGGAGGCCTCGGCCGGCAGGTCTTCGGCGCGGAAATTAGTCATCAGATTCCCGAACGAATCGACCTTCAGAACCACGCCCTTCAGGGCACCGTCGGCTTCCTTCGGTTTGGGCAAAGCGAAACGCTTGAAATCGGTGATGTCCTCGCCCATGCTGCCGGGCTGCCAATGCTTCGAGAGCCATCCCGCGACAGGGGCGAAAACATCGCGGCCGTGGAACGTTTTGCTGACCGGTTGCAGGAAATAGTGTTCACTGGTGAGGTGGCGGACCAAGAAGTTCTGCTCCTTATCGAACACGCCGGAGAGGACGCCGTTATCCGGCGCGATGAAGTACTGATTTTGACCGCTAACGAGCAGCGGCCGGCGCTCGGTGCCAACCCCTGGATCGACAATGACCACGTGAATGGTGCGGGGAGGAAAGTAGGAATAGGCCGAGGCAATGGCCAGCGCACCGTCGAGCAGGTCGAACGGCGTGACCTCGTGCGTGATGTCGACGATAGTGACTTCCGGATTGATTTTCAGGAGAACGCCCTTTAGTACGCCGACCAGATGATCTCCGGTGCCGTAGTCGGTCGTCAACGTGATGATTGGATTCGGCAAGATTCTCTACCCCCGAAATTAGGCCCGGTCACGGGCGACGAATAACTCTATCCATTTGACCCTATCGAAGCGCAG
>Ga0306923_10005279_pt1 | contig 12560 bp, 11 predicted proteins | sample sta12Can44000108_FD_203841 | JGI IMG/M metagenome (GOLD analysis project Ga0306923, IMG submission 203841) | Lab enrichment of tropical soil microbial communities from Luquillo Experimental Forest, Puerto Rico - statanox.12C.anox.44.000.108 (v2)... | ecosystem: Environmental > Terrestrial >... | reverse complement strand
CCTGAAGCCGATGCCGATGGCGAGGAGAAGGACCCGGCGGAGGCCGCCGCCGAAGCCGACATGGACGACGACGAGTTCGAAAACCAGATGTCGCTCGCGGCCATCGAAGCCGAGCTGAAGCCGAAGGTGGTCGAAACCTTCGACAAGATCGCCGACAATTACAAGAAGCTGCGGCGCCTGCAGGAGCAGGACATTTCCAACCAGCTTCAGAACGAGACGCTGTCGCCGGCGCAGGAGCGCAAATACAAGAAGCTGAAGGACGAGATCATCGTCGAGGTGAAGTCGCTGCGGCTTAACCAGGCGCGCATCGATTCGCTGGTCGAGCAGCTTTACGACATCAACAAGAAGCTGGTGTCGTTCGAGGGCCGCCTGCTTCGTCTGGGCGACAGCCACGGCGTCGCGCGCGAAGACTTTTTGAAGAACTACCAGGGTTCGGAGCTCGATCCGCGCTGGCTCAACCGCGTCTCGAAACTCTCGGCCAAGGGCTGGAAGAATTTCGTCCATTACGAGAAGGATCGCATCAAGGAGCTGCGCGGCGAGATCCAGCAGCTTGCGGCGCTGACCGGGCTTGAGATCGGCGAATTCCGCAAGATCGTGCACGGCGTGCAGAAGGGCGAGCGCGAGGCGCGCCAGGCCAAGAAGGAAATGGTGGAAGCCAATCTTCGCCTGGTGATCTCGATCGCGAAAAAATACACCAACCGCGGCCTGCAGTTCCTCGACCTGATCCAGGAAGGCAATATTGGCCTGATGAAGGCGGTCGACAAGTTCGAGTATCGCCGCGGCTACAAGTTCTCGACCTATGCGACGTGGTGGATCCGGCAGGCGATCACGCGATCGATCGCGGACCAGGCGCGAACCATCCGCATTCCCGTGCACATGATCGAGACCATCAACAAGATCGTGCGTACCTCGCGCCAGATGCTCAACGAGATCGGCCGCGAACCGACGCCGGAAGAGCTTGCCGAAAAGCTCGGCATGCCGCTTGAGAAAGTGCGCAAGGTTTTGAAGATCGCCAAGGAGCCGCTGTCGCTCGAGACGCCGGTGGGCGATGAGGAAGACTCTCACCTCGGTGATTTCATCGAGGACAAGAACGCGATCCTGCCGATCGATGCGGCAATCCAGTCGAACCTGCGCGAGACCACGACGCGCGTGCTCGCCTCGCTGACCCCGCGCGAGGAACGCGTGCTGCGCATGCGTTTTGGCATCGGCATGAACACCGACCACACACTGGAAGAAGTCGGCCAGCAGTTCTCGGTGACGCGCGAACGCATCCGCCAGATCGAGGCAAAGGCGCTGCGGAAGCTGAAGCATCCGAGCCGGTCAAGGAAGCTGCGGTCGTTCCTCGATAACTGATATCAGCGAACGCTGGCGCCAGCGTTTTCGCGTCGTCATGGCCGGGCTTGCCCGGCCATCCACGTCTTTCGCTCCATAGAACAGAAGCGGCGGGTCCACCGTTTCTTTTGAAGCGAGCCTACCGCCGCCCTCGTCCCCGCCACTTGCTCCAATCCACCGCTTCCGAACTTTTCAGCTCGGGCGGCGTCTGAACGTGCTCGAGGAACAGCACCAGGTTGGTTGCCGCATGACGCGCGCTTGGAACGATCAGCGCGTCGAATTGCAGAAAATGCGCTGCGGCCGCAATCGCCTGCGTCGCGGCGTAGTCGAAGCTTTGATACTTTGCGACATCAACGCCGAGCTTTTCGAGCTGCGCCAGCTCGTCGATCCGCAAGGCCCTGTCGGCCCTGATCGAAAGCTGATGGATCTGATGCTCGATCTTGCTCGGCCAGACCGGCTCCAGCGACAGGCGGTAGCCGACTTCGGCCAGCGCGCCGTCGCGCTCAAAACTCGTATACAAAACCTCCATCTCGCCGATCGCATTCCAGCGGCCGTTCGCAATCGCGCCGCGCAGGGGATCGCGTCCCTTGCGCGCCACGCGCCAGGCGATTTGTTCGAGCTGTTCGGGTTGAAAACTTTCCAGGGCATCGAGCACGGCCCTGTCGTGCACGCGTCCGGAAGCCGGCATCTAGTGACCCGTTTCCGAAGTTCGTATCATCTCGCGGCCCCACGTCTACGAACTTCGGAATCGAAAGGACACTAGCAAATTTTGGATTCTAGTATGGTTCAGAAGTCCGCATGACCAGTTTGCGGCAATAACGTTGCGTACTTCTGAACCGCCACACTAGGTGAAAGTCCCTTCGTCGAGGCTTTCAATGACCGCCAGCACGCGGTCGGCCTGTCCCCGATGGATCAGGTCGATGGCTCGCTGGCCCTCCAGCAAACGGTGTTTGGAATAGAGCCAGAGTCTCGTCTCTTGCGGCGTGTAGAATTCCGACAGCCGGTCGACGATATATCGCAGGTCAGAAATGATGAGCTGGGTTTTCGGATGTGGCAAAGCCTTGCCCGACGTCCAGCGCGAAACCGTCGCGGGAGACACTTCCGCGATGTTGGCGACGTCGATGCCCTTCAACCCACCCCGGTCGCGCAAGTCATCGATGATCCGGGCCACTGCACCTGACATGATCTAACCGTCGAAAAAGGGGTCTCTTGCCGCCCCAACCTCTACTTCTCTGAACTTATGTTTTCGTTTCACGAATTTCAATTATGAAACGAAAACACGCAGGTTAGAGTATTATTATACCTAAAATTGGCGTCCAGCAGCCCGAAGCCCAGGCTCGGCCCACACTGCGCCATGCCGTCTGATACAACTCGTGGCCAGTGCGGTTTTCCCCGGAGCTTTGCGTGGGACAGGAACATCCCGATGACCAGAGGCAGAAAACTCGCGATCGCGAGCTTGGCATTCCCTCTCATGATCGCCTGCACGAACGCCGATGCTGCCCAATGCGGCAACGGTCCCGGCGGCTTTGAAGCCTGGAAGCAGCAGACCGCCGAGCAGGCGCGCGCCAAAGGCATCGGTTCAGCCGGCATCTCGGCGCTGATGAGCACGAATTACGCCAGCGCGACCATTGCCGCCGACCGCGGCCAGCGAAGTTTTGGCCTGTCGCTCAACCAGTTTCTCGCCAAGCGCGGCGCCTCTACCATCGTGGCGCGCGGGCGCGCGATGAAGCAATCACACGCAGCGATGTTTGCCTCGATCCAGCAGCATTACGGCGTGCCGCCGGGGCCGCTGATCGCCATCTGGGGCATGGAGACCGGTTTCGGCAGCCAGCGCGGCAATCAGCACATGCTCTCCTCGATCGCCACGCTCGCCTATGACTGCCGGCGGCCGGAATATTTCACCGACCAGCTTTACGCCGCGCTGCAATTGATCGATCGCGGCGTGCTCTCGGCGTCCACCCGCGGCTCGATGCACGGCGAAGTCGGCCAGACGCAGTTCTTGCCGAAGAATATTCTGGCCTACGGCACCGGCAATCTCGACAACGCAGCGAACGCGCTTTCTTCCACCGCGGCTTTCCTCAAGGCGCACGGCTGGCGCGCGGGCGCCGGATATCAGCCGGGCGAACCGAATTTCGCGGCAATCCAGGCGTGGAATGCGGCCGGCGTCTATCAGCAGGCGATCGCGATGATGGGCCGCCAGATCGACGGCGGCGAGTGAGGGGCGACACGGTCCCCATCGGCGTTCCTGCGAAAGCAGGGACCCATAACCACCGACGGTCGCAAGAGCCGGGCTGTTTAGGATCTTGTCACCTATCACGGCCGCGGCGTCGCGATGAGCTACGCTCACGCAGAGGTCCCCGCGTTCGCGGGGACGACCGAAGGGGTGTGTGCTGAAGCGGAATCGCGCAGGACCAGGCCACCTTCACGGTCGCATCGCGCGAACCGTTTCCTCGGCCAAGAGCCGCGGTGGACCGCGTGGCGTGTCGTCCTCGGTCTCGCGTTGACCAAGCGCCATGATCGCGCTGCCCATCGCGGTCGATGCAAAAGTGACCATGAAGCCGAAGAGAAGCAGCCCCAGCGCGACGCCCGGCGAGCGGTCTGTGAAAATCAGGTGACGCAACCCGCCGGGATCAAGCCAGAGCAATCCGCCGACCAGCAAGACCGCCAGCGCCGCACCTGCCGCGAGATTGATCGCGAGCAGCCGGAACAGGGGATAACGAAACAGATTTGGGCGGAGCGAACCTTGCATGATGTGAAATCTAGTATCGCTGCGTGGCGGTGCAAGGCGCCGTTCCGCGGGAATATACAGGCGCGTTGATGAATTCGAAGGACGACTGGCGTCAGACGTCGTCGTCCTCGCGCAAGCAGGGACCCATAACCACCGGCAGTCGTGCGAGCGTGGCCGTCTACGACCTTGCGTCACCCATCACGGCCGCAGCGTCGCGATGAGCTAAGCTCACGCAGAGGTCCCCGCGTCCGCGGGGACGACATCGTTATACGCCGAGAGTCCGGGCGGTTTGACATTGCATTCCAAATCGACCGATCATGCGAGCAGCGGCAGGGGGAAAACACATGCGCAAGCTTCTTCTGGCGATTCTGTTGGGCGCATCGCTTGCCGCAACTCCAGCCTTCGCCGCCCGCTGCGGCGGCGACTTCAATGTCTTCATCGCCAACTTCTCGACTGAGGCGCAAGGCGCCGGCATCTCCCAGGATGTGATTGCACAGGCGCTCGGCGGCGTGCAGCAGGACAGGGGCGTGCTCGCCTTCGATCGCCGTCAGCGCGGCACCTTCACCAAAACCTTCGAGCAATATGTGTCGACCCGCGTCGGACCGGGGCGCATCGATGGCGGCCGCGCGATGCTCGCCCGTTATGCGCCGCTGTTCTCGAGCATCGAGGCCAAATATGGCGTGCCGCGCCAGATACTGGTCGCGATCTGGGGGCTCGAGACCGATTTCGGCAAGGGCGACATGGGGAAATTGCCGGTGTTTCGCGTGCTCGCCACGCTTGCCCATGATTGCCGCCGCACCGAATTGTTCCAGGGCGAATTGCTTGCGGCGCTAAAGATCGTGCAGCGCGGCGATCTGCCATTGCGCGAAATGATCGGCGCCTACGCCGGTGAGATCGGGCAGACGCAATTCCTGCCCTCGTCCTACATCAAATACGGCGTCGATTTCGATGGCGACGGCCGCGTCGATCTCCGCCACAGCGTCGCCGATGTGCTCGCCTCCACCGCCAATCTCCTGCACACCAACGGCTTCAAGATGGGCGCGCCCTACAGCGAGGGCAGTGCGAATTTCGAGGCGATGCGCGAGTGGAATCACGCCACCATCTACCGCAAGACCATCGGCTATTTCGCCGACCAGCTGGTGGGACGGTGAGGCGCACCCACCAGGGGAGGGTAAGTTCACGGCGCCGCTTGCTTCTTCTCCGCGGCCTTGCGCGTTCGCTCGGTCCACCACGCCATCACCCGCCAATAGGTGGCGGGGCGGAGACGCTGCAGCAGGTCCATGAAGCGGGCATCGCCGCCGATCAGGATACGCGGCTCGTTGTTCTCGATGCCCCTGATGATCCGAAGCGCGGCATCCTTCGGCGTGGTCCTGGCGATTTGGTCGAACCACTCGATCGCCAGCGCGCGGCGCTCATTGTCGGTGAGACCGGCACCCATTCGCATGTTGCGCACGATGTTGGTCGAGACGCCGCCAGGGTGCACCACGGAAAGCCGCACCGGGCTTGAGGCCGCCTGCAATTCGTGACGCAGCGATTCCGAAAAGCCACGGACGGCGAACTTCGCCGAGGAATAGGCGGTCTGGCCCGGCGGGGCGATGATGCCGTAGATGCTCGAGACGTTGACGATATGGGCCTCCGGGCGGGTCGCAAGATGGGAGAGGAAGGCGCGGGTCGAATGCACCACGCCCCAGAAATTTATGTTGAACAGCCATTCGATCTCCGCCTGATCGATCTCGTTGAACTGGCCGAGCAGCGCCACGCCGGCATTGTTGACGAGGATGTTCAGCGACGGATGCGCCGCGATCGCCGCGGCCGCAAACGCCGCGATCTCGCTGCGCTCGCCGATATCCACGCGGTGGACGCTGATTTTCCGCGACGTGGTCCTGGCGAGCTCGGCGGCGATCTCCTGCAGGCCGGCCTCGTCGCGATCGGCCAGCGCGAGATCGCAGCCACGCGCGGAGAGCTCGATCGCAAGAGCGCGGCCGATCCCGCTGGCTGCTCCTGTCACGGCGGCGGCTTCACGGATCGCAGTCATCGATAATTACTCCGGCTCGAAGCAAGGAAGCGTCATTTGTCCGGCTTTGCCGCGCGCGAGGCAAGAGCTGGTAGCGATCGAAAACGCCGATCGAGATGCGGTCGCGCAGCCGCTCATCGCGATGGAGAATGGTGGATCAGTCGTGCACTGATCTCTTGCGGCGCCAAAAACGTGTCAAAATGTATAACATCTGTGGATAACGTGATGACGCGGGCGTGACAGTGTGAGGCTTGGGCTCGCGAATCTGCTGGGATTGCATTTGAGGATATTGCGAGGCTGGCCCTCCGCCGAGCATGCCTCGTGTCGCGTTTCAATCCATTAACTCAGAAGAGGATGCTATGGCTAAGAAAGCGAAGAAGGCAAAGAAGGCTAAGAAGGCGAAGAAGGCCAAGAAGAAGAAGTAACTTTTAAAGCCCGGGTGGAGCCTCGCTCCGCCCGGGCGCCAGTGGATTTTTCTTAAAGATATTTTCAGTGAAACGGCGGGCTCGGTGCCCGCCTTTTTTGTTTCGCCCGCACGATGGGGGCCGAATCTTGCGGCTCCGTCTGTCCAAAAGGTTAACGGCGCGCGAACTGCTGCGGCCCGTGCCGTTTGAAGACGCGAAGCATATGATCTTCATCATTTCACAACCAACGCGCGGATTGCGGCTCGCAAGGTCAGAGTCCGTTAAGCGCCACGGCTGCATCTTGTTCGAAAGACGACAGGAATGGCCCGGGCAGGTCGTCGAAAAGGGGACAGAGCGGTGGTCGCTCCGGTTTCACGATGCTGAACGTACTGACGCTGTGGACGGCGTTCGTCGTCAATTTCCTGGCGCTGGGCCTGATCTGGGCCTTCGTCATGCGCAGCTACCCGGCGTTCGAGGCCGCGCGTTTCTGGACAGCTTCCGCTTTCGCTGCCGCCGCTGGCGCCGGGGTCTCGATGCTGCTGATGGTGACGGATTCGCTGATACCGTTGCTGGTCGGCGGCACGGTCATGATCTTGTCCGGCTGCCTTGCCACGATGGGGATCGAGCGCTTTTACGATTCTCCGGTCAGTTGGCGTGGCACCGCCCTGATCACCGGACTGAGCTTCGCCGGCATCGCTTTTTTCGTGTTCGGCCATGACAACTCGACGATGCGGATCGCGATCTATTCGACCGGCCAAATCGTGCCGCTGGCGCTGCCGCTCAGATTGCTGATGTCGTGCGAGGACGGTCGCGTCAATTACGGCGCCCGGCTCACGGGCATCATCGCCATCCTCATCATCGCGATCTATGTCTTCCGAGTCGTAGCCAAGGTCTTCCTGATCGGCGGCGATTTTTCGTTTGTCCAGTTCAATACGCCGCAGTCGATCGTGATGCTGGCGCTGATGTTTTTGTCGATGTCCCTCAATTTCGGCTTCCTGGTGATGGCGATCGACCGGCTGCGCAACGAGGTCGCCGATCTCGCGCTGATGGACGATCTCACCGGTGTCGCCAACCGGCGGCTTCTCCTGCAGCGCCTGAACGAGGAATGCGCGCGTTCCGATCGCAGCAACCAGCCGTTCGCGCTGCTCGTGATCGATCTCGACAGCTTCAAGGCGATCAACGACAACCATGGCCACGCGGCAGGCGATGCCTGCCTGCAGCATTTCACGCTGATGGCGCAGACGAGGTTGCGGGCAGGCGACACGCTGGCTCGCACCGGCGGCGACGAATTCTGCATCCTGCTGCCCGATTCGACCTTGCGCGAGGGCGCGATGATCGCGCGCCGCATCATCGAGGTATGCCGCGAAGATGCCGCCACCTGCACGACCAACGAGGTGCCGATTGCCGTCTCGATCGGCGTCGCGCAATGGACTCGGGAGGTCGGCGGCTTCCCGGACCGCCTGGTCGCGGCGGCCGACCACGCGCTTTATGTCGCGAAGAAAGAGGGCAAGAACCGCTATTCGGTTTACGAGGCCTCCCCGCCGCTGGTGCCGGAAACAGCGGGCATGCCGGACCTTGCGCGCCGGCACGCCTGAAGCGCGGCTCGGAGAGGCCCTTGAGCCATCCCGCACTTGATCGGCTGATCGCCCAAGGCATTATTGCCGTCCATGAAGTTCCGCTTCACGCTGACTGCGCTCTGCGCGTTTGTGATGTTCGCCCCGGTAGCGGCGGCGCAGCCGCCGGAGTTCGAGACCATTGCTCGTGCTTCGGGCACGCCGGAGATTCCGGGCCTGAAGATGGTCTGGCTTGCGCCATGGGGCGACGTCGAAAAAGCCCACCCATGGCGCAACATTATCGTGCACCAGACCGAGGGGCCGGCAGGCTCGGCCCGCGGCGGCGCCGAGGCGCAGGCGAAGAACCCGACGCGGCGCGGCGTCATGGTCTGGGTTGAGACCGACGGCACGGTGTACTGGGCGGTTCCGGAAACCATGGTGCCGACCCATGGCGATGGCGCCAACCGCAACGATAACAAATACATCGACAACGCTGCGACCTTCCACCAGGTGGTGCGCGACAATTCGATCGGCGTGGAATTCGCCGGCAATTATCCCGACGTCACGCGGCGCGCCACCGAGGCCCAAATCGCAGCATGGCGGATTCTCGTGAAAATACTGCGTGCGCGCTACCGGATTCCGCTCGATCGCGTCTATGCGCACAACTGGATCGACTTCAAGGATGCGCGCTATTGCGAAGGCTGTGAGCTTGCGACCCTGGCGCGGCGGTGGGGGGAGTAGATAAATCCCGTTCCGTCGCCCCGGCGAAAGCCGGCGCTCATACTCCGGCGCACCCTTCGAGACGGCCGCGCTGTGGCCTCCTCAGGATGAGGAATCATTCTGCAAAAAATAGCCGGCGTCGCCGCCGGCCTTCTCATTCGTTCGCATGATCTCCGGCAAACGCGCGCAGCGTTTGCGGCATCACCGTGCGATCAGTGCGCGGCTTCGAGAGCCGCGGCTTCCTGCTTTGCGATCGTGCCCTTCACCGCCGTCTGCACCTTTTCAAAGGCGCGGACTTCGATCTGCCGCACGCGTTCGCGCGACACACCGAATTCGGCAGCAAGGTCTTCCAGCGTCATCGGCTCTTCGGCCAGGCGCCGCGCCTCGAAGATGCGGCGTTCCCTGGGGTTGAGCACCTGGATGGCGCCGTTGAGCGCCTCGCGGCGATGATCGAACTCCTCATGCTCGGCCATCAGGGCTTCCTGGTTGGGCGAGGTATCGACCAGCCAGTCTTGCCATTCGCCGGCTTCGCCGTCGTCACGGATCGGCGCGTTGAGCGAGGCGTCGCCCGAAAGCCGGCGATTCATGTCGATCACGTCTTGATCCGTCACGCCGAGCCGCCTGGCGATCGTCTTCACCTGGTCGGGGTGCAGATCACCCTCGTCCAGCGCGGAGATCTTGCTCTTGGCCTTGCGCAGGTTGAAGAACAGTTTCTTCTGGTTCGCGGTGGTGCCCATCTTCACGAGCGACCACGAACGCAGGATGTACTCTTGAATTGAAGCCTTGATCCACCACATGGCGTAAGTGGCGAGCCGAAAACCCTTTTCGGGCTCAAACCGCTTGACCGCCTGCATCAGGCCGACATTGCCTTCCGAGACGACCTCGGAAATCGGCAATCCGTAGCCGCGATAGCCCATGGCTATCTTGGCCACGAGCCGGAGATGGCTGGTGACAAGTTGGTGGGCCGCGTCGCGATCGTCATGCTCGCGCCAACGCTTGGCGAGCATGTATTCCTGCTGGGGTTCCAGCATGGGGAACTTGCGGATCTCGGCGAGGTACCGGGAAAGGCCGGATTCTCCATTGAGTACCGGCAGTGTAGCTGTACGGGCCATTTAGCGCCCTCCAGTGGTTCAGGCCCCCGATAGCGGCGGGCCAGGCTGGCGACTGCTGTGTTAAAGCCAGTCGCTCAGCGATGTTCCACGTTGGTTATCCAACGCAGGTGCAACATACACCAAACGGGGGGTCGTTTGGAAGTTAAACCGCCGTCACGTCCCCGTGTGGCTGCCATAACATATTGTCATACCACGGCTTTTCTGGCCGTCCTGCGTCATTGCGCCGCTTGGAGGGGTTCGCGCAGAGCCGCGAGATCTTCCGGCAAATCCGACTTCCACTCGAGAATCGCCCCCGTTTTGGGGTGCTCAACGGCCAGAAGGTATGCATGTAGCGCTTGGCGACCCAAGGCGTTCAAGGCCGCCTGGCTCTGCGGGCCGAGGTGGCTGGACTTGGTCTTGAAGTGGGGGCCGTAGACTGAATCGCCCATCAGCGGGTGGCCGATATGGGCCAGATGCACCCGAATCTGGTGGGTGCGTCCGGTCTCGAGCTCGCAAGCAAGAAGCGCGGCGACGCCCTTGCCGTCCATCCCCTTAAAACTCTCCAAAATCTCCCAATGGGTGACGGCTTCGCGCCCGCCCGGTCGCACCGCCATCTTCTCCCGCGCGTAAGCGTGACGATCGATCGGCGCGTCGATGGTGCCGCGCTGGCGGTTCGGTACCCCCCAGACGAAGGCGAGGTAACCGCGCCGCATTTCGCCGGTGCGACCATGGTCTGAAAATTGCGCCGACAGCGACTGGTGCGCGGCGTCATTCTTGGCCACGACCATCAGGCCGGTCGTGTCCTTGTCCAGCCGGTGCACGATGCCCGGTCGCCTGACCCCGCCAATGCCGGAGAGGCTCGCGCCGCAATGGGCGATCAGCGCATTGACCAATGTGCCCGTCTCGTGTCCCGCGGCCGGGTGCACCACGAGGCCTTTTGGCTTGTCGATGACGATGATGTCGTCGTCCTCGTGGACGATATGAAGCGCGATGTTTTCCGGCAACGGCTCCGCGGCGGCTGGCTCCGGCACGTCGATTGTGATCGTATCGCCGCGCCCGACATGATAAGCGGGGTCGCATACCGGGGCGTCGTGGACTTCGACGTGGCCGGCGAGGATCAAGGCTTTCAGCCGCGACCGGGACAACTCGGAGAGGCGCGTGGCGAGCACGCGGTCGAGCCGCCTCGAGCCCTCGTCGCCCTCGACGATGACTTTAAGTCTCTGACCGCGATCCGTGCCTTGTTCCAAGGAAGTGCCAATCTCCTTAAAGAGCCGTCGATGACCGAAGCCGCATTGCCCGAACCGACGCCGGAGCAGGCCGCGCTGTTTGTCCGGGTGCGGCGCATGATGCTGATCGCGGGCCTGACCACGGGGCTGGCGATTTCGGCCGTCCTGATTGCCATCGGCTACCGTCTTTTCCGCACCGAGGGAAGCGCCAACGCGCCCGACATCACGGCGATACTGCCGAAGGGGGGACGAATTATCTCCACTGGCATCGCCGGCGACCGGCTGGTGGTGACGATCGATGTCGGCGGAACGGTCGAGATCCGTACCTTTGACGCACATACGCTCAAACCCGCCGGGCGGCTCAAGTTTGTCAACGAGCCTTAGCTCTCACGCGTCATACCCGGGCTTGTCCCGGGCATCCACGCCTTTCCTTTCGGGATTGCCAAGACGTGGATGACCGGGGCATCTAACGCGAAGACGCGCTTCGCGCTTTTGCCCGGCCATGACGAACTTGCAGGCAGCGCATTTCAAGGCTATTCCCTTGACCCCATGCTCCCATCGTCTAGCGGTTAGGACGCGGCCCTCTCAAGGCTGAAACAGGGGTTCGATTCCCCTTGGGAGCGCCAATAAAATCAAAAGGCTTGGCCGACATCAGCTCGCCCATATCTTCGTCTGACCAAACATCGACCAAACATCGAATGGGCATTCGGCCGTCCAATGCAGAAGAGCGTGACCGGCAGCCTCGTGGTTGATCTCAGACTTCCTCGTCACCACATCGCGGGCGCGACGCAAAAGAAACCGAGGTCTCCTTTGACCAAACTTTTGATTGCGCCGGATAAGCTTCAGAGCCCCCTGAGCGCATCGGGGCGCGGGATAACCACAGTGCTCGAACAGCTCCGCCGACAGGATCAAGTCCCACTCTCCATCCCTGGCCCGACACCGTTTCGGGGCTGACCCGGCTTCCCTCACGGACTTAGTTAGCGGCATGTCCACGCTGGGCACCCGTACAGGGACAAAAGATGTGGAGCGATCTTGTTGAGCATCCGGTCGAGGAGGAGGGCCTCGGCCGAGGCGCTGGATATCCCGGGATGTCGCAGCTGTCGGATTTCACCGCGTAGGCGCTGAACCTGACGGCGGCGGTGCTCGATGTCAGGCACGAATGAAATCGATATCCGGCGTGTCCCAACCCCCGATAGAAAAAACAACTCCCGATCTTGGAAATAGAACATAACGTGAACAAAATGCGCGCGCTAGGTTTAGCGGGTGGAGGGTACCCCATAGCCGGGAAGACTAGTTCCTTTGCGCATGGGAACGGCGAAGTAGGACCGGCATTTGTCCTACCGCCATGATCGAAGCTGTCCAGATCGACATTGCCCTGTGGGGAATGATTGCCTGCTTGGCAATAAAAGCCTCTCAGTGGTTTTGAGGGATGACGGTTCGCAAAGGGTCGCTCGCCCCAATTAAAACGGCGCTGTTACCAGCGCTGTTCCTA
>Ga0306923_10005278_pt1 | contig 12561 bp, 9 predicted proteins | sample sta12Can44000108_FD_203841 | JGI IMG/M metagenome (GOLD analysis project Ga0306923, IMG submission 203841) | Lab enrichment of tropical soil microbial communities from Luquillo Experimental Forest, Puerto Rico - statanox.12C.anox.44.000.108 (v2)... | ecosystem: Environmental > Terrestrial > Soil... | reverse complement strand
GGCCATCTGCTCGCGGGCGTCGATATCGTGGCCCTCGGTGACCGCTTTGCGTAAGTTGTCCGCAATCAGGGCGACCGCCTTCAAAGCGCAGGCGTCGGTAATCGGCGTGGCGGCAGTCGAAACGTATGCTTCGACGGCATGGGTAAGGGCGTCCATGCCGGTGGCTGCGGTAAGGGCCGGGGGCTTCGCCAGCATCATCGTGGGGTCGTTGACCGACATCAGCGGAGTGACATGGCGATCGACGATGGCCATTTTCACATGACGGCTCTCATCGGTGATGATGCAGAACCGGGTCATCTCACTGGCGGTTCCGGCGGTGGTGTTGATGGCGACCAGCGGAAGCTGGGGCTTGGCGGATTTGTCCACCCCCTCGTAGTCCGCGATGCTACCGCCATTGGCGGCGCAAAGGGCGATGCCCTTGGCGCAGTCATGGGGCGAACCGCCCCCCAGGGAAACCACGCAGTCGCATCCCTTGGCCCTCAGCAGGGCCAAACCAGCCTCGACGTTGCCAATGGTCGGATTGGGCTGGGCTCCGTCAAAGATGGTGGCTTCGACCCCTTTGTGCCGAAGCGTATCGGCCAATTTGACGGCGACGCCCATCTTGTTCAGGACGGCATCGGTAACGATGAGGGCGTGCTTGAAGCCGTAGCTGGCCAAACTTTCAACAGCGCTTTCTAGGCAGCCGGCACCCATCAAATTGACGGAAGGCATATAGAAGGTGGACATGCGGTTTTCTCCCTGGCTTGACGCTGCTTCCGTAGCCGCTCTTGTTTTCCAGCCGACAGCGGTTGGGGATCAGCGCGGCCATGGTGAGCCCGCGAATGACCTGGGGAAATTCGACTTTAGTGCAAAATCACCGGCTCAAATCCCCTTTGGGCGGGACCGGGTGCAACCACCGATTTCCATCGAGGTTAGGGTCAGTACCCGTCACCCATTCGGGTGACACCAGCCTGGGTAATTGTACGCAACCTTCGATTCAAACACCTTCCTCGTAAGTTGATAAAAGAGGCCGGGGAAGGGGGCTGGACGATGAGTGACTTTCCTTATTGGGCGGAGCTCAAGATCGACGCCGAGGGAAACATCTGGGAGGCGGACATCCTGGATTCGAGCATGGCTCTACCCAGGGTCGACACCATCGCCTTCATCATCGGCGTCGAACTTGCAACCCGACTTATGCACACCTGCACTATCCTCGGCCGCGCCGAAGCCGAGTTTGCCGCTGGTGGGCGGTGGAACTGGTGCTCGATGGCGTTGTCCGCGGACCGCGCCCACATCATCTGCCGTCTCGGTTCCGTTCCCGCCGCGCCCATGGGGAGGCCTCATCCCACGGCACTCCGCCAGGTCACGCCATGGTAGCCGCTGCCGCAAATCTCGCCGGCGCCAATTCCGCAATGGTCGCGGTCATCGCCGGCAATCCCGCTCACCGTACCGAAGTCGCCAATGCGCTCACCTCGTTCTATCGCGTCACCGGTTACGGCGATGCCGGCCAGGCCCTGCGGGAACTCGGGCGCAAGCCGCCTTGCGTGGTCGTGGTCGACGAGATGGTGCCGCCTTTCGGCGGTCTGGCGATGGTCCGACGCCTGCGGGAGCAAGACAATCTGCGCCGTGTGCCGATCATCTGTACGGCCGTGGCCGAGCGGCTGGGCGGCGACCCGCGCCAAGTGGGCGTCGACGCCTTCCTCGGCAAACCGTTCCGCCGCAGCGCGCTGATCCGCACCATCTCGGGTCTCGTCAACAAGAAGGTGGAAGAGGCATGGGACCAGCTTCCGCCGACCCCGCGCGAGGGCCTGAAGCGCACCATCGAGGTTTTCAACGGCATCTCGGACCTGATCGGCAACGGCACTCCGCTCGCCTACCAGTCGGTGCAGGACGCATGCGCGCCGCTGGTCGAGGCCATCGGCAGCGCCGATTATAAAGCGATCCTGAGCGGGGTCCGGGACCATGACAACTATTCCTATGTTCATTCGCTCCGGGTCGCCACCTTCCTGTCGCTGTTCGGCTACACCCTCGGCCTCAAAGGGGACGAACTCAGCCTGCTGGCGAGCGGAGGGCTGGTCCACGACATCGGCAAGATGTTCATCCCCCACGAGGTGTTGAACAAACCCGGCAAGCTGACCGCTCCCGAATGGGAATTGATGAAGAGCCACGTAACCCGCAGCTCGGAATACTTGCGCCGCTGCAATGACGTGCCGCGCGGCGTCCTCACTATTGCCGAACAGCACCATGAGAAGCTGGACGGCGCCGGGTATCCACGCGGTGTCGGCCAGTTGAACGAACTGGCACGCATGGCGTCCATCGCCGACGTCTTCGGCGCCCTGACCGACCGGCGGTGCTACAAACCGCCCATGGCGCCCGAGGACGCGCTGAAGATCATGACCGGAGAGATGAAGTCCGCTTTGGACCAGCATCTGCTAGGGCTGTTCCGCGAGATGCTGCTCGATGCGGCGTCGACCGGCGATCTCCATTGAGCGGAGGGATTAGCGATGTCCCAGGAGCGGCGGATCCACGCGCGGTTTCCCGCGCAGACCCTTTTCGTCGAACTTCGTAACGAGCCCTACGCCATGATCGACATCTCGGCCGGCGGATTTGCCTTCGAGGGCTGGGAGTTCACGCCCGGCGAGCAGGTCTCGGCGGTGATCCGCTCGGCGCTGGATGGCCAGGACTTGGCCGTTGCCCATTGTCGGATCATTCAGGTGAGCGGCTCGCGGGTTTCCGTGGCCTTTGTCGATCCGCACCTACCGTTGCTGCGTTACGTGATTGGTCACATCGCCAACATCACCGGAGTCGAGCCGCATCTGCTTAAACGTGCGCAGGGGCGGTGACCCGTCGCCGCATTTGTCTTAGGCGTCGATGACGATTTCGAGCGGAGCGCGGCGGATGGCGGCGATCGCCTGGGCTCTGGTGGCGACCCCGCACTTCTGCAAAATCTTGGTGACGTGAACTTTTATGGTATTGGCCGAGAGGCCGAGCTCGTTGGCAATTTCCTTGTTCGACTTGCCCTTGGCCAGTTGCATCATGACCTTGTTCTGCATCGGCGTCAGGACGGCATCGCCACCGCGGTGCGCGGGCTCAACCTGATCAGCGAACACCCGATCCCCGCCAAGCACGGCGCGAAACGCCGACACGATCTCGTCGGGGGGCAACGTCTTGGAAATGAAGGCCGCCGCGCCGGACAGCCGCACCATCGCCGTCACCTCAGGATCGGCAACGCCGGAAATCACCGCCACCGGAGTAGAGCCGCACAGCGAAACCAAATGGAAGACATCTTCCATGCTGGAAACACCTGGTATCAGGAGGTCCAGCAGCACTAGGTCGAAGCTGGTATTCCCAAGTATAGCGCAAGCTGCGGCGAAATCACTGCATTCGGTAATGCCAGGGGGCGTAGCCACCGTTGCCGTTGCAATCTGGCGGAGAACCATTCGGAATAGCGGGTGGTCATCAACGATCAGAAGCTGCATAACCGCCCCGCAATATTTTTTAATTATTCTATGAACCTGGCGCATTGAGTAATTTATCACACCATAGCGCACAGATATATCATCTTATGGTATAATAATCATGACATTTTGTAGCATCAAATTGACCGCTGTTCACAGTGCAATTCTTTCCGATACGCACAGATCAGTTACGACAGGGGACACGACAAAAAGCAGGCGACAGTCATCGTCGCCGTACGCACTGCGGTGGAAGCCGCATATCATGCAGGGCTCAGTAGTGGGCCGTCCACGCATATCGATGCAAAGTCTCCGCACAAGCGTGACTGCAAACCACGAAGAAAAAGGCCTGTCGCCCGAGACGCGTCACGCGGCGAGCATCAGCCCGCCCGCGCTGTCGGGTGCACCAGGAAGGAGAGCGAGCAACGCTTGAAACCACTTCCGCTGCGCTCAGCAGAGTGGATAGGAGGGCAACAAGGTAATATACACTTGTCGCATAATGCATATTATGGGTCGTTAAAACCCAACTCTATAGGTGTTGCGTTTTGAGGCACATACACCAGTCCAACCGGCGCAACATCCCAATCCGTTCAATGAAAATCCCGCGACCTCAGCCGCATCTCGCCGTCGCCCAGGCTGCGTAGCGCCGGGGTAAGGTCGGTCAGCTTTTCGGCCACCACATGCACCATCTGGCCCTCGCGCTGCACCTTGCCCTCGATCTTGAGACACGCGGCGGTCATGACGGTCTGACGGAAACGCTCGAACACCTGCGGCCACACCACGATGTTGGTGACGCCGGTCTCGTCTTCCAGGGTGATGAAGACCACCGTTGTCGAGCCCGGTCGCTGCCGCATCAGCACCAGGCCGGCCACGGTGATCTTGCCCGTGGCCTGGCGCAGCCGTTCCGCCGGGGCGATCCTCATCACATTCAGCTGCGGCCGCAGCAGCGCCAAGGGATGGGCTTTCAGCGACAGCTTCAGGCTGGCGTAATCGTGGATCACCTCCTCGCCCGCCGTGGCCTTGGGAAGGGCCACGGCGGGCTCGGCGGTTTCGAGGCCGGCGAGTAATGGCGGCGGCGCGGCGGTCAGCGCCTTGACCGCCCACAGCGCATCGCGGCGGGCCAAGCCCATGGAGCCGAAAGCATCCGCCTTCGCCAGGGCCTCCAGCGCCTTGGAATCGAGGGCCGCCCGCCGCCACAGCGATTGCGGCGAGGCGTAACCGTCGCCGCGCATCGTAGCCAGCTTTCGCCCGGCCTCTTCCACCAGGCCCCGGATCTGGCGCAGGCCGAGGCGTAGCCCCGCTCCCTCGAGGATGCAATCCCACTCGCTGTGGTTCACATCCGCCGGGAGAACCCAGACACCGTGCTCCTGGGCGTCGCGGACGATCTGCGCCGGAGCATAGAAGCCCATGGGCTGGCTGTTGAGAAGCGCGCAGGCGAACACCGCCGGGTAATGGCATTTGATCCAGGCCGAGACATAGACGAGCTGGGCAAAGGCGGCGGCGTGGCTTTCCGGGAAGCCGTAATCGCCAAAACCCTCGATCTGCCGGAACACCCGCTCGGCGAAATCGCGCTGGTAGCCTTTGGCCTCCATGCCGGCGGTCAGCTTGTCGCGGAAAATCTCCACCTTGCCGCTGCGGCGGAATGCCGCCATGGAACGGCGCAGCTGGTCGGCCTCGGCCGGGGTGAAGCCAGCGGCGACGATGGCGATCTGCATGGCCTGTTCCTGGAACAGCGGCACGCCCAGGGTGCGCTTAAGCACCGCCTCCAGTTCGGGTGACGGATACTCGACTTTTTCCTTCTTCTCGCGGCGGCGCAGGTAGGGGTGCACCATGTCGCCCTGGATCGGGCCGGGGCGCACGATGGCCACCTCGATGACCAAATCGTAGAATTCCCGGGGCCTGAGGCGCGGTAACATGGACATCTGGGCGCGGCTTTCCACCTGGAACACGCCGATGGTGTCGGCGCGGCTGATCATCTCGTAGACCGCCGGGTCCTCGGGCGGCACGGTGGCGATGGTCAGGTCCAGGCCGTGATGGTCGCGCAGCAGGTCGAAGGCGCGGCGAATGCAGCTGAGCATGCCCAGCGCCAGCACATCCACCTTCATCATGCCCAGTTCGTCGATGTCGTCCTTGTCCCACTCGATGACCGTGCGATCGACCATGGCGGCGTTCTCGATGGGTACCAAATCATCCAGGCGATGACGCGCGATGACGAAGCCGCCCACATGCTGCGACAGATGGCGGGGAAAGCCGGTCAACTCCCCGGCCAGTTTCAACGCCATGGCCAGGGTAGGATCGTCGGGGGTAAGGCCGATCTGGCGAACGTGGTCGTCGTCGATGGGCTTGCTGCTCCAGCCCCAGGTGGTGCGGGCCAGGGCGGCGACGGTGTCCTCGGACAGGCCCAGCACCTTGCCGACGTCGCGGATGGCCGAACGGGCGCGGTAATGGATGACCGTCGCCACCAATCCGGCATGGTCGCGGCCGTAATGGTCGTAGATGTGCTGGATCACCTCCTCGCGGCGTTCGTGTTCGAAATCCACATCGATGTCGGGAGGCTCATCGCGGGCCTCCGAGACGAAGCGGGCGAACAGCAACTGGAACTTGGCCGGGTCCACATGGGTGATGTGCAGGCAGAAGCATACCGCCGAGTTGGCTGCCGATCCCCTCCCCTGGCACAGGATGCCCTTGCTCTCGGCGAAGCGGACGATGTCGTGCACGGTCAGGAAATAGGGCGCGTAATTCTTGCGTCCAATCAGCGCAAGCTCCTCGGCAATGCTCGTGCGCACCTTGTCGGGAATGCCCTCGGGATAGCGCCTGGCGGCGCCGATCCAGGTCAGCTCCTCCAGGCGGTTCTGAGGATCGTCGCCCTCGGCCGGGTAGTCATAGCTGAGCTGATCCATGGAAAAGCGGCAGCGCTCGACGATCTCGACGCTGCGCGCCACGGCTTCGGGATAGGCCTTGAACAGTCGCACCATCTCGTCGGCCGGCTTCAGGTGGCGCTCGGCATTGGGCGCCAGCCGCCAGCCAGCCTCGGTCAGCGTGCAGCCCTCGCGGATGCAGGTCAGCACGTCCTGCAGCACCCGGCGCTCAGGCACGTGGTAGTGCACGTCATTGGTGGCCACCAGGGGGGCGTCGGCATCGCGGGCAAGATCGGCGAGCGCAGCCAGCCGGCGCAGGTCGTCGCCGCGGAACAGCCAATGGGCGGCCAGGAAGACCCGGCGCGGGCACAGCTTGGCCCAGTCCCGAAGCTGGGCGGTGAACTCCGCGTCCGGCCTATCCGGCGGCAGGACGATGAATATCTGTCCCTCGGCATGGGCGGCCACGTCGGCGCGGCTGAGATGACATTCCCCCTTGGGCGCCCGGCGCTTGCCGAGCGTCAGCAGCCGGGTCAGGCGGGAATAGGAAGGAACATCAGTGGGATAGCACAGCATGCTGGTACCATCGGTGAGGTCGAGGCGCACGCCTACCACCAGCCGCAGCCCCAGATCCTTGGCCGCGCCATGCGCCTGCACCACCCCGGCCAGGGTGTTGCGGTCGGTGATGGCGATGGCCACGAGGCCGAGGGTTCTGGCAGTCAGCACCATATCGCGCGGGTCCGACGCGCCGCGCAGGAAGCTGTAATTGCTGGTCACCTGTAATTCGGCGTAATTCATTTGCCCCTCAGGCGCCGGGCGCCCGCCATCCGGCGGGCTTGGCTCACGCGCGCATAAGCGCGCGGGCTCTCAACGAGCCAGTCCCTCGCTTCGCTCGCTCCAGTCACGCGAACACTCCATGCACATACCAGCGCGGCGGCGGTTCCGCCCCGTACAGGCCTTCGCGGAACAGCCAGAAACGGCGGCCGACTTCGTCCTCGACCACGTAGTAGTCCCGCTCGGGGGCGATGCGCCGCCACCACTCGTCGGCGATGCGCTCGGCGCTGTCGGCGCGCACTACCCGATGGGCGCGGTTGCGCCAGCGGAACATCACGGGGGGCGAATCGGGCACCGGCGCCATGGCTTCGACCGGTTCCGGCCGGCTGAACAGCCGTACCGGGCGGCGGCGGTCCGGCCACGACACCGAGGGGACCGGCGCGGTGGGCGGCAAACGGGTGACGGCGCGTTCCGGCACATGGCTCTGCTGCGGCACCAGCCGCATGACGCGGTCGAAGCCCAGGCGATTGCCGAGGCTGTCCAGCAGCCGGACGAACTCGTCCGGGCAGGCATCGCCGGCCTCCAGCCCGGTCTGCTCGGGCGCAAGCGGCGCCACCTCCAGTGCCGACAGGCGCAACAATTCGATGCCGAAGCCGGGATCGAGCGCCGGCAGGTCTTCCCCCAGCAGGCGGAACAGGTGGCGCGGATCGCGCGCCGGCCGGCTGGTGCCGATGGCGATGGACCGCGAGGTGGCGTCGACGCGGAATGCCGCCACCTCCAACCGGCGCAGGCCCAGGCCTTCCGCCTCCAATTGCCGGCACAGGCGCTCCAGCAGGCGGCGCACCGCCTCGGCCACGTCCTCGGCTCGCGCGATGGGTTCGGCGAAGGCGGCGTGCACGCCGTGGCTGGGCGGCGGCCGGCGCGGCGAGATGGGCTCGGATTCATGGCCCAGTGCCTGGTCAAGCCGGTGCGCCACCACGCGGCCGAAGCGGGCGGCCAATCCGGCGCGGGGGATGCCGTAGAGGTCGCCGATACAGCGCAAGCCCAGGCCGGACAGGGTGGCGGCGGTTTCCGGCGCCAAGCGCAGGGCCGCCACCGGCAGCGGCGCCAGGGCGTCGCGCTGGCCCATCCCAGGGACACAGGGATGATTTGCGCCATAACGCGCCCTGGCCCAGGCGGCGCCGGGGGTATCGGCCAAGGCGGCGCGGGCGGAAAAGCCCAGGCGCTTGAGACGCCGGGTCAGATGGGCCAACAGCGCCTCTTCGCCGCCGAACAGATGGGCGCAGCCGGTGACGTCGAGCCACAGGCCGAAGCCCTCGGTCCAGGCATCGGCCGCCGCCCACGGGGTATAGTGGCTGCACCAGTCTGCGAGACGGTCCACCAACGCCCGGTCGGCCGCCTCGTCGGCCGGCGCCAGGACCAGACCGGGCCGCACCGCCAGGGCGTCCGCGACGCTCATGCCCGGTGTGATGCCGGCCCGCCTTGCGGCACTGTCCACCGCCACGATACGCCGGACATTGCCGGAAGCGGCGGTGGCGAAGGGCTGCTCAGCCGGCGGCGCGGAACCGCTGCGGCGCAGCCGCTCGGTCGGCAGCAGGGGCAGCCAGACGGAGACCACGCGCTTGCTCATCCCATTCCACCTCCCAGACGGCCACCCTCCCCCGGTCATCGACGCCACGCCCCCGGCAGCGCAGCAATTCCACATTCCAGCGCCAAGGCCCTACCCCCAGGGCGGGATCGCTCCGGCTGGGGCTGGTCCCCACTCGCCAACGGGTCACCGCCGCACCGCAGGCCGGGCCGTGGTTGAGCAGCAAAGCCGGCACGCCCGAGGCCTTGGCCGCCAGTTGCAGCCGCCGCGCGGCGGTGAGGTCGACGTCCCACACCTCAGCCAGCACCCCGGCCAGGGCACGGCAGCGCACCCCCTCCTCCAGCGCCCACAGGGATTGGGCGGCGCGGTAGGGCCGCACCAGCACCAGTCGCTCAGGCCCCAGGCCCAGCTGGCCGAGGCCGGGGGCATAGGGCATGTCGCCATGACCGATCCACAGCGCCGGCTTGCGCTCCCCGGCCGCCAGCCGGCCCAACAACATGGCGGAAAAGGCGGTGGCGGCGCCGTCACCGACGCCGTTGCCATGGGGTACCCCCGTCACCTCGTGCAGGCAGCCCAAGGCCAAGCCGCCCCACGGCAGAACCGCATCCACCTCCGGCAAACCGAGCGCCACCGCGCCGGGCACGGCCTCTGCCCCCACCCCTTCCAGGGCGGCGATGCGGGCGCGCAGGCGGGCGAGATCGGCGGACGGCATGGGGAAACTCCAGCATTGTTCTGTGAACGTTCACAGAACAAGCTAGGCGGAGTCAAGGGCGTATTTGAGGCTCAATCCATTCAGGCTGGAGGTATCACCGCTTGAGGCGGTGCAAGGGGTCTAAGCGTAGACCCCTTTCAGACCGTGATCTCCAGGCCGTCGAAGGCCGGTTCCACATTGGCCGGCAGCCGCGCGCGCAAGGCCTCGAAATCCAGGGACGGCGTCATGTGGGTCAGATAGGCCTGCTCGGGCTTGATGCGCTCGATCCAGCCCAGGACCTTGTCCAGGTGTGCGTGGGTCGGATGCGGATCGAAGGTCAGGCAGCCGACCACCCATGTCCGCACCCCGGCCAGGACCGCAAAGGATTCCTCCGGCAAATCCACCACATCCGTCGAATAGGCAAAGGCGCCGAAGCGGAAGCCCAGGGTGCGGCAAAAGCCATGGCTCTGGTCGAATGGCACGATGTTCACTCCGGCCACCGAGAACGGCCCGCGGATTTCGTGCGGCTCCAGCATGGGCTTGTAGATGCTTTCGCCCTCCTTCACGCTCCCCATCACGTAGGGAAAGCGCTGCCCGATGCTGGCCATTACCTCGGGTGCGGCGAAGATGGGCAGCGGCGCCTTCATGGCGCGATTGACCTCGCGCAGGTCGTCGATGCCGTGCAGGTGGTCGGCGTGGTCGTGGGTATACAGCACCGCGTCCAGCCGCTGCACCCCGGCGTCGATCAGCTGTTCACGGCAATCCGGCGATGTATCCACCAGAATGCGTGCCCCGCCGTCCTCGACCAGGATGGAGGGCCGGCGCCGGCGGTTGCGCGGATTGGCGGGATCGCAGGCGCCCCATCCACGGGAGATGCTGGGAACGCCCCCAGCGGCGCCGCTGCCGAGGACGGTGATTTTCATCCCGGCACCTTTGTGAACAGGCGTCGGAAATTGGCGGTGGTGGCCTCGGCCAATTCCTTGGAGGAAACGCCTTTCAATTCAGCCACCTTGGCGGCGGTGTAGGCCACGTAGGCGGGCTCGTTGCGCTTGCCGCGGTATGGGACCGGCGCCAGGTACGGGCAGTCGGTCTCCACCAGCAGACGGTCCAGCGGGATCGCCTTCACTGTCTCCTGCAAAGCCTCGGCCTTCTTGAAGGTGACGATGCCGGAGATGGAGATGTAAAGCCCCATTTCCACCGCTTTTTCAGCTAATTCTGGACCAGAGCTGAAACAATGGATCAGGCCGGTGAAGGCCCCCTTTCCCATCTCGTCGGCCAGAATGGCGAGGGTATCGGCATCGGCGTCGCGGGTGTGGACGATGACCGGCAGGTCGGCGATGCGCGCAGCGGCGATGTGGGCGCGGAAGGAGTCACGCTGCCGCTCGCGCGGGCTCTTGTCGTAATAGAAATCCAGGCCGGTTTCGCCGAAGCCGACCACCTTGGGGTGCTGGGCCAGTTCCACTAGGCGTTCGGTCTCGGCCTGCGGCTCGGTACCGGCCTCATGCGGGTGGATGCCCACCGTGCAATAGACGTCGGGAAACCGTTCGGCCACCGCCAGCACCCGCTCGAACCGGGTCAGGTGGGTGTTGATGGTAAGGAACAGGCCAATTCCGGCATCGCGGCCGCGCTGAACCACTTGGTCCAGTTCCTCCGCGAAATCCGGAAAATCGAGATGGCAGTGGCTGTCCACCAGCATCAGGAGGCGGCCTCTTCCTCGACATAACGTGGGAACACGCCCTGGGGCGCCGGCAGCGGGGTGCCGGGCTTGAGCGCATTGTGGGAACCGCAGAAGGCGAAGCTGCGGGCTTCCGCCGGCACCGCCACCAGATCCAGCAGGCGCGCAGAGGCGTCGGGCATGAACGGCTGGGTCTGCAGGGCCAGGTTGCGGATGGTCTCGGCCAGCACCCACAGAACCGTGCCCATGCGGGCCGGATCGGTCTTGCGCAGCGCCCACGGGGCCTGCCGGTCCACATAGCCGTTGGCGGCGCGCACCACCACCCAGATCGCCTCCAGCGCCTCGTGGAACAGCTGGCGGTCGATGGCCTCGCGCACCTTGGGCAGCAGACCATGGGCGGCGTCCAGCATATCACGATCTTCAGCCGTCAGTTCGCCGTGCTGGGGCACCGCATTGGCGCAATTCTTACCGATCATGGACAGGACGCGCTGGGCGAGATTGCCGTAATCGTTGGCCAGCTCCGAGTTCATGCGGGTGACCATGGCACGATGGCTGAAATCGCCGTCATTGCCGAAAGGCACCTCGCGCAGCAGGAAATAGCGCACCTGATCCAGGCCGTAGCGCTCGATCAGTTCGACGGGGTCGATGACGTTGCCCAGCGACTTGGAGATCTTCTGTCCCTCGTTGGTCCACCAGCCGTGGGCGAATACACGCTTGGCCGGCTGCAGGCCGGCGGCCATCAAAAAGGCCGGCCAATAGACGGTGTGAAAGCGCAGGATGTCCTTGCCGACCATGTGCAGATCCGCCGGCCAGTATTTGGCGTACTCGCCCGACTGGTCGGGATAACCCACGGCGGTGATGTAGTTGGTCAGCGCGTCCAGCCAGACGTACATGACATGGGCATCGTCGCCCGGCACCGGAATGCCCCATTTGAAGCTGGTGCGCGACACCGACAGGTCCTGCAGGCCGCCCTTGACGAAGCTGATCACCTCGTTGCGGCGCGATTGCGGCGCGATGCAGTCGGGATTGGCGTCGTAAAAGGCCAGCAGGCGGTCCTGCCAGGCGGACAGGCGGAAGAAATAGCTGGGCTCCTTGACCCATTCGACGGGCGCACCGGTGGGGGCCAGCTTGCTGCCGTTGGGGCCGGGCTTCAGTTCGTCCTCGCCGTAGAACGCCTCGTCGCGGACCGAATACCAGCCTTCATAATGGCCCAGATAGATGTCGCCGGATTCCACCAGCTTGGTCCACAGTGCCTGGACGGCGGCCACGTGGCGGGGCTCGGTGGTGCGGATGAAATCGTCGTTGGAGCAGTTGATGCGGGCGGCCAGGTCGCGGAAATTGGCCGAGTTCATGTCGGCCAGCGCCTGGGGCGTCATGTCGAAGGTCTCGGCCGACTTTTCGACCTTCTGGCCGTGCTCGTCGGTGCCGGTCAGGAACTTGACGTCGAAGCCGTCGAGGCGCTTGAAGCGGGCCAGCACGTCGCAGGCGAGCGTGGTGTAGGCGTGACCGATGTGGGGCTTGTCATTGACGTAGTAGATCGGCGT
>Ga0306923_10005275_pt1 | contig 12564 bp, 10 predicted proteins | sample sta12Can44000108_FD_203841 | JGI IMG/M metagenome (GOLD analysis project Ga0306923, IMG submission 203841) | Lab enrichment of tropical soil microbial communities from Luquillo Experimental Forest, Puerto Rico - statanox.12C.anox.44.000.108 (v2)... | ecosystem: Environmental > Terrestrial >... | reverse complement strand
TCAAGGTCGAGGGCGTGACGCCGGAGATCATGCGCGTCGCGCTCGAGCAGGCGCGCGCCGGCCGCCTGCACATCCTCGATGAGATGAACAAGGTGATCCGCGCACCGCGCGAGAAGATGTCCGAGTGGGCACCCTCGATCATCACCCTCAAGATCGACCCCGAGAAAATCCGCGACGTCATCGGCAAGGGAGGCGCCGTCATCCGCCAGATCACCGAGGAGACCGGTACCACCATCGACATCGAGAGCGACGGCACGGTCAAGATCGCCTCGGTGTTGGGCGCGGCCGGACGCGAGGCACAGCGGCGCATCGAGCTCATCACCGCCGACGTCGAGGTTGGCAGGGTGTACGAGGGCAAGGTCGCGCGGCTGATGGACTTTGGTGCGTTCGTCACGATCCTTCCCGGGCGCGATGGCCTGGTGCACATCTCGCAGATCTCGAACGAGCGCGTCGAGCGCGTGAGCGACAAGCTCCACGAAGGGGATGTGATCCGCGTGAAGGTGCTCGAGGTGGATCGCCAGGGGCGCATCCGCCTCTCGATGCGCGACGTCGACGGTTGAGAGCTCGCGCCGGCGCCTGGCGCCGGCGCCCGTACGCGTCAGCCTTGGGGTCCGCGCCCGGCGTCCGGCCCGGCGAACAGCTTCAGGCTCTGCTCGAGATAGCTCCCCATGGCGGTGCGTACCCCCGCACCGTAGGAGCGGATGACCTGCGACAGGAAGTCACGGCTCATCAGCGGGTCACCGCCGTGCTCCTGCTCGGCGATCACCTGCAGCAGGATCGAACGCGTGATGTCTTCCTGGCTCTTCTTGTCGATGACGACGAAGTCGATGCGCTCGATCACCAGCCGACGAATGTCAGCCAAGGTGATGTAGCGGCTCTCAACCGTGTCGTACAACCGCCGATTCGGATACTTCTTTATAGTGCGCGGTTCGCTCATACGTCCCTCACTATGGGCATTGCCCCTATCCATAGTGCGTACGTGTCATGGAGCTTACCTTATTACCTTGGCGGGGCGAACCTAATTCGGACCGTGGTCCGCTACGCGGCTGCCGCAACCTCGCGTACCTGCCGCAGGCGCTGAGGCGCCCAGTTGGCGCAGGCCCACTCGAGGACGACTGCCACCGGCTCCGATTCGAGCGGGGCGGGTGGGTCCTGATGCAGCAGACGCAGCGCACGGTGCAGCTGCCGCCCCGCGGTCGCTGGATCCAGCGGTACAGATCGCTTTGATTTTGCTAGTTTTCCTCCATCTGGCTCGGTGACGAGCGGCAGGTGCGCGTAGCGGGACGCGGGAAGTCCCAATGCCTGCTGCAGTGCGATCTGCCAGGGAGTGCTGTCGAGCAGATCCGCGCCCCGCACGACATCCGTGACCCCTTGCAGCGCATCATCGACGACGACCGCCAGCTGGTAGGCGAACGCGCCGTCACGACGGCGGACGATCACATCCCCGCGCTCGCGCAGCCGAAAATCGCAGCGTCCCTGCAGGCGGTCCTCGACCGACACCACGGTGTCCTCCACCCGGAAACGTGTGGCCGTGGGTCCGCTGCGCGTGGGCCCGGCCCGGCAAGTGCCGGGGTAGCCGCCCTCGCCATCGCGCTCGCGACGGGAGCAACTGCACTCGAAGGTTACGCCGAGCGCGGTGAGAGCTTCGAGCGCCTGCCGGTAGTGCTCCGTGCGCTCGCTCTGATACTCGACGGGACCGTCCCACTGCAGGCAAAACGTCTGGAGAGTTCGCAGGATCTCATCGGCTGCACCGCGGATCACGCGCGGGCGATCGAGATCCTCCATGCGCACGAGCCAGCGGCCGCCGTGGCGGCGCGCATCGGCATAGCTGCCGACGGCAGCGACCAGGGAGCCGAGGTGGAGCTTGCCGGTGGGCGAGGGCGCAAAGCGCCCGACATACCGCTGCGTTGGATCCGGAGTCTCAGCCGGGGTCCCCGGGAAATTGCGCGTCTTGTCGCGCGACTCGCGCCCGCTGAACGTGCCAGGCGCAATTTCCTGGGGTGGCCTAGGGGCCCCCGCAAAATCACGCGTCTTGCTTGGCGGCGGAAGGCTGGCGATGCGCGGCAAGCGTGATTTTGTGGGGTGACCTTACTGGGGTGGGTCAGCGATAGCGGTCGTCGCGGTCGCCGTACTGCCGCTCGCGCCGCTCGCGCCGCTCCTGCGCCTCGATGCTGAGTGTCGCCACTGGACGCGCCTCGAGGCGCTTGATGCCGATCTCCTCGCCCGTCTCGAGGCAGTAGCCGTACGAGCCATCCTCGATGCGCTTCAGCGCATCGTCGATCTTGCGGATGAGTTTGCGCTCGCGATCACGGGTGCGAAGCTCCAGGCTGAACTCCTCTTCCTGAGTCGCACGGTCGTTGGGATCGGGGAAGTTGGCTGCCTCATCCTTCATGTGCGAGACGGTGCGATCGACCTCGACCATCAGATCGCGCTTCCAGCTGTTGAGGATGTTGCGGAAATGGTCGAGCTGCTCCTTGTTCATGTACAGCTCGCCGCGCTTGACGATGTACGGCTTGACATCGCGCGGTCCGGCGAGAAGGCTTCCTGGCTCGATCCCCTCGCCATCGTCGACTTCGGCGTTCACCGCCGGCGCTGCGGCGCGGGCGTTGGCCGGCGGGAGCACCGGGGCCGCCGGTGGCGTTGCGACCCCTGCGGGGCGGGCGGGCTTTTTCATTTCGACCGCCGCCTCGTCAGCGGCAGCTTCCTCCGGGTGCGCCGCCGGCGCCTTGCGCGGCGGTGCCGCAATGGCGCTCTTGCGCCCGTGGGCAGCAGCCACGACCCGCGCTCGCGCGCCGTCCGGCTTGCGTGGCAGCGCCTTGCGTACCGCGGGCCGGCTGGCCGCCTTCTTGCCCTTGGTGGACTTCTTGGCCGGCATCAATCGCTCCTCAAAACTGCATGGGGCTCGTGAAGGACGCGGGATTATACCGGCCGACCCCGGCCTGTACAGGGTACCCGGCCACAGAGCCGGAGACCGCCGTCGTGGCACCGTCGGTGGGTGGCCGGCGCCCGGCGCCGCGGTTTCGATCCGCGCCGCCCGGGAACTCAGGGGAGGGTGACCGGCGGTGCGGGCTGCCAGCCCGGCTGTCGTCGCTCCGCGACGACAGTCGTATAGATTCCGCCGCGCACGTTGAAGCGCGCGCTGAGGCGCAGAAAACGTGGGCGCAGTGTCTGCTCGAGGCGGTCGGCGACTTCGTTGGTGACCGCCTCGTGAAAGGCACCGCGATCGCGGAAGGACCAGATATAGAGCTTGAGTGACTTCAGCTCCACGCACAGCCGGTCGGGCACGTACTCGAGATCGAGCGTGGCAAAGTCCGGCTGTCCGGTCCGCGGGCAGAGACAGGTGAACTCCGGGATCTGCATGCGGATCGTGTAATCGCGGGTGAGCTGCGGATTCGCGAAGGTCTCGAGATCCTTGGTGGGCGTCTCCGGCATATTGCTCTACACTACACCTCCATCTTCGAAAGGCCAGGGCGCGACGGAAGAAATCATCAGATGCGGCTGACCAAGATCAAGCTCGCCGGCTTCAAATCCTTCGTCGATCCGACCCAAATCAACCTCCCCAGCAATCTCACCGGTGTGGTGGGCCCCAACGGCTGCGGCAAGTCGAACGTCATCGACGCGGTCCGCTGGGTCATGGGGGAGCTGTCGGCGAAGCACCTGCGCGGCGACAGCATGACCGATGTGGTGTTCAACGGCTCCGCCGCCCGCAAGCCGGTCGGCAGCGCCTCGGTGGAGCTGATCTTCGACAACGCCGACGGCAAGATCGGTGGTGCCTACGCGAGCTACGGCGAGATCTCGCTCCGTCGCCAGGTGGGACGCGATGGCAGCTCGGCGTACTTCATCAACGGCACCCGCTGCCGCCGCAAGGACATCACCAACCTGTTCCTCGGCACGGGCCTGGGCTCGCGCAGCTACGCCATCATCGAGCAGGGAATGATCACGCGCGTCATCGACGCCAAGGCGGACGACATGCGCGCCTTCGTCGAGGAGGCGGCCGGCATCTCCCGCTACAAGGAGCGCCGCAGGGAGACCGAGGTGCGCGTCAGCGAGACGCGCGAGAACCTCGAGCGGCTGCAGGACGTTCGTGACGAGGTGGAGAAGCAGATCCGACACCTGCAGCGCCAGGCCGCGACCGCCCGGCGCTACCAGGCGCTCAAGGAGCAGGAACGACGCCTTGGCGCCGAGGTTCTGGCGCTGCGCCTGCGCGACCTCGACAGCGGCGCCGAAGTGCACGATGCCGCAGTGCGCGAGCGCGAGCTCGCGATGCAGGGTGAGCTCGCCGCGCAGCGCGCCGCCGAGGCGAGCATCGAGAGGCAGCGCGCGGTGCACACGGCCCACATCGACGGTCTCTCGGCGGTGCAGGGACGCTACTACGAAGTCGGCGCCGACATCTCGCGTCTCGAGCAGTCGATCGAGCACACGCGCGAGCTGCGCGAGCGCCAGCGCGCCGACCTGACCCAGGCGCAGGCGACGGACGCAGAGCTCGGTGCGCACATCGGGCGCGATGAGACCGAGCTCGCCGCGGTGGGCGCGCAGCTCGCGAGCCTCGGCCCCGAGCGCGCCGCCGCGCAGCGGGCCGAGGGCGACGCCGCGCGGGAGCTCGAGGCGAGCGAGCAGGCAGTGCAGGAGTGGCAGCAACGCTGGGAGGCGCACACCGCCGCGGTGGCCGCCGCCGAGCGCACCACCCAGGTCGAGAGCGCGCGCCTCGAGCAGCTCGACACTCAACTGCGCCGTCTCGAGAGCCAGGCCGGGCGCCTCGCCGCCGAGCAGGCGAGTCTCGGGACCGACGGGATAGGCGAGGAGCTCGCGCAACTCGAGCTCGAGGAGTCACAGGCGCACACGCACGGCGAGGCGGCGGGCGCTGCGCTCGCGGCGGTGCAGGTGCGCGTCCAGTCGGCGCGCGCCGCGCAGCTCGCCGCCGAGGAGGCTCTCGAGCACGCGCGCAGCGCTCGTGAGGCGGCGCGGGCCGAGCTCACCTCGCTCGAAGCGCTGCAGGCCGCGGCGCTCTCGGCACACGCCGGCGAGGCGAGCGAGTGGCTCCGCAGCAGCGGGCTCGGGGGACGACCGCGGCTCGCCGCGACGCTGGAAGTCGAGCCCGGTTGGGAGCGTGCCGTGGAAACGGCACTCGGCGACTATCTCCAGGCCGTGTGCGTCGAGGAGCTCGATGCGCTTTCAGCGGCGCTCGCAACGCTCGCCGCGGGGAGCCTCACGCTGCTGGAGGCGCGCGCGGGGGCAGCGCCGGGCGCCGCCAACACTCTCGCCAACCGTGTGCGTGGCCCGGCGGCGGTGACCGGCCCTCTCGGGCGCGTGCTGACAGCAGCATCGCTCAGCGAGGCACTGCGCGCGCGGGCCGGTTTGGCCGAAGGCCAATCGCTCATCACGCGGGAAGGCGAGTGGCTGGGTCGCGACTGGCTGCGCATCAGCCGCGGCGCCGACCCGCGCGCTGGCGCACTCGCGCGCGAGCAGCGCCTGAAAGGCCTGCGGGCCGCCGCGACCACTTCCGGGGAGCGCGTGCGCGAAGCCGAGGTCGCACTCGCGAGCGCCCGCGAAGCGCTGCAGCGCGCCGAAGTTGAGCGCGAAATGCAGCAGGCGGAGCTGCAGGACGCTCTCGGGCGGCACGCCGATCGGGCCGGCGCCCTGCAGGCGGCGCGCGCCCACGCCGAGCACGCCAGCCTGCGCGGTGAGCGCTTGCAGCAGGATGCGGGCGAGGTGGCGTACGAGCGCACCACGACGGCCACGGCGCGCGAGCAGGCGGCCAGCGAGATTGCCCGGGCGCTGGAGGCGCGCACGGCGCTCGGGGCGGCCGCGGCCGCTCTCACCGCGGAGCGCGATGAGCGCCGGGTGGCGCTCGCCGCGGCCCGCACCAGGGCGCACGGCGCGCAGCTCGCCGCGCGCGACCTGCACGTACAGGTCGAGGCACGCCGCTCCACCGAAAGCTCCGTTGCCCAGGCGCTGCGCCGCATGATCGAGCAGCGCGAGCAGCTGACGAGGCGCCGCACGGAGCTCGAGCAGGAGCTCGCCTCCGGCGATGAGCCGATCGTGCGCATGCAGGCACGACTGAATGAGACTCTGGCCCTGCGTCTCGCGGTGGAAGCCGAGCTCGGCCTCGCGCGCGCGGCGATGGAGGAGGCCGAGGCTGCCCTGCGCGCGCTCGATGAGCAGCGCCTGGCTGCCGAACAGCGCGTACAGTCGGCACGCGAGGCGATGGAGCAGGCGCGCCTCGCGGCCCAGGAGACGCACGTGCGGCGTGCGGCGCTCACCGAGCAGTTCGCGCAGACCGGGTGCGAGCTCGCGGCGGTGCGGGCGCAACTGGCGCCCGAGGCGAACGTTGCGGCCTGGGAGGAGAACCTCGGGGTGACACGCGCCGACATCGAACGGCTCGGCTCCGTGAACCTCGCCGCGATCGACGAGCTGCGCGAGCAGAGCCAGCGCAAGGAGTATCTCGACAGTCAGTTCGCCGATCTCACCTCGGCACTCGATACGCTGGCAGAAGCCATGCGGCGCATCGACCGCGAGACACGTACGCGCTTCGAGGATACCTTCGAGCGCATCAACGCCGGCCTGCGCGAGAAGTTTCCGCGCCTGTTCGGCGGCGGCCATGCCTACCTCGAGCTCGTGGGCGAGGACAAGCTCAGCGCCGGCGTTGCCGTCATGGCGCGTCCCCCAGGCAAGAAGAACAGCACCATTCACCTGCTCTCGGGCGGCGAAAAGGCGCTCACCGCGGTGGCGCTCGTGTTCTCCATCTTCGACCTGAACCCCGCGCCGTTCTGTCTCCTCGACGAGGTCGACGCACCGCTCGATGAGCACAACGTCGGGCGTTTCTGCGATATCGTGCGTGAGATGTCGAGCCGCGTGCAGTTCGTGTTCATCACCCACAACAAGGGCACCATGGAGCTCGCCTCGCAGCTGATCGGCGTGACCATGAACGAGCCGGGTGTTTCGCGCCTGGTCACCGTGGATGTCGACGAGGCTGTGAGGCTGGCCGCGGTGTGAGCCTGCGGATGAGTGTCCCCATGATGTCGGAGCTGCGCTGGGCGCTGCTGATTCTCGGGGTGCTATTCATAGCGGCGCTCTGGTGGTGGGAGCGGCGCCGTCCCCGCCAGGCGAGCGGCGCGCTGGACCGCACGCTGTCGCGCGAGGGCGGCGTGGACGCACCGCCGCGGCTCGTGCGGGAGCCACCGCTCACGCTGCCCGAGGTGCGTGCGCGCGAACCGATGGCCGTGAAGGAGTTGCCGGTGGTCGCCGAGTGGCGCGCGGAGGAGCCGCAGGCGCAGCAATCTGCGGAGGCGCAGGAACCGGAGCCGCCGGTGCTCGAAGCCGCGGCGCCCGCGCGCCCGGCGGAGGCGGCGGAGCGCCCTCCCGCTCCAGCCGCGACGGATGACACCGTGGATGATCTTCTGGCCATCGTGCCCGCTGACGAGATTCCGGCGGACCAACGCGCCGTTTTCCAGGAATCCGAGTTCGAGGACTCCGGGTTTGGGGACACCGGGCCGGTAGCCTCCGTGGACACCGAGCCCGCGGCAGCGCCCGCCGTGCCCTCGCAACAGGAGGTGCTGCCGGAGTTGCCGCCCGCGGCGCCGCCCGTGGTCGACTGGCCCGCCGACCGCGAGCGACGCATCCTCGCACTGCGCCTCGTTGCGCCGCAGCGCGAGCGGTTCGCGGGACGCTCGCTCCGCCAGGCGCTCGCGGCGGAAGGCTTCCTGCTGGGCCAGTTCGACATCTTTCACAAGCCCGATGACGAGCACCGCGCGGTGCTCTCGGCGGCGAGCCTGACGCGTCCGGGCACCTTCGACATGGAGACCATGGACTCGCAGCACTACGGCGGGCTGTCGCTGTTTGCGGTGCTGCCGGGTCCCAAGCCTCCGCCACAGGCGTTCGATGAGCTGGTGTTCGCGGCGCGCAATCTGAACGAGCGCCTGCACGGCGTGCTGCAGGATGAGCAGGGAACACCGCTCACCCCGGCGCGCATCGCGCAGCTGCGCGAGCAGCTACGGGCCGGAGCCAGCTCGTGACAGCCCCGGCGGCTGCGCGCGCAGCACAGCTGCGCTCGCAGATCGCGCAGCACGACTACCGTTACTACGTGCTCGATGACCCGCTGATCCCGGATGCCGAGTACGACCGGCTGATGCAGGAACTGCGGGCGCTGGAAGCGGACCATCCCGAGCTCGTCACCTCCGATTCACCCACGCAGCGGGTCGCCGGCGCCCCGAGCGCGGCCTTCGGCGAGGTGGTGCACCAGGTGCCGATGCTGTCGCTCGACAATGCCTTCACCGACGAGGACCTGCGTGCCTTCGACCGGCGCATCCACGAGCGGCTCGAGCGCCACGGCGATCTCGATTACGTCGCGGAGCCGAAACTCGATGGGCTCGCCGTGAGCGTGATCTATCGCGGCGGCCTGCTCGAGCGCGCCGCGACCCGCGGTGATGGCGTTACCGGCGAGGACGTGACGGCGAACGTGCGCACTATCCGTGCCGTGCCACAGCGGCTGCGGGGTGTGGCGCCGCCGCCGCTCCTCGAGGCGCGGGGCGAGGTGTTCATGACGATCGCCGGCTTCGAGCGGATGAACCAGCTCGCGCGCGAGCGCGGCGAGAAGGTGTTCGTGAACCCGCGCAACGCGGCGGCGGGGAGCCTCCGGCAGCTCGATCCGCGCATCACGGCGGGTCGCCCGCTCAGCGCTCTCTTCTACGGGGTCGGCGTCATCGAGGGCGTGCTCCTGCCCGCGCGGCAGAGCGAGCTGCTCGAGCTGCTGCGTACGCACGGGCTGCCGGTATCGCCGGAAACGCGCACCGTGCAGGGGGTGGAGGGATGCCTCGGCTACTACCGCCATATCGGCGAGCGGCGCAGCTCGCTGCCGTACCAGATCGACGGCGTCGTCTACAAGCTCGACTCGCGCGCCGACCAGGAGCGGCTCGGGTTCGTCTCGCGCGCGCCGCGCTGGGCGATCGCGCACAAGTTCCCTCCCGATGAGGTGTTCACGGTCGTCAGGGACATCGGCTTCCAGGTCGGGCGTACCGGGGCGCTCACCCCGGTCGCGCGACTCGAGCCGGTGTTCGTGGGCGGGGTGACGGTGAGCAACGTGACACTGCACAACATCGACGAGGTGCACCGCAAGGACGTGCGCGTCGGCGACACGGTGGTCGTGCGCCGCGCCGGCGATGTGATCCCCGAGGTGGTGAGCGTGGTGCTGGACAAGCGCCCCGCGGGTACCGCGCCCGTGGAGCTGCCGACGCGCTGCCCGGTATGTCATTCGCAGGTGCTGCGCGCAGCGGACGAGGCCGTGGCGCGCTGCACCGGCGGCTTCACCTGCCGGGCGCAGCGCCAGGAGTCACTGCGTCACTTCGCGAGCCGCCGCGCACTCGACATCGAGGGGCTCGGCGACAAGATCGTCGAGCAGCTCGTCGAGCGCGATGTGGTGCGCACGCCAGCCGATCTCTACGCGCTCACGGCCGCGCAGCTCGCCGGGCTGGAGCGCATGGGCGAGAAGTCCGCGGCGAACCTGGTCGCCGCCATCGACAGGAGCCGCCGCACCACGCTGCCGCGGCTGCTGTACGCACTCGGCATCCGCGAGGTCGGCGAAGCCACCGCGCTCGCGCTCGCGCGCCACTTCGGTACGCTCGAGCGTGTGATGCAGGCCGACGAGGCGGCGATCCGGCAGGTGCCCGACGTGGGACCGGTGGTGGCGGCCCACGTCGCCGCGTTCTTCGCCTCCGAAGAACATCGCCGTGTGATCAGCGCGTTACGCGAACAAGGTGTCACCTGGCCTGAGATGGCCGTCGCGCCGCGCGCGGCGCAGACGCTCGCCGGCAGCACGTTCGTGATCACCGGGACCCTCGCGGCGATGAGCCGTGAGCAGGCCGCGGAGGCGCTGAGCGCGCGCGGCGCCCGGGTGTCCGGCAGCGTTTCGAAGAAAACGAGCTTCCTCGTCGCCGGGAGCGAGGCGGGCTCGAAGCTCGCGAAAGCGCGCGAGCTCGGTGTGCCGGTGCTCGATGAGCCGCAGTTTCTCGAGCTGCTCGAGCGCGGGACCCGGGAATAGACGCTGCGTGGCGACGGGTCGCTCGACCCGCCGCCACGAACATCAGAGCCGCGCTCAGTTCTTTTTCGGGGCCGCGGTCGGCGGCGGGGCCGGAGTCGGCGCGGGCGTTGGCGCTGGCGCAGCGGGCGGCGTGGGCGCAACCCCTGGAGCCGCAGCCGGCGGAGTGCCCGGAGCGGCCGGTGCGGCAGTGCCCGGCGCAGCAGGGGCCACGTTGCCGACCAACCTGTCGGGGAACTTCTCGATCTTGGCGTTGCGCATCAACTCGTCCTGGTAGATACGGAACTTCTTCGCCTGCACGACCTGCACGAGGCGCTGGCGCACCTGGTCGAACGGCGGCGGGGTGACCTCGCGGGTCTCGAGCAGCTGGATCACGTGCCAGCCGTACTGCGTCTGCACCGGGCTATGGGTGAATTCGCCGGGCTTCAGTGCCATCACCGCGCCCGCAAACTCCGGCACCATGCGCCCCGGGGTGAACCAGCCGAGGTCGCCGCCGTTGTTCTTGGAGGAATCCATCGATTCGGACTTCGCAAGCGCCTCGAACTTCTCGCCCTTGTTGAGCCGCTCGATGATCTTCTGCGCGAAGGGTTCGGTGGCCACCAGGATGTGGCGGGCGTGGTATTCGGTCTTCGGCATCGCGGCGAGCTGCGTTTCGTATTCGGCGCGCAGCTCCTGCTCGGTCGGCTCACGGTCCTTGAGGTAACGCTCCTCCACGGCCTGCTGCAGCACGTTGAGGCGGGCGAGCTCGAGCATGTAGGCGGTATCGCCGCTCCTGTCGAGGCCGTCCCGGGTGGCATGATCCGCCACCACCTGGGCGCGGATGAGATTGTCGAGGGCCTGGCTGCGCTGGTCCGCGGTGAGATCGGCGGGAGATTTTCCGCCGGTGATGCCCTTGATGTAGAACTCCCAGAAGCTGCGGGTGATCGGCACACCGTTCACCGTGGCGACCGCCGGGGAGTTGTCGTTGATCGCGGTGCCGGCAGTCTTCGGCTGGCAGGCCGCGAGCGCGGCGAGCGTCACAAGAACCAGAGCGAGTCGGGAATGATTCATACGGATTTCCGTTGTTGAGCGGTGAGGTGGAAGCTGGACGGGGACATCAGAGGCGCTGCGCAGGCGGTCGCGTTCGCGAAGGACGCGTGCTCACGGCGACTCTTCCGGAGTGCGTGCCACGATGTTGAGCGCGTGCACCGCGCCCTGGAAAAGCGGCGCGACCGCCGCATGGACCAGGCGGTGACGCTCGAGACGCGAGCAGCCACGAAACGCCGCGGCCACGAGTGTCACGCGGTAGTGACCGCCGGCGCGGCTGCCTTCGTGACCGGCGTGCGCGGCGCTGTCATCGAAGATCTCGAGTGTCGCGGGCGCGAACGCCCGCTCGAGCGCGCTGCGCAGCTGCGCCATCACCTGCGCGCTCATCGCGAGGCGTCGGAAGCGGGGGCGCGCTCCGCCAGCGCGGCCGCGGCCCGGCTCAACCACAGCACCTGCAGCGCGACGAACGCGAAGGTGAGCAGCGCCAGACCGAACAACTTGAAATACACCCAGGTGCGCTCGCTCGCGCCGTAGGCGACCGCGAGATTGAGCACACCGAGCAGAGCGTAGAACGCCGCCGAGGCTCCGTTGACGCGTCGCCACTGCCGCGGGCTCACCGGCACGCGGCCGGCGAGCGCGGGCTCGAGGAAACGTTGCGTGAGCGTGCGCTCGCCAATCCAGAAGCTCGCGATGAACGCCGCGCTCACCAGCCAGAAAAGCACCGTCGGCTTCCACTGGATGAACAGGCGATTGTGCAGCAGCAGAGTCGCGCCCCCCAGCACCAGCACGAGCGCCGCCGACAGTGCATGCAGCGGTGGGATGCGCCGCTGGCGCAGCCAGTCGAAGCCGAGCAGCGCCAGCATCGCGACCATGAGGACCGCGGTGGCGGCGTACAGCCCGCGCAGGGAATAGGTCACGAAGAACGCCACGAGCGGCGCAAACTCGGCAAGAGCCTGCATGGGAGCGCTGGTACCCGAAGACTGACCGTATAAGCCGCAAAACGGCCGCGTATATTGTCACGCGCCGCGCCCGACTGCCATGAGTTTTGCTTTGGCCGACTATCTCGAGTTGCATCCGCTCAACCCGCAGCCGCGCCTCATCCGCCGGGCGGCGGAAGTGGTGCGCGCCGGGGGGCTGATCGCCTATCCGACCGATTCGTGCTACGCGCTCGGCTGGCACCTCGGCGACAAGCACGCCCTCGAGCGTGTGCGGCGCATACGCCAGGCTGATCGTCACCACCATTTCACGCTGGTGTGCGCCGATCTTGCGCAGATCGGGCGCTTCGCCCGGCTCGAGACCTGGCAGTTCCGCATGCTGCGGGCGTGCCTGCCCGGGCCGTACACGTTCCTGCTGCGCGCCACGCGCGCGACCCCGCGACGCCTGCAACACGAGCGGCGGCGCACCATCGGCGTGCGCATTCCCGACCATCCGGTGCCGCGCCTGCTGCTCGCGGAGCTCGGCGAGCCGCTGATGAGCTCGACACTGCTGTTGGCGGCGGATGAGCTGCC
>Ga0306923_10005274_pt1 | contig 12565 bp, 9 predicted proteins | sample sta12Can44000108_FD_203841 | JGI IMG/M metagenome (GOLD analysis project Ga0306923, IMG submission 203841) | Lab enrichment of tropical soil microbial communities from Luquillo Experimental Forest, Puerto Rico - statanox.12C.anox.44.000.108 (v2)... | ecosystem: Environmental > Terrestrial > Soil... | reverse complement strand
CCCGGTCCTGCTCGGTGTACCGGCACATCTCGCCGATGAAAAATCCATTATTCAGGATGTTGTGGTGCGAGAGCGTCGCGCCCTTCGGGAACCCGGTCGTCCCGCTGGTGTACTGGATGTTGATCGGGTCGTCGAAGGCCAGCTCGGCCTCGCGGCGCGCCAGCGCGCCGCCGTCGTCGCGGGCGCCGGCCGCCAGCAGCTCGTCCCATTCCGGCGCGCCGAGGTAGATCACCCGCTCGAGGCCGGGCAGGTCGCCGCGCACCTCGTCGATCATCGCGCGGTAGTCGCTGGTCTTGAAGCGCTCCGCGCTGACCAGCAGCCGGACCCCCGCCTGGCGCAGCACGTAGGAGAGCTCATGGCTGCGGTAGGCCGGGTTGATGTTGACCAGGATTGCCCCGATTTTCGCGGTCGCAAACTGCAACAAAACCCACTCAGCGCAGTTCGGCGCCCAGATGCCGACCCGGTCGCGCGTGCCGATCCCGGCCGCGAGCAGCCCCCGGGCCAGGGCGTCGGAGTCGGCGTCGAACTGCCGGTAGGTCCAGCGGCGGCCGGTGGGCACGTCCACCACGATCTCGCTCCCGCCGAACTGGCCGGCCACCCGCCGCAGGTTGTCCCCAATGGTCTCGCCGAGCAGCGCCGTGGCTGAGGTGCCGTGACTGTAGGAAGACTGGTTCGCACTGGGCATGACTGATCCTTTGGGTCCGGGTCACTCCATGCTGCCCGGTACGTTGCCCGGTGTGAAGGCCGGCGCAAGTCCGCCGTCAAGCTGTGATGCGGTAGTGACCGCGGCAGGGTTAACCTTCGGGTAACTGCTTGTTATCCGCTCGGAGCGGCAATGGGGACCTGGATCATCTGGCTGATCGTGGCGGCTGTGCTCGGCGTCGTCGAGATCGTCACCGCCAGGCTGGCCTTCGGTCTGATGGCCGTGGCCGCATTGGTCGGTGCCGGTGTCGGGGCCATCGGCGGGAACGCGGTGCTGCAGGTCGGCGCGTTCGCCGTCGCCTCGGCGGCCGGCCTCGGGATTGTGCGGCCGTTCGCCCTGCGTCATATCAAGCAGCCACCGCCACTGCGCACCGGAACCGCCGCGCTGGTCGGCCGGTCCGCGTACGTGCTGGAGGAAGTCACCGCGCGCAGCGGCCGCGTCCAGATCGGCGGCGAGGAGTGGTCGGCGCGCCCCTACGACGAGACCCTGACGATCCCGATGGGCTCCACCGTCGACGTTTTGCAGATCGAGGGCGCAATGGCCCTCGTTTACCCACGGGAGTAGCCATGGAACTGGCTGTCTTGATCACCGGCGTGGTGATCGTCCTGCTGATAGCCCTGGTCACGATCAAGACGGTGCGCATCGTGCCGCAGGCGCGAGCCCGCAACGTCGAGCGCCTGGGCCGGTACCGCAAGACCCTGGAGCCGGGGATGAACGTGATCATCCCCTTCGTCGACCGGGTGAAGCCGCTGATCGACCTGCGCGAGCAGGTGGTCTCGTTCCAGGGCCAGCGGGTGATCACCGAGGACAACCTGGTGGTCACCATCGACACCGTGCTGTTCTTCCAGGTCACGGACCCGCGGGCGGCCGACTACGAGATCGTCAACTACATCCAGGGGGTCGAGCAGATCACCGCGACCATGCTGCGCAGCGTGATCGGGTCCATGGACCTGGAGCAGGCGCTGACGTCGCGTGACAAGATCAACACCATGCTGCGCGGCGCGCTGGACGACGCGTCGGGCAAGTGGGGCATCCGGGTGACCCGGGTGGAGATCAAGGCCATCGACCCGCCGCAGAGCGTCAAAGACGCGATGGAAAAGCAGATGCGCGCCGAGCGGGAGAAGCGCGCCGCGATCCTGACCGCCGAAGGCGTCCGGCAGTCGCAGATCCTCTCCGCCGACGGCGACAAGCAGGGCAACATCCTGCGCGCCGAGGGTGAGAAGCAGAGCGCGATCCTGCGCGCCGAGGGCCAGGCGCAGGCCATCGGCTCCGTGTTCCAGTCGATCCACGCCAACGATCCCGACCCCAAGCTGCTCGCCTACCAGTACCTGCAGACCTTGCCGCAGCTCGCGCAGGGCTCGGGCAACACGGTCTGGATGATCCCCAGCGAGGTGACCAGCGCGCTGAAGATGCTGAGCTCGGCGTTTGGCGGGGCCGACAGCGGCCAGGACGCCGCCGCGCAGAACGGGGCGGGCCCCGCCGGGCGCCCGGCCTGGCCCCAGGCGCTGGCCCAGTCCGTGGCCGGCGCGGCCGCAGTGGCAGGGCCGGGCGGGACGCCCGAGGCGCTGAGCGCCCCGGAGCCCGCCGGCCCCGGCGCGGCGGCCGACCCGAGTGCCGCGGATCTGGCGGCCGCGCACGAGGCCGAGCGGGAGGCCGACGCGGATCTGGCGGCCGCGGTGCAGGAGGCCGAGGAGGACATCGCCCAGGTGGGCGGCACGTCCGACGAGGCCGAGGTGGCGGCGATTCTGGGTACCGGTGTGCCCGGGGCGGCCGATACGGCCGGGACGAACGGTGCTACTGAGACGGCGGACCCGGCAACGTAGCGCACTGCTGATCGGTCAACGGGGAGGATTCTCAGTCGTTACGACTGAGAATCCTCCCCGCTAACGGATCATGAGGGTCAGGGGCGGATGGCCAGGCCCAGGGTGAGCAGGACGCCGAAGGCGAGCTGCAGCCGTCCCGTCTGACCGAGCGCGGTGATCAGGCCCGGGCCCGAGGCGCCCTGGCGGACCAGCCGGAGCGGGGCCAGCGCGAACGGCACCGCGGCCAGCACGATCAGCGCGAGCGGTACCGCCGCGGCGATGGCCACGGTGGCGCAGAACGCGATCACGATGCACGCCGCGTACAGCACGCGGGTGCGGTGATCCCCGAGCACCACCGCCAGCGTGCGCTTGCCGGTCACCGTGTCGGTGGGGATGTCGCGCAGATTGTTGATCACCAGCAGCGCGCAGGCCAGCAGGCCGACCGGGGCTGCGGCCGCCACCGCGAGCCACGGCATCCGGTCCATCTGCACGTACGCGGTTCCCGCCACGGCGGCCAGGCCGAAGAACAGGAACACCGAGACCTCGCCGAGGGCCCGGTACCCGTAGGGGTGACGGCCGCCGGTGTAGAACCACGCGGCGGCCACGGCGGCGGCGCCGACCAGCAGCAGCCACCAGGAGGTGACGGCCGCGAGGACCAGCCCGGCCAGGCAGGCCACCGCGAAGCAGCCGAACGCGGCCGCGAGCACCTGGCGGGGCCGGGCCAGCCCGGACGCGACCAGCCGGACCGGGCCGACCCGGCGCTCGTCGGTGCCGCGGATCCCGTCGCTGTAGTCGTTGGCGTAGTTGACGCCCACCTGCAGCGCGAGCGCCACGACCAGCGCCAGGGCGGCCCGCCAGGCCGAGAACCGGCCGTAGCCCGCGGCGACTCCCGAGCCCACCACGACCGGGACGATCGCCGCCGGGAGCGTGCGCGGGCGCGCGCCCGCCACCCAGTCCCGCAGTGCCGTCACGGCTTCCCCTCGCTCTTTCCTCGGCGATCGGCGCCCCGCCCGGCGCAGCCCGCTTCGTCCGCCGATCACGCACAGCGTACGTGGGCCGTCAGGGGAGGATGAAAAGGCTCGCCAATTCGGCGCGCTGGCCTGCTGGTTCCCGGGTCGCTCGGCCGGGCCGGGATCAGCGGGCAGGCGGCAGGGCCCGGGCGGCGCCGGCGCGGATGCCCTCGATCTGCCTGGTGTCGAGCCGGGAGCCGCGGCTGGCCTTCTTCTGGCGCCTGAAGTACTTCCGCACCCGGCGGCCGCCGAACACGTCCACGCCGTCCACGCTGGCCACGGTCCACGGGATCCTGGGCCCGTAGATGGCCATCGCGGGACGGACTCTGATCTCCTGGTTGAGTGCCCGGCTCAGGTGGGCGGCGGCCTGCGCGGACTCCCAGGTGGCGTGGGCCAGCCGCTCTTCCTGGCTGAACGGCCCGTAGTAGAGCACGCCGGCGGGTGAGGTGTTCCGGACCGGCAGCCTGCGGTCCCAGCGCTCGGAATTCAGGGCGAACACGCCGGCGGGCCCGATGACGAGGTGGTCGATCACCGAGTCGCTGCCCGGGATCGCGCGCCGGTGCAGTGCGACGTACCCGGCGGGCCTCAGCAGGAACAGCCGGCGCCTGGTGCGCCGCTGCGCCGTGGTGACCTGGACCGACGCGATCCTCGAGCGGTAGACCGTGTCGGCGATGGCGACCAAGGCCGCCGCCGTGACCCCGAGCCGCCAGCCCTGCCAGATCATGACGGCGATCCCGGCGGCCGCGGCCAGCACGGCCCGGCCGATCCACAGGGGCAGCCGGGGGTCGCTGGCCAGGGCGCCGAGCAGGGGGCGGTGCGGGGGAACGAGGCGGCCAGCGGCCTGGCCCCGCGCCCTCGCGCTCGTCCCAGCCGGGGACGCCGGCCCGGTCCTGTTCGCCTCCGGCCCGGTTTCGGAGTCCACGGGCCCAGCGTAATCCAGCCCCGCCGGGCGACCGTGTACCCCGGGCGCGAGCGCCAGCCGGGTCGCTGCTGGACCGCAGGACGCGGCCCGTCTACTGTTCGGTCACCGTTGCCTCAGGAGGAGGCCCTCGCCTTCAGGCCGGGGAATCCGGTGCCGCATGTAACGCGGCGGTGTCTTGTCGCAGCGGCCTGGCATGCTGTTCTTGTGAGGACGGCGTACCGGTGCCGGGCGTATCCCGATGAGGTGCAGCAGGCGATGCTGAACCGTACCTTCGGCTGCGTCCGGGTGGTGTGGAACCGCGCTCTTGCCGAGCGGCAGCAGCGCTGGCAGCGAGACCATCGGGGCACCACGTATGCGGAAACCGACGCGGCTTTGACCGTGCTGAAAAAGGACCCCGAGCTGGCCTGGCTGAACGAGGTCTCGTGTGTCCCGCTGCAGCAGGCGCTGCGCCACCAGCACCAGGCATTCTGTGCGTTCTTTGGCAAGCGGGCGCGCTACCCTCGCTTCAAGAGCCGCCGCTGCCGGCAGTCGGCGCACTACACCCGGTCGGCGTTCTCCATGCGTGACGGAGCGCTGCGCCTGGCGAAGACCCCTGGCTTGCTGGTGTTTGTGTGGTCGTGGCCCGCCGTCGATCCGGCGACGCTTGGCCCGACCATGGTGATCATCTCGCGCGAGCCCGACGGCCGCTGGTATGTGACGTTGGCCGTTGATGCGCAGCCGCAGGAGCCTTTGCCCGCGGTCGGCCGCGCTGTGGGTGTTGACCTGGGCGTGCACGACTTTGTCGTGACCAGTGATGGCGACCGGGTCGCCAACCCCCGCCACCTGGAGCGCAAGGCCCGGAACCTCGGCCGGTATCAGCGGCGCCTCGCCCGTTGCCAGAAGGGCTCGGCCAACCGGGCCAAGGCCAGGGCCAAGGTTGCGCGGGCTCACCGGAAGGTCGGCAACGCCCGCCGCGACTTCCTGCACCGCACCACCACCGGCCTGGTCCGCGGCAACGACCTGATCGCGATCGAGGACCTCGCGATCAAGAACATGGTCCGCAACCGGCGCCTGGCCCGGGCGATCAGCGACTGCGGCTGGGGTGAGTTCCGGCGCCAGCTGCAGTACAAGTGCGAGCGTGCTGGCCGCCAGCTGGTCGTGATCGGCCGCTGGTACCCCTCGTCCAAGATGTGCTCGGCTTGCGGGTTCGTGCTCGCCGAGCTGAGCTTGTCGGCCCGGACGTGGCGATGCCCGTCCTGCCGCACCCGCCATGACCGGGACCTTAATGCGGCGAAGAACATTCTTGCGGCAGGTCTTGCCGTAGCCCGGGGCAACCCGGGCGATGCCTGCGGAGCTGATGTCAGACACCTGGAGACCCCTTCGGTGCAGTCGGCCGCGAAACAGGAACCCCAGCCGGTGACGGCTGGAATCCCCGTCCTGCAAGGCGAGGAATAGTCAAGTGACCCAGATTCATGACCTGACCGTGGCCGAGCTCGCCGCCGCGATCCGCGAGGGCCAGCTGTCGCCGATCGAGATCACCGACCACTACCTGGACCGGATAGACCGCCTGGGCGATCAGGTCGGGGCCTTCTACACGGTGACACATGACCTGGCCCGCCAGGAGGCCGCCGCGGCCGAGAAAGCCGCGGCGCAGGCCCGCCGGGACGAGCGCCCCGCGCTCGCCCCGCTGACCGGCATCCCGATCCCGATCAAGGACTTGAACCTGGTCGCGGGCGTCCGCGTGACCTTCGGCAGCACCGTGTTCGAGGACAACCTCGCGGATCAGGACGACTACATGGTCGCCAGGCTCCGGTCGGCCGGAATCGTGATCACCGGCAAGACGGCCACCCCGGAGTTCGGCCTGCCGTGCTACACCGAGACCAGGATCGGGCCGCCGGCCCGCACTCCCTGGGATCTGGCCAGGTCGGCCGGCGGTTCCAGCGGCGGGGCCGCGGCCGCGGTGGCGGCCGGACTGGCCCCCGCCGCGCAGGGCAGCGACGGCGGGGGGTCGATCCGGATCCCGTCCAGCGTCTGCGGGCTGTTCGGCATCAAGCCCACCCGGGGGCGGGTCTCCGGCGGGCCGCTGTTCCCCGACCTGGCCGGCCTGGCCATCGACGGCCCGATCGCGCGCACGGTCGCTGACGCCGCGCTGCTGCTCGACGCGATGACCGGCAACCACCTGGGCGACATGTACACGCTGCCTCCGCTGCCCGCCGGCGAGACGTTCCTGGCTCACGCGGGCCGCGAGCCGGGCAGGCTGCGGATCGGCCGGACGCTGCAGAACGCGGTAGCCGGAGCCGACGTCCACCCGGACTGCGTGGCCGCCTACGAGGAGGCCAGCGCGCTGCTGGCCGGGCTGGGACATGAGGTCGAGGACGTCGACCTGCCGATCGGCCCCGACGCGGTCCCCTGGTTCGAGATGCTCTGGTACGCGATGGCCACGCTGACCCCGATCGACCCGGCGCAGGAGGACCAGCTGCTGCCGTTTACCCGCTACCTGCGCCAGCGGGGCCAGCGGGTTACCGCGGCCGAACTGCTCTTCGCGCAGGCGTACCTGCAGGCCGTCTCGCGCATGTCGATGGAGGCCCTGAACGGATACGACGCCGTGCTCTCGCCCACGGTGGCCTCGCCCCCGGTGCCGGTCGGGTACTTCGACGAGGTGAATCCGGCCGAGAACTTCGAGCGGCAGAAGCGGTTTGCCCCGTACACCGCCGTGTACAACGTGTCCGGGCAGCCGGCCGTGAACGTACCACTGCACCAAAACGCCGCAGGGCTGCCCATCGGCGTGATGCTGGCCGGCCGGATGGGGGAGGAGGCCACGCTCATATCGTTGTCGGCCCAGATCGAGGCCGCGCGGCCGTGGCAGGACCGGCACCCGCCGATCTGGTGAGCGCTGGTCGGCACGGGCCGGTCAGCACCCGCCGGGCGGCCCGGGGACGCCGGGCCCGAGGGAGGGCTGGTCGACCAGACCCACGGCCGAGTTGCGCAGCACCGCACCGAAGTGGACGACATACCACCGACCCCGCCACGAGATCAGGGACGCGATCCCGAACGACCGCACGTGCCCGTCCAGCCGGTACACGACCCGGGCCCCGGCCACGTGCCAGTAGCCGATCCCGTTCTCGCAGACACCCGGCACTATCCAGCTGGCCTGCTGGGAGGGGACGATCACCCGCACCAGGGCGGCCTGCCGCGTGCCGTGGCCGAGCAGGCCGTGCGCGGCCGCGACATCGAGCCGGAAATCGCCCCATAGCCGGGCCTGCCAGTCCGCGGCCGGGTCGCCGATGGCCTTGACCTTCTGGTAGGCACTGAGCGGGAAGAACGCGTCCCTGGCGAGCGCCGGGCGGCCGGCGACTACGGCCGCCCACAGGTCGGTCATCTCCGCGTGGAACACCGCGGTGTCCGCGTGCGGAAAGGCCATCGTCTGGGGCAGGGACGCGGGCGGCGGCGGCACCGCGATCACGCTCGGCGATGACGCGGGCTGCGCGGTGCCCGGCGTGCTCACGGGCGTCGGCGAGGCGCTCGCGGACTGGGCGGCCGCCCCGGGACTCGCTGTCCCCCGCGGCGCCGCGCTGCCGGCCGGGCCGGAGGAGCAGCCTGACACCAGCGCGGCCAGCACGGCGAGCACGGCCAGGCGGCCCGGGGTGAACTTCACTCTTGCATCCTCGGCGAACAGGCAGGCGTGGTGCAGCGTTTGCTCAAGCTGGCCGGCGAGATTTCTCTGCGTTGCCGTGATCGGGCAGCAGAAATGACGGCGGGTGCCCTGCGGGCGGGGGGTATCGGCCTGTGTCGAGCCTAGGAGAACTCTGTGTCTGGCAGGCTTTTTCACCGTCCAGGTATTCACGCGGGTACCTCGTTGAGGGTTATGGGCGTGGCCGGCGGGTGCGCCCTGGTGGCGCTGCTGGCGTCGGGCTGCGGCGGCGCGGCCGCGGCCGCCACCACGGCCACGGCCAAGCCGAGCCCGGGTGCGAGCGCCTACCTCACCTGCCTGCGTCAGCACGGGGTGACCGTCCCCACCACCCGGCCCACAGCCCGGCCCTCGGTGCGCCCGAGCGGCGGGTTCACTCCCAACCCCGCGATGCAGCAGGCCAGGCAGGCGTGCGCGTCGCTGCGCCCGGCTGGTGGTTTCGGCGGCGGCCAGTTCGCAGCGGCGTTCCAGGCATTCCGCAGCTGCACGGCCGCGCACGGCGAGACGATCCCGACCACCCGGCTGACGGCGCCGCCCACGACCCCGCCGTCGCCCGGCGCCGACCGCTTCCTGGGCGGACTGAACCCCAGCGACCCGAAGGTGGCGGCCGCGCTGAAAGCCTGCCAGTCCAAGATGCCCAGGTTCCGGCGCGCGACCCCGTCCCCGTCGGCCGGCTGATGCTCATCCCGGGCCGGCCGACACGGGCCCCGGGCGGTCCGAGATCGGCCCGGGGCGACGGCCCGGCGTCAGCCCGCCGGGCCATGCTCGGCACGATAGGGAGCATGACTGACCCCGAGCTGATCCAGCGAGCCGAGGCCGCCGGAGTCGCGCCCTGCTACTCGAACTGGCGCCACGAGCGGATCGAGGTGGGCGAGGACACCCTCGCCGCGATCCTGGACGCGCTGGATGCGCTGGACGAGAAGGTCCAGCGGGCCGGGCCGGCCGGGCCGGATGCCCCGGACCGCGAGCCCGGTGCCGCCGCGGGACCGCGGGGGAGTGGGCGGCCGCGCCTCCCCGACCGCCGGTCCTGGGGGTTCACCGTCCAGCTCTACTCGGTCAGGTCCCGGCGGTCATGGGGTCATGGCGACCTGCGCGACCTGGCCGACCTGGCCGCCTGGAGCGCCCGGGCCCGGGGCGCGGGCTTCATGCTGATCAACCCACTGCACGCCGCCGAGCCGCTGCCCCCGATCAGCCCGTCCCCCTACCTCCCGATGACCAGGAGGTACATCAGCCCGCTTTACCTGCGGATCGAGGACATCCCCGAGTACCAGCAGCTCGACGCGGGACAGCGGGAGCGGATCGGCAAGCTGGCGGCCCCGCTCCGGGCCGCCAGCACCAGCGCGGGCCTCATCGACCGGGACGCGGTCTGGGCCGCGAAACGCGAGGCCCTGGAGATCATCTACCAGGTGCCGCTCAGCGACCGGCAGCGCGACGACTACCGGCGTTTCCGCCGCCACGAGGGCCGCGACCTCGAGGACTGGACCTCCTGGTGCGTCCGCGCGGAACGTCACGGGCCGGACTGGCGGTCCTGGCCGGCGCAGGACCGCGATCCCGGCAGCGCCGGGTGGCCCGGCCGGGCCGGGGCGGACGCGGCGGACTTCCACGCCTGGCTGCAATGGCACGCCGACGCCCAGCTGGCCGCCGCGCAACAGGCCGCGCTCGCCGCGGGCATGGACACCGGGATCATCACGGACCTGGCCGTGGGCGCGCACCCCGGCGGCGCGGACGCGTGGGCGCACCAGGATTTGCTGGTCGGCAGGCTGTCCGTGGGCGCGCCGCCGGACGAGTTCAACCAGCGCGGGCAGGACTGGTCGCAGCCGCCGTGGCACCCGCGGCGGCTGGCCGCAGCCAGCTACCGGCCGATGGCCGACCTGTTCGCCGCGGCCCTGCGGCGCGCAGGGGGGCTACGGGTCGACCACGTGATGGGGCTGATGCGGCTCTGGTGCGTGCCGCAGGGAATGCCGCCCGACCGCGGCGCCTACCTCCGTTACGACCACCGGGCCACGGTGGCCGCGCTCGCCGGCCAGGCGGCGCGGGCCGGGGCCGTGGCCATCGGCGAGGACCTCGGCACCGTGGACGAGTGGATCCGCCGCTACCTGGCGGACCGCGGGATCATGGGCACGGACCTGCTGTGGTTCGCCCGCGAGCCGGACGGCACGCCGCTGGCCCCGGAGCGCTGGCGCCGCGCCAGCATGGCGACCGTCGGCACTCACGACCTGCCGCCGGTCGCCGCGTTCCGCACCGCCGACCAGGTGACCGTCCGGGCCGAGCTGGGCCTGCTGAAACGCCCCGAAGATGCCGAACGCCACGACGCGGCGCTGATGCTGGGCCGCTGGCGGGACGCGCTCGCGGGCCAGGGGCTGATCGCGGCTGGGCCGTTGCCGGGACCCGACGAGTTCACCGTGGCGCTGTACGGCTACCTGGCCCGGACACCGGCGCTGCTGGTCGGCGTCTCGCTGGCCGACGCCGTCGGCGACCGCCGCGCCCAGAACGTTCCGGGCACCAGCGACGAGTACCCGAACTGGCGGATACCGCTCTGCGACGCCAACGGCCGGGCGTTGCTGCTCGAGGACCTGCCCGGCCTGCCGCTGGTCGGGGCCGTGACCGCGGCCGCGGCGGGCCTGCCGCTCCCGCAGGCTTGGCCCACATGAGCTCCGGAGAGGCGCAGGCACCGGCATCGGGCAGTTCCTCGACATCGGGACCGGCATTCCCACCGCGAACAACACCCACGAGGTCGCCCAGTCGGCGGCTCCGGAGTGCCGGGTGGTCTACGTCGACCACGACCCGATCGTGCTCGCCCACGCCCGGGCGCTGCTGACCAGCGACCCCGCCGGCCCGGTCGCCGCGGACGGGCGTCACCGGCCGGCGTCGCGGTCGTGCCGCCGGCAGCGCAGCGCGCGGGCCACGTCGTCGCGGCCTTCGGTCAGCAGCCGGCGCAGCGGGGCCGGCGGGCTGGTCCGCTCGAGGTAGCCGTCGGCGAGCGCGATGGCCTCAGGCGTGATCTTCCACGACGGGTAGGCGCCGACCGTGAAGTGCTGGGCCATGTCGGAGGTCCAGTCCCGCCAGATGTCGGCCACGACGTCGAAGTAACGCGCCATGTACGGGTCCAGCAGATCGTCGGCGTCGGGGTCGGCGAAGCCGTGCAGCGTCGCGCGGAACGTCGCGTTCGGCAGCTGCCCGCCGGTGATCTGAGCCCAGGCTTCCTCCTTGGCCGCCGGGTCCGGGATCGCGGCCCGGCAGGCCGCGGCGTGCCGGGCGCCCGCGTCGGTGGCGTCCCTGGCCAGCTCGGCGTCGATCTCGGCCGGCCCCGCGGCGCCGCGGCTGACCAGCCGGTACAGCAACTGCCAGCGCAGGTCGGTGTCGACCGCCAGGCCTGGCAGCGTCGCGGAACCGTCGAGCAACCCGGCCAGCAGCGCCAGGTCCCCGGGGGAGGTGGCCACGCCGGCGAGCGCCTGGGCGTAGGCGAGCTGGCGATCCGAGGCAGGCTCGGCGCGCTGCAGCAGGTCGCGCAGCATACCGGCGATCTGCTCCAGCCCGGTGGCCCGCCAGTCCGGGTCGGCGAACCGGCGCGCCGCCGTCGCGGCCTGGCGCAGCACCGTCTGCGCGACCGTGATGTCCTCGATCGCGTCCACGCCGGCCAGGACCAGGCTGACGTAGTCACGCGCGGCCATTTCCGCGTCGCGGCACATGTCCCACGTGCCGGCCCAGCACAACGCGGCCGGGAGCGAGTCGGTGAACTCGCCGATGCCGCTGATCAGCGTGCGCAGCGAATGGTCGTCCAGCCGGACCTTGGCGTAGGTCAGGTCGTCGTCGTTGACGAGTACCAGGTCGGGGCGGGGCTGGCCGACCAGTTCCGGCACCTCGGTGCGCTCGCCGTCGATGTGGATCTCGACCCGGTGCCGCCGGGCCAGCCCGGTCGCGCCGCGGTCATACAGCCCGATCGCGATGCGGTGCGGGCGGAGCACCGGATGGCTCGCCGGCGCCTCCTGAAGGACCGCGAACTCGGCGAGCAGGCCCTCGGCGCTGCACCGGTACTCGGGCCGCAGCGTGTTCACCCCGGCGGTCTCCAGCCACTTCTTTGACCAGCTGGACAGGTCCCGTCCCGAGGCCTCTTCCAAGGCCGCGAGCAGGTCGCCGAGCGTCGCGTTGCCCCAGGCATGCTGCTCGAAGTAGCGGCGCACCCCGGCGATGAAGTTCGGTCGGCCGACGTGGGCGACCAGCTGCTTGATGACCGCGGCGCCCTTGTCGTAGGTGATCCCGTCGAAGTTCACCTCGACGGCCGCGATGTCAGGGATGTCCGCGGCGATCGGGTGCGTGGACGGCAGCTGGTCCTGCCGGTAGGCCCGGGTCTTCGAGACCTGGGCGAAGGTGGTCCACGCCCAGGTCCAGCGGGTGGCCTCGGCCTGCGCCACGGTGCCGGCCCAGGTGGCGAAGGACTCGTTCAGCCACAGGTCGTCCCAC
>Ga0306923_10005271_pt1 | contig 12567 bp, 12 predicted proteins | sample sta12Can44000108_FD_203841 | JGI IMG/M metagenome (GOLD analysis project Ga0306923, IMG submission 203841) | Lab enrichment of tropical soil microbial communities from Luquillo Experimental Forest, Puerto Rico - statanox.12C.anox.44.000.108 (v2)... | ecosystem: Environmental > Terrestrial >... | reverse complement strand
TTATGAAGTCGCCCCGAGCCTCGTCTGCGACACCCAGGAGCAGGTCGAACGCTTCGTCGCCCTGTTCGCCGGCGACGCCCAGGCGGCGATCCGTGTCGTCAATGCCGAGCAGAAGAACCCGACCGCATGCGCGATGATGAACATCGCCTTCATGCGCGGCAACCAGCTCGGCACGGCTCGGCACGGGGAGAATGCCTTCCAGATCACTCACATCCTGGTGATCGGCATCGAGAACGGAAACGGCATCCAGCCCGTTCAGCCCGCCGCCTACTACTCCGCGTTCGGCATCAAGGAATACGCGATCTGATCGAGACGCACGGCCGCCTCAGCCAACATCGAGTGCCGGTCCGGCCGGCGACCATCCGCTGATATCTCAGCAATTTTGTCCCGGGCCGGGATATATCCCACGTCTGTACCCACGCGAGGGCACATGAAAGCAACCCCCTGCCGCCGCCTCGATCCCGTCACCATGCAGGTCATCGAGATCCTTCCCGCCCGGGCGCTGACGCCGACGCGCAAGGAGCGCCGGGCCGCGCGCCGGGTGGCCTTTGAGCGCCAACAGGCTGACGCCGAGGAGGCAGTGCCCCCGCCAAGTTGTGAAACTGTGAACACGGACATGGAGGCAGGCCCATGAAATTCCGCCGTACCGGCGAGATTGCCCACGCTGTTGCCCTGCGGATGTGGCGCGCCGACGCCGCCGGCCATCCAATCAAGGCCGATGCAATCTTCGAGGCGGCCAGAGCCACGCACGGGCACGCGATCGCAATGGCGGCATGGGACAAGTTCGACTGGCTACGGCGCGTTGCTGACGAGGACGCCTATCAGGCGCAGGCGCTGCGCGAGCTCGCCGACGCTATGGCCGGCTGATGCCAGGGTGCCGGCAAGTGGTGGACCATCAGGCCGTCTTTTGCATCCAGCGCCACGCGCGCTGCCATCGGTTGCCCCGGTCAATTTCCAGGTTGTCTACCGCGGCACTGTCGGTTGCAGGCGGTGGCAGAAGCCGCATGTGCTGCTGCTGGCTGGCCTCGAAGGCCGCGTGCCAGCGGTTGCGCTCCTGGCGCATGTCCTCGACCTGCTGCCGCAGCACCTGGACCAACGCATCGATGGTAGCGTCCCGCGGCATCGCGGTTGCCTCGCCGGTTGCAATCGGCGGCAACGGCGGGAAAACACGGTGCAGCTCCGCAACCTCGATCGTCCAGCCGGTATCATTTTTGGTTGCGCTGATCCGGCCGGCTTTAATGCTGCGCAGGATGGTGGACTTGTTGACGCCGGTCGCCATTGCCGCCGTCGCAAGATTGTAGGCCATTTGGTTGTTGCCCGGTTGTTTACCGCGGCATCCGGGTTGCGCCGGCAACCGTTAATGACGGCTTAAAGTCCAGCCCCGGGGCTTTACTGACTCACGCAAATCAGGGCGTTCTCGGCGAGAGCCGGTATCACCGGCTCGTGATGACGGGCGGAGTAGAATCTATGATCCCGGTGGGTTAACCCCGGTCGTAGTTGGTTCCCATCGCAACACCCTGCCAGAAAGGTGTTGCACTTGGTTATTGAGCCCGCCCTCTGGCCGGCCGAAATGTCCGCAGGAAGCCCGCAGAGCGGCGTTCGCGCGCCCCTATCGCTCGCCAGGGCCCGTTAACGAGCGGTACAGGGGATATTTGACCAGGGCGACGAGGCGAGGTGCTGGCCGAACCGAACATGATCGGCGGACTGCATAAGCGCCTCGGCCTCGCGCCGCGCTACTGGCCCACGCTCTCCCGCAGCCGCTGCAGCTGGGGCCGGATGTGTTCGCAGCCGAGTTCTTTCTCGAACCGGGCGATCGCTTCGGGGGTGGGGTCGGCACGCACGACCGCCAGACGCTCGGTGTCTCGCGCACAGGTATTTTCCTGCGAGACCGGTGCGGCCCGCGTCCGGGGGCTTGCGGCCGGTTCGCCAGGAGGCGCCGCCTTGCGGACGGGGATGGCGGCGACCGGGGCAGCCGGCACGTTTGCGATGCTCTCGAACAACCGCTGGACTTGTGGACGCAGCTTGTCGCAGGAGAGTTCGCGCTGCAGGCGGGCAACCTCGTCCGGCACCGGGTCGGAGCGCAACCGCGCCAACCGCGCCTCGTCGCGGCTGCAGGCGAGCGCCGGATCCTCCGGCGGGGGCGCAGCCTGCGGCTCACGCGGCGGCGGTTCGAGCGCGGCTTGCGACTTCGCCGGCGGCGCATTGCCGATCGTCGGCGCGGGCTTCTCGACCCGTTCGATCACTTTTACAGGCGCGGCGGTGCCGCCGGCCGGAGCCGGGGATGCCGGCGGCGCGGTCGCGATGCTTTCGAACAATCGCTGCACTTGCGGACGCAGCTTGTCGCAGGAGAGTTCGCGTTGCAGCCGGGCAACCTCGTCCGGTATCGGGTCGGACCGCAGCCGTGCCAACCGCAGCTCATCGCGGCCGCAGGCGACCGCCGGATCGACCGCAGCTTGGGGCTTCGGCGGCTCGGGAACGGCTTGCGGCTTCGGCGGCTCGAGCGCGGCCTGCGACTTCGGCGGCGGAGGCACCTTGGCGGGCTCTGGCTTAGTCGGCGGCGCATTGGCGATCGTCGGTGCCGGCTTGTCGACCCGATTGGGCTCGGCCGGCGCGACCGCGGCGGCCGGCCGGGTCGCGGGCTCCCGCGCGGCCACCGCAGGCGGCGGCACCGGCGCGGGCTCGATCTTTTTTGCCGGCGGCAGCGGCACCAGCGGAATGGTCGCACCGCCGAGGGAGCCGTAGATGAACGGTTCCTGCCGGTCCGCGGATCCTGATATCGACGCCCGGTTCAGCGATGTGCTTGAGCAGCGCCGTGGCGAACGGGCTGTTGGCCCCATCGCCATCATAGGACACCGACCCCGCCCTCGCGGCGTAGGCGACGAGCGTGTCGGCGCTCACGTCGTCGAGCTTGCCGAGGCCGCCCTTCGCCGCCGCGCGGACGCCGACCGAGCGCTGCAGCTTGGTGACAAACGGATTGTCCCGGCAGGCGTCGAGCAGGATCAGCCGCAAGCGCTTGACCGACTGCAGTGCCCAGATGATGCGATCGAGCGCCACCGCCTCGTCTTCGACGTCGTAATCGCGCGCGAGCTTTGCATCGACCGGGATGAGATAGTTGGTGCCGGCGACCTCGATGCCGTGGCCCGCGTAGTAGACGACCGCAATGTCGGCGGTTTCCGCCGTGATCCGGAAATCGCGGACGGCGCGCTTGAAATCCACGACGCCGAGGTCGGTACGCGAGGTGACGACCTCGAATCCCACCGATCGAAACAACGCCGCGATCGCGGTCGCATCGTTGATCGTATTGGGCAGCGACGTTGCATTTTTGTAGGCCGAGTTCCCGATCACGAACGCCACGCGACGCTCCGCCTCGGCCGCGCTGCCCCCAAGCAACACCGCCGCGAGAGCAACAAGGCCGACCAAAAATCCCTTCGGTTTCATCTCGGCACGTCGATCTGGTTCATTTTGCGCATGATCTCGCCGGTCTGCAACCGGGATCATAGTGCCGAAACCAAACAGACGGTTCCCGTTCGTCCTGGTCGCCGCCGCACCGCGGCGTCGGCAAGCAAGCGGGCCGACCATCCTGACATCGGAACCGGGATGTCGCCTCAGGCCCGGTAGTGTCTCCCGTGGAACGGCCGGGGCGGCGGCGGCCGGCGGCCGGTCGCATTCACGATTACTGTGATCTCGTTGGAATAAACCGGCGGATCGTGCGGCACATGGGCCTCGTCCGCAAACAACAGGCGCAACTTGTGCTGGCCGAGCGGCAGCGAGATTTTCGCCTCGGTCTGGCCGGCGCCGAAATGCAGGTGATTGAAGTCGTTGGGGATCGGCTGGTCGAACGGCGGCAGTTCGGCGTCGACCAGAAGGTGATGGTGCCCGGTATTGGCCTTCTCGAACCCGGCCGGCGCCACCCCCATGCCCAGAAGGCCGAACCGGATCACGGGGTTAGGCGTAACGTAGGAGCCGTCGGTCGGTTGGATGAAATAGACCTTGGCATCCTTCGGCGACGGATGCCGTTTAACGGGGGTTGTCGCCTGCGCCTGCGCCGGCGGGCTCGCCTGCTCCACCACCTTCACCTTGATGCGCGGTGACACGACCGGCGGCGAGTGCGGAATGTGGTTCTTGTCGCCGAATACGAGCTGCAAGGTGTGCTCGCCGGGAGTGAGCGATATTTCGGCTTCGGTCTGGCCGGCATTGCGGAGGCAAGAAAGTGAGTCGGGTCAAAGGGGCGAGTTCTGGAACTGTCTGTATTGTAGACCAAGTATCTTTTCATCGATTTTGTTTGGTCTAAATTGAATTCGCATGTTCTTGCGGTTCACCCGGCGAGGCGATTGCCGTGGTGGAGATCGAACGCTACCGCCAGCGCCTTGGCCAGCTGGAGTTTGATTATCTTGAGCGGGCTGCCAAGTGGCGGAAAGGTTGGCGCGCCGCCAGACCCGGCGCGTGCTGGCGCTCTTCGGTGTACTGGCCTTGGGCGGCACGTTTGCCGACATCCCGCCGTCTGTCGAAATCCAAGGCAAGCCGAAAGCCGGCTCATGCCTGTTTTTCTTCGCTGGCTTGCTTCGCGTTACCAGCCCTCTCTTCGCTCGTCCGGGTCTGAACCCTGACCGGTTCCCGTAATCCGTGGCTCCGAAACCACGCTTCCACAGCCTCTAAAAGCAGGCTATGAACTTTTGTATTCTGATCGAGCGCATAGCGTTTCAGCGCCTTCAAGCCGGTCGGGTGGAGATAAAGCATAACGGGTGCTGATGCTTCCTTAAGCGTTTGCGGCACGGGTGGCCGTCCGCGTCTTTGCGCCGCCGCCGCTGGCTCCGGTGTTGCGGCAGGCCGCTGCGGTGTCGCTGATGGCGCTTCGTGAAGTTCTACGGCGGCATATGTGACGGGGGGTTTTTTCGCCATGATGCTATTTTCCTAGGATACAATCATCCTATGATACAATGATACTGGAATTAAACCAAGTCCATATTTCGGCAAGCTCGGTTGCGGCCTTCCCTTCCGGTTCCCGCTCCTGTGCTGTCTGGCCTTCCGCCGAAGCGTAGGGGTGGCTCATAAGATGCGTGATGGCGATGGGGCAGGTCGGCATGGGGAAGGCTGTCAGCGCTGCCCTTGCCATTGTTAGGGCGTGGGCGCGCGTCGGGGTATTGTTCAGGATGATGCCTGCGGGCTTGCCCAAGGCATGCAAGATCGCGGCGGGGATTCCTACCTCCTGCAAGTCGTCGGGGTAGGGCTGTGTCACGATCAGCGCCGCGTCGGATGCTTCGGCAGCTATGTTAATGATGGGCTGGTCATGCGGCGGGGTATCGATAACGATAAATTCCGCTCCCCTGCCCTTAAGCTCGGCCACCAGTTCGGTAAGTGCTCGGTCGTCCAGTTGCGCGACGGCGGGCGCTTTCTCCTTGCGCCGGCGGCTCCATTTGAAGGTTGTCGCCTGCGGGTCTGCATCAATGATCGCGGCTTTCCTGCCTTCGATCAGAGCTTGAACGGCTATCGCGCGGGCGAAGGTGGATTTGCCGACGCCACCCTTGCGGGCAACCACGCCCAGCACAAATGAGGCTTTCATACTAGTATCCTATGGAGAAAAGTAATCGCTTTACCATGTCATATGATCCTATAAGAAAAGATTAAATTATCGTTGTATAATATGATAATAGTATCATCGCATCATATCATACTATGATCTTGAAGGTTGTCCTGCCCTGCGTCAATGATCGCGGCTTTCCTGCCTTTGATCAGAAACGGCTATCGCGCGGGCGAAGGGATTTGCCGACGCCACCCTTGCGGGCAACCACGCCCAGCACAAATGAGGCTTTCATACTAGTATCCTATGGAGAAAAAGAATCGCTTTGCCATGTCATATGATCCTATAAGAAAAGATTAAATTATCGTTGTATAATATGATAATAGTATCATCGCATCATATCACACTATGATCTTGGAGGTTGTCCTGCGGGTCCTGCGTCAATGATTGCGGCTTTCGACGCGGCGGCGCGGCGGCGATCTCCAGCGCCGCGACAAGGCCGATGGCCTGTAACGCCAAGGCACGGGTGGCTTGGCGCCTCGTCGATGTCGCGCTGGCGCCAGACAGCGCCATCTTCAGCTTCACGCTCGATCGCGCCAAGCTGCGCCAAGCGCGGCGGCGCGAAGGCCGCTGTGGGTTAAGGCTGGTCCTAACTCACGTCTAACTCCGCAAAGCCGTTTCCGGAACGGCGAGCAGGAATCAGAGATTACAGCCCGGCCGCCTTGGTGAGGTTGACCCGGAACCGGTCACGCTGGCGCTGGTAGCGGCGGGTCATCTCGGCGCTGGCATGGCCGAGATGTTTCTGGACGTAGCGCTCATCGATATTTGCTGAGGTGGCGAGGCCGGCGCGCAGGGAGTGTCCGGAAAATTTTCCCCGCCGTTCGGCTTCCGAAAGGTCCCCCCGCACCCCGGCGGCGAGCGCGGTGCGCTTGACGAGCCTTGCCACATGCTTGTCCGCCAGCCGGTCGGGCCCGACCTTTTTGCCGCCGCGCGCGATGCGCCGGAACAGCGGCCCGTGGGCGATGCGAGCGAACTTGAGCCAGGTCTCGAGGGCGACGACGGGGCAGGTGAGTTCGCTCGAGCCGTGGCCGATCTCGACTTCGCGCCACCCGGTTTTGCCGCGCACCCGAATGAGGACGCCCTGGTCCAGCAGCTCGATCCAGCCGGCGCCGTCCTCGGTCTGGTCGGGGCCGCAGTCGAGGCCGATGATTTCGCTGCGGCGCAGACCGCCGGCAAAGCCGATCAGCAGGATGGCGCGGTCGCGCAGCCCGCGCAGGCCGTGGTCGAGGGTCGCGATCATGCGCATCAGGTCTTCGGCGCAGACCGCCTCCTTCTGGTCGGGCGGCCGGCCATGGCGGCGGCGGATGCCGCTCATCACCTCGGCGATGTGGCGATCGGCGCGGTCGAGGGGCTGGCCGCGCTGGGCGCAGGTCCAGACGATGGCGGATAGCCGGCGCTCGATGGTGCGCACCGCGTTCGGCTTTTTACCGGGTGAAGGGGGCTCCGAGGCCGAGGCGGCGAGATAAAGACCGACCACCTGCGGGTCCGGGGGCAGGGGGTCGAGACCCTTGCGCCGGCACCAGGCGGTGTAGTGGCGCCAGTCGGCGGCGTAGGCGCGCTGGGTGGCGGCTGCCTTGGCGCCGCGGGCGTAGTCCCGGGCGGTCTCGGCCAGGCGTTCGAGATGGACCGGCAGCGCGGCCGGGCGCGGCGGGGCGGGGAGGGCTGGGGATGGGGGGCTGAGGCGGGGATCGTCGGTCATGGACGTTGTTCTGCTTAAAGGCTGGTCCAGGCTCCGCCTGGTCCGATAATTGAACATTATCGGACATCATTATCAACAGACAGCTGCGGCGCTTTCAACTGATTTTCATCGTATAAAGCGCCGCAGCGCGCTAGCCTGTCGCATGGTCCGCACCCCGCAAACGCCCGCCGCACAGATGGTTTTGCCGGTGCTGCCGCCGGTGCCGGGCTGGGCCCGCAGCGGGGCAGCGGTCACCGATATCGCGGCCGCGTTCCAGGCCGGCGCCGCGCTCGCCGCCCTCGATGCCCGGGTGCGGGCGGACGCGCGGGCAGCCCCGTTCGCCGGGGCGTGGCGGCGCCGCCTCGCGCTCAAGGCCGCCGCCGCCAGCGCGCGGATCGCCCGCCGCGGCGAGGACGAGGCGAGCCTGCGCGATGCCTTGCTGCTGCGCCATGACGGCGACGATCCCGGTCCGGCCGGACGCCTGCTGGTGGCCTGGCGCGGGCTCGACCGTTCCGCACCGCTCACCGATGATTCCGTCTTCTACCTCGCCGAAACCCTGTCGCTCACCGTGGACGACGCTCTGCGCGGGGCAATCGCCGAGGTGCAACAGCTCGCCACCACGGCCGCGGCCGCTCCGCTCGCCGCCGCGCAGGCGGCGCGCATGGTGATGGCGCAGCGCCCCGATGCCGAGATTTTGTCACTCTGGCTCGCCGACGCGGTGCTGGCGGCCCGTCTCAGCTGGCTGCTGCCGCTGCCGCTGATCGCCGGCGCCCTCGGGCATCCGTCGCTGCGCAGTGGCGGCCGTCGGCCCCATCCCGGCGATGCCACCTGGACGCTCACCTGCTGCCTCGCCTATGGCCGCGCCGCGGCCGAGGCCTGCGATCTCTTCGCCGCGCTCGGGCGCAGCGCGCAAAACCTCCTTGCGGTCGCGCCGCGGCTGCGGGCGCGCGGCGCCGGCGCCGTGATCGCAACCCTGCTCGATGAAGACGCCGTGCTCCCATCGGCGCGTCGGAGCGCCATCAGCGACCGCGGGGCGCGGAGGCTGTTCGATCGCCTGGTCGCGCTCGGCGGCGTGCGCGAGCTCACCGGACGCCCGACGTTCCGGCTCTACGGGCTCTAGACATGGGCCGGCGCGCCAGACCACGGCCCGGTTTCGATCGCGAGCTGTCCGACCTACCTGCCCCGGCGCGGTGGCGGGAATTCATGATGCGGATCGAGGCGGTGATCTTCGCGGCGTCCCAGCCGGTCTCGCGCGAGACGCTTTGCGCCCTCATCGGCAGCGACTGCCATCTCGATCTCCTGATCGACGATATCCGCGATGAGCTGAAGTCGCGTCCTTATGAACTGGTCGAGGTCGCCGACGGCTTCCAGCTTCGCACGCGCCGCGGCTATGGCGAGGTCATTCGCGCCTCCGGCGCGGTCGCTTCGAAGGGTCTCGATCTGACGCCGCTGGAGAAGCTGGTGCTCACAGCGGTGGCGTATTTTCAGCCGGTCACCCGCGCCGGCCTCGCCGACATACTGTGCCGCCACATCAGCCGCGACGTGATCGCCGGGCTGCGCGCCGCCGACCTGATCGCCACCGGGCCGCGCAGCCCCCAGCCCGGCGCGCCCCATACCTATGTGACGACGGCCGCGTTCCTGGCGCTGTGGGGATTGCCAAGCCTGCGCGATCTCCCCGACCTCGATAGGCTCGAAGGCGCCGGCCTGCTCGGCAGGGCGCAGCTGCCCGACGAGCTCCGCGACGCGCTCGGCATCAGGGACGATAACGAAGACGACGATCGCGCCGAGGTCGACGCGAACAAAGACGGCGAAGACGGCCAAGTTGGCGAAGAATATTACGGATCGGAATGAAGAAGCGGACGCAATCCCCTTTTTTGCTTCCCTGGGCCTGCCATTTTGCTCCGGCGGGCCCTCCTTCTCTCGAAGGCAATTCTTCCCGACCGCGGCGGGTGCATCAACATCCTGTTGTAACCACTCGTGACTGAGCTGCCTGACGCTCCAACAATTGCCGGAACTGGGCGCGGGTGGCAAGAAACACGCCACATCCGCCGCACATCACGGCCGCACCATCTCTTGGCGGGTCGTGATAGACGACTGTGACCGAGTCGCAACGGGAGCAGGTCAACTCGTCGGTCATGGCGGTCCTCCGCTCTGCTGCATCGCTTCTTTAGCCATTTTTCGTTGTTCCGCGCAGCTTGAAATCAAGATGCTGGGGCTAGGGTTAACTCCACTGTGATGCTGCCGCTTGCCTGTTTGCTAAGCTGAGTCGATGAACGCCCTGCGGTTGAGTTCCTGCTTGCTGGGCGAAAGCTGGCGCTGCGAGGACGTCCGAGAGCGACGATGGCAAGAAGCGCTCTCATTGAATTTTCCATGACGGATCTCCTGAGTTGCGGTGCTGACGGTGCAAAAGCCTCAGAACCGCAGCGGCGTCGCCTGCTGCACCTGCGGCAGCGCCTGGACCTTGCGCAGCACCTCGGCGGGAACTTCGCCGTCGACCTCGATTAGCGCAATGGCGTTGGCGCTGGGGACATCGCGGCCGAGATGGAAGGTGGCGATGTTGATGCCGGCATCGTCGAGCGTCGAGGAGAACCGGCCGATGAAGCCCGGCTTGTCCTGGTTGGTGATGTAGAGCATCGACTGCCCGAACTCCGCGTCCACGCGGATGCCTCTAATGTTGACGATCCGCGGCCGGCCGTCGGCGAACACGGTGCCCGACACCGCGCGCGAGTGTTTCTCCGTCACCACTGTCACGGTGATGAGGCTTTCATAGTCGCACTCGCCTTCCCGCGTGGTCACCTGCACCGCGATGCCGCGCTCCTTGGCGACGTCCAGCGCGGAGACGATGTTGATGTCCTGCAAATTCGGGCGCAGCAGGCCGGCGATCGCCGCCGAGGTCAGCGCCCGCGTATTCATGCGCGCGACCTCGCCGTCATAGGAGAGCTGGACCTTCTTGATGCCGGTCTCGGTGAGCTGGCCGGCGAACGAGCCGAGCTTTTCGGCCAGCGTCACGAACGGCCGCACGCGCGGCGCTTCGTCCGCGGTGATCGAGGGAAAGTTCACCGCGTTGGAGATGGCGCCTCGCAGCAGGTAGTCCGACATCTGCTCGGCGATCTGCAGCGCGACGTTCTCCTGCGCCTCAGTGGTGGCGGCGCCGAGATGCGGCGTGCACACCACGTTGGGGTGGCCGAACAGAGGATTGGCGACCGCCGGCTCTTCAGTGAAGACGTCGAAAGCGGCGCCGGCCACATGGCCGGAATCGAGCGCCGCCCGCAGCGCCGCCTCGTCCACCAGGCCGCCGCGGGCGCAGTTGACGATGCGCACGCCCCTCTTCGTGCCAGCGATGGCGTCGGCACCGAGGATGTTCTTGGTCTTGTCAGTGAGCGGCGTGTGCAGGGTGATGAAATCGGCGCGTTTGATCAGGTCGGCGAGTTCGACCTTCTCGACGCCCAGTTCGACCGCGCGGTCCGGCGACAGAAACGGGTCGTAGGCAATCACCTTCATTTTCAGGCCGATGGCGCGGTCGGCGACAATCGACCCGATATTGCCGCAGCCGATCACACCGAGGGTCTTGTCGGTGATCTCGACCCCCATGAACCGGTTCTTCTCCCATTTCCCGGCCTGGGTGGAACTGTCCGCCTGGGGGATCTGGCGCGACAGCGCAAGCATCAAGGTGATGGCATGCTCGGCGGTGGTGATCGAATTGCCGAACGGCGTGTTCATCACGATGATGCCCTTGGCCGTCGCGGCCGGAATATCAACATTGTCGACGCCGATGCCGGCGCGGCCGATCACCTTGAGGCGCGCCGCCTTCTCCAGGATCTTGGTCGTGACCTTGGTTGCCGAACGCACGGCGAGGCCATCGAACCCGCCGATGATCTCGGCGAGCCGATCCTTGTCTTTGCCGAGATTGGGCTGGAAATCGACTTCGACGCCGCGATCCCTGAAGATTTGGACCGCGGCGGAAGAGAGTGCATCGGAGATGAGGACGCGAGGAGTCATTGGTGTTGCCCTTCATTGAAACAGGGAGAACGCGGCGCCGCCTGCGGCGTCGCGGGAGAGGACGTTTAGGCCGCCTTCGGCACCGCGTCCTTGGTTTTGGCGAACGCCCAGTCGAGCCACTGCGTCAGGGTCTCGACGTCGCGGGCATCCACCGTCGCGCCGCACCAGATGCGCAGGCCCGGCGGGGCATCGCGGTAATGGGCGAGATCGTAGCCGGCGCCTTCCTTCTCCACCGCGGCCGCGAGGCTCTTTGCGAAGGCGGATTGGGTGTCGACTGGCAGCGCCGTCACGGCGGGGTCGACGATGCTGAGACACACCGACGTGTTGGATCGGGTCGCCGGCACCTTGGCTAGGAAGTCGACCCATGGCGTCACCGCCACCCAGTCGGCGATGACCTTGGTGTTGGCGTCGGCGCGCGCGATCAGCGCATCGAGCCCGCCGATCGATTTTCCCCACTGCAGGGCATCGAGGTAGTCCTCGACGCACAGCATGGAGGGCGTGTTGATGGTCTCGCCCTCGAAGATCGCCTCATTGAGCTTGCCGCCCTTGGTCAGGCGGAAAATCTTCGGCAGCGGCCAGGCCGGCTTGTGGCTCTCCAGCCGCGCGACGGCACGCGGCGACAGCACCAGCATCCCGTGGGCCGCCTCGCCACCGAGCGCCTTCTGCCAGGAGAAGGTCGCGACATCGAGCTTGTCCCACTCGAGCCGTTGCGCGAACGCCGCCGAAGTGGCGTCGCAGATTGAAAGGCCCTGGCGATCGGCCGCGATCCAATCGCCGTCGGGCACGCGGACGCCCGACGTGGTGCCGTTCCAGGTGAAGACCACGTCGTTCGACCAGTCGACTTTGGTGAGGTCGGGCAGCATGCCGTAGGCGGATTTGAGAACCGCGGTGTGCTCGAGCTCGAGTTCCTTGAGCACGTCGTTCACCCAGCCTTCGCCGAACGATTCCCACGCCATCATGGTGACGGGACGCGCACCCAGCAGCGACCACATCGCCATCTCGATCGCGCCGGTGTCGGACGCGGGCACGATCCCGATCCGGTAGCCGGCCGGAACTTGCAGCACCTCGCGGGTGAGATCGATGGCGTGCTTGAGCTTGCCCTTGCCGAGCTTGGCGCGGTGCGACCGCCCAAGGGCGGCGCCGGTGAGGGCTTCTAGGCTCCAGCCGGGGCGCTTGGCGCAGGGGCCGGACGAGAAGTGCGGTATCGCCGGCCGCACGCCGGGCATCGGGTTCGCCATGGCCTATCCTTCCAGATATGCGTCGCTCGGTCGGGAGGGGTGTCCCGGGATCGGAAATAAGGAAGTCTGAACCT
>Ga0306923_10005266_pt1 | contig 12571 bp, 10 predicted proteins | sample sta12Can44000108_FD_203841 | JGI IMG/M metagenome (GOLD analysis project Ga0306923, IMG submission 203841) | Lab enrichment of tropical soil microbial communities from Luquillo Experimental Forest, Puerto Rico - statanox.12C.anox.44.000.108 (v2)... | ecosystem: Environmental > Terrestrial >... | reverse complement strand
TGAAGCCGCACGGCTCGCTCAACAACATGGCGGCCGAGAACCTCGAGCTGGCACTGGCGATCGGACGGGCCATCAAGACGGTCGACCGCGACATCATCTATGTGGCACTCGCCGGCTCCGAGATGGAAAAGGCGGGACGGGAACTCGGGCTACCCGTCGCCCGCGAAGGCTTTTGTGATCGGCTCTACGACGACGACGGCAATCTGACCTCGCGCAGGGTGCCGGGCTCTGTTCTCACCGACCCCGGGATCGTCAAGGAACGCGTGGTCGGCATGGTGCTGAACGACGAGATCCTCTCGCGCAACGGTAAGCGGCTCAAGGTCTGTCTGGATACGCTGTGCGTCCACGGCGACGAGCCGACCGGCGTCATCGTCGCGCGGGCCGCACGGCACGGGCTCGAGGCAGCCGGTGTACGCGTCGTGACGTTGCCGGAGATGGCGCTCGGCTAAGTCGCCAGGTAGCCGCCGTCGACCCAGAGCTCGGCGCCGGTGATGTAAGATGCCTCATCCGACGCCAGAAACAGCACGGCATTGGCGACCTCCTCGACGCGGCCGGCGCGGCCCATCGGCACCTGCCGCAGCATCCGGGCGCGAACTTCCGGGTCGGCGGTGCGCCCCGACGAGCGCATCGGTGGCATTAGCCCGGGATGCACCGAGTTGACCCGAATATTGTCGGCACCGTGCTGCACTGCCGCCGCCTTGGTCAAGGTGCGCACCGCACCTTTCGAGGCATTGTAGCCAACGTGGACGTGATGCTGGCCGGTGATCCCGGAAATCGAGGAGATATTGACGATCGACCCGCCGCCCGCGGCCTTCATGAGCGGGATCGCGAATTTCATGCCCAGAAAAACGCCGCGGACGTTGACCGCCATCAACCGGTCCCAGGCCGCGGTGTCGAAGAGATCCTCGACCGCGCTGCCGGAGAGCCCGGCATCGTTGACGAGGATGTCGAGTTTGCCGAACTCGGCGAGCGTTGTGTCGACAGTCGCCTTCCATTCCGCCTCGCTCGAGACGTCGAGACGGCGAAAGATCGCCGCCCCGTTCGCCTTGGTGATGTCGGCGGCGACCCGGCGGCCCTCTTCCTCAAGCACGTCGGCGACGACCACCTTGGCGCCCTCGCGGGCAAAGATGCGCGCCATGCTGGCACCCATCCCGGACGCAGCACAAGTGATCAATGCGACCTTGTCTTCTAGCCTCATTCATCCCTCCCGTTACCATCTTTGCCCGCGAGTTTACGCCGTTGCGTTCCTCTGACGGCAGCGGAAAAACACGTTTCAAGCTCCAAAAAGCGTCCTCTGAAAACTAAGAATCTGTTGTATATCAGTATTTTGGTTGCCATTTGGCCAGGCCTGCCGGCAGCGGAATTCGGCGCCGAAAAACGCGATCGGCAGCGGATTGGCAGGGGAACTTTGGGGCACTCGAATCTTGTAGGTGCGGCCTCGAACCGCGTAAGGGGGCGCAGCATCGCTAAACCACCGCGATCTGCCGACGCAGCTCGCCGGTAAACAGGCTCTTCGGGATCATCGCGTGGACCCCGCGCACGATGTCGACGACCTGGGTCACCCGGAAGCTCGCCGCGATGCTGCACAGCGCGTAAGCGTCGTGCGACGTCAACTTGGCGCGGCTCGACAGAAACTCGATCGCGTTGCGCGCGGCCAGCGTCATCGCGGTGTTGAGATCCTTGTCGAGACCCAAGGTGATCCAATGGGTCGCCGTCTCGGCGACCGGCCATTGAAAATTCTTTTGCTTGTGCAAGACGACCTGGATCAGCACCTCTTGCATGGCGGTCTCGAGTGCCGTCAGGCTGATCTCGCCGTCGCCCTGCACGGCGTGCGAGTCGCCGGTGTAGATCAAGGCACCCGGCTTCCACACCGGCAGGTAGAGGACCGAGCCTTCGGCCAGCTCGCGCAGGTCGAGATTGCCGCCATGCGGTCCGGGCGGCACCGAGCTCGTCACCCCCAGGCTCAATGGCGGGAAGAAGCCGTCGGGTGGTGCGACACCCAACGTCCCCTGAAACGGCATTAGTGGAATGGTGATCTCGGGGGCAAACTTTCCCTCCATCCTCGTCAAGTCGAGATCGACATATTTGATCTGCCCTTGCGGGAAATCCTGCGGCAGCAGGCCGGTGCCGAGTGCGGCCGGGTTATTGAACACCGCACCCCAGGTGACCGGGTGCAGCCGCCGATAGCGGATCTCGACCACGTCGCCCGGCTCGGCGTCCTTGACGGCGATCGGGCCGATGATCGAATGCGGCCCGCGTCCGGGGTTGCTCGCGCGCAATTCCGCCAGGCGGCTGAGCGGCACCCCGGGCTGCAATTCGTTCATGAAATGCGACCAAGTATTCGGAAAACTGACCAGGTCCCCGGATTCGATCGTCACGATCGGCGGCAAGTTCGCATCGAAGACCCCGAGCCGCACCGTCTCCTTGTTCGACGCGACGACATGGACGCGTCCGTTGCCCCCGGTCGTGGGGGCAGTGGGTGGATTCCCACCCTCCGCCGCGTGAGCCAGTTTGCCGAACCACGGCCCGACGGCGGCGAGCGCGCCCATGAAGCTGCTCGCCCGCAATAATTGCCGTCGCAGACGCCCACGTGCGGTTAGAAAGCCGTCGAGCCGCTCCTGGTCGATTTCGTCCCCGTGCAGCAGATGATCGGCGTTCCGTTCGCCGAAGGCGGCATCCTTGATGTCCTCGCGGATGACCCCGGTGCCTTTCTCGTCGCCGCAGCCGAAGAGATTGCCGCAGTCGTGATTGTGCACCGGGATCTGGTCCTCGGTCGTCGGATCATCATGCTGGTGCGTCAAGGCAACCCCCTATAGGCCGAACCTGCAGTCGTCCCCGTCCCGCGGCAAGCGGCGTATCCGTTTTTAGCCAAGCATTACCCGATGCCCAAGCTCCCATTCTAACGCGTTCGGTTGCGCCCCGGCAGCTGCTGCTTACAATCGAAAATTGTACCGCAAATCGCTCACCGCTGAATCTGCAGCAAATCTACAGCAAACTCTCCCCGTAAGGTTGAAACGCCGGCCTGCCGGGGGAGCTGGTCGGGCGGCCCGACTTGATCATTCGGGACGGGCGCCCGAACTCTCGCCCGGCGGTATTAGCAACATCAGCCATCGGCACCTCCTCATTCAAACCGGCGCCCCGTTCGCGAACTCGCCACCGACCAAGAATGTATAATGTGAATGAGGCAATATTACGTATTGCTATGACCGCAAAAAAGAGGAAGCCGCGCACGTTATCCGCGCACATAAACCGCGGGCGACATACGGCCGGTACACCTCCACCCGGATTCAAGACGGCGCGCTTCGGTTTGCCGGATGCACAGTTCGGTGACTATTCTGCGCTCCTTGCAGTCGAAAAGTCGAAACGACCATTCATCAAGGAGATACCAACCACGGAAGGGCGCACCAAATGGCCGAGAAATTAATGGGGCGGGCTGGCGTAACGCCCCGTGAGTCCGTGTCTTCGGCGAACGAAATCTGCCGCATGGACGCTGTGACTTTGGCCGAGAAGATTCGCACCAGGCAGCTCTCGCCCACGGAAGTGACCGACGCAGTGATCGCCCGGATGGAAAAGCTGAACCCTGTCCTCGGCGCCTTTTGCACGCCCACTCCGGACATCGCGCGGCAGCAGGCCAATGCGGTTGAGGCCGATATCATGGCCGGTCGACCGGTTGGGCCGCTAGCAGGCGTTCCTGTTGGCATCAAAGACCTGGTCGAGACGAAGGGCATTAGGACGACGTCGGGCTCATTCCTCTACAAAATTTCATTCCGACAGAAGACGATGTCGTAGTCGAACGCCTGAAGGCCGCCGGCGCGGTGATTATCGGAAAGACCAATGTTCCGGAACTGGGCTATAGCGGCGCCAGCTACAACATGATTTTTCCGCCGACCAACAATCCCTGGAATTCCGAGTACACCGCGGGCGGTTCTAGTTCCGGATCAGGTGCGGCAGTGGCATCCGGCATCGGGCCGACGGCCATCGGCAGCGATGGAGGCGGTTCCGTCCGCATTCCGGCCTCGATCAACGGGCTGTTCGGCCTAAAGGGCTCGATGGGGCGTGTGCCGCTCTATCCTGGCACGAAGGACGAAACCGCCCCCGGCGTGTCGGGATGGGAGGGCATCGAACATATTGGGCCGATAACCCGCACCGTGGCGGACGGCGCACTGATGATGAGTGTTATCGCGTCAGGCCCGGACGACCGCGACCGCCGAACGATCCCCAACGATGTGAATTGGATGGACGCCATCAAAGGCGACATAAAGGGCCTGCGCGTCGCCTGGACGCCCGACTGGGGCTATGCCCAAGTCGATCCCGAAGTGAGAGCGATTTGTGCCAGGGCCGCGAAGGTCTTTGAGGCTCAACTAGGATGCCGGGTCGATGAGGTGTCGCCCTGGGCGGACGATTATTTCGGGCACTTCTTCACGATTGTTTTGGCGGAAACCGATCTGCGCGGGATGCGAGACCTCGTGGCCAAGTACGGCGGGCATATGCAGCCGCACCTCGTCGAGGCCATCAACGCGACGATGACGGATATTCAGATTACCGACGCAATCGTTGCGCGCAAGAAGATCGCCAACCAATCCTGGCGCTTCATGCGGACCTACGACCTTTTGCTGACCCCGACGATTGCCGTGGCGCCGTTCAAACAAGGAATCCAAGGGCCGGAAACGATCGAAGGAAAGGAGGCGGGCCCGTTCCAATGGATCGCGTTCACCTACCAGTTCAACATGACGGGCCAACCCGCAGCCTCTGTTCCGGCCGGTTTCACCGAAGACGGACTACCCGTTGGATTGCAGATCGTCGGACGTCACCTGGACGACGCCACGGTTCTGAGAGCCGCCGCCGCCTATGAGGCCGCCGCGCCTTGGAAAGACAAGTGGCCTCCGATGCTTCAGCGGATGAACCTTTAACCGGCCCTTCGGTGGATTGCCACGGTAGCTGTACCTGAGCGTTCGAAGTGCGCGGCAACTAATGCAATCCGGAAGCGTGTGGCGGTCTTCCGAACGTTCGGAATGGGTCCCGGTAAGGGACCTCGGTGCTGACGAATGGGAAGGAGGTTTTGAGGACTCCCTTCCTATGACTTTGGATTGTTCGAAATTCTATCTTGATGTTTCCCTGTTGCATATTTCTTGAGTTCTGCACCGAACGACAGCAATGGGTGGCGAGCCGCCATTCCCGATCTGTGTCGCCGTTGAGGCGCGTCTCGCCGGAAGCGGACCTTCGCACATCGGCGGCGAGGATGGCGGCGAGTCGGCGGGTCGCGCTCATGTCGCCTCGCCCATCGCAAGGCGCAGGCCCGAGAGATAAAACTCGCGCTGCCCCGGATTGCGCCAATGATCAGCATTCGGCACCACCACGGACGTGAGAGCCCGCAACTGTTCGATGATCGCTCTCGCCTCGTCCAGGCGCCCCAGATGCGCGGAACAGGCGGCGAGAAAGCGGCTAGTCGGGACCCAACCCGGCTGCAGCTGCAGCGAGCGGAGCAGCATCGCCCGTGCGTCCTCAAGGCGCCTGGCAAAGAAGTGGCCCACGCCGATCCCCATCAGCGTCGCAGGCGCAGGATCCCGCGGATTGAGACGTAACGCCGTTTCGAAATGGTCGATCGCCAGGTCGGGTTGTCCCGCCCACAACCTGAGCCACCCGCTCCGTTGCCATCCATAGGCGAAGCTCGGGTTGATCTGCAAAGACTGGTCGATCAGGGCTATGGCTGCGTCGATGTCCTCACCTAAGTGACCAAGGGCATACGCAGCCCTGCCGAGAGTGCCAGCGTCGTCGCCACCATAGTGAAGAGCCTGGTGGGCAAGCTCGACGCCTTCTCGGCGGCTTGCGTCCGGGTCATGGGTCCAGCCGCTGACGTATAACGCGGTGTGGCATAACGCTGCCGAGGCGAGGCTCGGGCCATAATGCGAGTCCCGCTCGATCGCCCGCCCGAGCAGATCGAGCGCCTCGATGTAGCCCTTCTTTTCCCCCGACGTGATCGCCGACAAGGCGCGCAGATAGAGATCGTAAGCCGTCAAATCGCTCTTCGGCCGTTCGCTCGAACGGCGGATCTCCGCGGCCTGCAGTGTGGGCTCGATGACGCCGGCGACACCAGTCGCGACCTGATCTTGAAGATCGAACACATCTGCTAGCGAGCCGTCGAAGCGATCGGCCCACAGATGGGCGCCGGTCTCGGCCTCGATCAACTGGGCAGTGATGCGGACCCGGTTTCCGCCCTTGCGCACCGAGCCTTCGAGTACATAGCGCACGCCGAGCTCGCGCCCGACCCGCTTCACATCGACGGCTTGCCCTTTGTACGTAAAGGTCGAATTGCGGGCGATGACAAAGAGCCACCTGATTCGCGACAGCGCCGTGATGATTTCCTCAACCATGCCGTCCGCGAAATATTCCTGCTCCGCGTCGCCACTCATGTTCTGGAACGGAAGCACCGCGATCGAGGGCTTGCCGGGGAGAGCAAGTGGCGGCGGTGCCGGCGCGCTCACGGCGCCCGAACCAAGCCGGATCGAAAAGACATGCACCGGGCGGGCGATATTTTTGACTTGCTGATCCCCGAGATCGTCGAATACGACATCGACCTTGCCGGTCGCATCGCTGCGCACTCGCGCCGAGACGCAAATTCCACCCGGCTCCGCTAGACCTTCAAGGCGGGCGGCGAGGTTGACCCCATCGCCGAAAATGTCCCCGTCCTCGACGATAATGTCGCCCTGATGAATGCCGATGCGAAACTCGATGCGCTGTTCGAAAGGGATGTCGGCGTTGCGCTTGGCCATTCCGCGCTGCACCTCCGCCGCGCAAGACACTGCCTCGACCACGCTCGGGAACTCGACCAGCATCCCATCGCCGGTGGTCTTGACGATGCGGCCTTTGTGTTCAGCGATGTTCGGATCAATCAGCTCACGACGATGCGCTCGCAGTCGTGAGAGAGTGCCCGCCTCATCCGTTCCCATCAGCCGGCTATAGCCGGCGACATCGGCGGCGAGTATGGCCGCGAGCCGGCGCTCGACCCGCTCTTCGCTCACGTTCCCTCCCAGAGGCACCCCACGCACGCATGGACGCCGGAGGACAGCATAGGACCTTACTTTGCTCCTTGGGCGGAAACCGATCAACGGTGCAGGAGGCAGGCTCGGCCCACCGCCGCTGGCAGCTGCCGAGTCCGTAGGGCCTGCCGAACGACGAGTCAAATCAGCGACTCGATGGGCATATCCGAATGTCCGCTCCCGGCCGATCCGACTGTCCGCCGGCGTGGCCAGGAATGGCTCATAAGGGTCGGTTTGAGCCGTTGGCTCGGGTCGAGGGCAGTCGATGAGACTCGACGGTTTCTCATCGAACGCAGCGGGCGGATTTCCCGCACTGCGCTCTCGGACAAGACTTCCACGCCTTCGTCCACGGCACGTCGTGTCCAAGCCGGGTCAGACGCATGAGCCCGAAGGTCTCGTAGAGGTGCGAGAGTGGATAGCTCCCGCGCTTGCGTCGCCTGCCCTTGTGCTTGAAGCGCAACCACCGACGCAACCGCACAGCCGCATAGTTGTCGAGCGCGTGATACGCCTTGCTGGTGGAGCCGACGCTGAAGTAATTGGCCCACCCCGCGGAGCACGCGGTTCAACTTGTCTACGAGCGGAAGCCCTTCCAGGCATCGTTTTCCGTGTTCGGGACGCACCCAAGTAGAGTCAGGATCAGTAGCTCTCGGGCCTTTCGCTAAAGTGCAATGGTCGAAAAATGCGGTATTATGTAGCAAACGGCACCACAGAGTATTTGAGCTTCATTCTCGACAGGCCGTATGGTTAAGCGAAGGCAAACGCAGGAACAGGGTGAGCAATTTGAAATTTGCCGAGATTGTCTCGCCGGACACGAAGCTGTTCGCAAAAAGCGAGTTCGGCCCCGTGCATACGGGATGGCCCGGTCTGTCTTTCTCGCACCACAAGATCGCGACCGATTTTGCAGCCATCTATCAGCAAGATCGTGACTTCGTGATCTATGTGGGCACAGGCGATCCCGAAAAGACGGAAGCGCTTGAGCATCGCCGGGCGCTTTTGTCGATTGCGACAATCGAGCCGAGCAGTCCCATCCGCACACGAGAGATGGTTGCCGTCGAAACATGGGAGCGAGTCGTTCAGAAGTGGGGTGAACGGTGGGAATGGTCATTGCCGATCATCACGTCATATGACGTGACCGGTTTCCCGCAAGCGCGCAGCCCGATGCCTCTCACCTATCGCTCGCTAGGCAATCTACCAAGTCTCGGACGCTGCGTTCCCGTTCAAGAGAGCGAGTATCAGGCGCTTTACGCCCTTGATCTCGATCCGCCTCTGCATCTGCGCGGACGCATTCAAACCGCGATGGATCATAATGCGGCTCTACGCGTAGAACTCACCCGATTGGTCAATCTTATAAAAGCCGATGTCGCCAAGGCCGGGACCCCAAGGGTCGGCGTCAACCCCCCTCGCTACAACGATGGCGAAATCTACGTGGTGCTGATGGAGCGATGGCGGGAGCAGCACGGGATGTGCGACCTCTGTGAAAGGCCGATCCCGCTGAAGCCCAAGAACAAACTGCTTCAGATGTCGCGGGATCGCACGGCCAGTCAGAACAAGACCTACGATTGGGAGAACACGCGACTCACGCATCTCGCATGTAATCTCGGCAAAAGCGATGCCACTATAGAGCAGTGGCATGACTACCTTTCTTTAGTTCGCGAAGAACCAACTCCCGTAAATATCGGAGCGAAACAATAAGGACGACACTTCTACCCTATGTCTTGAGTTCCTAGGCTCGCTTTGGCCTTATTAATGAAATAATTTCAAATGGGGAACCGTTCGATTGCTGACTGCGAGAGCCATCCTGGCGTTTCTGATCGATATGGGCCTGGCGGGCCCCAATTGAAAACGAACACCCAGTGGCGGCGTTGGGTCGACGGCGGTCCATCCTTCATTTGTGCGAAAATAGGCAGCCGTGGGTGGCAAGCGGACATAAACACTCCGCTACCGCCCGCGACGCCGGATGCCGCATCAGAGTCCTATTCGGGTGCACTGAGGGCTAGACCCTTGCCGCTGGTTCAGCCGTTTCTTGTGTTCGGACGGCGCGCCGAGAACGGCACCCCCAGGCGCCGGCCCGGCAGCGTCCTTGACCATGCGGCCAACTCGGAGCATAAGGCCCGCCCTTTTTTGCAAACCAAGCGCGATGTACGCGTACGTGGACGAGACGGGGAACACCGGCAACAGGTCTTCGACCCCGACCAGCCGCTGTTCATCACCGCGGCGATGATGACGCGCTGCGCTTCGATGTCATTCAGAAGTCTAGTGTCGCCGCTATCGCCAGGAAGGCAGGTGTTCAGGCGCTCCATGCCAACGAGCTCGGTATCGGCAAAGTAGAGGACATCGCGCCCGATTTGCTCAAGCTGTTGAAAGCCGCGAACGCCCGCTGTTTTTTTTCGCGCTTGGAAAAGCGCTATCTAGCTGCGACCAAGGTGATCGCCACGTATTTCGACTGCGGGGAGAACCTCGCAGTGCCGTGGCAGATGTACAGCCTGCGTAAACTTCGACTGCTGCTGACCTTCAAGGTTGCAAGCATCCTGACCGAGGACATCGCGCAGACTGTCTGGGACTGCCTCACTGCAAAAAAAGAAGGCACCTCGATCGCCCTGTTTGTCGAGGGCGCGAAGGCCCTGCTTGGCAACGCGCACCACCTGCCGGACGCGCGGTCCCAGCAAGTCGTGACCGAGGCGATGAATTGGGCGATCGACAATCCCGAGAACTTCTCGATCCATAGCAAGAGCAACGCCTTTCGCTATTTGCACTCGCCGAACTTCGTCGCATTCACGTCCCTTGTGCTGGGCATCGATGAAGCGTCGAAAGTGTGGAACAGCCCGGTTCGCGAGATCGTCCACGACCGGCAGGTTGAGATGGAGACCCCGTTTCGCATTTATCACGAGCTAGTGGTACAAATCAGACAGATGATACCCTTTCATTCGATCGGCAGATCGTGCAACCTTAGAAATGATAGCCTATCCCAATAGCCGCGCTGGAAGGCTATTCGACCGTCTCGAACAGTGAAGAAGCCACATCCTCGCAGACCCAATGGGTCGCGCCACTCAAGAATCGCTATATCGCCAGCTTCGTGGATTATTTCCGGAATACAGACCATTGTAGTGGTAGCAAATTCTCTTTCGAACATCTCGCGTATTGCGGTACGACCTTTCACTGGTTGCTGCGTTACTTGATGGTTCACAGCGTCTTCGTGATAAAGTTCCGCTAGGGCGGAAGCATTATTCTCGTTGAACCACTTAACGAACTCTTCTACCACCTGACGCGGGCTCACGAGTCACTCCTCTCGATAGCTACACGGTTTCAAACATTAGCCGGTACATCCGTTTGAATTGTACCACTAGTAACGAATGCGTCAGAGGATGTCCTTCATTGGCCCGGTGACGCCCCTCTGTCGATGCGCCGGGTGCCAGGCAGTGCCTTGCGTATGGCGACCGAGGAGACGAGCCCAGGCCTCCAAGTGATCGATGTCATTCTATGGCTATTCAAGCGCACACTGACCGGCCAGGACGTAGGGCCTGAGGGCGCGCGGTTGCTTCAGCGGGTGTTCATTCGCGCCCGGCAGAGAGACTTTTCCTTCGCTGACGAAGGTCAGCAACTCGAGATGGAGATGCAGGAGGTCATGAACGCATCTTTCGGCGAGGACAAGCAAGAGTTCAGCCGTAACTTCCGGGCCAAGACCGAACAGATCCGACAGACCGCGATGGCGGAATATGCCGCGAAGAAGGCGGCGTCTATCGATCCCTGACCCGTTCACACGAACGTCCGCATTGGGTCGACAGCCGTCGCCCGGCCGGCGTTGCAATCCAGCGACCGCCCAGAAGTCTGATAACGCTCATTGGACTAAGCCGCTTCGCGGCAGTACCGACGGGAACCGTTGTCGTTAGCTCTTGCATTCCGCCGTCGCTGCCTTCACCCTCACCCCCGAACACGTTGCGCTTTCAACGTTGTTGCGTCCGCCTTGGCATGGGGCTTTTTGAGCTTGTTCTACCTAACGTTCTCCCGATCATCTTGTTTTCATGGTAACCCATTGACGCTATACACCCGCAAAACGATTCAATGCCCATAGGCTCAAAATTCGTGCCACTCGCCCGACGGTTGGGATAAAGAGACGCCGACCTCGCCCGCGCTGACCGGGCTTGGCTTAGTCCAATACATTTTTAGCGCGCCGCCACACCCCAGGCTTCCCGGGAACTCCTGGCTCTGTTCGTCCGGCGCGACGCCACGCTAAAAATGCTCTCCATTATGACGTATTTTTCTCAGTATTCGCGAAGTCGAAACCCTAACTTTTGAATCCTCCGCCCCGTTCGTCGTGTTCTTAATTGGAACCACGGGGCCACGTCTGTCTCGAATATTTTTTCTGGTCCCGCCTTTATTGGGACACGCCGGACACAAGATATTGGCGGGCGCTACCCTCGTCGTCGGAGGATAGCTTGATTCGAAGCTCGCGTAACGGGGGGAAGCACGGCGGGGAACCGCGACGAGCCGGTTCCCCGGCCTGCAAAGCTCTTAACGGCGGCTCGCCGGGTGGTCCCGGCGTGACCGATCGCTTCATGCACAGGATTGATGATTGGGCTCGCCGTCAACGAGTATCCATCGCCTCATTCCTGATCAGAATCGCCTCGAAATTTCTCGGGTTGCGCGTCGAACCCGTCACCCGAGTGTAAGCTACGAAACCCGAAAACGTCGGAAAGGAAGCCGAACATGCCAGCCTATTTCGTCGCCGAACTAGAGATCAACAACCCGGCCGGATACGAGCCCTATCGGGCAGCGGTTCCGGCCACGATCGCGCAATATGGCGGCCGCTACCTGACCCGAGGCGGCACCGCCGAACTAATCGAAGGCGGACCGGAGCCAAAACGGATCGTCATCCTCGAATTTGCCGACACGGCAGCGGTGAAACGCTGGTACGATTCGCCGGAATACCAGAAAATCCTGCCGATCCGGCTCGCCACCTCGACCGGACGCGCCTTCATCGTCGAAGGCGTGAGCTAGCCGGGCGCATAAGCCTTTGCGTTCTAACCTGGATCAGGTCGGGCGCGTGGCGTGACGTAAGCCCTTCTCAGCCGATCACAACGGAGGAAAACCATGGGCCGCAAGTTTGCGAACATCCTTGAAACGGTCGGCAACACCCCGGTGGTTCGGATCGGCAAGCTGGCACCGCCGGATGTACAACTCTTTGTCAAGATCGAGGCCCTCAATCCGCTGGGCTCGGTCAAGGACCGGCTGGCGCTGGGCGTGATCGAGGACGCTGAGCGCACCGGCAAGCTCAAGCCGGGCCAGACGGTGATCGAGGCGACGAGCGGCAACACCGGCATTGGCCTCGCTATGGTGTGCGCGCAGAAGGGCTACCCGCTCGTCGTCACGATGGCAGAACCCTTCAGCGTCGAGCGACGCAGGCTGATGCGCTTTCTCGGCGCCAAGGTGGTGATCACGCCGGCAGCCGAACGAGGCATGGGGATGGTGACAAAAGCGGTCGAACTTGCCGAAACCCACGGCTGGTTTCTGACCCGGCAATTCGTGAATGAAGCCAA
>Ga0306923_10005265_pt1 | contig 12573 bp, 11 predicted proteins | sample sta12Can44000108_FD_203841 | JGI IMG/M metagenome (GOLD analysis project Ga0306923, IMG submission 203841) | Lab enrichment of tropical soil microbial communities from Luquillo Experimental Forest, Puerto Rico - statanox.12C.anox.44.000.108 (v2)... | ecosystem: Environmental > Terrestrial >... | reverse complement strand
CTCGCGCGGGCCGGGGCTCGCCGTCGCGCTGTCGGGTGCCGATCTCCGGCCGACCGGCGCGGTCCGACGCGCCCCCGCGCGGTGGCGCCCCCACCTCGTGGAGCCGGGCTCCGATCTCGGCCGAACAGGCAGATCCAAACTGACCCACTGCCCGTCGACCGTCATGTCCGGGCGCTTCACGTCTTGATGCGCAGTCCGCCGAAGCTGCCGCCCGGGCAGCGTTCGCCCGCGACAGCTAGGTTCTTCCACCACCAGTCGCATCGTGCTACAGGCCTTGCGCCATGTCGCTCAACAAGATCGTCGCCCAGAACCTGTACGCCTTACGGCTTAAGAAGAAGGCTACGCAGGTAGAGATCGCCATGGCCGCCGGCGTGTCGGTCAGCTACATCTCGATGCTCGAGCGCGGTCAGCGAAGCCCGCCGCTCGAGATGCTCGAGGCTCTCGCGAAAGCTCTCCGGGTGTCGCCGCTCGAGCTCCTCCAGGCGGGCGGGGGCAAGCGTCGCCGGTAACACCGAGGCGCCTCAGCCGACCGACGACTGAACGTGGCCCCGCTGCGCCACTTCCCGGCCGCCCTCTTGACCATCGCCTTGGCCGGGGTCGTCAGCTCGCGTCCGTCTGGCTCTTGGGCGGCAGCGGCACCGTCGGCTCCGGCGCCACCGCCGTGCCCTCGATCGTTGTGCGCGCCATCTCCTCGAGCGGCTTCCCGTCGGGCCCGCGGCGCGCGGCCTCCGCTATCTCGGCGAGTTGCTTGGGCGTGAGCGGGCGGCGGCGCCGGACATGGCGACAGCCTACCCACGGCGCTGACGTCGCGATCCCGAGTTGCTACTCCGTCGCGGGCGGGACGAGGTTGACAACGACGGCATGCGTGTAGGTGGCGTCGAGGTCGTCCCCCACCTTGAGGCCCTCGAGATCCTTCGCGCTCTTTGCCTTCACGACGAGCGTTCCGCCCTCGGGCCCCTCCAGCTTAACCGACTGCTTCTTCGTGTCGATCGCCTTGATCTTCGCGGCGACCCGGACTGTGTCCATCTCGCCGACATGACGGATGTCGGCGCCGGTCACCTTGGTCCCCATTTCGCTGGGCGGACCCGACTTCGGTCCCCTGAGCGAGGTCGCGACGGCGTCAACCGCGTTCACGACCACGGTGTCGCCGGCCTTGACCTTCTTGAAATTGCACTGGCTCGATGCTCTGTACGTCTGTTTGTTGCCGCCCGGCGCCTGGAGCGTGACCGTGTGATTCTTGGGGTCGACCGCCGTGATCTTCGCGCCCTCGGTGATGCCGACGGTTTCGCCGCCGAGGTCCGCGTTGGTCATCATGCTCATGAGAAGAACGGCATCACCTTCTTGGGCAAACGCGACGGTCGCGAACGAGACGACGAGAGCGGCGAACAGGTACTTGTGCATGTGTCCCCCCTCCGAATCCACTTCCATGACACTAAAGCTGGCCCTCATACATTATTGAAGTTGGAGCGAGCAACAATTGGGGGCTTGCCCGTTCGATCGTCGAAGACACGGGCGCTCGATGATCCGCGGGCGCACCGGCGCACGACCATGGATTGGTCCAAGGGTGATCGTCGCGGCGCAACCGTCGAGTGGTCGGCAAGAGGGTCCGCCCCCTAGGCACCCAAGCAACCGATTCGAGGGCGCATCTGCAGTTCGCGCTGGCCGCGACGAGCGCGCGCCGCGCCTGCGCTTACAGCGACCTTCCTCGCCGGGGTTGCGCGGAGCCCGCCATCGCGGGCAGCGGCGTGTAACCGTCATGAGGTTCGCGCGTATCACCGATTCTAGGGACCGAACTTCACGAGAACGAGGGAGTGAAAAGAACTCGGGCAGGAGCCCGAAGGAAGGGAGCGCGAGATGAAGGCGATGCGGAGACGTTCTCGGCTTGCGGATGCGGGCGTGTACCAGCTGGCGCAGGACGCGACGCTGGGCGTGCGCCTGGGCCGGGCGGCGCTGGCCCTACACGTGGCGGCGGGCTGCGTGATGGTGACCCGCGAGGGCGATCCCGACGACTACCTGCTCGGTCCGGGTGACGAGCTGCTGCTCGTGGGGCGCGGCCTGGTGGCGGCGTGGGCGCTCTCCCCGGCGCGGCTGGTCGTCTCGCGCGGCGCTGCGATGGCTATCCAGGTCGCCCGGCGCGATGAGGCGCTCGCGACCGCATGAGTGGTCGATGGCCACGACGCGTTCGTACCCATCACAACGCCGAGGGCCGAGATGATGCCGTCTGGCATGGTCGTGGTGAGACGAACAGTGTGACCTTCGAGTCGGCGGCGTCGGCGAGATGTGCGGCGACTCTCGCCATGGGGACGCCTTTGATGAGCTCCCACTCGCGCGCATCAACTCATCGCCAAAGAACTCGGCAAGCACGGCGTTTCGGAGCGAACTTCACCAGAACAACGGAGTGAAACTATGAGCTCGCGGTACTCGAGAAGGGTGCTCGAGGCGTTCCTCGGCACGGCCTGCCTCGTGAGCCTCGCTCACGCGGGAGCAGCCAAGGTCCAGCCTGGCCAGAGCTCGTCCCACGCGCAGGAGACTCTCCCAACCGACAGCCCACAAGTTTGGGGACGTCGCTGGAAGTCCCGGACGCTCAATCTGGCCTGGACCTCGGCGCCGAGCGGCCTCCGGTGTCGTTGGGTGGCGACCCCGAGTATCGCCTCGCGGATGCGAGCGTTTTCGTAGCCCGAGTCTGCACTCATGACGGGTGGCGAGTCAGAGGATCACAGTGATGACCGAGTTCAGGTTGTTGGTCGATGGCAAGCTGGTCGAGAGCGCGAGCACCCTGGACGTGATCAATCCCGCGACCGGGCGGACCCTGACGGCTGCGCCCCGGGCGGATCGGGCCCAGCTCGATCAGGCGGTCGCCGCAGCGAAAACCGCGTTCCCCATCTGGTCGGCGACACCGCTCCGGCAACGGGCGGCGCTGCTGGTCCAATTAGCTGAGGCGCTCGAAGCCGAGCAGGGCGCACTCGCCCGGCTCCTGACCCAGGAGCAGGGCAAGCCGCTGCCGCAGGCGCTGTGGGAGATCGACTGGGCGATCGGCACGATCCGCTACTTCGCCACGCTGGACCTGCCGACCGAGGTGCTCAAGGAGGATGCCACGCAGAAGGTGGTCCGACAGCACAAGTCCCTCGGCGTCGTCGCGGCCATCACGCCGTGGAACTTCCCGGTGGCCCTCCTGATCAACAAGGTCGCGCCGGCCCTGCTCGCCGGGAACACGGTCGTGGCCAAGCCAGCCCCGACCACGCCGCTGACGACGCTCCGGTTCGGCGAACTCTGCGCCCGAGTCCTGCCGGCAGGCGTCGTCAACGTCATCGTCGATCAAAACGACCTGGGAACCGCCCTCACCAGCCACCCCGACGTGGCCAAGGTCGCGTTCACCGGCTCCACCGCGACCGGCAAGAAAGTGATGGCGAGCGCCGCCGGGACGTTGAAGCGCCTGACGCTGGAACTCGGCGGCAATGACGCGGCGATCGTGCTCCGGGACGTCGACCCGAAGGACGTGGCACCACAGCTCTATGCCGCAGCCATGTTTAACGCCGGCCAGACGTGTATCGCCATTAAGCGGCTCTACGTCCACGATTCGATCTACGACGCCGTCTGCGACGAGTTGGGCCGGCTTACGCGGGAGACGGTCGTCGGCGACGGCTTGGAGCAAAGAACGCAGATGGGCCCAATCCAGAACCAAGCGCAGTTCGAGAAGGTCAAGGGTTTCCTGGAGGATGCCCGGCAGAACGGCAAGATTGTCGCCGGTGGCGGCGTGCTCGAGCGGGAGGGCTATTTCGTCCAGCCGACCATCGTGCGCGACATCCCCGACAACGCCCGGCTCGTCCGCGAGGAGCAGTTCGGCCCGGTGCTGCCAGTGCTGCGCTATTCCGACATCGACGAGGTTATTGCCCGTGCCAATGACACGGAGTTCGGCCTGGGCGGCTCGGTCTGGTCATCGGACCGCGACCGGGCGTTCGGGGTGGCGACCCGGTTCAATGCCGGCACGGTCTGGGTGAATAAACATCTCGATCTCGGACCAGACACTCCGTACGCCGGCGCGAAGCAGTCCGGTATCGGGACCGAGCTGGGCCGGGAGGGACTCGAGGAGTTCACCCAGGCGACCATCATCAACGTGGCGAAATAGGCACTCTCCGCCCACGTCGTGCAGCCCAGCAACTCTGACACCTCGCGCCAGAACTTGCCCTCGAGCTGGAGGAGCACGGAGCCGCTGGACGACTGCTTGGATCTGGGCGAGCTGCTGGGGCGTGAGCGGGCGCCGGCGGGCCGTGGCGACAGTCTACCCGCGGAGCTGGACGCCGGTGCGCAAAGCAGACGAGCTTTCGCCCTCCCGCGGGCGGACGCGCGCGGCCACGGTTATGAGGACGGAGCCTCGTCCGACGCTGCCGGCGTACTGGGGGTAGCAGCGCAGAGGCAGCGCGGCGAGGCCGGGGGCGGCGCGCGGTGATACCGCCCCCGATTTCGCCTCAGGGGAAGGCGACGATGGCTGACGAGGCTGCGGGTCGCCGGCGCCAGCGGTGTTCATCGATGAACCGACACGGCGTCCAGTGCGAAGGGGAGCGCGACCACTCATCGCTCCATACCGGCCACGCCGACGATCTGGTCTACGCCTGGGGTGAACGACGTGGGCGAGCTCGCGCGCGAAGCCCGCCGGCTCGCGTCCGAGCTTCGAACGCCATGCATCGATCTGGTCGCGGTCCACCACCGGCTTGGGCTGCGGCCACCGAAGGCGTGAAACTCGCGCTGGCGTGACGGGGGAGCCGCTCCGGGCGACGGGGCGGCTCTTCTCGCATCCCGCGGCTACTCAGGGCCCTCTTCGGCCGCATCCGCTGAGGTGTCCAGCGGTCTGCCTGCTGACACCGGTACACTCGACGGGGGTGCAACGCGCCGCGGTCGCCAGGTTACCCCTGACGCATGCTTCGCTCACCGCAGACCGGGCGGGCGCTCGCCGCTTCCTTCGCTGCGGTAGCTGTTGCCTTCACGGTCGGCGTCGCCGCAGCGCAGACGTTCTCCTTCCGGATTCGGTGGGCTGCGCAGCAGATCACCGGAAACTCCGCCGCGAGCATCTCCACCCTCTCCGCGATGCGCGGCCGGCTGAGGGACCTGGAAGCCCGGAGCGACGACTTCGTCGACGCGTGCGGGATGGGCCAGTGCGAGGCGCCTCCCCCACGTTTCGACGAGCTCCGCCGCCTGCTCCACCAGGAGTGGCAGACATACCGGGCGCTCCCGACGTTCCCTGGCGAGACCGACCGGTGGCCCGAAGTCGAGGCCGGTCTCGCGCGCCTGGACGGTGCTCTGGCGCGAGTGCGGGACGAGGTGGTCCTGCACCGCCCGGGGCAAGCTCTCAATCAGTTTCGCGCCGCGGCGCGCCCGGCTTTCGATGGGGTCGACCAGGAGATCGCCCGACTCATCGTGTTCGACCAGCAGCAGGGGCTCGCCCTGGCGATGCGCATCGACGATCTTGCCCGCCTCTCGACAGTCGTCTCGGGAGTACTCGTCCTTCTGGGCGTGGCGCTGACGGTGGTGGCGGCGGCGATCGGCATCCGCGTCGTCCGCCATTATGAGGAATCGCTGCGCAGGCAGGCCGACGACCTGGAACAATTCGCCGGACGGGTGGCTCACGACATCCGGAGCCCGCTCTCCGCGACTGCCGCCGCCCTCCACGTCGTGAAGCACCACGCCAGCGGAGCGCAGCGCCTGGCCGCCGAGCGCGCCGAGCGGGGCGTGCAGCGCGTGAGCCGACTGGTTGAAGATCTTCTCCAGTTCGCCCGGGCGGGCGCCGACATCTCGCGTCAGGATGTAACGGACCTCAACGATGTGCTGAACGACGTGGTCGATGAGCTCCGTCCCGCGGCCGAACACAACCGCGTCGAACTGCACCTCGAGGCGCCGCGGCCGCAGCGCGTGGCCTGCAGCCCAGGAGTTCTCTCGAGCGTCCTCTCCAACCTTGTCCGGAACGCCATCGTGCACATGGGCACACGCGATCAGCGCCAGGTCCGTATCCGGGTCGAGACGGCCGCCTCGACCGCGGCCGTCCGGATCGCGGTTGAAGACACCGGGCCCGGCATTCCAGAGGCGCTGGGCGACCGGATCTTCGAGCCCTTTGTCCGCGGCGAGGGGGCCGATCAGGCGGGCAGCGGGCTCGGCCTCGCGACCGTAAAGCGGCTCGTCACTGCGCACGGCGGGAGCGTCGGCTTCCGATCACGCGCCGGCGTCGGGACGCAGTTTTTTGTGGAACTGCCGCGCGCCCGCGAGCCGCACCGGCCTTCTTGACCTCGAGCCGGGGCTCGACTCAATTACCGCAGATGCAGAGGTTCGTCACCTGCTCGCTCGCTGCGCACGTCCCCAACGTCGAGTTCGAGAGACAGTCGCAGCGGTCCTCCAGCGTGCAGCTCGCCGGGATCGCCTCGCAGGTCATCGACAGCTGTACTTGCACCGCTGGCCCGCCGATCTCCTCGACGCACGCGTCATCTACCGGTTCCGGGGCAGGCGCACCCTGGCGACGCGGAGATCCCGCCATCACTAGCGGTGTCGCCGTCGACCGTCTGAGGTTTGGAGCACCACCCCGCGAGGCACGGCGCGCCGACCCGACACGCACGCGTGTTCTTCGCGAGCCTCGCCGCTACGTTGCTGCCGCTCGCGCTATTCTTCTGCGCGACGTGGGCCCGGCGAGGTCATGTCGATGCTGCCGGCGGCCGGGCCTCAGTGAGGCGGCCGGCGTCGCGCGCCCGTCGCTGCCCGCTCCGGTCCGGCGACCGCTCGCGCCGCGCCTTCCACACTGCGGCCGCGACGACGAGCAGGTTCGCGGCGATCACTGGGGCCGACCGCGTCAGGGCGCCGTACGCGATCCAGATGACGGCGCCCGCGATCTGGACCCTCACGAGCACCTCCGCGCGGGCGAAGAAGTAGGACCCCACGAAGACGGCGGTCGCCACCCAACCCACGGTCTCGGCGAGAATGCGGTCCGGCGTCATGCCGCGTCCTCCATCGCGCCCCGCGGCCGCTGCACCGTCACCCGGTCGGTGCGAGCCTTCTCCCAGTCGCGAAGGGGGAGTCCGTAGGACTCGAACAGCTCGTGAATCGCGGGCGGTCGCCAGCGGAGGAGCTGCTCGAGGATCGGGACGGCGATGCTGAACGCACTGTCGCTCAGGACCGTGCTCCGCGCGATCCGGGCGAGGAGCTTGTTCTCCGACACGGCGATGGTGAAGCCGTCGCGGTTGTTGACGTGCAGCATCACGTGGACGTCCGAGCTGCCGTCGCCCACGTAGATGGTCCGGCTGGGATGGTTCTCGAGGCGCAGCTCGAGCGCCTCGACGACTGCCACCTTGCCGTAGCCGGCCGCCGTTCGGATGATCGACCGCACCTCGCCAGACGGATCGAACTCGAACTCCGTCCCAAAGATGTGGTCGGGCGGAAGGATCCCCTCGAGCGCCGACTGGATGACCTCTCGCGGTGCCGCCGACGCGACGAAGAAGGAGAAACGGTGGCCCTCCACGCCGCGGTCGAGGAAGTCCTTCAGCGCGCGCAGATCGCGGCGCAGCCGGACGCGCCGGCCAGTCTCGACGAGGTGCTCGCGCCGTACCCCCCGGTAGGCAGGGTCGTGGCGTATGAGGTACGCGAGCTCGGCCCCCTGCTGTACGAGGTTCGATCGGGCGAGCCCCTCCACCTTCTCGTGGAAGGCGGGCGCGCCGATGAGCTCGCTCATCACCGCGCCTGAGTCGTTGAAGCTGAGCGTCTGGTCGAAGTCCGAAACGAGGAGGAAGTGTTTCGCCTGCCCCGCGCTAATAGCCATGGTGACCTCACCTGGACGAAACGAGAGCTGGGCACCCGCTTCGTTCCTCACCTCGAGTGCGCCTCACCCTAGGCGGCTCGCGTCGCCCGTTGCGTCAAGAAGCGGAAACGATTCGGAGGCTGGCGCGCGGCTCCCCCGGAACGGTTTCTATCTGTTTGATCTCTGCAGGTGGTTACGGGTGCGGCGCACGGCGTCGCCGTCGGCAGGGCGCTCTCGCGAAGCGCGCCGCTCGCGATGGGCGGGCCGCTCGGTCCGACCTTAGAAAGCGGGGCACCCTATGCGGACGGTGACGGAACAGCAGCGCCACAGTAACGACGCGCGACGAGTTCTCGTATCGAGAAGACACCGAACTGAGCGTCGAGTACCGCCGGCTGCCCCTGCTGGTGCGGTCGTGCCGAGTCCATGCGGACGGGGCGAGTAGCGCCAACTACTCAGTGGAGTTTCATGGTTTACGCAGTCAACAGATGGCAATCGAGGCCCACATGGGGCCTTTGTGACAATTTTTCGTAGCCCTCTGGTGCCCTAGGCGCGAGCGCGGGATGATTCGCAGCCTCTCTCCGTTTTAGCTGCGGCGGACGAGTGAGCAGTCACCACGAGTGAGCAGACACCTTAGATGGAAACGACCCAAGAGCTCGCGTGGCTTCGCTTCAACCGGCGCGTGCTGGATCAGACGAGGCGGCCCGACTTCCCCGTGATGGAGAGGCTGCGTTTCCTCGGCATCTGGGCCTCCAACCTGGATGAGTTCTTCGCAGCGCGGATCTCCCGGATGTTCCTGGAGGGGCGCGGGACGGAGGCTTACGCGGCCGTGCTGGACGAGACGCACGCGCAGGCCGAGCTGGCCGCGCGCGCGTACGATGCCTTCTTGATCGACCTCGGCAGGCTGGGAATTCGCATCCTCTCGACGGCGGAGCTGACGCTGGAGGAGAAGCGCTACTTCGGCGCGTACCTCGCGGAGGAGGTGGCCCCCCGCACGGACGTCATCCGCGCCGAGGCCGTCCGCGACATGCGCAGCCAGGCGCTGTATTTCGCCAGCGGCGCCGCGGCCCCCACCTCCCTGATACGCGTGCCTGACGGCGTCCCTCGCGTGCTCCCGATCCCGGGGCGGCCTGGCATGTATGTTCGCCTGGGCGAGTTGCTGCGCCTGCGCCCGGACCTCTTCCTCTCCAGCAAGAGCACGCGATTTCACGAGCTCCGCGTGATCCGCATGGCGGGCATCAACCGGATCACCCTCGACTGGTCCGACCTGCCGGCCGCGCTCGAGAGCCGCCTCGATGGGCGCGTCAGCCACCTCGAGATCGAGCGCGGGTTTCCGCTCTTCTGGCGAGAGACGATCCGCCTCGCCCTTGGGCTCCGGGAGAAGGAGGTGATGCAGGTCCCTCCGCCGCTCGATCTGAGGTTCGTCACGAAGATCGCCGACGACGGACCGCCGCAGGCCAAGTTCGCGCCGGTGGCGGTTGCGGCGCATCGCGCACACCGGTTCATGCTGGAGCCGTTCAAGAGCATCGACCGCGGCGATGTCGTACTCGTCCATCCGTACCAGAGCTATGAAGCGGTCGAGTCCTTCGCGGGCATGGCGGCGACCGATCCCGCCGTCACCGCGATCCGCGCGACGCTCTACCGCGTGGGGGAGGACAACGTCCTCGCCGCGTCGCTCATCGAGGCCGCGCGCGCCGGCAAGGACGTGGCGGTGCTGCTCGAGGGCCGGGCGCGCTTCGACGAGCTCACGAACATGGAGTGGGCGCTCCGATTCCGCAGCGCGGGCGTGCGCGTCCTCCGCTTGCCGCGCAAGAAGGCCCACGCCAAGCTCTACTGGGTGCTTCGCGGTGGCACGCCCTACCTGCACGTCGGTACCGGCAACTACCACCCGACGAACGGGCGGCTCTACAGCGACGTCTCCACGTTCACGCGAAGCGCGCTCCTCACGGCGGACGCGAAGAGGTTCTTCGATGCGCTCGAGGCCGGGACGGAGCCCGTGCTTGGGACGATGCGAACCGGAGCGGCCATCCAGCAGCTCATCCTGGAGCGCCTGCGCGCGGAGGGCCACCCCGAGGGCCACGCCATCCTGAAGTTCAACCACCTGACCGACCCCGAGATCCTGGCTGCAGCCGACGCCTGCGGTCGGAGCGGCGCACGCGTGGACCTCCTCATTCGGACGACGCTCACCGAGATCTCGCCCGCGGTCCACGCGCGGAGCATCATCGGGCGATTCCTGGAGCATGCGCGCGTGGTGGCATTCAGGCGGGACGGGGGTTGGGAGGTGTGGTGCGGCAGCTTCGATGCCATGCCGCGCAACTTCGAGCGACGCTACGAGCTCATGTTCCCCGTCGTGGACCCGAGGGCCAAGGATCTCATCCTGCGCGAGTTAAGAGCTCAGCTCCGAGACGACGTGAACTCATACGAGCTCAACGCCGATGGTACCGAGACCCAGCACTGGGGCGGTAGCCACGACTGCCAGCGGCTCGAACCGCGGCAGCGCACCAGGACATCGGACCCGCTTACCAGCTTAGGGAAAGGGGCGGACGAGCACCGTGGCGCGGCTCCCCGCGCTCCTGCTCTTCATGTCCAGGCGTGACCTCAACTGCGGCATGTTCCGCTTGGTGCAGCTTGCGGGACGTGCAGGCGCCGCTTCTGCCAGGTGCGATTACGCACGCGGCGACGTCGCGAACGCCGTTCTTTGGCATCGAGCGTGCGCGGTTAGCGCCTAAGTCGCCTTGACCGCCTTCGGCAGTGGCTTCCCCTTCTCGAACGCCGCGTTCTCACCGAACTTGGCGACGATCTTCTTCTTCGTGTCGAGGCCGGTGGCCGCGATGACGAACTTCGGGACGCGGCGAGCGCGGTTGTCTGCCACCCACTTTGTGATGTCGGCTCCACGGGCCCGCGCACGGCGACCCGCGCCACGCGCTCGGCTCTTGCCGTTCATAGCTAGGTTCTTCTCGAGCTCCTCCGCCGCGAGCTCCGCGACCCGGCGCTTGATGGTAGGGCCGGCCTTGGCGATAGCCTGCGACACGGCGGCGGCGATGATCTCTTCGAAGCTTCCAGTAGCTCGGGGCATGGGTTCTCCTTGAGTGACTTGTATTCTGCCGGTGAAAACTTAGCGCGGCCAGATTTCATGCGACGCAACGCACCATCAACGACTCTGCGCGTCTCTTATTCCGTCCGAGTACTCCTGAACATGAACCCGACACGCCGGACACGCACGCGCCTTCCGGTACGTGTTGTCGTTCGCAGGGACCGCGTGCTTGCAGATGAGGACGTCGTATAGGCCTTTGCCTTGGCGCTCGTTTTTCTTGACGATGGTCCGCCAGACTTCCGGGACTGTGAATTTCTTGGTCTTGCTCTTCGACTTCGCTCTAGCCAACCCTGTCTCCCTAATCCCGCCAAGCGCGCCGGAGATAGCACATGCCCAGCCGGCATTCCATTCGTACATAGCGCCCGGCTGCTTCGTACTCCTGCGCGAGGTGGTGGAGATGCCACTTTTACGGAGTAAACGCCACGTGTCTGAGCCCGCGGGCAACGCACGCCGCAGAACTCTCCTGGGTCCCGCGGTGCGGCTCGGGTTTACTCCGGAACAAACAATTCCCTTCGCCAGGGCGAAGCCGACCTCGCCGCGAGGTCGTCGATCCCGAGGCTGGAGTCGCCTGCAAGCCGAGTTTTCGATCTTCCCCCCGAGCCCGGCGCGCCTTGCCCTTCTTCGGAGCACGTCGAGATCTTTGGCTGGACGTCGATCGCGATGACTGGCCCGCCGGACCGACGAACCGCGCCAACTCTACGTGAAGAAGCCCATGCCGGGCCTGGGCTCAAGCACCGTCGCGCCGCTCGTCACGTACGGCGACAGGATCTTCTGCTGGTCCTACCAGAGCCGCCGGAGCGGGCTAACGAGGTAGTAGCCGATCCACCAAGGGCAGACGCGGTGCGCCATGGCTGCGGATGATACGCCGGTGTGCTGAAATCCAAGTGCAGCAACTGGAGGGCGCGCCGCGCGCGGCATCGCCCCCGCGCACGGAGAGCGACGGCTCGAGTTCCGTCACCGCATGAAAGTGTGCGGTTATTGCAGGCTAAAGATGAGGAACCAGACGTCAGTCGGGTTGACGGCAGTGATCGTTCCAGCCGGGGCCGGGAACGTCATGCTCGAGGTGATCGAGCCGACCACCGCGATCTGGTCCATCGCCGAGTACCTGTTGATGGCGATGGCGTCACCCGACTGGTTGGCGGCGTCGCCGTAGTTGGTGGCGAAGTCCGCAAACCCCGTGTTTCCGTTCAGCTTCAGGATGAACGCGTCGGGAGCGGTCGTGCTCGCGGCGGTCAGGGCCGCCGCGCCCGTCGTCGGGCCCTTGTTGATGAGACCCGTCACGACCACGTCGCCGTAGTAGGTGACGGCGACCCCGTTGGCCACGTCACCGCCCGCGCCACCCAGGCGGACCGCCCAGATCGGAGCGAGGGTGCTGTTGAGCTTCGCGGCCCAGGCGTCGGCGAGGCCGGCGCTGGTGAGCGTGGTTCCGCCGAACGTCACGGCGCCGGTGAACTGGCCGGCGAGGGCGACGTTGCCCGCGCTGTCGAGGGCGATGCTGCCGACCCCAGGAGACGCCTGCGCCCCACCGACGAAGATGGCGGACGAGATGGCCGCGCCGGTGGCGCCGTTGAACTTCGCCACCCAGACGTACTTCTTGTTGGAGTTGCCCGGCCCCGTCAGCGCCGAGGTGGCGCCGCCGAAATTGAGCGTCGCGCCCGCGGTCGAGCCCGTCGCCCACACGTCGCCGTTGTCATCGACCGCCACCGCGTCG
>Ga0306923_10005264_pt1 | contig 12574 bp, 12 predicted proteins | sample sta12Can44000108_FD_203841 | JGI IMG/M metagenome (GOLD analysis project Ga0306923, IMG submission 203841) | Lab enrichment of tropical soil microbial communities from Luquillo Experimental Forest, Puerto Rico - statanox.12C.anox.44.000.108 (v2)... | ecosystem: Environmental > Terrestrial >... | reverse complement strand
TTTACGGGTGCCGACTGAAACGCTGTTTCTGTTGCTCCTTTGTCGCCCACCTCCCAATGAAAAATGTGGTTCGACTTTTCGTCCCGATCGTCGCGAAGAATCGGCGCGTCGGCTGCCGTTGCCTTGTGTGGGTCTACCAACACCGGAAGCTCTTCATACTCCACTTCCACCAATTCGGCGGCGTCCGCCGCTGTGTACTGATCCTCCGCCACGACAAAAGCCACTTCCTGCGATTGAAACAGCACCTTGCCCGTTGCCAGCACCATTTGCTTATCGAAGAAAAGCGTCGGCATCCAGGCGAGATTCGCCTTCGCCAGATCCTCGCCCGTGATCACCGCGAGTACACCCGGCAGTTGTCTTGCTTTCTCCGAGTCGATGCTTTTCAGCCGCGCGTGTGCGTAGGGGCTTCGCACCATCTGGCCATACACCATTCCGGGCAGATGTACGTCATCCACATAATTGCCCTTGCCCTGGATAAATCGCGAATCTTCCTTGCGCTTCAGCGAGTGACCCATTCCTCCCACTTCGGGAGTGGTTTTCTCGATCGTCACTGTGGTCCTCCCTCAGCCAACTTACCCGCGGCATATTGCACGGCCTTCACAATATTTTGATATCCCGTGCACCGGCACAAGTTGCCGGAGATTCCCCAGCGAATATCCTGCTCGGTCGGATGAGCGTTTTTCCGCAACAGCGCATATGTGGACATCAGCATCCCTGGCGTGCAGAACCCGCATTGCAGGCCGTGCTCTTGCTTGAACCCTTCCTGCAGCGGGTGCAGCTTCCCGTCCTTCATGAGCCCCTCAACCGTTAGCAACTCCCCACCGTCCGTTTGCACCGCAAACACCGTGCACGACTTGACCGTCTTCCCATCCAATACCACGGTGCACGCCCCGCAATTGCTCGTGTCGCACCCCACGTGCGTTCCTGTCAATCCCAGCTGTTCGCGAATAAAATGAACCAGCAACAACCGCGGTTCAATTTCCGCCTCGCGCTGCACTCCATTCACTTTCAGGTGAACCGTTTGCTTTTTTGCCATACACTTCTCCGTCTTGCTGTTTTACTTTCCCGCACGGTCCCTGGCGATGACCAACGCGCGCCTCGCCAACTCTTTCACCAGGCCCTTCTTATATTCCGCTGGTCCACGCAAATCGGCACCCGGTTCAGCTTGATCCGCGGCCAGCTGCGCCGCTTCTGCGATCGCGGCGTCGTCGAGCTTCTTGCCCTGCAGCGAAGACTCCGCCTTCCTCGCTTTGATCGGTGTCGCTCCAACATTCGTCAACCCAATCCCCGCTTTTTGGCACGCGCCCTGCGCATCCAGAGTCAGCTGCACCGCCACCGCCGCGGTTGCAAAGTCGCCCACCTTTCGTTCCAGCTTCTGGTACGCGCCGCCGCTCCGCGCTTGCGGAATCGGCACGCGAATCTCGGTCAGGATCTCGTCGGGTTTCAGCGCCGTCGTGAACAATGACACAAAAAAATCCTCAATCGGGATCACCCGCTCGCCCTTCGGCCCGTTCGCCAGTACCTTCGCGCCCAACGCAATCATCGTTGCCGGATGATCGTTCGCCGGATCGCCGTGCGCCAGGTTCCCTCCCACGGTTGCCAGATTTCGTACTTGCGGATCCGCTATAACATGCGTGGTATCCGCCAAAATCGGATACTTGGAGCGCACCAGTGGCGAGCTCTCCAACTCCGCTTCTCGCGTCAGACCGCCAATTTTTAAAAAGCCGCCCTCTTCCTTGATGTGCGACAGCCCCGCGATCCGGTTGATGTCGATCAGAATTCCGGGCCTCGCCAGCCGCAGCTTCATCATCGGAATCAGGCTCTGTCCGCCGCTCAAAATCTTCGCGTCGTCGCCGTGTTGTTGCAACATTTGAATTGCTTCGGAAATGCTCTTGGGCCTTAGGTACTCGAACGAGGGAGGGATCATCTTCGCGTTTCACCTCGGAGGGGCGTTACGCCGGAGCATGGAGTGTACAGGAATTCCGGCGGGTTAATGCGAAAATCGATAGAAAGTCGCAGATTCTGGTTGCATGTGGTACTGGAACGAGGCAGCGAGCGATGTTCGATAAAACGTTTGCCGCTCTACCGCGATCCGCTCGACGCGCCCTCGGGCGTCCGCGCCCGCCAGTCGTCGATCGCTTTTCGAATAGCCTCCGGGGCCAGGTTGCTACATAACATCTTGTATTCCGGAATTCCCCCCAAGGCCTCCGCAACATTCGCCTTCGATATCTTGTAAGCCTCCTCCACCGCCTTGCCCTTTATCATTTCCGTCGCGACCGAGGAACACGCGATCGCCACTGCGCAACCCATGCACTTGAACTTCGCCTCCCGTACGACGCCTTCCTCAATCTGTAGGGTAATCAGCACCGTGTCACTGTCCACCGGGCTGCGTACCAGCGCCTTTCCGGACGGTTCCGGTATGCTTCCCACGTTCCTCGGATGTTCGTAATGGTCGCGAACGCGCTCGCTATACACGCCAATTCCCTGCCTTCCCGGTAGCCGCATTTTCCGAAGGCGGCGCTATAATACCTGCGTAATCATGCGCTCCGAATTCTATTCGAAAATGGCGGAGTTAGCCGAGGGGCGACAGTCATTTGCTCTCGCGACGGTAGTGCGCGTCACCGGTTCCTCATCGGCGAAGCAGGGTTCGAAAGCCATCATCGATGCGCAAGGTAAGATCGCCGTAGGCTGGATTGGTGGAGGCTGTGCCGAGAGCGCCGTGCGAGCGGAAGCCCTCAAGTGCATCCAACGGGAAAAGCCCGAACTCATCACTCTCGACATGACCGACGAACTTCTCGGTGTGGGTATGCCCTGCGGAGGGAAAATGGACGTGTACATCGAACCCGTGCTCCCGCCGCCGGAATTGCTGATTGTCGGCCACGGCCGCATCGCCGAGGTCCTGGCGGCCATCGGCAACCTGATGAAATTTTCTGTCGTGGTTAACGATCCCGCTGCGGACCGCGCGGCGTTTCCCGACGCCTACCGCCTGGTTACCGAAGACTTGGATCTCACCGCTACACCCATCGGCTCCCGCACGTTCGTCGTCATCGCCACTATGCACAAAAACGACCACGTATGGTTGCAAAAAGCGCTCGAAGGCGATGCTGCTTACGTCGCACTGATCGCCAGCCAGCATCGTTCGAAGCTTGTGCTCGATTATCTTCGTGCCACCGGCATGCCCGGCGAAAAAGTGGACAAGGTCTGGGCTCCCGCAGGTCTAGACCTCGGCGCCGCCACCGCCGAGGAAATCGCCCTCAGCATCATCAGTCAGATCGTCGCATTGCGGCGAGGCCGCGCCGTGCCCCTGCCCCTGAAAAACTCCACCTCGACCGCAGAGGAAACCGCCGCTGATAAGGCCATTCACCAGTGTGAGACGGATCGCCGCTGAATCGCACCGCGTCAGGCTTCCTACCGCTGTGCTGTCGTCTTTGTCCCGCTTGCCGTTTTGCCGCGGCTCTCTGCCACGATCTCGGCCATGATGCTCAGCGCGATCTCCTCCGGCGTCTCCGCGCCGATCTCGAGTCCAGCGGGCGCATGCACTTTCGCCAGATTTTCGGCAGTCTCCCCGCGCGCTTGCAACTTGCTCCGAATCTCCTCCGCTCTTTTCCTGTTTGCCACCAACGCCACATACGCACTCCTGGCGCGCAACGCCTGCTCCACCGCCTCCTCGTCGAATCTCCCACGGCTTGCCACCACCACGTACCGCGATCGCGAAGCTGGCAAAACCGAAAGGTCCAAAGAATTCACCACGCAATCCGCCTCCGGTGCTTCCTCCTTGCGCAGCAGCGGATCCACGACCGTGACTCGAAACTCCATCACTTTTCCGATCTTCGCGATAGCGATCCCCACGGGTTCTCGCCCCACAACGACCAGTTCCGGTTTCCCCGCCGATTCCTTTGGGTACTGTGCCCCCCTCCTCTCGAGGTCCGCTGCTCGCTGTAGTGCTGCCTCATCGCTTTCCGCAGGCCCAACGATCTTCAATCTCTCGAAGTCCTCCTTGCTGTCCAGGTCCAGTAAAATTCCCATGTCCTCGACCGCCACCTTAACAATACCCTCCGAGTGGTTCCCGAAAATCGCTCGGCATCCGATGTCTCCCGTTAGCCTCATCATCTCCGGGAAAACGGAGCGGTCCAACAGCACCGGGTTCCCGCGAAACCCTTTGTACATCGGTATAACAATTTGCGCGTTCGTTCTCTGATATTCCTTGGCCACCCTTTTCAACGTCTCCGCCCGTACAAACGGCTGATCCGCCAGAACAATCAGCACCGCGTCGATTTCCGGACTCACTGCGGCGATTCCGGTTCTGAGCGAGGTTCCCATTCCTTCCCGATATTCGCTATTCACAACGATCCTGACATTCGCCGGTCCCACGCTCTCCCGGATGGATTCCGCCGCATGGCCAAGCACCAGCACGACTTCATCCATACCGGCGCCTCGTACATTCTCGATCACCTGTTGTAGCAACGTGCGCTCCCCCAGGCGCAGCAACTGCTTCGCCTCGCCCATGCGCGACGACATCCCGGCCGCCAAGATCACTGCTCCAATCCGCTTCGGTTCCCTCTCATGCATGCTCAATCCTCGATTTGAGCTTACAACACTCCCGCTGTCCGCGGTCACGGCCCGACTTTCTGAGCCAGGTCGCGACTCGCGCCTCCCTCGTTCTCCTCTTTCTTCCGCCTACGTTGCAACGCCTGACCCCATTCATCGTGGTTCGTCTTTTCATCGGAAGGTGAAACGCTTCCCAGGTGAGATTTGCAAACCGGCTCGCTCTTTCGGAGCGCCCGCAATCCTTATGTCTGCGCGGTGTCGAGGATCTTGTCGACTTGTTTCAACTCATCTTCACTTCCCGGCAGCCATGCGCAGCCAAACCGTTCGAGCGCTCCCTGAATTTCGTCCAGCGGCTTTCCGCGAAACCTCGCGCGCAATGCCTTCCACTCTTCCCTCAGTTGCACGATTTCTTCGCCGCTCGCTTCCGTTATGAAAGACTTCGCCGCTTTCGCCGCCGAGCCATATTCCTCCGCAAAATCCTGGTGCCAGTACGCCGCCAAAAATTCCAGCAGCGCCGGATAATCCCCCGGATCAAACCCTTTCTTCTCTCCGGACTGTTCTCCGCTCATTCGCTCGCCTCCGGATATGCCGTCAGTACGTAGAATCCCACTCGCCCTTCCCCCTCCGCCCGCAATACGATCACTACTCTCGTGCAATCGGCCGACCGGCTGTCGCCGCGCCGGAGGCTCCTCCCGATCACGCGCCCCGCGTCGTAGTGCAGCGCGAGATTCGCTCGTGGGCTCCCACGCCTCATCCAGCTGTCGATTCGCTCCGGGTCCGCTCTGAGCGCCGCCGCGATCGTCGTTTCCGCCGTATCCCGATCCGTCCACGTCGATGCCGCCGAAATGTTTCGCTCGTGCGCCAGCCGCTCGCGCAACTCCGCATCCGTTCGCCCCACATGCCTGCTTAACGTATGTCCCCCGCGGTTTTCGTCCCGCGCCAGGTCATAGCGTGGCTCTGCCCGCGGCGGTTCAATTTCCCCCGTGGTCGGCTGCCGGCCCGACCGCGAAGGTTCGCTGTTCGGTCCGCACCCTGCCATCCAAAACAGCGCAACGAGCGCCGCGAACAGCGTGCATCTCGAGATCCGTCGGAACCCCTGTCTTTCGGTCAATCGCTCTCCTGCCCTGGCTCACCCATCTTTGCCCCAACTTTTCCTTGCGAGTATACGGAACTCCCTCCATTCCCCCACCGATTTCCTTGGGTTGAGACCCTCCAAAACGCGGTGTTATTCTGAGTCGTATGTCCGACGCAGCTCCACCATCGGCGTCACCCGCGCAGCCGGTCTCGCCCATTGAGCACTCCGGCCGCCAGCTCGAGGCCCTTCTCGACGTCAGCCGCACCATCGCCCAGCACCGTGATCTCAAAGCCCTTTTCCATGAACTTTCTGAGCGTCTCCACACGGTGCTGCCCTTCGATTTCTTCACCCTCGTCCTTCACGATCCCGTCCGTAATACCATGCGACTTCACGTCTTTGAAGCGCGCGACTCCTCCCAAGTGAAAAACCCCGAGGAGCTGCCCATCGATTCCTCTCCGTCCGGCTGGGTTTGGCAGAATCAAAAACCCTTCGTCTCCCTCGATATCCTTGCCGAAACCCGCTATCCCAACTTCATCCGCAACTTGCAGGAGGCGCGCGTCCGCACCATCGTCATCCTGCCTCTCACCACCGCCCTTCACCGCCTCGGCACTCTGGGTTTCGGCCACTACGCTCCGCACGGAGTCACCGATGCCGAAATCATCTTCATGAAGCGCGTCGCCGCTCAGGTCGCGGTCGCCGTCGACAACGCCATCAATTTCGAATCCGCTCAGGCCTACCAGAAACAACTGGCCCGCGAGCGCGACCGCCTTCAGGTGCTCCTGCAAATCAACAATGTTCTCGGCAGCACTCGCGACATCACCGCTCTTTTCCAGGGCATCGTCTCTTCTCTCAAGCCCGTCGTTCAGCACGACTACACCAGCCTCGCGCTCATGGATCAGACTTCCGGTTTGCTCAAGATTCACGCCCTCGATGTTCCGGTTCCCTCCGCTGCACCCAAAACCGAATTTGCCATCCCCATCGACGGCTCCCCTGCCGGACACTCCATCACCACCGGCCAGGTCCTGGTCGCGCGCCGCGAGGAAATCGATCGCTTTCAGCCCGAGGTCAGCCGTTTCCTGCACGACCAGGGCGTGCAAGTTCTCTGCTGCGTGCCCCTGATCACCCACAAGGGCACCTTCGGCACCATCAATTTTGCCAGCCGCAATCCTGATGCGTTCACCGCTCTCGATGTCGAGCTCCTTCAGCAGGTCGGCGGTCAGGTTGCCATCGCGCTCGAAAACGCTCTCGCCTTCCAGGAGATCGATCGCCTCAAAGACAAACTCGCCGTCGAAAAACTGTACCTCGAAGAGGAGATTCGCAGCGAATTCAACTTCGAGGAAATCATCGGCGATAGCCAGCTCCTCCGGAGTACTCTTTCCCAGGTCGAACTCGCGGCTCCCGCCAACACCACCGTCCTCATTCTCGGCGAAACCGGCACCGGCAAGGAGCTCATTGCTCGCGCCATCCACAACCTCAGCCCTCGCTGCGAGCGCACCTTCGTCAAAGTCAATTGCGCCTCCATCCCTGCCGGCCTCCTTGAATCCGAACTGTTTGGCCACGAACGCGGCGCCTTCACCGGTGCGATCGCGCAAAAAATTGGCCGCTTCGAATTTGCGGATCGCGGCACCCTCTTTCTCGATGAAGTCGGTGACCTTCCGCTCGAACTTCAGCCCAAACTCCTTCGCGTACTCCAAGAACAGGAGTTCGAGCGCCTCGGCGGCAATCGCACTTTGCGCGTCGACGTTCGCGTGGTCGCCGCCACCAATGCCGACCTCGCTGCTCTCGTCGCCGAGCGCAAATTTCGCAGCGATCTCTACTACCGTCTCAACGTTTTTCCCATTCATGTTCCGCCGCTACGTGAGCGTCCCGAAGACGTGCCTCTCCTCGTCCGCTACTTCGTTCAGAAGTTTAGCCGTCGTCAAAACAAAACCGTCGCCTACATTCCGTCCAACGTCATGGATGCGCTGGTCCACTACCCTTGGCCCGGTAATGTCCGCGAACTCGAAAACCTGATTGAACGCGCCGTGCTCCTCTCACCGGGAAAAGAACTTCGTGTCCCGCTCGCGGAACTCGAAGAACTGACTCCGCCCGCCGCCCTGGCTGCTCCTTTGGGCGATGCGATCCCGCCCATCCCGACGCCCCGCATTGTGCCCGCGCCTGTCGCATCATCTCTCAGTACCATGGACGAAGCTCAACGCCAGCACATCCTCCACGTCCTCCGCCAGACCAAGTGGCGCATCGCGGGACCCAAGGGCGCCGCCGCCATCCTCGGCATGAAGCGCACTACCCTGCAAGCACGCATGCGCAAACTCGGCATCCACCGCCCCATTTAGCCTGCAGCCTTTATTTTTTGTATCGTCATTCCGAGCGGAGCGAGACAGACGAGGCGGTGCTGCGCCTGATAACCGGGCAAGTCTCTCCGGCGGGTCATCTGCCCTTCGTGCTTCCTTCTTCTCCAGGGCGTCGAACAACAGCGCTCTGACCTGCCCCACGATTAGTCCTTTGTTCCCGGTCGCCTTCGGCTTGATTTTTGAGTAGACCCGTTGCCGGGCCCGATTGCGGTCCCCGCCGTCAACGGCAGCCCTAGGGCCACGCTTCGGAGTCGTTTCTCAGACGCGCAATGTCCCGCGTCGGCGCACTCCCGAAAAAGCGGCTATATTCCCGGCTGAATTGGGACGCGCTCACGTATCCGACGCGCTGGCTCGCCGCGCCCGCATCCAGCATCGCCGACAACATCAGGCGCCGCGCCTCCTGCAGCCGCAGCACTTTTTGATAATGCAGCGGGCTCATCGAGGTCACCGAGCGGAAGTGTTCGTGGAACGATGACACACTCATATGCACCAGGTCCGCCAGCTCTTCCACCTTCGTCGGCTGGGCAAAGTTTTCGCGCAGCCACGAAATCGCCTTGGCCACGCGATGCACGCTGGATTCTGCAAATCCCATCTGGGCCACGCGAATACCAATCGGTCCGCGCAACAGGCGGATGCAAATCTCCTCTTTCACCAGCGGTGCCAGCAGCTCCACGTCTCCCGGTTGCGCCAGGCATTCCATCAGTCGTGTTGCCGCGTTCACAATGCTCGCGTCCACCGACGCGACATAAACCGCCCTTCGATCTTCGACCGGCGGCACGCCATTCGGAAATACACGCAACACCAACTCCGCGATCTTCTGCGGCTCGAGGTCCAGTCGCAGCGCAAGATACGGCTCCGCAGGGTTCGCTTGCGTGATTTGCGCCGCCACCGGCAGCGCCACGGAGTACACCAGCATTCGCGTCGGATCGTACTCCAACATCTCCTGCCCCACGATCACCGTCTTCGCTCCTTGCGCGATGATCGAGAGGCAAGGAAGCCGAAGCCCGTGTACGCACGCCTGGCTGACTCCCGACATCCGGCTCACATGCAACTCCGGGATGCGCAACGCAAAACTTCCATCGTGCGGCGCATAGGCGGCGATCTGCCGGGCCAGCTTTTCCGTGTGCCTTTCCGCGGCCCGGGCCGCCTTTTCCGCCCGCCCCCGCGCCCTTGGCATTTTTCCGTTGCCGCTCACGCCTTCGAGCATAACCCCGTTGTCCATCCTGATGCGTCCATCGAAATTTCCAGCACCCACGCGCAAAAGTGTAGTTCACCGGCCCGCGCGCTGCTTGCCTATTCCGACACACACTTTGCCCAATCCTCCGACCTTTCCGCCGCAGGATCGCTCCTGCCGGAGCCCTCGGTCTTAAACCCAGGCCGCATGACCTTGCCCACGGCTCATGGCAGCTTTATGCCGCCCGATCCGTTTTTCTCGTGTCGTCACAGCCGGCTCTTCCGCCTGCCAGGGCCTTCGAGACCCCCGCTTCCTTGCGCCTTATTTCGATCCCTTGAAGGTGCCAGCTCATCCGTCACAGGGCCGGCAAGCCGCTCTTGGCTTGCTTCCCCGAGTATGTTCTCCTAGGAGGAGCACCATGAATCACTCGTCACACCTGCCAGGTCTTTTCCGAGGCGCGCTCACGATCGCCATGCTTGCTGCCCTGGCAGTGGCTCTCCTGCCGCTCGACACCCGCGCACAGGTTCCCGTCATCAGTTTTGTCCGCAATCCCGATCCTGCGCCCGATTTCAAGGTCAAAGACCTGAACGGCAAAGACGTCAGTCTCGACGGCTATAAAGGGAAGGTCGTCCTCCTGAACTTTTGGGCCACCTGGTGCGGTCCCTGCCGCGCCGAAATTCCCGGTCTCATCGAATTGCAGACGGTCTATAAGGACAGTCTCCAGATCATCGGCATGACCGTCGACGTCGACGACGAAAACGAGCTTCGCGCCGTGGTCAAGGACGAATCCATCAACTATCCCGTGTTGATCGCTCCTCCGGAAGTTCGCATGGCCTACGGCGGAATCACCGCGCTCCCCACCGTCTTCGTGATCAACCGCGAGGGCAAAGTCGTTCAGAAACACGTCGGGCTCTTCAATCCCGTGCTCTACGATCTGGAAGTGCGCGCGTTGCTCGATCTCGCGGTTACCGCAAAAATCGAAACCTTCGAGGACACCGGCGAAGTGTTTCTGAAACACGCCGACCGCGCTACCATGCTTCCGGGCGTCAACACCTCGAGCCTCACTGCCGAACAGCGCAGCGTTGCCCTTCACAAATTCAATGCCGAAGGCTGCACGTGCGGATGCAAATTGACCCTTGCGCAGTGCCGCATCTATGACCCCGCGTGCCAGTTGAGCAAGGATCGCACCGCCGCCATCGTCAAAGAAGTTGGTTCAGGAAAATCCCAGCCGGAAAAACCTGCCGCACCAGGCGCCCCGGAGGCTCCTGCGGCGCCAGCGAGTCCCGCGCCGGCGCCGGCTACCGCCGCCTCTCCCTCCACCAGCCACCGCTGACTCCCGCGCCTTTGCACCTGTCATCCTGAGCCCGCCCAGATTGCTGTCGATTTTTTGATCCCGGCTGGTTTGCTCGTAGCCCGGCAACCACAAATCCAGGCGCCGCGAGAGTCACTCCGCTCGCCCACAAATTTCTCATGCTCATCTTCCTCCCGGTCTCGGGCGTCGCAAATCGCAATTCTTCTTGCCGTCGACGCTGCGCGCGGACTACACTCCGCCGCATGGCCGACATTTTCCGCGCCGCAGGAGGGATTCATGAACCGTCGTGTGTTCTTGGTATTGGGAGTCCTGGTCTTCGCCGCTTTCTCGGCCGCGCATAATGCACTGCCGCAATCCGACGGACAGAGAAAAGTGTTCAATGCGCCGGATCGCAGCCCGCAAGCGGCCTTCAGCAACGCCATTCTCGAAGGCGACACGCTCTATCTTGCCGGCAGCATCGGGCTCGATCCGAAAACAGGCAAAGCGCCGGAAAAAATCGAGGATGAGATCCACTTCTTGCTCGATAGTTACCGGAACTTGCTGAACCAGGCAGGATTTTCGATGGACGATCTCGTGTACGTGCAGATTTCGTGCACCGATCTGTCGCAATATGACAAATTCAACACCATCTACAAGGGCTACTTCTCCAAAGATCTGCCCACGCGCGAGTTTGTGGGCGTGGCGGCGCTGCTGCGCGGCGGGCACTTTGAGATGCAGGCCATCGCGGTGAGCCATTCGGCCCGCGTGCATCTTGTGAAATAAGCTCGACCGCACTTGATCCGGCCTGGGTTGACAATGTGTCGAAAGTAACTTAACATTGTTAAGTATGTCGAGGTGCTTTCGTGGGGGTCCAGGAGCGTCGAGCCCGGCAGAAGAGATTTCTCCGCCAGGAGATCCTGGACGCGGCCAGCGAACTCTTCGTCCGCGAAGGGTACGAAAACGTGTCCATGCGGCGCATCGCCGAAAAGATCGAATACTCTCCGACCACCATCTACCTGCATTTCAGGGACAAGGCTGATCTTCTCGAGCAGGTTTGCCAGGAAACGTTTGGACGGTTGTCGAAGGTGTTGGCGCGTATCGAGGAACAGCCGCGTGATCCGGTGGAACGCCTCAAACATGGCCTGGTGGCATACATTCGTTTTGGCCTCGAAAACCCCCATCATTACAGAGCGACGTTCATGATGCCGGTGCCGGAAGAGTTTGTCGCGAGAAAGCGCGCCAAGCCCGACGCCGCGGGCCTCGAGGCGTTCGATTTCCTGCGCCGTAACGTTTCCGACTGCGTAAGCGCCGGAAAATTCCCGAAAATCGACGTCGAACTGGCCAGCCAAACCTTTTGGGCGGGGATCCACGGGGTGACGTCGCTCCTGATTACCCACGGCGAGGCCTTTCCCTGGGTCGGCAAGGAGAAAGTGATTCATTCCATGGTGGATACGTTGGTCCTGGGGGTGGGGGAGGGCGGGCGATAACGGAGGGAAATTTTTTTGCCTCCGGAATTAACACCGTTCAGTTACAGTGAAGTGTTACTTCTTCGCGCCCTGCCCCGTACTACTTCTCGAAGGCCGCGAGGGGTCTTGAAAAAACTCGGAAACAAGGAGCTCATCATGGCTGAATCGAACCAACATCCGCAATTCCGCACCGCTTTCGTCACCGGCGCTACCGGCCTGCTCGGCAATAACCTGGTCCGCCTGCTGGCGTCCCGCGGCGTGCACGTCAAAGCCCTGGTGCGTTCGCGCGAAAAGGCGCAGAAACAGTTTACCAACCTGCCGATTGAGATCGTCTCGGGAGACATGACAGAACCCGCCGGCTTCGCGGCCCATTTGCAGGGTGTCGACGTCCTGTTCCACACCGCGGCGTTCTTCCGCGACAACTTCAAAGGTGGCCGGCACTGGAAAGAGCTGCACGACACGAATGTGCGCGGCACCACGGAACTCATGGAACACGCCTGCGCAGCGGGGATCCGACGCATCGTCCACACCAGTTCCGTCGCTGTGCTTCGTGGTGCGCCCGGACAGCTCACCGATGAAACCATGCGTCGGGCCGCCGGTGACGCCGACGATTATTACCTCAGCAAAATTCTCTCGGACCGTGCCGTAGACGCATTCCTCGAGAAGCAT
>Ga0306923_10005258_pt1 | contig 12583 bp, 14 predicted proteins | sample sta12Can44000108_FD_203841 | JGI IMG/M metagenome (GOLD analysis project Ga0306923, IMG submission 203841) | Lab enrichment of tropical soil microbial communities from Luquillo Experimental Forest, Puerto Rico - statanox.12C.anox.44.000.108 (v2)... | ecosystem: Environmental > Terrestrial >... | reverse complement strand
TGGATGCCGCGAACATCGAGGACTTCACACTTTGGCAACAACGCAACCCGCCACGTCTCGCAGGATCAAACCGGCCGACCATCCGCCTCTCCTTGCTGGCGAACGTGGCCCCATCGCAGTCTCGCGCCCGGGTCTTCATGAGACGGTGCTAGCAATTCTCAGCTCGCTTCCCAGGGGACGCGTATTGGACTGCCCCGCAGGTGAAGGCGCGCTGGTAGAAAGGCTGCTTGCAGCGGGTTTCGATGTGCGCGCCTGCGACCTATACGATGAACTCTTCCGTCTGGACAACGTTGAAATCAAGAAGGGCGATCTTTCGGGAACACTGCCGTATGAGGGGCGGTCATTCGACTACATCACATCGCTCGATGGGCTCGAGCACATCGATTCGCCGCCACAAGCTTTCCGTGAATATCGCCGCCTGTTGAAGCCGAGTGGTCACCTTATCATCAGCGTTCCGAATATCATGAACATCGAGGAGAGACTGAAGTGGTTGCTATTCGGGTACACATCGCATTTTAGGCCACTCTCGAATCGATTCAGGGCGCAAATCGCACAGGACACGGCGGGCAAGTACGAGATCGCCGTTCATGCAAATCCGATCGGATACAACGAACTGCGCTATTACCTTGAATTGAACCGGTTCGAGATTCAGGGTGTCTATCGCGACCGCGTCAAGGCCAACCAGTGGCTTTATTTTCCGATCGTCGCGTTCATCCGGCTGGCGGCGGCGCTCACCTCCGAAGCGCGGCGCCAAGATCGCTGGACTCGCGAGCTCGCTTCCGGCCCGGTCTTGCTCGGCGGGAACACGCTGATCATCCATTCCATCTTGAAGGGCTAGAGTGCATTCGGCCGTGGAAAAGATTCTTCGCTGCCCCTGGGCTACAAATCCACTCAGCACGAGATATCACGATGAGGAATGGGGCGTGCCGGTCCACGACGACCGCCGCTGGTTCGAGTTCCTGATCCTGGAAGGTGCGCAAGCTGGACTCAGTTGGGACACGATCCTGCAGAAAAGAGAACGCTATCGTCAGGCGCTCGACGGATTCAATCCCACGAAAGTCGCGCAATTTGACGCCAAGAAAACCCGAGAGCTGCTGAACGATCCCGGAATTGTCCGAAATCGCCTGAAGATCAAAGCGACCATTGCGAATGCTCGTGCTTTCCTGCAGGTGCAGAAGAAGTTCGGCAGTTTTGACTCCTACATTTGGAAATTTGTGGGCGGCTCGCCGATCCGGAATCGCTGGAAGGCCCACAAGTCCGTTCCGGCGCAGACCCCGTTGTCAGAGGCATTGAGCCAGGATTTGCTACAGCGTGGCTTCCGCTTTGTCGGGCCGACAATCTGCTACGCATTCATGCAAGCTACGGGCATTGTGAACGACCATCTAGTGAGCTGCTTCCGTTACGACGAAGTCTCCTAATACCGGCTAAAACCGATCCACCGGTGCAAGCATTGCTACTCGTTAGGATTTCGTGTGCGATTGCATGGCCATGGCTACCAGCGTGCCAATCAGAATGGCGGGGAAAAGCTGACCGACTACGGCCTCGGCGATGGTGAGCGAGCGTGCTATGGGAGAAATCGGAGTAATCTCACTTCCAATAGCCGTGAGCGTGCAAAAGCTGAAGTATGTCAGCTTCGAGGTGAGTTGATCGAAATCCCTTGGCGCCATTACGAAATGAAAGGATCCGGGCTGAAGTTGTTCGACCACCTGGAAAGCGGAAGCCCAGGCCATTCCAAGAAGCAAATACGCGCTGACAGCGCCCTGGATGCGGCTCCAGCGGATCGGGCCCGTCCGGAACATAACAACCAACACAATGCGAACATAAAGGGCCAACGTAATTGTCGAAAGGATGCTGCCGAATTGGTGCATTACCGGCGTGGGGCGGAAGCGTCCTATGAGCAGGAAAATCGCAGTCGCCAACATGAATGCGACCAGCAAAAGTGTGCCCAGGCGGCTCTGTTCTACCGCAAAAGCTCCATAAATCATTAATGCGACGATGATGACTCCCAAGACGAAATGGGCCGGAAAGCCTGCTTCGCGCAGCGGAGTAATGACGAAAACGAGCACGACCAGAGAAATAGAGACCAGAGTCAGCCCCAGGTCGCCAGACCAGAACTGGCTCATTTGCAAATGAAAGGAATTCTCTCGCTCGCGGGTCGAAACCGCTGTCATGAAGGGTGCCTCCGCTGGCGGAAGGTTCCCGGCTCGCAACCGCCCGGCGCAAATCTGCTGGAAGCAATTTATGCTTTGATCGGCGGCTGGAAAAGAAAAAATGCGCTGAGCTGGCCGGGCGCTCAGTCTAGTCTCTCAACTGTCGTAGTAACGACCGTTGACCTCCTCCCCCATAACCGCGAAATCGCACTTTGATGTACTCAGTGGGTCGGACTTCCACGAAAAACCGACTGAAGGAACCTCAACCTGGGCTTCCATTTGACAAGACGCGCGATTTCCAGTGAACCGAAAGTGTTTGGACGGGTCTTCGTACTTGACTGCTTCTCCGGTTGATTTCCAGACCATCTTGAAGTTCATCCGCGCCGGAGTGGCAATTGAGTCCAACGCAGGCCAGCGCGGTTGATCGACCACCGGCACATTTTGCATTTCAAGCGTGAATGTGTTTCCGTCCCCACTGATCGTCAAACCGCCTTCCGAGACAGGAACAACCCAATAGAGTCCCGACGGCGCAATCGGAGGGTGAAAGTCGTGGATCAGGTTTGCAGGAACCGCCGGTCCCTTGAATAGTGTGAGTCATATGTGTGCGAACGTGCCTTGCTGGGCCGTTCGAGCCGCCCAATACGCCCCTTGCATCACGCCGTAGTCCGTTGTGGGGCTGCCAAACACGATCCGATTACCTTGATTGTCTGTGCCTATGCCGGCAAAAGTACTGCACCGCGCGACGCGACCTTTGAAATGATAGATATTCGAAGGTTCAAGATTTGCACCGGCCGGCTGATTGTGGCTGCCGTTCTTGTCTAACCAGGGTATCGGGTACGGATCCGTGCTTCCATTTGCGCTCATGAACTGCTGATTCTGCAAGACATCCATCCAGGAAGGAATCGCGATAGGGAGCAGGGCCAAGGCACCTGCTCGCAGAGCCTCTCTGCGACTGTAGTCTTGGCGCAACTTCGAGAGTTGGTTCATACGTTCCCTCTATTTGCCTGGGCCTCAACGACGCAGGTCTCTTAGTGGCCGAATATATTACGCCGAGGAATTCGATCCCGTCCAACCATTTCCGCAAACCGCGCAGTTGTAAAGGGAGCCATTGTGCGGAACTACAAGACAAAGTAAAATCGAATCAAGCGGAGCGGGCGTCGTATAATGGCAATATAGAAGCTTCCCAAGCTTTTGACGTGGGTTCGATTCCCATCGCCCGCTCCAGAAAACAAAGATTTACGGAGTTCCATTACCGCTTTTCCTTCATCCGTCAAAAGTACAAGTCGAAAACGCTCATGCGATGGCGTAGCATCTCCCTTGTTCCTGAGGTGATGCTGTCTGTCCTCTCCCCGGAGGTCTCCATATGACCTATGAGCGCGATGTTCTCAAAGGTGAACTCTCTCATCGGGTACCGCATGCCCATCTGACGGGCCGTCCTTGCGATGCCGTTCGTGGGGCATGAGCAAGTCCCCAAGCGCGATGGCGTCAGCCAGGTTCTCAAAGCTTCCCAAGCTTTGGATACGAAGAGTGGTCCGCCAGATGGTTAGTTCCTTGAGGTCGTAGCGATCAGCGCTGGGCATTGGAGAATCCCTCAGTCGAGTGTAGCCTGCACGCGAACGATGGACTAAGAGAACAGCAGTCGGTCGAGTCCGCGCACCAGCCCCGTGGTCGTCATCACCTTACGAACCGCCAAGAGTGTGCCACCGACGTCTGGCATGGCTCCGCTGCCCGAATCATGGCGAATCGTAAGGCGCTCCTCAGGCAACCCGAAGATGGTCTCGAACGAAATCACATAGCTGGGTAGGCGCACGGAGTGTACTTGCGTGCTCGAAATGCTAGCCCCTCTGGCATCGCGGTGTCCGTGCGTCCGTTCAAGCGGGACCTCGATGTGGTTCTTCCGTATCTTGCTAAGTTCTTCCGCCAGTTCGAGGGTCGAGCCGCTGCGCGAAGAAGCGGAACGCGTGACGCGAACGAAGATCGGGGCGAAGACGGGCGTCCGCGTCATCCAATTTCGCAACCGCGCATGACGACGTCAGCGCACAGCACCTACATGCGAGTGCACGCGATGCGAGCGCGAAGTGTAACAGAAAGTGTTACAGTGCTCCCAAGAACGCGCGCCCGTAGCTCAACTGGATAGAGTGCCAGCCTTATCTTCACGGGAAGGTACTAGGCTAAAATATATAAAATGTGCAAACAGCGTAAACTGCTATACAAGCCCCACCCGTGATGCTAGTATGCGCGTGCTAGGTGGGCGTCTGTATAAGTGTTCATCGGGGAGGAGCGAATGAGACTGAAACTGGCAATGGCTCTGCTACTCGGTACATTGTTGATCGTTGCTTCGCCTGCGGGGGCCAATCGAACACATTCGGGCTATAGTCCCACTACCACGATGCCCGTGCATACCTCGTGGGGCCTGGAGTGGTTGTGGGATTCGACGTTGTGCACTAACCCAGCTGCGACTGCATGTCATAGTAATGGGTTGTTTACAGTCGGGACGGACCTGTTTGTCGAGATCACACCGAATAACTTCAGTCTGCCACTCGATGTGACGCTAGATCTCAGTCCGTCGTTCATTCCAACTGGCACAGGCGATTCGCCCTTCGGCCAAATCGACTGCACGAGCAGTTTTATTCTGGGAGGGCCGACCAGCCCTATTCTTGGTCCGTGTACCTTCTCCAACACAAATGGCACCGCGCCTCCCGGCTGTGCACTGCCCAATCCGACGCCCGGCACTGGTATCACGGTCGTGCTTCCCAGTAGTTGCCTTCAGGCAGGCGAGGTTTTCTATTTCGACCTGGCGGACACGAACAACATTTCTGTGACCCCTGGAAGCCCAACAGTGCCTGAGCCAAGCTCGCTGGTGTTACTTGGTGCAGCGTTAATTCCCGTGGCGTTTCTCGCTAGGCGGCGTCAGGAAGCATAAACGCTGCGGGCGTAAGAGCCCACCGGAAGATTCTCTACCGAATCCGGCTTCCCTCTTCAGTTGTTTATTGCGAGCGGGAAGCCTGCAGATGCTTGGCTTTACTTGCAACTAAAAGATAGCCTGAATTCTTGGCGTCCTGCTCGAGGGCCGTGACCGAAGAATCTTTGCGTTTCGAGTCGGAAAGCGAGTCGAGGTCTGCGAGCGCAAGCCGGACCTCCAGTTGCAGACCCACGAGATTTTTCTCTTTTGCTTCATTAAGGAGCGAGCCAAGGTCTTGGCGCGCTTCAGCTTGTTTTCCGGTTCGCGCTTTCAGGCGCGCGGCAGTGATGGCCAGTGAGATTCGTACGATTCGGTCTTGCGCGCCAAGCTTCGCGGCAGTGTCGATCTCGCGCTGTGCGTCGGCCAGCTTGCCTTGGAGCATCAGGGACCGTGCCAGTGTGCTGCGCGCATCAGCCTCGTCGTCCGGCATTTTACTGCCCTGGAATCCCTGAATCGCTTGACGGGCCATGCGCTCCGCGTCAGGCGCCTTCCCTTCTTCCAGCGCCAGCTTGCCGAGCGAAAGATTGGAGGCGGCGATGTTCGGCTGGTCGCCAGCACCCGTGAAGATCTTCAGACCGTTTTCGTAATTCTTGTGCGCTTCGGCGAAATTTCCTTTCACGGTTTCAACGTCACCGAGGCTAATGCAGATGGAAGCGGTCGAGTTCTGATTGCTTACGCCTTGTGAGATGGTGAGTGCCTGACGAACTTGCCGCTCGGCGAGCGACGGATCACCCGTCTGGAGTGCGAGCGCGCCGAGACTTTGCAAGGCCGTCGCGATTCCGGCCTGATCGCCTATGTCGCGAGCAGTTTTGAGCGAATCTTCGAAGAGTTCTTTCGCTTGTTTGTAATCCCCTTCGCTTTGGAGGTCCGAACCTAAATTGTTCTCCAGTCCCAGGAGCTGCTGTTTGTCGCCGATTTCGTGGGCGATGGCGATCGCTTCCCTTTCGTTTTTCACGGCTTCGGAAATGCGCCCACTTGTTGCTTGGATATTTGCGATATTCATGAGCGCGCCGATGACATCTTTTTGCGAGCCGATTTTGCGAGCGATATCGAGGGCCTGCTGGCGCATTTCGAGCGCTTCGGCGACCTGGCCTTGTGCGAGGAGGATGCTGGCTTCCACGGTCTTGGTGCGCGCCTCGATTTCCAGCGCGAACGGAGCTGCCGCGGCCGATTGCTTGCACGCCAGCATAGCTTTTTGGAGTTCGCCTAGGCCGCTCAGCGCGTTGCACTGCTGCCAATAGGCCTGTGCTGCGAGGTAACGTGAACCTAAGCGCGAGGCTTTTTCGGCTGCGGCGGCCGCGGCGCTTTGCTGGAGCTTGACGTCGGACAGAGATTCGGCGCCGAAGGCGCGGGCGAGATCGATGCGCGGGTCATCGGCCATTTGCGGAAGGCGCTGGAGTTCATCGAGCGTTGCGAGCGCGTCCTTGCCTTTTCCGGCGGCGGTCTGGGCTCTGGCGAGCTCGAGAGCGTAGTTGGGTTCATCGGTGAAGACGCCCCAGAGAGAGCGGTATATCTCGATGGCCTTGTCCCATTCGGAGGTGAGCTCGCGATAGCGGCCTTCGATCGAGCGGCGATCCTCCCGCGAAAGATTGGCGGAAAGTTCGACAGCCTTTTTGGCTTCGTCGCGGGCGTTCGAGTCGTAGCCGAGAAGTTGCCAGGCGTTTGCGAGTGCGGCGTGCGCACCAGCGAGATTCGGTTCGAGAGTAATCGAGCGTTCGAGCGGATCGCGGGCGCCTAATGCGTCGAAGGTGCGAAGCTTTGCGAGGCCTTCTGTGTAGAGCCGCGTGGCTTCGGGATCAGCAGGAAAAGCAGCGCGGGCTTGGGCCGATTCGGCGTCGGAAGGACCCTGAATGCCAAGCTTGGCGCGAACAGATGCGCCGATTTGCTTCAGGATTTCCGGCAGGTCGCCGACAGTTCCTGATTGCGAGAACGAAAAAACGGTATCGCCGGAACCCGCGTCCTGAAGATGCACATCGAGCCGGATGGAATCCGATTTCTGATTTCCCGCGGCGACATAGGAACCGGCGACGACGAAATCCGATTTCAGAATTCCGCGGAGCTTCGCGAGAGTGTTTTTCCCGTAGCTCGGCATTTGGGGAATGGCGAGATCTTCGGTGGCTTTGGCGACATCTTCGCCCGAAACCATGCGGAGGCCGGCGCCAGCGGCGAGTTCCGTGTTCAACATTTCCGGGAGCGCGTTGGCGAGCCAATTCTCTTCGGCGCTGCCGAGGTTTTTGAATCCGAGAACGGCAACCGATTGGCGGGGGTTGACTGGAACGGCGACTCGGCCACTTTCGCTCGGCTGAAAGTAACGTCGGGCCACGAAACCCGCAGCTGCCACGATCACGATGGCAGCGGTGATGGCGGCAGCGCGACGACGCATTCGCTGACGGCGTTCTATCACTGTCTTCGCCTGCCCCACCTCAGAAACTGCTGCGCTGGCTGCCGAGCGCCCCGAGTCTGTGTCGCGCTTGAGCCGCTGCAAGTCCGTTCGGATATCCGAAGCGTGCTGGTAGCGCAGATTCCGGTCCTTCTCCAAAGACTTGCTGATGATTTCCTCCAACTTCGGCGGAAGGTCAGGATTCAGCCGAACAGGAGGCACCGGAGTCCGATTCAAAATCGCCTCAAAAATCGTGGCGCTACTGTCTCCCCGAAACGGCAGCTGTCCGGTCCCCATCTCATAGAGCATCACGCCAAAGGAAAACAGGTCTGTGCGCGCATCCAGCTCCTTCGCCCGCGCCTGCTCCGGAGACATATAGGCGACGGTGCCGATGGTGCTGCCCGGACTTGTGAGATGGTCGGGGTCTACGTCTTGCGTCTCCAGCGTTTCGCCTTCACCTGGCATCACTCTTGCGGAACTGACCTTGGCAAGTCCGAAGTCGAGAATTTTGGCGTAGCCACTTTCGGTAACGAAGATGTTCGCTGGTTTGATATCTCTATGGACGATGCCTTTCGAGTGTGCAGCGTGTAGTCCGTCAGCCACGCCAATAGCCACATCCATCAACTTTTTTGGTTCCATTGGCCGACCCGAAATTATGTACTTCAGGGTTTTGCCTTCTAGAAATTCCATTGCGATGAAGGCTCTGTCGTTTTCCTCGCCGATGTCGTGAATTGTGCAGATATTGGGATGGTTCAGCGCCGAGGCCGCCTGCGCCTCTCTCTGAAACCGGGCCAACGTGTGTGGATCCTTCGCCACGTTATCGGGGAGAAACTTCAGTGCGACATTGCGGTGCAGCCGCGTATCCTCGGCCTTGTAGACCACACCCATTCCGCCACCGCCAAGTTTCTCGATGATTCGGTAGTGGGAGACGGTCTGCCCGATAAGGGCGTCGGGGTCCGCCATAGTGCCGCAATTCTAGGTTGCGACGCCGGGCAAGTCAACGAACCAACAACTAGGAATCGGCACGAATCAAATTGAATCCTGGTAAACGCTCCTATCCTCTATCCAAATTGAATTGACCCCTCCGCGAAGGCTTGCGAAAGTCGTATGGTCAAGAAAACTCGAATGGATTGAGATGGCACAACTTGCGGTTTCCTCGATACTCTCCAAATCACTTTTGCTAAGCTCCCATAGCACTTACAATCCTCCTTCCACGAATCGGTCAATGCGATCAGAAAGGGTCCAAAATGATTTGGGCGCAACTGCTGGCCTACGTTACCGGAACGGTCGACCAAGAACTTCTGTTACGGAACGAGTATCTGGCGGCGGAGAACCGCATCCTGAAAGCCCAGATCAAGGGGCGGCTGTTACTCACACCAGAAGAAAAAGCCACATTGGCTGAGATCGCTCAGCGGCTGGGAAGAAAGGCTTGAAGGAAGTGGCCGCAGCAGCGCAACCCGATACGATTCTGGGCTGGTATCGGAGGCTCATCGCAAACAAATTTGATGGATCGAGATTTCGCAAGCGAGTGGGCCGGCCCAGGGTTGCTGAGGAAATCGAGCGTTTAGTCGTGCGCATGGCAAATGAGAATCCGAGCTGGGGCTACGATCGGATCGTAGGTGCCTTGGCGAATCTAGGCCATCGACTGTCCGATCAAACGGTGGGCAACATTCTTCGTCGCCATGGCCTTTCTCCCGCTCCGAAGCGCAAGCAAACCGTTTCGTGGAAAGAGTTTATCCGTTCACACCGGGACGTTTTGGTCGGGATGGACTTCTTCACGGCGGAAGTCCTGACGCTTAAAGGGTTGCTGACCTACTATGTGCTTTTCTTCATTCACTTGGAGACTCGCCGAGTGACCCGGACCAAGATTGGATGGAGCAACAGGCTCGAAACCTGACTATGGAGCAGTGGGGATGCCTGAGAGGCTGCCGCTATCTACTGCATGACCGAGATACGAGGTTCTGCGAATCCTTTCGTGAACTGATTGAATCGGGAAGCGTGAAGCCGCTTCGCTTGCCAGCGAGAAGCCCGAATTTGAACTCGTATGCAGAACGCTGGGTGAGATCAGTCAAAGAGGAATGCCTGGCAAAGCTCATCCTTGTTGGAGAGTCTTCGCTGCGGCGAGCCTTGCAGCAATATCTGCTGCATTACCATGAAGAGCGGAACCATCAGGGCAAGGAAAATCGCATATTGTTTCGTTTTCAGACGGAGGCAAGAAGGGAAGAGGGAGCAGTGCGGTGCCGGGAACGACTGGGCGGCCTGCTGAAATATACGAGAGGGAAGCGGCATAAAAAGTCGACGGGACCGCGGGCGATGGGCTCACAATGAGCACATATTAAGGATGCCGGGAATCTCCCCTGACAAAGGACCTCCCGCGCCTGATTTATCATCGGCGGGCGCTGCGCAATGAGTTGTTGCTCAGGGCATTGACCGGGACGAGTTTTTTCACCATAAGACGTTCGTTTTCTGAAATCCTGGCCCTCGGCTAGTGTGATCAGCTACTGCAACTTCGCGTATTCCACCTTGGCTTGCTTCAGGATGGGGATGTCGGCGTCATCACTGCGGCAGCCCCATCCGGCGTAGGAGGTCGGCGAAGCGTGGGTCAGAGCGTATGTTGTCGTATGCAGGCCGTGGCTTGACGAACACTAATTTGCTCCGCGTGGCAAATGCCTTTTCAAGAGCAGCAAATGCGGCATCCTTTTCGCCCAGTAGCGCGTAATTCGCAGCCGCGTCGTCGTACGCATGGTTAGTTTCGTTCAGTCTGGCTTCCACTATAAGGAACGCTTTGTAGCCTCCTTTATCGAAGGTCTGTAGTATTTCGCGGGCATATGCTTCGTCGCCCACAAGCCGTGCCATCTTGGCCCACTCTTCCACGGCTTGCCTGTATTTCCCCATCGCCTCGTAGGTGCTGCCCAAAAATGCGAAGCCCAGCCCGTAATTCGGATCAAGCTTAAGAGTTTTGACAGCCTGTTCCACGCCTCTGTCGTAATCACGTGCGTAGTAATAGGTGCATTGGAGACTCGCACTCGCTAGCGGTGACATGGGTTCCAGCTCTACTGCTTTCTGGCTCTCTGGGATAGCCTCTTGAGTCCTGCCTACGATTATGAAGTACCAACTGTAGGCCTCGTGGGCATAAGCAGACTTCGGGTCGAGGGCTAAACCTTGGCGGAGCTCAGCCTCAGCCTCGGTGAAGTTCCAGAAGTACACAAGGTCTGCAAGCGCCAAGGAAATGTGAGGATCGGGAATCTGGCTGTCGAGCGCGAGTGCCTTATGACTTGCGGACCTCGCCTTCTCGAAAATCTCACGACCAGCCCCGGTGAAATACCCATACATCACACTCGCGTCAGCTAGGCCCGCGTACGCAGCGGCATAGTTGGGATCGTTGGCCAGAGCCCCTTCAAAGTAGTCGATGGCCAATTTGAAATCGTCGGTTGTCCACTTCTCATACTGGGATCGACCTTTGAGGTAGAGCTTGTAAGCATCGGCATTCTTGGTGCCAACTTTCTCCAGTCCTTCTCTTTCAGTACCGGACAATCGCAGTCGGAGCTTCCGGGCAACGTCACTAGTAATGGTGGCCTGCAGCAAGGAGGCATCGTTCATGCTGCGCGCATATCGTTCTCCCCAGAGTTGCGCCCCAGTCGCGACGCTCACCAACTCGGTTTCCACGTCGAGTTCACCACCGTGCTCAAGCACGCGGCCCATCAGCACGGCATCGACGTGCAGATCGTGCCCGATTCCTTGCGGGTCGTCTTGCCGCGATTTGTAGTGCGACACGGTGCTGCGAGCCATCACTTGGAGATTCGGAAGCCGGGAGAGGGAGTTCGTGATCTCGGCAGATATGCCTTCGCCGAGGTAATCCATGTCGGGGTTTTTGCTGGCGTTGGCGAAGGGAAGCACCGCGATGGAATGGACGGCTGCCGCTTCCGAGGCTCGGAAATGAAGGGAGCGCCAGGCCAGAAACCCAACACCGAGCACGAGGACTGCCACCAAACTCCAGAGCAGTCGGCTTGAGCGAATTAGACTTCTGGGCCTCGTAGTGGCTGCGGTCTTTCCACTGTCCGTGTCGCGCTTCAGACGTTGTAACTCCGCACGAATTTCGGAGGCGTGCTGGTAGCGCAAGTTGCTGTCTTTCTCTAATGCACGGTTGATGACCCGTTCCAGTTCGGCTGAAAGATCGGGATTCAGCCGTACCGCTGACGTTGGTGTCCCATCGAGAATGGCTTTGAAGATCAGCGCAGAAGTGTCGCCACGGAACGGGAGTGCACCCGTAGCCATCTCGTAGAGGACAACGCCGAATGAGAAAAGGTCAGTTCGGGCGTCCAGTTCCTTCCCGCGCACCTGCTCGGGTGACATGTAGGCCACTGTCCCAACGGCCGCCCCCGGGCTTGTCAGGTGGTCCAGGTCTAGTTGATCTGTGGCAAGTGTCGTGCAGTTCTCGGCCGCAGGTTTCGCGAAACCGACTTTTGCAAGGCCAAAGTCGAGAATCTTTGCGTGGCCTCTTTCCGTGACGAAGATGTTCGCGGGTTTGATGTCCCGGTGAACGATGCCCTTTGAGTGGGCAGCGTCCAAGGCGTCGGCGACTTCGATGGCCACATTGAGCAGTTGTTCCACATCCATCGGGCGATGCGCAATGGTGTGTTTCAGGGTCTTGCCTTCCAGAAACTCCATGGCGATGAAAGCCTGTCCGTCTTGTTCGTCAATGTCGTGAATAGTGCAAATATTTGGATGATTGAGTGCCGAGGCAGCATGTGCTTCACGCCGAAAGCGAGCCAGCGACTGGGGATCACGTGCAAGTTCAGAAGGCAGGAATTTCAGAGCGACGAAGCGATGCAGGCGGGTGTCTTCGGCCCTATACACGACACCCATCCCGCCCCCGCCGAGTTTCTCAAGGACACGATAGTGGGAAATGGTCTTGCCAATGACCGGGTCGAAATCCGTCATGGTTACAGTCATCTTAGGTTCGGACTGTAGGCAAGTCAACGAATCGGAGTGTTTTGTGTCAAAGCTCAATAGAAATGTCCCCTTCCTTACCTCATTAGAAATGTCCCCTTTTTTCGTTTTGTACCTCTTTTTTGCTTCTTTCGGCTGTTG
>Ga0306923_10005252_pt1 | contig 12589 bp, 13 predicted proteins | sample sta12Can44000108_FD_203841 | JGI IMG/M metagenome (GOLD analysis project Ga0306923, IMG submission 203841) | Lab enrichment of tropical soil microbial communities from Luquillo Experimental Forest, Puerto Rico - statanox.12C.anox.44.000.108 (v2)... | ecosystem: Environmental > Terrestrial >... | reverse complement strand
TGGGCCGCTATTGGGCGAGACCGCAGTTTCGTGGTCGACACCGGTTTCACCGCCGAGGTCGCCGCGGCGCGCGGCCGCCGGCACCTGCGCTGCCCCGCCGAGTCGCTGGGCCTGGTGGGGCTTGACCGGAATACCGTCGCCGACGTGATCCTGACCCACATGCATTACGACCATGTCGGGACGTTTCATCGCTTCCCCAGGGCGCAGTTTCATCTGCAGGAGGTCGAGCTGCATTACACGACCGGCCGCCACATGCGCCACCCGTTTCTCGCCCGCTCCTTCGAGGTCGAAGACGTCGTCGGCATCGTGCGGCTCAATTTTGCCCGGCGAGTGCGGCTCTACAACGGCCCGGTCGAGCTCGCGCCGGGCATCAGCTTGCACCCGGTCGGCGGTCATACGCCGGGCATGCAGTTCGTCCGCGTCCACACCAGCCGCGGCTGGGTCGTGCTCGCCTCCGACGTCAGCCATTACTACGAGAATATGGAGGCCGGCCGGCCCTTTACTGCCGCGTTTCACATCGGCGAGATGCTCGAGGCCTACGACACATTGCGTGCCCACGCCCCGAGCCCGCAGCACATCGTGCCCGGGCACGATCCACTGGTCATGCGCCGCTACCCGCCGGCAAAACCGGAGCTCGAAGGTGTCGTCGTCCGCCTCGACGTGATGCCGCGGGAGTAGCGGCCTTAGCCGACGCGCTCCATCACCGCGTTGAACAGCTCGGTGCGGCGCTCTTTGAGGTTGCGCCCGGAATTGCGGAACATTGCCTGCCAATCGGCGCCGAGGAGCAGATGCGTGCCCAATGCCGGCGGTTGGCCGACGGCATTGCGCGCCCGCGCCTTCGCCGATTGCAGTGCCGGCTCGGTCGTGTCTTGCCAAGCGACGACGCGGAAGCCGGCGGCTTCGAGCTTCGCGCGGGTTGCCGCCTGCGAATAGAGAAAGCTGATGCTCGGCTCACGCGCCCATTGCACCGGGTAATACGGCGGTCCGCCCGGCCCGGCGGCGACCTCCTGCAGGGCGAGCTTGCCGTCGGGCTTGAGCACGCGGCGCATCTCGCGGTAGAGCCGGTCGCGGTCGGCGATGTTCATCGCCGCGTTCTGCGACCACACGATGTCGAAACGTTCACTCTCGAACGGCAGGTCGAGCGCGTCGCCCTGCCGGTAATCGACCTTGTCGACGAGGCCGGTCAGCCGGGTCAGCAATTCGGCGACCCGGACGAACTCGGCGGTCAAATCGACGCCGCTGACATGGCAGCCGTAACGCCAGGCGAGATAGCGCGACGGCCCGCCGAGGCCGGAGCCGACATCGAGCACCTGCTCGGTTCCGGCAAAGCCGACGAGCTCGGCGAGCCGCACCGTTGCCGGCCGCTGGCCGCCGTGAAACTCGTCGATCGGGGCAAGGTCGTCCGGGGTCAGGTTGTCGAGATCCTTCCCGGCCGCTTTGAGCGCGGTCAAGATCGCCTCGCCGAGCTCGGTGCTGGTGTAATGAGTTTCGACCGGATTGTCCGGCATACGTCGCCTCAGCCCTATTGATCCGACGGCCGTGGCAGCCGGTGGCGGTCGCGTCCGGGATTCGTCTCTCGCGCAAGCGCCATTCCCGCCGCCAGCATCCCTTCGAGCCGGCTGACCCGATCGCGCAGATCGGCGATTTCCTGGCTCATGCGCGCCAGATCGACCGCGGTGTTACGCACCCGCTCGTCGAGCAGAATGACCTGGCGCAGCGCCCTGATCGCGTCGCCATAAAGGCTCACGCGGCCGCTGTCTCCCTCCGGCGCCGATTCACCGGATCGCGCTTCGGTGGACCCGCTAGGTTTTCTGTTACCTTGCGGTGCGACTCATCGGCGATCCGCAATGTCTCGGGGTGGATCTCGTTGAACGCGTCAATGAGGCCTCGCAGCTCGGCTGCCTCTTCCTCGGTGCCGAGCTCAAAGGCCTGGACGGCGCGGCGAACCACCTCCCCAGCTGACACGCCCAAGGTGCGAGCTTTGGTGTCGAGCGAGGCCCGCTCCTCGGGAGACATCAGAACCATCAATCGAGCCGATGCTGCCATTGCTGACACCTATACATCTATATCTGCATGAATATCGTATGCCTGCCTTCGAGGCGCAAGCGGCTCACTCTTCGCGCTCGGTCTGGCTCGCTTCCGGCATCCCGACGGCGATACCCAGTTCTCCGGCGGCCGCAGCCATTCGCCGATCAAGCGTGACCAACGAGACGTCGAGGCGCCGGGCAATCGCGAGGTGCAGCGCATCCGGCGCACGCAGCCGCAACTCGAAAGCGTCGCACATATGCATAGGCCAGCCGAGCATCGGCGGCATGCATATCAGCCGCGGAACTCGCCGCTGCGCGCCATGCGGCAAAATCCGCTAGCCGGGCAGATCCCTCTTCCTCGGTCAGGAGGCGCATTCATAAGAGCCGGGAGGTAGCCGAAGCCACTTCGGCTGCCGCGAAATCGCTTATCAGCCGATCTTCACGATGGGCCCTCAGAAACCGACGGGCGGCGGCGCTTGCCGGCTCCTCGGCGAGAACCGCTATCAAAACGCTGGCATCGAGATAGATCCTCAATCCTCATCCGGCTCATAGATCAGGTTGAGGAGTTCGACGGACGTTATGTCGACACGCGGACGCGCGCGTGTTCGCTGAAACAGCCACTCGTCGCTTCCGACCGGCGGTTCTGGCTGACCTCGGGTAGGTCTGAACTCGACGACGGGCTTGCCACGCCGGGTGATGATCACCTCTTCACCCGAAAGGGCCTTGTCGATCAGTGTCGGAAGCCGGTTCTTGGCATCGGCAACGCTGTAGACGGTCATTTCGAGCACTCGGTCAAGATGGCCACTAATGTAGCCTTCATTGCGGGTCGCGCCCAGAAGGGGCACAAGTGCCGAACTCTAGGAGGTCGAATATGCGCCTGTTGATCGCGATGATGAAGCACGAGACCAACACCTTCTCGCCCGTGCCGACCCCGCTGGCGCGGTTTGGGCCGCTCTATGGCGACGCGGCGATCCGCGCCTACCACGGCACCGGCACCGGGCTCGGCGCCTATCTCGATCTTGCCGAACGGGAGGGAGCGGAGATTGTGTTGCCGATTGCCGCCGGCGCTTCGCCGAGCGGTCCGGTCGAGGACCGGGCGTACAAGCACATCACTGACGCAATCTGCGAGGCGGCTGCGCACGGCGGGTTCGACGGAATCATGCTCGATCTGCACGGCGCCATGGTCACCGAGAGCTTGGAGGATGGCGAGGGCGAATTTCTGAAGCGGTTGCGCGCGATCGACCCGAAGACTCCGATCGCCGTCTCGCTCGACATGCATGCCAACCTCTACGACGCGATGATCGCCAATGCGACGGTGGTCACCGGCTACCGCACCTACCCGCATGTTGACACTTATGAGACCAGCAAGCTCGCCGGCGAGATCCTGCTGCGCGCAATGCGCGGCGAGGCCAAGCCGGTCGTGGCATGGCGCAACGAGCCGATGCTGCCGCATGTCATGCGCCAGGGCACCGACGACCACCCGAACAAGGAATTGCAGCACCGCTGCGCGGCGATGGGCGCCGAGGGTGCCTTGGCGGCGAGCCTCTTCACCGGCTTCCCGCATGCCGACATCACCAATGCCGGATTGAGTGCGGTGGTCGTCACCGATGGCGACCGCAAGCTTGCCGAGGACCTGCGCGACGAACTGTTGGGCCGCGCCTGGGTCGAGCGCGAGGCCTTTGTCTACAAGCTCGAGCCATTGGCGCAATCGGTTGCGCGCGCCAAAGCCACGCCGCCGAGCCAGCCCGGCGAGGGCCCGGTCGTGTTGCTCGACCATTACGACAATTGTGCCTCGGGCGGCACAATGGACACGACTGTCGTGCTGGCCGAGATCCTGCGCCAGGGTCTCGAAGATGTCGCCGCCTTTGCGATTTACGACCCGGAAGCGGTGCAGCAGGCGATCGCCGCCGGGATCGGCGCGAACGTGACCCTGTCAATCGGCGGCAAGATCAAGATGCCGGCGATTCCGGGCGAAAGCCCACCGCTCACTGTGACCGGCACGGTCAAGACGATCTCGAACGGCCGCTACAAAAACCGCGGCCCTATGGCGCGCGGTGTCGCGATGAATATGGGTGCGACGGTCGTGCTCGATACCGGAACGGCCGAAATCGTGCTGATCTCGCGCCATGTCGAGCCCTCCGATCTCAATTGCCTCTCGAGCCTCGGCATCGACCCGATGCAGAAGCGCTACGTGATGTTGAAGAGCCGGATCCATTGGCGCGCCGGGCTCGGGCCGATGGCCAAAGCAGTCGTCGAGTGCGCCGGGGTTGGGGTCTGCACCTCGGATTACAGCCAGCTGAAGTTCGAGAGGGTCAGGCGACCGATTTATCCGCTCGATCTGCCCAATCGCTAGCGATGACCGGCGGTGAGGTCACCCCCATCGACACGTAGATGCTCATCAGCGCTTCGACCCCGAAATCGGCCGGCTTTACCCACTGGACGGGTACGTAGACCAGGCATCCCCCGACCGGTACCGGGGCCGAGGGAACCAGCACGACGTGATATTTCTGCGCGGCGATCGTGATGGGCTTTGGCATCGGCAGGAGACCGAGGACCGCCGCACCCCCTTCGCCGCCAAAGAAGCACCAGACCGGGCTCATGCTCTTCAGACCGTCCTGATTCTTTCGGTCCACGATGGCGACAAATCGCTTGGTGACATCGTAAAGGTTGCCGACGAGCGGGATGCGCTCCATCAAGGAATCAATCAGGTGGCGCACGCGGGCTTCGAGGCGGGATTCGACGGTTAGCCCGAGCAGATAAACCAGGCCGACGACGACGACCGCACCGAGCGCATAGGCCGCTGCAAGGGAATTAGAAAAATTGAAACCGATCGAGATCAGGACGCGGCCGATCAGGCTGCCTGGACCGAGATAGGAGAAAATGAACGTCCCGACCCAGACGATGACGGCGATCGTCACCGCCAGCGGCAGCAGCACGAGAAGACCCGCGACAAAGGTACGAAGCCGGCTGATCATTGGTCACCATTTCTCATGAGAAGCTTACGGAAAACAGATAGGCGAGGATGATCCGATACGCGCCTTGAAGCCAGGCTTGCGATCGACGGCGAAGACCTTCGGGTGCGGGCGAGAAGCCGGTCCTTAGGAGCCGGTCGTCGCCTGGCGGGTGCGCGACAGGCGGATGGTGAACTCGGTGAAGTCGCCCTTACGAGGTGTCGACCGCGATCACCCGACCATGCTGCTGGGTGAGGATGTCCCAGCTGATCAACAGACCAAAGCCGATGCCTTGCCGGTCAGCTTGGTAGTGAAAAATGGCTGAAACAGCTTCTCCCTGATTGGCGGGCGGAATGCTGGTACCGTTGTTGCGTACGCGGATTTCGACCGCCTCTCCGAGATTGCATGTCGCCACCTGCAGCACCGGCCGGAAGTCCGGCCCGGCACCCTTGCGTCGGGTCGGATCGTTGATGCCGCGGTGCGGCTGGAACGTCATCGACTCCTGATCATGCCCGTCATCCTGCACCCGTATGCGTCGCCAGAGTGCAGGCGTCAATACCAGAACACGTTGTGGCTGCAACCGGCAGACGAGCGGATTGGGAAGCATCGGCGTTGTTTCGCGGCGGCGGACGCGGGTAGGCTATCGACGAGAAGGCCCGTACATAGGAGCGACCATGGACGACACCAGCCAACTTATCGAAGCCGACCGGCGCTATCTCGTCCACCCGCTGCATCACCCTGATGACCACCGGCAGCCGCTGGTCGTCATCGAGGGGCGCGGCGCCATGCTTAAGGCGGCCGACGGCCGCGAATATATCGATGGGCTCTCCGGTCTGTGGAACGTCAATGTCGGTCATGGCCGCGCTGAGCTCGCCGACGCAGCGAGCGCGCAGATGCGGCGGATCGCCTTTGCCTCAGCCTATATCGGCGCCACCAACGAGCCGGCGGTCCGGCTCGCCGAGAAAATCGTCGGACACGCTTACGCGAATTCGGCTGCGGTTTATTTCACAACCGCGGGTGCGGAATCCAACGAGTCGTCATTCAAGTTTGCGCGCTATTACTGGAAGATCAAAGACAAGCCTGAAAAGACCAAGATCATCTCGCGCATCCACGCCTATCACGGCGTGACCCTGGCGGCGATGAGCGCTACCGGCATGGCGGCCTACCACAAAATGTTCGGACCGCTGGTGCCTGGCTTCGTCCAGGTGCAACCGCCTTACGCATATCGGTGGGCCGGCAACGAGGAACCCGGCATCGGTGCCGCCGACGCGGTCGAGAAGGCGATCCTCGCCGAGGGCCCCGAGACCGTCGCCGCTGTGATCGCCGAGCCGGTGATGGGCGCAGGCGGGGTCATTGTGCCGCCGCCCTCCTATTTCCCGCGACTGCGCGAGATCTGCGACCGCTACGAGGTCTTGCTGATCGCCGACGAGGTGATCACCGGCTTTGGCCGTACCGGCAGATGGTTCGCGCTCGGCCATTGGGGGATCGAGCCGGATCTTGTCTCGTTCGCCAAGGGGGTCACGAGCGGCTATCTGCCGTTGGGCGGCGTGATCGCCTCCAAGCGCGTGCATGAGGCGATCGAAAGCGCGCCGGCCGACCGCAAATTCATGCATGCCGCCACCTATTCGGGCCATCCCGTATGCTGCGCGGTCGGGCTGCGCAATGTCGAGATCATCGAGAGCGAAGGATTGGTTGCACGCACCGCAGAAATGGGGAGGCGTCTGTTGGCGGGGCTCGAAGAGTTGCGTGATCTGCCGGTCGTCGGCGATGTGCGCGGCCTCGGCATGATGTGCGGCGTCGAGCTGGTGACCGACACCGACAGCAAGGCGCCGGCGCTCGGGATCGGCGCCCGCATCACCCGTGAGGCTCTGGCGCGCGGGCTGTTGCCGCGCATCCGGGCGGGCAGCCTCGACCCGCCGGTGGGCGACACGATTTGCCTGTCGCCCCCCTTGTCGACCCCGGCGGAGACCCTCGACCGTATCCCCGAGATCCTGCGCGAGACCATCGTTGCCGCATCGCGCTAAGCGATCGATGGCTGCACGCACAATCGGCATCGTCATCGAAGGCGCTACCGGGCGCCTCGGCACCACCCAGCATCTCCGTTCGCTGATGGCGATCCGCGGTGAGGGCGGTCTGGCGCTGGCCAACGGCGATCGCTTGCTGCCCGTGCCGGTGTTGCTCGGACGAAATGCAGAACGGCTCGCCGCGCTGGCGGACGCGCAGGGCGGGCTAAAATGGAGCATAGACCGCGATACGATCCTCGCCGATCCCGATATCGCGATTTATTTCGATGCGAGCGCTACCGGCGGACGGCCGGAGCGCGCCGGCACGGCGATCCACGCCGGCAAGCACATCTATCTCGAAAAGCCGATTGCCGAGACTCTGCCCGCGGCGCTCGGTCTGGCGCGGCAGGCGCAGCGTGCCGGTCTCAAGAACGGCGTCGTGCAGGACAAGTTGTTCCTGCCTGGGTTGCGCAAGCTCAGAAAGCTCTATGACGTCGAATTCTTTGGCCGAGTGCTTTCGGTCCGGCTGGATTTCGGCTGGTGGGTGTTCGACGGAGAGCTATATCCGGCGCAACGCCCGAGCTGGAACTACCGCAGGGCGACGGGCGGCGGTCTCGTCCTCGATATGTTCGCCCATTGGCGCTACATCTTCGACCGGCTGCTGGGCGAGATCAAAGCCGTGTCGTGCCGTCATACGACCACGACCCCGAAACGCCGCGACCAGAATGACGAACAGTACGAAGTCGATGTCGAGGACCACGCGTTTGCGACCTTCGAGCTCGCCGACGGGGTACTGGCACAGGTCAGCTCGTCCTGGGCGAGCCGCGTTAAGCGCGATGACCTGTTGCAAATCCAGGTCGACGGCACGCTGGGTTCGGCGGTGTGCGGTCTCCACCGCTGCTTCGTACAGCCTCTGGTCGCGACGCCAAAGCCATTCTTCGACCCCGAACGGCCGCAACCGATGGTCTTCGACGAGCAATGGCAGGAGCTGCCGGACGTGGAGCCGCTGCGCAACGGCTACCGCGCCGGGTGGGAAATGTTTCTCAGACACGTCGCCGAGGACGCTCCGTTCGCCTCGCCCCTGCTCGAAGGCGCCAGAAGCGTCCAGCTCGCCGAGGCCTGCCATCAAAGCAACCGGGAGCGGCGCTGGATCGATCTGCCGGAGCTGGCATTGTGATCGGCGCGTGCTGTGCTCATGAACGTCGCCATATCTCGTTTTTGCCGCCCCGGCGCAGGCTGGGGTCGATTCCTGCCGTGGATACCGGCCTTCGCCGGTCTGACGGAGCGTCGGGGCTCAATTTAATAGTGCGAACTTTTGGTTCAGGAGACTATGCGGCGACGGCTTTGGTGCCTTCGTCGTCATCGGGTGCTTGCTGTGCTCCGATATCGGTGGGGATGGCCCGGCGAAAATAGAGGTGGACCGCAGTGCCGATCCCTTCGGCACTTTCGACGCGGGCAAAGCCGCCGAGCCGGCGGACCAATTCGCCGGCGGCAGAGACGGCCGGCTTGGCGGATGCGGCCGGATCGAAGATCTGATCGAGATGTTCCGAAGAGAAGCCCGCCCCGTTGTCCTTGACGGTCAACCGGACATCATCTCCGGGAGCGCTGCCGGCGAGTTCCGCGGCTTTCGCTTCGTCGATCGCGTATTGGCGGGTCCCGACGATCAGATCCCCGCCGGCCGGCATATCGGCCACCGCTGCGGCGACGAGATCGAGTGTCGCCGCCGCAATCGCATCCGGATCGGTATGACAAAGCCAGGGCTCGGGCACCAGCGAAAGACGGCATTTGACGCTGCCCGGCACTCCTCGCCGGATCGAGCGCTCGATCGTCGTCAGCATGGCATTGAGATCGGTGGGGCGCGGGCCCACCGCACTCTCCCCGCTCGATGGGCGCTGGCGCGTCACATTCGCCAAACGGCTCGGCGCCGAGACCGCCGCTGCGCGCAGCCGCACCAGATGAGCCCGCATTCTGACAAGGCGCGACTTCAGGCGCTCCCGCGTGTCCGGTGCCCCAGCAGCCAATCGCGCGAAACGAGGCTTTTGGCTCAATTGGCTCCGGAGCTTTCTCAGACGGTTCAGCGCGTCTGTCCCAATCACTGTCAACTTGTGGTGCATCTTGCCGGATGCGCCCGAAATCGTCGGTGCTGGCAGGCCGGGCGGGTTGCCGCCGTCGCCGCCACCGGCGACGGCTCCCGCGGCCGGTATCCCCCGCCCCTGCCCCCACCGCCACAGCAAGCCCGCACCGGCAAGCAGAGTGACGGCAGCGGCCACGGCGACGACGACCGCCTGCCTGTCGCTCGGGTTTCGGGCCGCCGCATCGGGATTGTAGAGAAAGGCGTCGAGATCGGCCGGTCGCGTTATTTCTCCGACCTCGATCAAGCTCTGTTGGATCCGGCCCCAGCGTTCCCGGTTCGAATGCCCGAGCGGGACGTCGGGATAGCGGGCGAGCTCGCGCGCAACCTCGGTCTGGTAGCGGGTGAGGCCGGCTGCGTCGGACACGGCTGCCTCCACCCGCAATTGGGCGAGGAGGCGCGCCGCGACCTCGTCAGGATGCTGCAGGGCATACCCCCAGCCTTTAAGCGAAGCCTCGCGAAAGCGCTCAACCATCGCCGGATGGGTCTGCGCGAGACGCTGCAAGGTGAACAAGCTGTCGCCGTAATACTCGACGCGATAGCCCGCAGGGTTGAAAGCTTTTAACGCGATGCCGCGCTCTCGTGCCTGCCACGGCAGTTCCCAGGCCGAGCCGACGGTCGCGTCGACCCGATGACTGGCCAGATCGGCGAGCGTTTGGCGCGGCTCGGTTGACAGCGATCGCAGCTTGTCCGGATCGACCCTTTCGGCATAGAGCGCGGTGCGCAACTCGAGATCGAGAACATTGCTCGGGGGCAACCGTCCGATCCTGCCATTGAGCAGCGACCCGGGAGACGAGAAGTCGCCACTTGCGCGGTAATAGATCCGGGCGTCGCTCTGTTGGAAAATCGGCGCCAGCAGCCGCAGTGACTGTCCTTCGGCCGCTCGAATCAGCAGTTGAACCGTTCCAGTCCCGAACTGGGCACGACTCTCGACTATTTCACGGACCGGATCGATCGGCGGAGCTCCCGGAGGCGCACCGGGGTTGATCTCGACTTCGAGGCCGGCCTCCCGGTAAAATCCCTGCCACAAGGCCGCATAGTAACCGGCGAACTCGAACTGCGCTGCGCGGTGAAGCTGGAGCACGAGTTTGTCCGCGGCATCCGCGGCGTAGGGCGTGGCCGTCAAGGCCAGCGCAAGCCAGAGAGCGCGAATTGCCGATGGCCCGAACGCACTCAGCGCCGTGGAGATAGGAACCCGTCTCGACATTCGCCCTCCCGGTATGGGCGGCGGGCACACCCCCTTGACGATCGAACCGTGATTATCGAGCCATTTTTCGATGGCGGTTCTATGGTGTCTCGACATCGGCGCCGACAACGGCAGACACCCGACGCTCACCCGCAGAAGCAACATATTTCAAACTCGTCGGCGCCAGCAAGCAAAGGGTCCTCCGGCGGCGCATTGCGCAGTCGGCGCGGCTCGGCATAGCTTGGCCCGGTATCGCGAACACGGGCGGCGGCGATGAAAGTTTTGGTGACGGGTGGTGCCGGCTTTATCGGCTCGGCAGTTTGTCGGTTGTTCGCGGGCGAACTGAACGCCACGGTCCTGAATGTCGACAAGCTAACCTATGCGGCCAATCTGAGCTCGCTTTGGACGATCGAATCGAGCCCCCGTTATGCGTTTCGCCAGGCCGATATCTGCGATCGGCAAACGATCGGCGCGCTGCTGCGCGAGTTCGACCCCGATGCCGTTCTGCACCTCGCGGCGGAATCCCATGTCGATCGATCGATCGACGGTCCGGCTGATTTCATCAAGACCAATGTCGCGGGGACCTATGTGCTGCTCGAGACCGCGCTCGCGCATTGGCGGAGCCTCCCGGCAAAGCGCGCCGCCCAATTCCGCTTCCACCATGTCTCGACCGACGAGGTTTTCGGCTCCCTCGGGGTTGCCGGCAGGTTCACCGAAACCACGCGCTATCAACCCAACTCGCCCTATTCGGCATCAAAGGCGGCCGCCGACCACCTGGTGCGCGCCTGGCGGGAGACCTTTGGGCTGCCCACCCTGATCAGCAACTGTTCAAACAATTATGGGCCGTGCCATTTCCCGGAAAAGCTAATCCCGCTTACCATTCTGAAGGCGCTGCACGGCGAGCCGATCCCGATATACGGGACAGGCGACAATATTCGCGACTGGCTCTACGTCGATGACCACGCCCGGGCGCTGTTTACAATTCTGAACGGAGCGCCGGCGGGGGAGAGCTACAATATCGGAGGGGATGCCGAGCGCACCAATCTCGATGTTGTGCAATCAATCTGCCTGTTGCTCGACGAGATGCTGCCGGAGTCGCCCCATCGCCCGCATCAGCGTCTGATCACCTTTGTCGCCGATCGTCCAGGCCACGATCGGCGCTACGCTATGGATATCGCCAAGATCCGCCGCGAATTGGGCTGGGAGCCCAGGGAAAACTTCGACAGCGGGCTGTGCAAGACAGTTTCCTGGTATCTCGCGAACCGTTGGTGGTGGGAGCCGATCTGGACCCGGAGATACCGCGGCGAGCGCCTTGGAATTGGCAGCGACTGGACTACGGAGGGGGCGCTTTCCGGCTCATCGACAACCGCCGACGGGTAGGTGTATAGCCTGCTAGTCAATTTCTAAAATAATAATTGACTATTTTACACATAATGTGTACTAATATAGCCCTCTTCACTATAATGTTAGATTCACAATGTCGAGCCTAGCACCATATTTGCCGCCCCTCATGTCCGATGTCGTGTTCGATATCTCGCATTATGAGAACGTCAGCCAGGAGTTCGTCACCACCGCCGAGGCGGGGATTGTGGCGGTGATTCTGAAGGCGACGCAGGGGACGGGCTTCGTCGACCCGACGTTTCTTGAGCGGGCCGCCGAGGCGCGGTCGGCCGGCCTCTTGGTCGGCGCCTATCACTTCCTCGACGGCAGCAACCCGGCCGAACAGGTGGCGCACTTCCTGACGGTCGCGGTATCCGAGGGAATGGTCAATTGGTTGGCAGTCGATTGGGAACCCTATCCGGCCTCCCAAGCGAGCGTCATTCAGGCCGCAACGGCGGTCGCGAGCGTCCGAGCTGCCACCGGAACATGGCCGGTCCTGTACACGATTCGCGGCATGCTGTCGGCGCCGAACAACACGCTATCGAATTGCCCGCTATGGCTGGCCGAATACGGCACGCGGCCGATTTGCCCGCCGGGGTTCAGCGCGTGGCAGCTCTGGCAGCACACCGACGGCCAGGTCGGCAGTGCCGTTGTGCCGGTTCCGGGTGTGGGGCCTTGCGACCGCAGCAAGTTCGCCGGCACGGTCGACCAGCTCAGGGCTTGGTGGGCTGCTCCGACATCCTTGTGACCAAGCGTGGCGATCACGGGGCTCTAGATCGCTAGTCCGTGCGATACGCGCAGTCGCTTGCTTTCAAGCCCGGCCGGTCAACAATCTGAGGTCAATAGTACGTCGCAGGGTTGAGGCCGCGGGCGGGTGTCGCATCTGACTGTGGAAGAACCTTAAGGGTTCA
>Ga0306923_10005248_pt1 | contig 12590 bp, 13 predicted proteins | sample sta12Can44000108_FD_203841 | JGI IMG/M metagenome (GOLD analysis project Ga0306923, IMG submission 203841) | Lab enrichment of tropical soil microbial communities from Luquillo Experimental Forest, Puerto Rico - statanox.12C.anox.44.000.108 (v2)... | ecosystem: Environmental > Terrestrial >... | reverse complement strand
TACGTCAAGTTCGTCGATGCCTTCCCGATGACGGTGACCGGCAAGATCCAGAAATTCATCATGCGCGAGCAGACCATCTCGGAATTGGGCCTGAAGGTGCAGAAGACGGCGTAAACCAGCGCTGGCGCTGGCTACTGCGCGTTTAACAGCGCCGGATTGTCTTTCACGATAGCGCGATACATCGCGAACTGCTCGCGCGTCGCCGCATCGAGCTCGGCGGGTATCGAGCCGACGCCTTCGGTGCCGATCGCGGCGAGCTTCTTGGTGACCTCGGCGTCGTGCACGACCTGATGGATCGCCGCCGCGAGCCTGTCGACAACCGCCGTCGGCGTGCGGATCGGCGCGTAAATCCCGGTCCAGAACGGCACTTCGTAGTCGAGGCCGACCTCTTTCATGGTCGGCACGTCGGGCAGCGCCGGCGAGCGCTCGGCGGTCGTCACTGCGAGCGCCTTCACCGTGCCGTTCTGGATGTTCTTGACCTCTGCCGGCACGCCGTCGATCATCATGAGGACGCGGCCGGACATGAGATCAGGCAACACCGCGATGGTGCCGCGATAGGGCACGTGGACGATATCGACGCCGGCCTGCTGCTTGAACAATTCCGTCGCGAGATGGACCGCGGTGCCGGTGCCGGACGAGCCGTAGCTGTACTTGCCGGGATTGGCCTTCAACAGCGCGATGAAGTCCTTCATGTCTTTGACCGGGAGATTGGGCGACACCACCATCACCGGCGCGAAGCGCGTCACCAGCGACACCGGTGCGAGATCGCGCAGCCAGTCGTAGCTAAGGTTCGCGGTGACGGCGGCGTGGGTGATGCCGGTGACAGAGTGATAGAGCAGGGTGTAGCCGTCCGGCTCGGCGCGCACCACGGCGTCGGTCGCAATCGCGCCGCCGCCGCCGCCCTGGTTGATGATGGCGATCTGCTGGCCGAGGATTTCGCCGAGCTTGTTGGCGGCAATCCGCGCCGTGACGTCGATGCCGCCGCCCGGCGGGAACGGCACATACATCTTTATGGGCCGCTCCGGGAAATCGGCCTGCGCGTGGGCAGGTGCCCCAAACAGCACGAGCAGGCACGCCGCCCACGCGATGCTTTGCAGCAGCTTCCTCATGGCACTCACTTTATCTCGCGTTCTCTGTGCGCAGTATCCTGATGGCAAATCGCCGGCAAGCGCGCCGCCGAATGGGCATTATGCGGCAGGCGCACGGCCATGTTGGTTGCCGCGGCGCGCAAGTGAGTGCCATAGTCGAAACGCTTTCCCCGCCGGCCGGACATCGAAAAATGAAATCGAGCACCGAGCGCATCTTGACGACGCATGTCGGCAGCCTGCCGCGGCCGGACGATTTGTTCGAGATGATGCTCGCCAGGATGGATGGCATGGCGGTCGACGAAAAGGCCTACACGGCGCGGCTCGACGCGGCGGTGAAAGATTGCGTCCGCCAACAGCGCGAAGCCGGCCTCGACATCGTCAGCGACGGCGAGATGGGCAAGCCGAGTTTCATCACTTACGCCGCGTCGCGCTTGAGCGGCTTGAAAAAGCGCGAGGGCTTTCGGCCAAGCCCGTTCGCCAACACACGCGAGACCCGCGACTTCCCCGAATATTATCAGTCGACGGTTGCGGAGCAGGTCAGCGCGCGCCGGCGCCGCGCGCTGATGGTCTGCGCCGGCCCGATCAAATATATCGGCAACGCCGCGCTGAAAGCCGATCTCGACCGGCTCAAGGCAGCGTTGGCAAATGTCAAAGCCGCCGAGGCCTTCGTGCCGGCGATCGCGCCGTCCAATGTCGAGTCGACGACGCCGAACGAATATTATCCGACGCCCGAGGCTTACGTGGTCGCCATCGCGGAGGCGATGCGCGAGGAATACCGCACTATCGTCGATGCCGGCTTCTTGTTGCAGATCGACGATCCGTTCCTCGTCACCTATTACATCACGCGGCCCGATCTCGACATCGCCGCCTGCCGCAAATGGGCGGAGCTGCGCGTCGAGGCGCTGAACACTGCGCTCGCCGGAATTCCGGCCGACCGCATCCGCTTCCATACCTGCTACAGCATCAATATGGGCCCGCGCATCAACGATATGCAACTCAAGGACATCGTCGACATCATTGTGAAGGTCCGCGCCGGCGCCTATTCCTTCGAGGCCGCCAATCCGCGCCACGAGCACGAGTGGGAGGATTGGCAGCGCATCAAGATTCCTGACGACAAAATCCTCATTCCCGGCGCGATCACCCAATCGACCGTGCTGGTCGAGCATCCCGAACTCGTGGCGCAGCGGCTCGCGCGCTTTGCCACCGTGGTCGGCCGCGAGCGCGTCATCGCCGGCGCCGATTGTGGCTTTGCCTCGTTCGCTGGCTCGAACGAAGTGCATCCGTCCATCGTCTGGGCGAAGTTCAAGGCGCTGGTCGATGGCGCGCGGCTCGCCAGCGCGCGCTTATGGAAATAGCGACTGCGTCCACGAATGCGCCTTTGCGGCGCTTTGACGCTTCCGGCAATCGGGGCTGCGGTATAGCGTAGTGCCGCCTTCGGCGCTACGCAGCGCATCCTGCGCGCAGAACGAGAGACGCCCCGAGAGACGCCATGGAATTCCGCCGCCGTCGTTTCCTGCAGCTTGCCGGCGCCGCGGGTGCCGTCGCTGCGGCCGGCCTGCCGAACGTCGCCGTGGCGCTCGACTATCCGAACCGGCCGGTACGCGTGATCGTCGGCTTTGCGCCGTCGGGCGCCGCCGACATCTTGGCCCGCCTAATCGCGCAGCGCCTGTCGGAGCGGCTCGGCCAGCCGTTCGTTGTCGAGAACCGCCCCGGCGCCGCGATGAACATCGCGACCGAGTACGTGACCAAGGCTGCGCCCGACGGTTATACGCTGCTCAACATCACCACCATCAACGCTTGGAATGCCTCGATCTACAAAAATCTCGAGTTTAATTTCCTACGCGACATCGTCCCGGTCGCCAGCATGAGCCGCTCGGGCGGCGTGCTCGAAGTGCATCCGTCGGTGCCGGTCAAATCCGTCGCCGAGTTCATCGCCTATGCCAAGGCCAATCCCGGCAAGATCAACATGGGCACCGGCGGGCCGGGCAGCGGGCCGCACATGTACGGCTCGCTGTTCGCCATGATGACCGGCGTCGATCTGGTGGCGGTGCATTATCACGGCACCGGGCCAGCGGTGCCCGATTTGTTGAGCGGCCGGCTGCAGTGCATGTTCGATCTGGTCACCTCGTCGATCGGCTCGATCAAGGACGGCAAGCTGCGGCCGCTCGGCGTCACCACGGCGACCCGCTACGACGCGCTGCCCGACGTGCCGCCGATCGCCGACACCGTGCCGGGCTACGAGGCGAGCGGTTGGCAGGGCATCGGCGCGCCCGCCGGCACACCGATCGAGATCCTCGACAAGCTGCATGGCGAGATGGACGCGGCGCTGGCCGATCCCGCATTCACCGCACGCCTTGCCGATCTCGGCGCGCCGACCTATGCGAGCACGCGCGAGGAATTCGCCAAAGTCATCGCCGCCGACACCGCGAAGTGGGCTAAGGTGGTCGCCTTCGCTAATATCAAGGCCGAGTGATGGGACTTCGGCGCCGTCATTTTCTGCAACTCGCCGCGGGCTCCGCGGCGTCGACACTGGCGAAGTTCGCATTCGCGCTCGATTATCCGGTGCGGCCGATTCACTTCGTCGCCGGCTTCACCGCCGGTAGCGGGCTCGACGTCATCGCGCGCCTGCTCGGCCAGGCCGTGACCGAACGGCTCGGCCAGACAGTGGTCGTCGACAACCGGCCCGGCGCCGGCACGAACATCGCGACCGAATACGTCGTCAACGCGCTGCCCGACGGTTACACCATCCTGATGGTGTCGACCGCGAACTATACCAACGGTGCGCTGTACCCCAATCTCGGCTTCGATTTCGTCCGCGACATCGCGCCGGTCGCGAGCGTCAGCCGCGGCGGCATCGCCATGCTGGTCAATCCGGCGTTTGCGGCGCAGTCGATCCCCGACTTCATCGCCTATGCCAAGGCCAATCCGGGCAAGATCTCCGTGGGCTCGGCCGGCAACGGCACCGTCACCCACATCTCCGGCGAGATGTTTAAGATCATGGCCGGCATCAACACTGTGCATGTGCCTTATCGCGGCGAGCCGCAGGCGCTGACCGACGTGATCGGCGGCCAGCTGCAGTGCGCCTTCATCACCATCGCCGGCTCGGCGGAATTCATCAAAACCGGCAAGCTGCGAGCGCTCGGCGTCACCATGGCGCAGCGCTCCGAGCTCCTGCCCGAGGTTCCGGCGATCGGCGAGTTCGTGCCCGACTACGAGGCCAATCTCTGGAACGGCATGGGCGCACCGCGCGCGACGCCGCCGGAGATCGTCGACAAGCTCAACGGCGCGATCAACGAGGGTTTGAAGGATCCGAAGATCAAAGCGCAATTCGCCGCGTTCGGCAGCACGACGGCGCCGTTGACGCCGGCCGAATATGCCAAGGTCGTCGCCCGTGAGACGGAGCGATGGGGCAAGATCATCCGCGCGGCGGGGATCAAGGCGGAGTGAGAATGGGCCGGCGGTTGGGAGCAAACGATATGAAACATTCGCGGCGAAAAATTTTGAGCCTCGTGGCTAGCGCCGTCGCCATGCCGGCCTTGGTACGGATCGCCATGGCGGACGACTATCCGTCGCGGCCGATCCATCTCGTCGTGCAGATTCCGCCCGGCGGCTCGCCCGACATCGTCGGCCGCCTGATGGGGCAGTGGCTGTCGGACAAGCTTGGCCAGCCGGTGGTGGTCGACAATCGGGCAGGGGCGAGCGGCAATATTGGCACCGAGTACGCGCTGAAAGCGTCGGCGGACGGCTACACGCTGCTGCTCGCCATGTCGGCGAACGCCATCAATCCGTCGATCTACCGCGACCTGCATTTCAACTTCATTAACGATGCGGCGCCGGTGGCGAGTATTTCGCTCATTCCGCTGATCCTGGAGGTCAACCCCGCGGTGCCGGCCAAAACGATTCCGGAATTCATCGCCTACGCCAAGGCCAATCCGGGCAAGATCAACATGGCCTCGGGCGGTACCGGCACGCCGCTCCATGTCGCCGGCGAGCTGTTCAAGATGATGGCCGGCATCAATCTGATCCACGTCCCTTACCGTGGCGAGGCCGCGGCGCTGCCCGATTTGCTCAGCGGCCAGATGCAGGCGATATTCGGCGTGATGCCGGCCTCGCTCGGCTATATCAGGGACGGCAGGCTGCGCCCGCTCGGCGTGACCAGCGCCAAGCGCCAGGCGCTGCTGCCGGACGTGCCGGCGATCGCCGAATTTCTGCCCGGCTACGAGGCGAGCGGCTGGTACGGCGTCACCGTGCCCAAGGGCACCCCGCCGCAGGTCATCGACAAGCTCAACAAGGCGGTCAACGCCGCGCTGGTCGACCCCGACACGCGCAAGCGTCTCGACGATCTCGGCTGCGATGTTTTCTCAGGCACCCCTGGGGACTTCGGCAAATTCATCGCCGAGGAGACGCAGAAATGGGCGAAGCTCAACAGGGTTGCCAATATCAAGGCCGACTGATTGCCGGCGCTTGCCGTTTTCGATGGAGGGATGACGTGAAGCTTGCCCGCCGGAATTTTCTCTCGCTCGCCGCGGGCGCTGCCGCGCTGCCGATCGCGTCACGCTACGCGTGCGCCGAAGCTTATCCGGCGCGCGCCGTGCACGTCCTGGTCGGTTTTTCCCCCGGTAGCGCCTCCGATGTCATCGTCCGCTTGATGGCGCAGCGGCTCTCCGAGCAGCTCGGCCAACCGTTCGTCGTCGAGAACCGCGTCGGCGCCGCCACCAACCTCGCTGCCGAGCAGGTCGCGCGCGCCACCGCCGACGGCTACACGCTCTTGCTCGCGACCTCGACCAACGCGGTCAACTCCACGCTCTATCGCAATCTCAATTTCAATTTCGCGACCGACATTGCGCCGGTCGCCTTGATCGATCTTGTGCCCTATGTGCTGGAGGTGACACCGTCGCTGCCAGCGAAGACGCTGCCCGAGTTCATCGCCTACGCCAAAGCCAATCCGGGCAAGATCAACATGGCTTCGAACGGCATCGGCTCGGGCCCGCACGTCGCCGGCGAATTGTTCAAGATGATGGCCGGCGTCGACCTGGTCCACGTGCCCTATACCGGCAATCCCTATTCCGATCTGATCGCCGGCCAGGTGCAGATGATGTTCTCGCCGATCCCGGCCTCGATCGGCTATGTGCGCTCGGGTCAGCTCAGACCATTGGCCGTCGGCTCGACGTCACGGATCGTGGTGTTGCCCGACGTGCCGACAGTGGCCGAGACCTTGCCGGGCTACGACGCCAGCGGCTGGCACGGCCTCGGCGCGCCGAAGGCGACGCCGCCTGACATTATCGCGGCGCTCAATAAGGCGGTGAACGCTGATCTTGCGGAAGCAGCGTTTAAGGACAAGCTCGCCAATCTCGGCGGCGTCCCGGCGCCGATGACGGCGGCCGAGTTCACCAAGTTCATCGCCGACGAAACGCAGAAGTGGGCCAAGGTGAACAAGTTCGCCGACATCCACGCCGACTGATCCAACGAGGTTGCGGATAGCATGAAAGCTTCGCGCCGGAGATTCTTGAATTTGGCCGCAGGTATGCTGGCGGCGCCGACGCTGCCGCGGCTCGCGCAGGCGCTCGATTATCCAACCCGGCCGGTCAAGCTCGTTCTCGGCTTTACGCCCGGCGGCCCCGCCGACATCGTCGCGCGTCTCGTCAGCCAGCGCTTGGGCGAACGCCTCGGCCAGCCGTTCGTGATCGAGAACAGGCCGGGCGGCGGCACTACCATCGCCACCGAATATGTCGTGCGCGCCGCGCCCGACGGCTACACCTTGCTGTGGGCGACGTCGTCGTTCGCGATCAATGCCTCGCTTTACAACAAGCTCAACTACGACTTCATCCGCGACATCGCGCCGGTCGCCAACGTTGATTTTTTGCCGCTGGTGGTCGAGGTCAATCCGGCGCTGCCCGTCAAAACGATCCCGGAGCTGATCGCTTACGTCAAAGCTAATCCTGGCAAGATCAACTTTGCCACCGGTGGGATCGGCTCGTCGCAGCACGTTGCCGGCGAGCTGTTCAACTTCATGACCGGCAGTGACCTCGTCCATGTGCCGTATCGCGGCTCGTCGCTGGCGATCAACGACCTGCTCGCCGGTCAGGTGCAGATGACCTTCAGCCCGATTCCGCTGTCGATGGGCTACATTCGCGCCGGACAGTTGCGGGCTTTGGCGGTGACGAGCGCCCAGCGGATTCCGGCGCTGCCCAACGTCCCGACCGTGGCCGAGTTCGTGCCGGGCTACGTAGCGGTCGCCTCCGACGGCATCGGCGCGCCGGCCAACACGCCAGCGGACATCATCGACAAGCTCTACGGCACGGTTGCCGCAGTGCTTGCCGAGCCGGCGATCAAGGCGCGGCTCGAGGATCTCGGCGGGGTGGTGGCGCCGATGGCGCCGGCGGAGTTCAAAAAATTCATAGCCGCCGAGACCGTCAAATGGGGCAGAGTGATAAAGTTCGCGAATATCAAGGCGGAGTGACTCCGGGGGCTGCCGCCGCGGAGATGGAGAGCAACAATGACACTGCTGCGCCGTCAATTCCTGCAGCTCGCCGCTGGCACCCCGGCGCTGCCGCTGCTGTCGCGCATCGCCGCGGCCGCCGACTATCCGACGCGGCCGGTGCACATCGTCACCGGCTATCCGGCCGGCGCCGGGCCCGACATCATCTCGCGGCTAATCGCGCAGGCGCTTTCGGACAGCCTCGGCCAGAATTTCATCGTCGACAACCGGCCCGGCGCTTCGAGCAATATCGGCACCGAGATCGTCGCCCACGCCGCGCCCGACGGCTACACGCTTCTCACCACCGTGTCGACCAATGCAGTCAACGCCACGTTCTATACCAACCTCAATTTCAATTTCGGCCGCGACCTGATGCCGGTCGCTGGCATCGGCCGCACGCCCTTCGTGTTTGCCGCCAATCCGAACTTCGAGCCGAAGACGGTCCCGGAGCTGATCGCCTATTGCAAGGCCAATCCGGGCAAGGTGAATTTCGCCACGCAAGGTGTCGGGTCCGGGCCGCACGTCTCTGTTGAATTGTTCAAGATGCTGACCGGTGCCGACCTCGTGCACGTGCCGTACAAGACCAACTACAACACCGACTTGATGGGCGGCCAGATTCCGCTCGCGGCGAGCCCGATGGCGCAGGTGATCGAGTTCATCCGCGACAAGCGGCTGCGCGCCATCGCGGTGACCACGGCGACGCGCTCCGACGCGCTGCCCGACGTGCCGGCCATCGCCGAATTCGTGCCCGGCTACGAAGGTGTCGGCTGGTACGGCATCACGGCGCCCGCCGGCACGCCCGCCGATATTGTCGCCAAGCTCTCCGCCGCGATCGTCGCCGCCGGCGGCGATGCCACGTTCAAGTCGCGGCTGGTGGCGCTCGGGGTGGAGTCGAAGCCGATGAATACAGAGCAATTCAAGACATTCGTTGCCGACGAAATCCAAAAGTGGGCCAAGGTGGTCAAATTCGCCTCGCTCAAGGCGGATTAGGGCACGCTTCTAGGTCGGTCTGTGGGCCCGGCGGAACCTACGCCCAGGCCGGCGCGTTTCCGAACCGTCGCCGTGCGACCAATGCGAGGTTTCATGGATTCGTCCTGGCGAAAAGCCTGGTCCCGCAGCGTTGCGATCATCGCGGCGACGCTCACGCTTGTGGCGGCCCCTCTGGCTGTTGCGGTCGCGCAAGTCCAACCAAATCAAGTCCAGCCAGCGGCGCCTTCGGAGATTCCGACGTTGCCGCGCCTCAAGCTGACGACACAGGACGAATACACGATCAGAGAGATCATCCTGACGGACGCCGGCATACCCAAACAAAGCTCTGCGCCCGAGAATATTGGCGATATTGTTCCGCAGAACATTCGGCTTTCGCCGCTTCCGTCCGACGTCGTGCAGAAAGTGCCGAAGGCCCGGGGGCACGAGTTTTTCGTCAAGGACGACGCCGTATTCCTCGTCAGTCCCAGTGACCGCCGCATCGCCGACGTCCTGAGGAAAAAGCCGAACGACTAGTGTGCGCTAACACGGGGAGACGCACGCCGTCTTCTTACTTCTGCAGGCCGAGAAGCACGTAGCCGTATTGGACCTCGCGATTGGGCTCGCCCACGGCCTCCAGTTTGAGCTCGCCAGCCGTTTGGAATGTTTGCACGCCGCGTCCGGGAATGATGGTGGTGCGCGGCGCGTTTCCATCCGTGGATCGCCAAGAGACCTTCGTCTCGGCGTCGGCGTCCCAAATCGTCAGCACGACGACGTGCCGCTCGCCGTCGTCGACGATGGTCTTCGGCGGCGCGCCGACCCGGAGCGTGCCGCTCGACAGGGTCTCGAATTTGTCGATCTTGCTGAAATCAAGCGCTTGAGCGCGGCCGTCAATCGGCGGACCGAGAATCGCGGCGATAGTGGCAGCCCCCAACGCAAGCGCGCGCATTTTCATGGGTTCCTCGCTTGGGAAATAACGTCCGGTCCCGCTCGAAGCCGGGACATTTCCCTTGCGAAAACGACGTGGCCGCGGTGTTGTTCCGGGCCGGTCTCGCCGGCACAGCGGTGCCGGCGATGGTTTTAGGCTCCGCCGACGTTACGCCTTCGCAGTGGCACCCGCCGCCGGCACCGCTTGCGCCACGAGCTCGCTCAATGGCCGGTAGCGGAAGAACACGATCATAGTGGTCGCCGCCACCAGCATGATGGCCACGGCGAGCACCAGCGGCGCAACGAAGGCGTCGGTCGCCTGCGCGATGACGCCGGTGCCGTAGGGCGACAGCGTCGCGCCAACGATGCCGAAGAAGTTCATCACGCCGCTGAGCGTGCCGGTCTGGTTCGGCGCGATGTCGGTGCACGTGGTCCAGAACGGGATGACGTAGAACGACAGCCCGGCATTAGCGATGATGATCATGATCACCGCCGTGGTGTTGGACTCCGTGGTCGCCGCGATCAGCGTGGTGATGGCATAGATCGCAGCACCAAGGCCGATGAAGAGCTTGCGGTGGAAACCGCCGCGGGTCCAACCCGCCGCCGCCAGCCAATCCATCCCCCAGCCGGCGAAGTTCACCGCCAGGAAGGCGACGATGAAGGGCAGCGCGCTGAGTGCGCTCGCCTGCACCAGCGGTATGTGGCGGTAGTGGCTCAAGTACTGCGGCAGCCAGGTCAGGAACAGATACTGGCAGTAGGGCAGCGCAAAGTAGCCGATATAGAACGGCCACAGCGCCGGGCTCGTGATCAGCGCCCGGTTTGGCACCGGTTCCTGCGCGGCGCGCGCCTTCGCCTCGTCGGTCTCGGCGTGCGCGCCTTGCGGCACCGGATCGTCGAAGTAGCGCGCGTAGCTCCACCACGCCGCCGCGCCGACCAGCCCGATCAGGCCGAAGATCACGAAGATATAGGTCGCCGATCCGGTGGTGCTGAGAATGACGCCGCCGAAGAACACGCCGGCCGCCGGGCCGAGTTGTGCGCCCGACTGCACGAAGGCGGAGAACCGGCCGCGCCGGGTGATCGAGGTCACCGCGCGTGCTACGGCGGCGACGCTCGCCGGGATGTAGGGCGCCTCGAAGGCGCCGAGCAGCACACGGAACAGCGCCGTGAGCCACAGCACCGTGGGCGCGATCGGCGTCAGCAGCACCCAGATCGACCAGCCGGCCATGGCCGCGGCGAGCGTGCGGCGGGCGCCGAATTTGTCGGCGATGTAGCCACCGACCGGCTGCAGGATCAGATAGCCGAGCGAAAACGCGCTCAGCATCATGCCGATGGTGGACGGCGTCCAGCCGAACTCCTTGGCCCAGGCTGCGGCGGCAACGCTGAAATTGGTGCGGTCGGCCCACAGCAGCACGCTGCCGAGAAAGAAGACGGTGGCGGTAACGGTCCAATTGATCGGCTGCTGCGGCCGACCCGGGGTTGGCGACATGGCATTTTCTCCCGGTACTTGCGGTTTATGCCGGCTTTTTGGCTGGCCGGCGGTCGCCCCGCGCCGGTCGCACCGTTCCCGACAACATCGGCTTTCGCCAAGCTCCTGTCCATGCGGTATGGCGCCTGCTGTAGACTAAAGCCACGAACGAATCTGCGAGGAGCCATGAGGAGCCATAATGGCCGAGCAAGCTGCCGCGTCGTCCGTTCCTGAAATACCGCCGACGTCGGAGCCGGCGATGCGCACCATCGCCATGCCAGCCGACACCAACCCGCACGGCGACATTTTCGGCGGCTGGCTGCTGTGCCAGATGGACCTCGCCGGCGGCACGGTCGCCACCCGCCGCGCCGGCGGCCGCACCGTCACCGTCGCCATCACCGCCATGGCCTTTCACCGGCCGGTCTGCGTCGGCGACGAGGTGACCTGCTACGGTAGCGTCGAGCGGATCGGCCGCACCTCGATCGCCATCAAGGTCGAGACCTGGGTGCGCCGCGGCACCGGCCTGACGCCGATCAAGGTGACGGAGGGGCTGTTCACTTACGTGCACGTCGATGCCGACGGCCGGCCGCAGCCGATCGCGGCGGGCTGATCACGCCGCCCTCAGCAGCGTCTGCACCTTCGGCCACGGATCGGGCGCGAGATTCTTGAACGGCGCCCAGTCGGTCTCGGTCATGCGGTCGAGGATCGTCGCCTTGACCGACGGCCGCTGGCGCATGTGCTCCCACCATTTGGCGATGGCGGGCTGGCGATCCCAAAGCCCGCTGAGCTTAAGCAGCTCCAGTCGCAGAATGTAGGGAATGACCGCGCATTCGGCGTTGGAGAAGCTGTCTCCGGCGAGATACGGCGCGCTTTGCAGCGCCTCCGCCATCCAGGAGAGAAGCTTGCGGTGCTGCGCCAGTGCGTCGGCGACGAATTCGGAATCGAGGCCGTGCTCGATGACGCTGCGCTTATATTCGGCGCGGCGCTTGATCGGCGTTTTGGCGATCTCCGCCTCCCAGGCCTCGCGCGCCATTTTCAGGAATGCTGGGCGGAACGCCGTGGCGAAGGTCAGGATCATGCAGGAATTGTGCAAATATTCGTCGACCAGCTTGTTGTAGAGGCGCACGCGGTGACGAAGATCCGACGCCTTCGGCATCAGTGGCGGCGCGGGGAAGGCATCGTCGATGTAATAAAGGATCAGCGACGATTCGATGATCGGCGTGCCGTCATGGATCAAGGTCGGCACCACGGCGCTGGGATTGAGCTTCATATAAGCGGGATCGAACTGATCGCCACGCAACGTCATGATGTGGTCTTTCGCCGTGAGACCCTTCTCGTGCAGCGCGATGCGGATCTTCTGGGCGCAGACCGAATTGATGCTGTGATAGAGCTCCAGCATGGCATCCTCCCTCTGGCTTACGCGGCAAGCCGCGCGCGATCGTGCGGCTGCTCGAGATCGACCGGCGTGCCCTTCGGCGTGATGCCGGTCGGATTGAGCTTGGCGATCGCATAGTAGTTCATCACATAGTAGCGCGGCGTGACCGTGGCGGTGACGCCGGGCACGGCATAGAGCTCGCGCATGTAGTTCGAGAGATTCGGATAGTCGGCGATGCGGTTGCGGTTGCACTTGAACAGCGAGAAATAGGCGACGTCGAAGCGCACCAAG
>Ga0306923_10005244_pt1 | contig 12593 bp, 10 predicted proteins | sample sta12Can44000108_FD_203841 | JGI IMG/M metagenome (GOLD analysis project Ga0306923, IMG submission 203841) | Lab enrichment of tropical soil microbial communities from Luquillo Experimental Forest, Puerto Rico - statanox.12C.anox.44.000.108 (v2)... | ecosystem: Environmental > Terrestrial >... | reverse complement strand
GGAACCACCCCACAAACGCCAGCCAGATATACTCCCAGCCCGACCGGATCGACAGCCAGACCCCCGCGATGATCATTCCGTACGCGATCAGCCGTCCGCTCGCTCCCGCTACGCGTGTCGCCTTCGTAAAGTCTTTCGTCACTCCCCACACAATCGCCCGGAAAATTCTCCCCCCATCCAGCGGAAAGCCCGGCAGCAGATTAAAAATCGCCAGCCATTTGTTGGTGAACACCAGTTGGTCCGTCACTGCCCCAACCATTTCATTCCCGGGGAACACCAGCTTCACGCCGTAAAAGAAAACCGCCAGGAACGCACTCGCCAGCGGCCCGGCAATCGCAATATTGAATTCTTGAATCGCCTTGCTCGGCTCCCGCCCGATCCGTGCAAGCCCACCAAACAAAAACAGCGTGATCGACAGCACCCGGATTTTGTAGTGCTGCGCCACCACGCTGTGCGACAACTCGTGAAATACCACCGACCCGAAAAACAACAAACTCGTCGCGATTCCCACGCCCCAATGGCCCGCCGTACTCCAGTCCGAAAACTCTTTCGTGAATTGCAGCGCCAGCGACAGGGTGATTAACCCGAAAATCAGAATCCAGCTCAAATCCAGATATATGGGAATGCCAAGGATCCGCCCGACGCGAATCCCCTGCGCTTGCGACATGTGCTCTTCTCTCCTGCCTCCTAGCCTACCGCCGAACTCACGCCGCGCAAAACCTCGCCATCCCTCTTTTTCGTCGAAGTTCTGCCCGGGGTGCGTCCGGTAAAACACGGTGTGTCCCGCAAGCCACGAAATCCTGCCCTTTTCGGAGCGTTAAGTCTACTGTTTACAGCAAATTGAAAATGGCTCGCGGGGTGCCATTTCCCTTCACGTCGGTCCGAAGGGAGCATCCGATGAGCCGGCCAGCTTACCGCGCCAGACAGTCGCAACTCAGCTTCCCCCGCTTTGCCGCTTTTGCGGTTCTCTCCGCGATTAGCGCCGCCTCGCAGCAAGCCGTTGGGCAATCCCCCACCGAGCTCTCCCGCAAACCGGCGGCCACGCCCACCCGTCGCATCGTCGTCAGCCTTCCCGACCGCAAGCTCGCCCTCCTTGAAGGCGAGCGCATCCTCAAAATTTACGACGTCGCCGTCGGCGCGTCCGTCAGCGCCAGCCCCGATGGCGAATATCGGATCGCTCACCGCCTCGAAAATCCGGCTTACTACCATCCGGGCACCGTGATCGGCCCTGGCGCCAGCAATCCCCTCGGCCCCCACTGGATCGGTCTTGACGTCAAAGGCTTCGGCATTCACGGCACCAACCACCCCGAGTCCATCGGCAAAGACGCCTCCCACGGCTGCATCCGCCTCCGCAACCGCGATATTGAAGACCTCTTCGCACGCGTTCAGGTCGGCGACCGTGTTTCCCTCATCGCCGAACGCAACCAGGAAGTCGCGCGCCTCTTCGGCACCACCGAGACGATTGTTGCGGAAAACGAACCCCCCGGCGATCTGGAAGGCGATTCGCACGGGGAACGTTAGGAAAATTCCCGGTCCGTTAAGGAGAATGCACATGGAAACGATGTTTGGATTCGCAGCGCTTGCACTGGCCACGCTCCTCGGCCTCTTTGTCGCCCTCGCTCTTCAAATGTTGGCCCTTCGGCTAGCCTTTTACCTGATGCAACCTGCAACTGCCGACCATCGTCCGCTCCGACCGCCCGTCGAACGCGGCGCGCTATTGGCCGCCCGGGCCTACGGGCGCACCCGCTAGGTGAAAGATTTCCCGCTTGCGTATGCCGCTCCCCGCGCTCCGCGACGGCAGCCCACCGGGAATAGGAACGAAAGGAAATCAACATGCTCGCTCTGAAGTTCTTGCTCATGTGTCTCGGCGTCGGCCTCTTCGGCAGCGCCGCCGCAGTGGTCGCCTACGATGTCTATGTTGCCGCTCGATTGCGTTGGCTTCTCGAGCCGTCCGGCGTTCAGGGAGGGGCGGAAGGCATAACGTCGATTCGACAACGCCCTTTCGGTCCGGTGCGCTGGGAGGTGGCGCGCAATCTGCTGCTCGCGGGGATTCTCCCGATCCTGCTAGCCCTCAGCTTCGCAGTCGTTCCCGACGGCTTCGCCGGCGTCCGCGTCAGCCAGCTTTTCGGCGTGCGCCCCACTACTTTGTATCCGGGCGTGCATTTTCTGACCCCGTTCATTGATGACATCGCCCTCTACGACGCCCGCGAGCAGGTGTATACAACCGCCTCAGCAACGGTCGGCGCGAAAAATCCCGCCGAGGTCCTCACCGTCCAGGCCCGCGAAGGCCTCAACATCGGCCTTGCCGTGACCGTCCGCTACCGTCTCGATCCCCGCCACCTCGCGTCCATCCACCAGAATCTTCCGCAGCCCGTCGGCGAGCAGGTCGTGGGCCCGGTCGTTTCCTCAACCTATCGTCAGCTCGCTCCCAACTACATGACCCGCGAAATTTTCGCTCTCAAGCGCGAAGAACTCCGTACCACCGCCGCCGATGCCATCCAGACTCGTCTCGGCAGTGATGGCATTCTGGTGCGCGAAGTCCTGCTCCGCGATGTTCACCTTCCCGACGAATACGCCAGGGGCCTCGAAGGTCTGTTGTTGAAGGAGCAAGAGGATGAACGCCTCGGTACCGAACAAAGTATCAAGCAGAAAGAAGTAAAGATTGCCGAGCTCGAAGCCGAAGCCCAGAAATCTCGCGACGTGAAGCAAGCCGAAGCCCAGGCGCAGGTCCGCGTCCTTCAGGCCAAAGCTGAATCCGACGCCATGCAATACACGCTGCCCCTGAAACAGAAGCAGATCGAACAGACCAAGCTCGAAGCGGAAGCGCGCAAGCAAGCCACGCTGCAAAATGCCGAGGCCGCCGCGCAAGCCAAGATCATCGACAGCAAGGCCGAAGTCGAGCGCCAGAAGAATCTTGCCGACGCCGAAGCCAACCGCATTCGCGTCACCTCGGCCGCCGATGCCGAGCGCATGAAGTATGAAGCCGCGGTCCTCAAGCAGAATCCCATGCTCATACAGAAAATCATCGCGGAGCGCCTCTCCGACAAGCTGCAAATCATGATGGTCCCGATGGACGGCAAGAACTTCTTTGCCGCCGACGTGATGCGCTCCGCCTTCCAGAATCAAGTCAACAACAACGGCTCGAACGCCGCGCCGGATACGCCCGACGATTTGGATGACTCGTCGCCGGTTCCGGCGCCTACCTCCACAAGCACCGCGCAGCGCAAGCCCGGTCGCCGGCCACGCCCATGACTTTCGGGATCCGGCTAGAGCAAGAGCCGCCTCCCCGATCACCGGCCACATCCCTGTGGTGGCGCGCTTCGCTTCACGGAAAGAAGCAGACCTTGAGCACAAAGACAGGCGCCGCCGCGCCTGACTCTCGTAGCCTGAAGTCTTCTCCCAAACCGTGCCGCGTTCCGTGCCACCCGGCCGGCGCAAGAAAACCACCAGCCAACGTTCTAAGACTCGTCAGGCCGGCTTGCCATCCCGAACGTAGTGAGGAATCTCTCTTTGTTCAAGCAGCCCAGCTCTCGATTCGCCAGGAGGACCCATGAACCCGCTTCAGCAAAATCCCAGCCACAACCTTCGCATGTTTCTTCCGGTGATCCTGCGCGTCACCTTCAGCTTGCTGCTCTGGACCATCGGTGCGGCTCCTATGCGTCTCGGTGCCGCTGAAACCAGGGAGCATCGCCTGGTCTTCACCTTCTCCGTCGACCGTACGCAAGTCGAAGACCTACAACGCTGGGTCAACGCCGGCCACGACTCCTGGTGCCGCGATCCCCAACTTGTCGCCTCTGCTTCCGTGCGGCGTGTTCTTCCTGGCTCCGATTTCGAACTCGCTTCCTTCCCGATGCAGCTTGAACATACCCGCAGGGCGACAGTCGTCTACACCTTCTATTCGGTCGATGGGCTCACCCTCTATCGCATTACGCTTCGTCGCTACCGTTGGCTCCGGCCCATCGCCGGCTCCGAGCACAACATGATCTGGGTCCCCGAACGCGCCGAAATCATCACCCGCAACGCACCGAACCCCGCATCCACATCCACGTCGGCACACAGCGCAGTCGCGTAGCTTTGTAGCGGCCGCCTGCGGTTCTCCCTGACGGAGGAAGTGAGGCAGCCGCTCCGATTTCCACCAAGGACCAAACAACAACTACCCTCTGACCAGCCGGGCGGCCCTGACCAGGTCGCCCGGCTCGATTTGGCGCATCCCTTAGCGGTTTCTAGTGGCTTCTTGCCCTGAGCTTCGAAGGGTTACGCCTGCGCCTTTTGGCCTGTGCGTCAGGTCTCCAATTTCAGCAAACCCTTCCTCCAGTGCTAGCATTCCAAAGAGTTCAGAGAGGTGACGTTTGCGTCGGATCGCCCTTGGGGTCTTCTTCCTTCTGCTCTTCCGTGTCCCCGCCACTTACGCTTCGCACCCTTCCGATCCCACGCCGTGCGATTCCATTCGGGCCTCCAAATCCAAAGTCTACGGCTACCACATCGCGCAGCTCACCGAGGAACAGATCGACGCCAAGAGCAAGGAACTCGACGCCTTCTGGAAACAGGTGCAAACCGCCGGGTCCGATGGTGTCAGCTGCATCCGCGACCTCCTCGCGGAAGAAAAAACCGATCACGTCTTCCAGTTCGACGCCGCCACGATGTTGTTCCCCGCGGACCATTCGCCCGAGACCCTCAATCTCATCCGCGACGCCCTCCGCCAAGCCGATTTCCAGGAATCCGATCCCGCCAACTACCTGACCCTGGCCATGGATCTCGGTCAGGCCGGCGCCGACATCCGTCCTCTCGCTGCCAAACTGTTGCTGTACCCGAACGCCACGATTCATGTCTCCGAACACCAGATGGATCTCGATTCCGACACCGCCGCGCTCTTTCTCTACGGCAGCATGGACCCCACGCAAGCCACTTCCGCGCTCACACACTTGCTGGACGCGAAACAACCCTTCGTACGCGCCGCCGCCGCACACCTCCTCGCCGAACAGATGACCGAAGACAGCTTCCGCGTGCTCGGCAAGTGGGATGGCATTTCCAAAATCGAGGAAGACTATCGTCGCAACGACATCCACGCCATTCTGAAGTATCAGCCCCTCAATGCCGGCGACTACGGCAGCCCCAAATACACCCGCGAAACCGTCCTTCAAACCATCGCCGGTCTGCCGCACACCCGCGCCGAATTCGACGAGGTCATGGCCAGCAAGGGTGCCGCATTCGACCAGCAGATGCGCGACAAAAAAGCGACCCAACAGGAAATCGCCCAAACGGTCGCTGATAGCCTCCCCATCTACGGCATTGCCGATCACACCGCCTTCGTCACCAGTGCCGTGGCTACGTTGCAGCCCCCCGATTTCGACACCATTCGCGAAGCTCGCCGCAGATCGCTCTACAATGTCTCCGACGAAAGCCTGGCCGAATATCTTGCCTACACGCAAATCATGATCGGCATGCTCAACCGGCTCGATCTTTTCAAGGAATACCGCGCGCACTGATTTTCAAGTACCGCAGTCTGGAGGGCGCTGGGGGCTTCAGGTTCCCCCTTGCGAACTTTATGGCCGCGATGCCGCCGCGGTCGTCTGCCCCGCCGTGCTGCGGTAAGAGCTCAGCATCTTTTCGAACGTGGGCTGCAAGTCGTGAAACAGTGGTTCCACGCACCACACCGTCACCTTGGTATACGTTTTTCCCGCCTGGATGATCGCGGATACAAATTCCACCGGCAGGTTGGATCCCTTTTCGAGGTTGCCGCGATAAAAGACCAGAAGTGCGCCCTTGCCATCGATGGTTGCCGACGATTGTGCCAGCTCTTCGAAGTTTGCCAGATTTCTCCGTGCATTGAGCATGGTCACTTCTTTGTAGCTTTCGAGTGATCCGGGATAATCCTCTTGGATCACCATCAGATATTGCATCTTGTCGCGCGAGTTCAGCGCCGCAAGCGTGTCCGACGACCGGCGCAGGTCCGGTGCGATGGACCAATCCGAAGGCACAGTGAGCGTGAACTTTCCCGTGCGGTTGATGTACTGCGCGTTGGTCAGCGATTCATCTACCTTTTGCGCTTCGACTTTGGCAGCTGCCGGCTCGGATGCAGTTTTACCCGGCCCGGCATTCTCCGGGAAGCTGATGCCCACGATGTCGCTGCGCTTCAATTGCATCTTGCCGTACGACGTTTCAACCTCAATCTTATCTGCGGTGACCGCGGTCATGTGCCCAACGATCTTCGTGCCATCCTTCAAAGAGATCTCTTCGCCCGCCGCGGGCAGCGTCAACGCGGCAAGGAAAATCAGCAAACTCGTCCTAACTCGGTGCACAGCGGACCTCCCTCCGTCACTGTTCTTGGCGAAGCACGGTTGCGGCTCCGCCTCCAGCGGTACATTCCCGCTGGCGCATAGCATCCATATTTGGGGGTCAAAGCCCTCACCGTCCATGGCCGCGTCGTACTACGGGCAGCAGAAATGGAATAACCAATTCGACACCGTCTTTTAGGACAGGCTCTTGAGGCGGGATCGCGCACCGCGATCCCACGCGCCAAGCACCCCCCAGGCGTCCGAATTCCTCGCTTTCGCCCGTGCTATCATCCATTCAGAAACACCGTGCGACTACTTTTTTCCCGTCCCGCAGTTTCGCTGTTGTGCTTGCTGTTCTCTTTTGTCCTTACGCCCGCTTGCCCTGCGCAAACCGCGCAAGCCCGGGACTCCTTCACCCTCGAGAGTGCTCTTCGCCAGCTCATCGACCGCTTCGCCACTGCGCCGAACCTGCGCGGCCCCTTCAAGCTCCAGTTTTTTCAGGATCCCGCCTTCGCTGCGGAAACCGGCAAAGATTGGCAAGACTTCTTCCGCCAGCAGCTCGAGAGCCATCATTTCTCTGTGAGCGATAGCCCCGACGCCGCTCTCCTCCGTGTGGGTGTTGCCGAAACCCCAGCCGAACTGGTCCTCTCTGCCACCACCCGCGTCGGCGAAAAGGACGAAGTCCGTCTGCTCACCTTCCCCCGTGCGAGCTTCCGCGCCCCGAGTCTTCCCGTCGTTCCTGTTCGCCTCGAGAAGCAACTCGTCTTTCAGACTTCTGATCGTTTGCTCGATGCCTCTTCTCCCGGAAATGACACCTCGGGCGGCATGGCCGTGCTTGTCTATCGTGATTTTGCTTTCGTAGCGCTGCGTATTGATTCCGTCGGTGCCGTCCAACAATCGGTCTCGCTGGCGGCTGCGGGTCCGCTGCTCTCCCGCGATCCCCGCGTGGAGCTTTCCCTCGAACCCGACGCTCCGTCCATCGTTTTCTCCGAAAAATCTTGTCCGTTTAGCTGGACCGCCGCCGCCGCCGACATCCCCTGTCGGGCCGCAAAATCCGTTCCGCGCGCACCTGCCGTTCTTACCCCGTCGTGCGATTCACGTGCCTGGAAGCTTCTGGCCGACAGCTCCGATTGGAGCACTCCTGACCTGCTCCAGGCTGTCCCCAACGAACCCTCGCACAAGGGAAGCGCCGCCATTCTCAGCGATTTTCCGGGACCCATCATCGCCATCAGCGCGGAACAGAATCCTTCGGCGAGTGCCTTAGTCGTCACGCGCAATCTTCGAACAGGGAATTATGAGGTTTACAAAGTCACTCTCGCTTGCGGCAATTAGCGCCGCGATTTTCGCGCTGCTGGGTCCCCCGCCCGCACTCGCCTCCAAGCGCCCGCGTTACGGGGGCACGCTCCGCGTCGAACTCTCCGCAACCTCCGTCTCTTTCGACCCACGCTCCTGGAAACCCGGCTCGCCGGCCGCTGGCGACAGCGAAAAGCTCGCCGCGCTCCTCTACGATCGCCTCGTCACCCTCGACGACTACGGCCGTTTCCAGCCTGCACTCGCCCTTGAATGGGTTCACGATCCCTCTTCGAAACTCTGGCAATTCAAGCTGCGCCCCGCCGTGAAGTTCTCTGACGGCTCCGCCGTGACTGCAAAAGATGTCATCGCCGCCCTGCAGCCCCTGTTTCCCGCCGGTTTCCAAGTCTCTCCGAGCGAATCGGGCGTGCAAATTCGCGCCCCTCGCCCGGCGCCCGATCTCCTCGAGCAACTCGCCTCCAGCCACTATTTCATTTTTCGCATTCAACCGGACGGCTCACCGATCGGCACAGGCCCCTTCACCCTCGCCGAGAATTCCGTATCCTCGTCCTCCGAGGCCACTTCCGCACCTCTTAAACCTGCCCACCTGAAATTCCGTGCTCGCGATGACGCCTGGTCCGGTCGCCCCTTCCTCGACGCCATCGACGTCACCCTCGGCAACCCTCCCCTCCGCCAGGTCCTCGATCTGCAGGTCGGCCGCGCCGATATCGTGGACCTGCCCCCCGACCTCATCCGCAAAGCCCAGCAAGAAAACCTTCGCGTGTGGAGTTCACATCCCGACACCCTCCTGGCGTTACGCCTCGATGACGCGCAACCCGGCGCCGCCGATCCTCGTTTTCGCGAAGCTCTCGATCTCGCCCTCGACCGCGACACCATGGCCAACGTGTTGCTTCAAAGGCAAGCCCTCCCCGCTGTTGCCCTTTTGCCGCAGTGGCTCTCGGGATATGCTTTTCTATTCGGCACTTCGATGAACTTAGACCGAGCCAAAGCGCTTCATACCTCGTTGCCCGCCGGTTCTGCGGGCGCCCATGAACCCATCCGCATGCGTGTCGATGCCGTAGGCGATGTGATGAAAATCCTCGGGGAGCGTGTCGCGGTCAACGCCCGTCAGGCCAACATCCCGGTCGAACTTGTGCCGCGCTCCACCTCGTCCACGGTCACCCCCGCCATCGGTCTTCATCTCTTCGCTTGGCATTACGATTCGCTTTCGCCCCGCGTCGAACTGCAAGCCCTCGCGCAACATCTCCACTCCGAGGTCCCTGCCGACACCATCGAAGAACCCGTCAATCCCGAAAAGCTTTTCGCTCAGGAACGCCGCCTTCTCAACGAACGCCAGGTTTTGCCGCTTCTCCTCTTGCCGAAATACATCGGCATCGCTCCTGCGGTGCGCAATTGGTCCGCCGAACCCTCCGGCGCCTGGCGCCTCGCCGACGTCTGGCTTGAGCCCACGGAATCCCTCACTTCCAATCCTCCGGCCGACACCGGCCGCACCACTGCCCCGGGAGGGCATCCATGAGTTTTCGCACCAAGGTTTTCCTGATTTTCCTCATCACCGTCCTGGCTTCCGTTTCTCTCGTGGCCTACGGCGTCACCTACTACACCCAACGTTCCTTCGAACAAATGGATGCCCAACGCACCGATGCGCTGGTCAGTCAATTCAAAAAGGAATTTGCTCAGCGCGGTGAAATGGTCGTCCAGCAAGTCGAAAACATCACCAATGCGGACGTCACCGTCCGCATGGTCCTCGACCTCTCCCGCCCCAACGCGGATGCCTCCCTCTATCTCCACGACGCCAACGGTGCCGCGCAAACGCACAATCTCGACTTCGTCGAATTCGTCAACACGGATGGCGCTCTCATCTCCTCCGCGCAATATCCCGCGCGCGTTGGCTACAAAAACGACTGGGTCACCTCTAACAAAAACTGGGATGGCACGGGTGCCTTTCTGAAGCGCGAGGAACTCCCCGACGGTGTCGCCCTCTCTCTCGCCGCGGTGCGCACCGCCACGGTCGGCGAAAAAGTGGTCTACATCATCGGCGGCCGCCGTCTGGATCAGAATTTCCTGGCCTCTCTCGTCCTCCCCACCGGCATGCGCGCGCTGCTGTATCGCAATCTCGATCCGACTTTCGTGGCCACCTCCTTGACCGACGCCTCCGGTCCCGTGGCCCAAGCCGACCAGTTTCAGCCGCTCATCGAAGAGTTTCAGAAACAATCGCAGCCCGAAATGATCGTCAAGACCATTCAGTGGACCAACGATCCGGCCAGCGCCGAGACCTTCCATGCCATGCCCCTGAGCGGTCGACACACTGAACTCCTTGGCGTTCTCCTTCTCGGCAGTCCGCAGCGCGAACTCGTTCTCCTTAGGCGCCAGATCCTCAGAACCGCCGCCATCGTCGCGTTTGCAGCGATCTGCATCGGCTTGCTCCTCGGCTGGTGGGTTTCGAAACGCATCACGCAACCGGTTGAGGAATTGGCCAACGGTGCCCGGGACGTCGCTTCCGGCCGCTGGGATACGCAAATTGATGTGCAAGGCACCGATGAAGTCGGCCAACTTGCCGATGCCTTCAACCACATGACCCAAACGCTCGCCTCACAAAAGGAAAAACTCGTTCAGACCGAGCGCGTTGCCGCCTGGCGCGAACTTGCTCGCCGCCTTGCTCATGAACTCCGCAATCCGCTCTTCCCCTTGCAGATTACTGTCGAAAACCTTCAGCGTGCTCGGCAACTTGGCCCCGCGCAATTTCAGGAAGTTTTCAATGAGGCCACGGCGACCCTCAAAGCCGAGCTCTCCAATCTCAACAGCATCGTCGGCCGCTTCAGCGATTTTTCGAAAATGCCTGCGCCACATTTCACCCGTGTCAACGTAAACGAAACGCTGCGCAACGCCGTGCGCCTCTTCGAGCCGCAGTTCACCGCCGTCGGCAAACCCGCGATCACCACGGAATATTTCTTGAATGATGCGCTTCCCGAAATCGATGCCGATCCCGAACTCCTGCATCGCGCTTTCCAGAATCTCGTCCTCAACGCCATGGACGCCATGTCCGCTGGTGGTACCCTCACTCTGCGCACTACCGATGGCAAAGAAACGGTCCGCATCGAAGTTGCCGACACCGGAAAAGGCCTCACTCCCGAAGAGTGCTCGCGCCTTTTCACGCCGTACTACACCACCAAGCAACTGGGCACTGGCCTCGGCCTCGCCATCGTTCAATCCGTCGTCGCCGATCATCATGGCACCATCTCCGTCTCCAGCGAAGAAGGCCGTGGCGCCACCTTCCGCATCGACCTTCCGAAACGCCAGGACGGCGCCATTTCCAAACCGAAGCCGAGTGTCGCTCCGGGCATCACCGAATCCGAACGTGCAACCGCTGCTTCCGACAAAGCTTCCTAGCGGCCGCCTTATGCCGCCGCAAGGTGTTGGAGCGGCCGCTTTCTGAAGCGGGCGCCTTGGGACCGAGTCGGCGTGCATCAAATCAGAAAGGACCCGCGTGCCGCGCAAAGCCCATCTGCTGCTGATCGACGACGACGCCAACACTCTCGCCTCGCTCGCACGCGCCTTTCGTCTTGCCGGTCACGAAGCTACCGTCTGCGACAACGCCCTTCGTGCCGCCGAACTCATCCGCAACGAGCATTTCGATCTCATCCTGTCCGACGTCGTCATGCCCGGCAAAACCGGCATGGAACTTCTCGAGGAACTCAAGCAGTCCGGCCTAAAAACTCCCATCGTACTTATCTCCGGCCAGGCCAATATCGAAATGGCCGTCAAGGCCACCCGCCTCGGAGCGCTCGACTTCCTCGAAAAACCCCTCACCACCGACAAACTCCTCCTCACGGTCGAAAACGCATTAAAACTTTCCCGCCTCGAAGACGAAAACCGCGAACTCCGCTACCGGCTGGGCAAACACGAACTTGTTGGCTCCGGAGCCGCCATGAGCAAGCTTCTTGGCCAAATCGAGCGCGTCGCTTCGAGCGAAACCCGCATCTGCATCCTCGGCGAAACCGGTACCGGCAAGGAACTCGTCGCCCGCGCCATTCACGAAAGGTCCGCGCGCCGCGAAAACGCCTTCGTCACCCTCAATTGCGCGGCGGTTCCCGCCGAACTCATCGAATCCGAGCTCTTCGGGCACGAAAAAGGTTCCTTCACCGGCGCTGCCAATCGCCACATCGGCAAATTCGAACAAGCCGAAGGCGGCACTCTCTTCCTAGACGAAATTGGCGATATGCCCCTCGCCATGCAAGCCAAACTTCTTCGCGTTCTCGAAGAAGGCGAAGTCGAACGCGTCGGCGGCGACAAGCCCATTCAAGTCAACGTACGCGTCATCGTCGCCACCCACCGCAATCTCGAAGAACTGGTCAAGAAAAACGAATTCCGCGCCGACCTCTTCCACCGCATCTATGTTTTTCCGCTGCATCTCCCCCCGCTTCGCGAACGACCGGACGATTTTCCCGCACTGGCAGCGCATTTCGCGGCCCAGGTCGCCAACCAGAACGGCTGGAAAGCCAAAAGGTTCTCCGACCTGGCCATCGCTGAACTGCGCCGCTACTCCTGGCCGGGCAATGTCCGCGAACTTCGCAACATCGTCGAGCGCCTCGTGCTTCTTTCCGCCCCCGACACCGTTAGCGCCGAAGATGTCCGCTTGGTTCTGCCCGCCAGCGAATCCGTATCCGTCTCCGCGGTCGGGGCAGCCGCCTCCGCAGGGCAGGGAACTCTCGAGCAGCGCACGGCCTCCTTCGAACGCGAAGTCCTTCTCGCCGAAATTCGCCGCCACAATTTCCATATGACCAATGTCGCCCGCGCCCTCGGCCTCGAACGCAGCCATCTGTACAAGAAGTGCCAGCAACTCGGAATCGACCTCCCGTCCCTCCGCAAACCCGAGTAATCGGAGTGGTAGCGGCATTTGGTTGGCAAAGACAAGTGCCGCTGCACAGGTTGCAGGCCACGTGGCACGCACGAGAGACTTTCACTTCGTCATCCTGCCCTGAATCTTTTGTCCTCGCACATTTTGTTCTG
>Ga0306923_10005243_pt1 | contig 12594 bp, 9 predicted proteins | sample sta12Can44000108_FD_203841 | JGI IMG/M metagenome (GOLD analysis project Ga0306923, IMG submission 203841) | Lab enrichment of tropical soil microbial communities from Luquillo Experimental Forest, Puerto Rico - statanox.12C.anox.44.000.108 (v2)... | ecosystem: Environmental > Terrestrial > Soil... | reverse complement strand
GAGGACGTTCTTGTTGCCGGTAACGGTGATGAAGACATCGCCTTCTCTTGCGGCGTCGGCCATCGGCATGACGCGGAATCCGTCCATCACGGCTTCGATACCCTTCACCGGATCGATTTCAGTGATGATGACATCGGCGCCGAGTCCCTTGGCGCGCATCGCGACGCCGCGGCCGCACCAGCCGTAGCCGGCAATAACTACTTTTTGTCCGGCGAGGAGAACGTTAGTGGCACGGATGACGCCATCAATGGTGGACTGGCCGGTGCCGTATCGGTTGTCGAAGAAATGCTTGGTCATGGCATCGTTCACGGCAATGATGGGGTACTTGAGGGTGCCATCTTTGGCCATGGCGCGGAGACGGATGACGCCGGTGGTGGTTTCCTCGGTGCCAGCGATGACGTTGGAAGCGAGGTCGAGGCGCTTGGTGAGGAGCAATGTAACGAGGTCGCAGCCGTCATCCATGGTGAATTGCGGCTTGTGTTCGAGAGCGGCGTTAAGGTGCGAGTAATAGGTTTTGTTGTCCTCGCCCTTGATGGCGTAAGTGGGAATGCCAAAGTCGCGATTGAGCGAGGCTGCCACTTCGTCTTGCGTGGAGAGCGGATTGGAAGCGCAAAGAACGCTATCGGCCCCGCCATCGCGAAGCGTGATCATGAGGTTGGCAGTTTCGCTGGTCACGTGGAGACAAGCGGAAACGCGAAGACCCTTGAGTGGCTGCTCCTTGATGAAGCGCTTGCGGATCAGTTGCAACACGGGCATCTGCTGGGCGGCCCACTCGATCTTGCGCTTGCCGGCATCGGCAAGACTTATATCTTTCACATCACCCTTGTTTAGTTCTGCGGTAGCCATTCTTGCTCTCCTCATAATTGATTTTTGTTGCGGTTGAGGCGGTTAGCGTTGGCAAAGGCATCCCGGCGTTTGTGAGCGGGACGCCTTGCCGTGCTTGTGAACTTTTTCGAAAGCAGGCGCGAAGGCGCTCGGCCGACGGGTTAGCGCCGAACGGCTACTTCGGCAACGACGCCGAGACCAGCGGCCTTGCGCAAGGCGTCGGCGCGGTCCGTGCGTTCCCAATTAAAGCCGGGGCCGCTGCGTCCGAAATGGCCGTAGGCTGCCGTGGGCTTATAGATCGGCTTGCGAAGGTCCAGAGCCTCGATAATTCCCTTGGGTGTGAGCGGAAAGTTCTCGCGCACCAACTGCGTGATGCGCTCTTCGGGAATCGTGCAGGTGCCAAAGGAGTCGACCATAACGGAGACGGGTTCAGCAACGCCAATGGCATAGGCCAGTTGAACCTCGGCGCGGGCAGCCAGTCCGGACGCCACGACGTTTTTGGCGATGTAGCGGGCCATGTAGCAGGCGGAGCGGTCCACCTTGGAAGGGTCCTTGCCGGAGAAGGCCCCACCACCATGACGACTGTAGCCGCCGTAGGTGTCGACAATAATCTTGCGGCCGGTGAGGCCGGCGTCGCCCATGGGTCCGCCAATGACGAAGCGGCCGGTCGGGTTGATATGGAATTTGGTCTTGGAGTCGAGCATGTGCGCGGGCACCATGGGCTTGACTATTTGTTCGAGGACCGCGCTGCGAAGCTGGTCATTCGAGATGTCTTCACTGTGCTGCGTCGAGACCACGACGCATTCAACGCGAGCCGGCTTGCCGTCGCGATACTCAACAGTAACTTGAGATTTGCCGTCAGGGCGAAGGAAGGAGGCTTTGCCGTTCTTGCGAACTTCCGAGAGCCGCTGCGTGAGGCGATGGGCGAGTTGGATGGGCATGGGCATGAGTTCGTCGGTTTCATCGCATGCGAAACCAAACATCAAGCCCTGGTCGCCGGCGCCACCCGTATCCACGCCCATCGCGATGTCGGGCGACTGGCGCTTGACCGTGCAAACAACGGCGCACGTGTCAGCGTCAAAACCATACTTGGCGTTGTCGTAGCCGACTTGGCGAACGGTTTCGCGGGCAATTTCGTCGTAGTTCACGTGAGCCGAGGTCGTAATCTCGCCCGCGACGACAACCAAGCCGGTAGTCACCAGAGTTTCGCAGGCCACGCGCCCTTTCTGATCCTGACGCATCACTTCATCGAGAACAGCGTCCGAAATTTGATCAGCAATCTTGTCCGGATGACCCTCGGTGACGGATTCGGAAGTGAACAAGAAATTCCTCTTAGAGTCGCTCAAAACATCTCTCCTATATGACGTTCAATTAACATCGGGTGCGGTTGACACACCCCCCAAAGGGCCCGCCCCTCGGGAGAGGAGCAAGATAGGCACTCTATGAGGCTAACATCGGCATGGCGAGGAATCAACGCATTGAATTTGCGAAGGTTAGAGATGCATCGAGTGGCAAGATTTGGGCGCTGAACGGCTGCCGGCAGCCGCCGAGTGTGCCCTCGCGACCTTCCGCTCACCCCTATCCTTTCACGCAGACGACCTGGCGAAGGGTATGCACGATCTCGACGAGATCGGTCTGTGCAGCCATCACCGCGTCAATGGATTTGTAGGCCGCGGGGGTTTCGTCAATGACATCGGAGTCCTTGCGGCACTCGACGCCGGCGGTCATGCGGATATGGTCCTCTACGGTGAAGCGGCGCTTGGCTTCTCCGCGAGACATCGCGCGGCCAGCACCGTGGCTGCAGCTCATGAAGCTTTCCGGATTGCCTTTGCCACGGACGATATAGGAACGCGCGCCCATGCTGCCGGGAATGATGCCCATATCGCCGATTTGCGCGCGAACCGCGCCTTTGCGAGTGACGAAAATGCTCTGGCCGTAGTGGCGCTCGCGTGCCACGTAGTTGTGATGGCAGTTGATGGCCTGGACGTGGGCGCTAAAGGGGCGCACTTCGCCGGAGTCGCGGACTGCTTCAACGATCTGGTGCATCATAAGGTCGCGGTTGATGCGCGCAAAGTCCTGAGCCCATTCGACCGCTTCGACATAGTCGCCAAAATGCTCGGTGTGCTCGGGAAAGTAAGCTAGGTCCTTGTCGGGCAAATTCTGAACAAATTTCTGCATGTCTTTTTTGGCGAGCTCGATGAAGTAGGTGCCCATGCGGTTGCCGACGCCGCGGGAGCCGCTGTGGAGGAGGAACCAGATGGTTTCGGCCTCGTCAAGGCAAACTTCGATGAAGTGATTGCCGGTGCCGAGGGTGCCGAGATGGTTCGCGTGGTTGCCGCGGTCAAGTTTAGGATGTTTTTCAAGGATAAGGTCGTAGCGCTCTTTGAGTTCGGTGCGCCAGACCTCGAGGTTGCGCTCGGGGATGATTTGCCAGGCGCCCTTGTCGCTTTTGCCTCCGTGATTCGTTCGTCCGTGCGGCACAGCTTCTTCGATGGCGCTGCGAATGGCGTGAAGATTGTCGGGAAGGTCGCGAGCGTTGAGATCCGTCTGGACGGCCATCATGCCGCAACCGATGTCGACACCGACGGCCGCAGGGATGATCGCGCCTTTCGTCGGGATGACGCTGCCGACAGTTGCACCGATGCCCCAGTGAACATCCGGCATGGCGGCGACCCATTTGAAGACGAAGGGAAGCTGGGCGACGTTGAAGAGTTGTTGACGCGCCTGGTCCTCGAGTGGGACGCCCTTGACCCAAGCCTTGATGGGAACGCCTTTCGCGCTTGCGAGTTGGATGTAGCTTTTTTGCTCGGTCGACATCATCGGCAACGGGTTGCCGCGACCCGCCTCAGACAGCTATCTGTTGGCGGGTAAAGGGCAAGCTAGTGCACCAATTTACCCCAATTTATGGTCAAGGTGAGGCCCTGCCCTGTTGGGATGCTGTTCCTGCAGGAACTCGATGAGCTTCTCGCGTACTTCACAGCGGAGGCTGCGCCAAGACATGGCGATGACCACGAAGATTTTGAGTGGCTAGGCGGCGTCGGATTCGTCGTCGGGCTGGACGTCGAGCTTGCCCCTGGTTTTCTTTGCGAGGAGGTAAGAGCGGATAAACGGGTCGAGATCGCCATCGAGAACACGGTCGACATCGCCGACTTCGAATTTGGTGCGGTGGTCCTTGATGAGGCGGTAGGGCTGCATCACGTAGGAACGAATCTGGCTGCCAAAAGAGATGTCCATCTTGGTTTCGTCGAGTTTGTCGCTTTCTTCGCGGCGCTTCTGCATTTCGAGGTCGTAAAGTTTCGAACGCAACATCTTCATGGCCATTTCGCGGTTCTTGTGCTGGCTGCGTTGCATCTGGCAAGCAACGACGATGCCTGTGGGTGTATGCGTGATACGGACGGCGGTTTCGACCTTGTTGACGTTTTGCCCGCCCTTGCCACCGGAGCGGAAGGTATCCAGCTTCAAATCCTCGGGCTTGATGTTCACTTCGATACGGTCGTCAATTTCCGGAATCACGAAAACCGAAGCGAAGGAAGTATGGCGGCGGGCGTTCTGGTCAAAGGGAGAAATGCGGACGAGGCGATGCACGCCGGTCTCGCCTGCGAGCAAACCGTAGGCGTTTTCGCCGCTGAATTGGATGGTGGCGTTCTTGATGCCGGCTTCCTCGCCGGGCGTCTCGTCGAGAACCGCGGTATCGAACCCTTTGCGCTCAGCCCAGCGAAGATACATGCGAAGGAGGATCGAGGCCCAGTCCTGGGATTCGGTGCCACCGGCGCCGGGCTTAAGGGTCATGATGGCATTGAGGTGGTCGTTTTCACCCGAAAGCAGGGTCTGGGTTTCGAGTTCGCTGACGTAAGTGTCGGCGGAAGTGAGTTCGCGGCTAAGTTCTTTGAGAAGGTCTTCGCGCTGGGTGGCGTTGGTCTCGGCATGAGCGAGCTCGATGTAGGTTTCGATGTCACCCGAGAGCGAGAGGAGTTTCGAATCGGCGGAAAGCTGGTCTTCCGCACGCTTGCGTTCCTTGAGGACGTTTTGGGCTTCTTCCTGATTGCTCCAGAAATCGGGACTGGCGACGCGTTCTTCGAGGGATTTCAGACGAGCGCGGTTTTCCTGCGGGTCAAAGATAACTCCGCACAAGGGTAATGCGTTGCTTCAAACCGTCGTACCGGTGTTCCAAATCTTCGAGAATCATGCTCTTCGCGGAAACCGCCCGAGGGCCAGTTTCAGTGCGCCTTTCTGAAGCTAAGTACAACCAGAATAGCGGAAATGGCCACGCACATCCAGGCAAACCAGTCGTTGAAGCGAGTGTAGAAGGTGGTGTCCGTGCGGAAATCATAGGGCAAGTCGGCGGAGTCGCGGACATCGCGGCCGAGGACGCGGGTGATATTGCCGTACGGATCGATGGATGCAGTTATGCCGCTGTTGGTGTCGCGGATGATCCATCGGCGGTTTTCGACGGCGCGGACACGGACCATGCGGAGGTGCTGTTCGGCGGCTTCGGACTTCCCGAACCAGCCGTCGTTCGAGATGTTGACCAGCAATTCAGCGCCCCGCGCAACAAAGGCGCGCACTTCCATGGGGTAAATTGCTTCGTAGCAGATGAAGACGGAAAAGGTGTTGCCGTTCGGGAATTTGCCGACGGCGCGATCTTTGCCCTTGTGGAAGCCGCCCACTTCTTCCGAGACGCTGGTGACGACTTGATGGATAAACGGAAAAGGCTCGTATTCGCCGAAAGGAACAAGATGAATTTTGTCGTAAGAAAAAATGCGCTGACCGTTGTCGTTCAGCATCGCGGCGCCGTTGTAGGGAAAGAGGACGGGACGCTCGGCGCCGTTGAGGAACTGGGTGCTGGGCTTCCATTCGATGATGCCGACAATGACGGGACCGCGAAATTCCGCGGCCAGGCGGGAGATGAAGGGGCCGAAGCGCGGGTCCTCGAAAGAAAATGGCGCAGGGGCTTCCGGCCAGATGAGGAGGTCCGGTTGCTGAGGGCCAGCAGAAGGGCGCAGGCTTAAGCGGGCGAGGTCCGCAAGGTCGCCTTGATGCTGAGCGTACCAGTCGCCTTGATATTCCATTTGCTCTGGGAAATTCGGCTGAACGACGCGCGCAAGATGATGAGGCCCGGATTTAGGAACAAAGCGAGGGCCAATCGACCCGACGAGCAGCAACGCGGCCACGACGGCGAGTAAGGCGCCGACTCGACGCGTTTTCTCGCCCGGGAGCGCGCTATCACTCCACACGAGCAGGGCGTTGAAGGCCGCAACGAGAAAAGACAAGCCGTAGATACCTGTAATCGTGGTCAATTGCACGAAAGCGGGATTTTCCGCCGCGGGGTAGCCGAGCAATCCCCAGGGAAAACTGATCTCGGGCAGGTAGGCGCGCAGGACTTCCGTGGAAATCCAAAGAAAAGGCGCGCCGACAAGAGCAAGGGTAAGGCTGAGGTGCCACAGCCGGTGGACGATCCAGGCGAACAGGCCGATGGAGACTCCCCAGACGGTAGCGATCAACAGGAGCACGGCCCACCCAGCGGCGGTGGACATGCCGCCGTGAACCGTGAGCACTTCGGCGATCCAGGGCACACAGGTCAAAGCAAAGATGAGCCCGTGGAGGAATCCGCAGAAGAATGCCACCAGCGGGCGCGCCCCAAGAATGCCGGAGAGCAGCAAGGCGAGGCAAAACCACGAGTACAGGCTAAGGAAGGCGTTGTGGTAGGAGAGAGAGAGGATCGCGCCACTCGAAGCTGCCAAGAGCAGGCGCACGGCTGGCGGAGTATCGGGCAGCCGATGAGGCCGCAGATACAGATGCCATGGCCGGGAAGACATCAGCGCTTGACGTAGAACGCATTGAATCCCGCGCTCTCAAGCCCTTTTTTGGTAGCTTCGGCGGTCTTTTGGTCTTTCAGCGGCCCGACTTGCACGCGGTAATATTTGTCTTTTTGTGGATTCAGAACGACGACGGTGTAATGCTTTTTCTGCAAACTGTTGGCAATGGCAGTTGCATCATCCTGGTGCAGACACGCAGCCACCTGCAGCATGAGAACTCCCAGAGCTGGGATCGAGGGCGCGCTCAAAGGGGCCGCGGTGGTTTTCGCCGGAGCCGAAGCCGGCGCGAGGGGGGTCTTCGAACTGACGGGTGTCGAAGCAGGCGGAACAGCCGGAGCCTTCGGAGCCGGTTCGAGGCGCGGCTCACCCTTGGGAGGCTTATTACTGGTGTAGAACTCCCAATCGGAACTGGAAGAGGTAGCAGGATCAGAAGCATTCACGTAAGGGAATATTGAGGGTGCCTTCTTAGGGGTGGGCTCCGTTTTGGGCAGCGCTGCGGGTTCAGGCCGGCTGAAATTACCGGAGGCCGCCACATGCACGGGGGTGTCAAACTGGTTGCGGCCCATAACGTAGCCGAGGGTAAAGAACAAGCCTGAGAAGAGGAGCATGATCAAAAAGAGGCCAATCACGTGCTTGCTTTCAAGCACACGCTCCCCGCCGTTCCGCTTTCCCCCTCCAGACGCCATGCCTATTTCGACGCACCTCCCAACGACTTTACCCAGCTATTAATAATATCTATAGGAAGCGGGAAAACAATGGTTGTGTTCTTTTCGACACCTATCTCGGTGAGGGTCTGGAGGTAGCGAAGTTGGATGGCAGAGGGCTGCGTTTCGAGTACCTTAGCGGCCTCGGCCAGTTTAGCGGAAGCTTCGTATTCACCGTCGGCATGGATGATTTTGGCGCGGCGCTCGCGTTCGGCTTCGGCTTGCTTGGCGATGGCGCGCTGCATCTGTTCGGGAATGTCGACCTGCTTGACTTCGACCTTGCTGACCTTGATGCCCCAAGGTTCGGTGTCCTGATCGAGAATGAGTTGGAGCTTGGAATTGACCTTGTCGCGCTGGGAAAGAATTTCGTCGAGTTCGAACTGCCCGACGACGCTGCGGAGTGTCGTCTGGGCAAGTTGCGAGGTCGCGTACTGATAATTCTGGACTTGAGAGAGCGCGAGGTTGGCGTCGACCACACGGAAGTAGCAGACGGCGTTAACTTTCACGGACACGTTGTCGTGGGTAATGATGTCTTGCGGGGGAACATCGAGCGTTTCGAGGCGCAGGCTGACCTTGTAGAGGGTTTCGATGGGCCAAAACACAAGGCGCAGACCAGCGCCCTTGGCTTCAGGCAGAAGCCTGCCGAGCCGCAAGACGACGCCGCGTTCCCATTCCTTGATGATGTTGATGGAATTCCAGATCCACAATAGTACAAACGCCGCAATAATAAGCGTGCCGATCCCAAAAATTTGAAACATGTGCCCTCCTCAGCTGTCAGAATCTCTATTTGGCGGTCAGTCCTGCAGCGCCGACGGGCTCAACATCGAGTTTCAGGCCGTCCACGTGGCGAACGCGCACGCGAGCCCCTTCCGGAAGGTTCTCCTTGGAGGTAGCGCGCCAAAGCTCGCCGTGGACGCGAACCATGCCTTCGCCATTTGCGGACAAAGCCGAAGTGACAATCCCTTCCGAGCCCAGGAGCTCTTCTTTCCCGGTGGCGGTCCTCCACTTTCTGGACTTGAGCACTAGACGCATCAGGAAAACCGTCAAGACGGCAAAGGGCAGAGTGGTCGCCAAGGCCACGCCGAAGCTTACCCCACCCGGCGTCAATGGCGAGCGAATCAAGAACATCGCACCCAGAAGCATGGAGACGATGCCACCGAGGAGCAGAACACCATGGCTCGACACCTTAGCCTCGAGGATAAACAAAGCCAAAGCCAGAACAATCAGCAAAACACCCGCAAAATTGATCGGCAGAAGTTCCATCGCGTAGAGAGCGAGGACCATGCAGATGCCGCCGACAACTCCGGGGGCGACTACACCGGGGTGGGTGAATTCGGTGTATAGACCAAGGGCACCGACAAGCAGAAGGAGAAACAAAACATCGGGTTGAACGATGCGCACGAGGAATTGTTGCCGGGCTGAAAGGTGAAATTCCGCCACCGTGTAGTTGTCGAGAGAGAGTTTTGAGGTTCTGCCGTCGAAGCGCTTGATTTCGCGGCCGTGCAAATCGCGAAGTAATTCGCCTTTACTGTAAGCCACGAGGTCAATGAGATGCCCGTCGAGAGCTTCCTTTTCGGTGAAGGCGCGGGCTTCGGTGATGGCGGTTTCGGCGAGCTGCGGATTGCGGCCGCGTTTTTCGGTAAAGCTTCGGAGGAACGCCGTGGCGTCGTTGTTGATTTTTTTCCGAAGAACCTCATCCATCGGCATGGAAAACCAGCCGTTCATCAGAATCGGCGTGGCGGCACCGGCACGGGTGCCCGGAGCCATAGCCGCGACGTCGGCCGAAAGCAGAATGAGGAAGCCAGCAGAGGCGCCGCGCGCGCCGTTAGGAGCAACGTAGACCACAACGGGCACGGGGGAGTCGAGGATGTGGTGAATGATGTCGGTCATCGAATCGCTGAGACCGCCCGGGGTGTCCATCGTGATGAGGACGAGGGCGGCATTGCGCTTCGCCCCCTCGGCGAGACCCTCGTCAATGTAGTTCGCGAGGATCGGGGCAACGACGCCGTCGAGCTTGAGTTCGAGAACGAGGGGAGCCGACGTGTTTTCCGCGGCAGCGCTGTTTGCACCGAAGAAAGAGGAAAGCGCGAGAAGCGCACAGGCTAGCACAACAAGACCGCCGACTAGAATGTGCGTTCCGCTGATTCTTCCACGAGTGATCATTGAGCACCTCCCGTGGGTTTGTTCTTCTCCAAATGCTCGAGCAACTCCCTTGCCGGCGGATAATGGGGAGCAAGCTTAACGGCTTTTTCGACCTCGCTTCGCGCAAGATCCGGCCTTTTCTGTTCCAGGTAGATGCGGGCCAGCGTGGTGCGAACTGCCGCGGAATCGCGCGACGCCAAGGAAAGCTGCAGTTCTTCAACTGCATCATCCAGTTTACCTCTTCGGCGATAGATTTCCCCCAGTTCGCTGTGTGCCGAGGCGTTGTGCGGGTCGCTTGCGAGCGCGGCACGAAACTCCTGTTCAGCGGCGTCCAGACGGCCGGCAACAACCTCCTGGCGGCCTCGCCGCAGATGGGCGACCGTGGAATTTGTTGTAGAAGTGGCGGGGTCAGAGTCGCTCGGATGCTGGATACGCGGTCCCTCGAGTTCCAGACGCAAGGAGGTAGTGTCCAGTTCGGGTTTCACGCGCTGAAATTTGATGAACGAGTCAGTGCTTTTGGAGTCGAGCTTAAGTAAAGGAAGTCCCTTATCTCCGACAACCTCTTCGGCGGCGTTGCGCGCTGATTCAGCCTCAGATTTTTTCCCCTGCTTGTCGAGCGCATAGATCAGGAAAGCGCGATCCTCGGCGTTATCGGGTTCACGGTGCACTGCTTCTTCGAACTGGGTTGCGGCGACGGTGAGGTCTTTTTGCTGCAGGGCAAGCAAGCCGAGGTTAAAAGGATAGTCGTCCTCATCGGGGTCGACGTCGCGAGCCCGCTCGAGGGCCGAAAGCGCCGGAGTGAAATTGCCCCGCCGCGCCTCGGCCAGCCCGAGGTTATTGAGAATCTCGGGGAGGTCCGCGCCGCTGACCAGGTTGCGACGCAGATCTTCCTGGAGCGAGGCGAATATCTCCTGAGCCCTGTCTGGCTGGCCAAGACGCAAACGACACACGCCGATCGAAAAGAGAGCCTCGACACTGCGTGGATGGGTGCGGGGTACCCGCGTGAACCACGGTAAAGCGGCGGTGCAATCGCTCCGTTGAAGGTAGACCTCCCCGAGAGCGAAGGCAGGATCGGGCCAGTCAGGCTCGAGGCGAACCGCTTCGCGCAAATCGCGCAGGCGAACCTCGTCATCATTGGCGATCAGTCCATGAATGTATTGCTCGAATGCGGCGCGGCTCAAAGGCCGCTGCAGCCTGGAGAACTCTGAGAGGCTCACAGGGTAAGCGTGATCCGCGGAGCTGAGCAATCGCCAAACGAGCCTCATGTGCAGATCCATGAGGGAGGAGAGTTCGCCGCTCTCGTTCACGACGGGGAGCAAGGCAACGGGGCTGACACGGAGTACACGCGCATTTACGGTAAGGCTCTTGCCATCCGAAGTGAAATTGCCGAACACGATAAAGTCGGCGTCGAGTTCCTGTGCAATGTGCAGCATGGTGGCCCGACTTAACTTCGCGAACGCAGGCAAGCCGTAGCGGTCCATCTCATCGATGCGCCCGTTGTGCGAGTACACCTGTTGGCCGGCAGCGGAGAGCCGTTGAATGGTCAACTCCTCGAGCCCCTCGCCAATCCAATCGAGGCGGGGAGCAGAGCCGACATTCTCAAAGGGGAAGACAAGGAAGATGCCTTCTTGGGGCAAGGCCGCGCGAGCGTCAGGAGCGGTGGAGCCGGATTGCCGAGCGGCGAGCCGACCGACGACAGAGAGGAAGAAAAGTGCAATGAGGAAGCGGCGGAAATGGCGCATACGGAGCGGGCGCACAATCATGCTGCGGCCATTGTAGCAGAGGCGGACGGGTGAGTTCTGGCAACATCCAGGGGGCTTAAGGGTATTTCGAGGAAGGCCGGGCTGGAGGCGGCGCCTGCAGTCGAACGGATTACGGCTGAGCACCTTCGACCGGCTTAGGAGCAATGATTTCCTCGATAGCCGGATCCTTGAGGACCGCAGCAAAGGCAGGATCGGACCTGACGCTGCCGAGATCCTTGTAGCCTTCGTCCTTTGCCTTCCTTAGGTAAACGACACAGCGCTCGATGTTACCGGCCTGAGCAAACGACTTCGCCAGGAGGAAATAGAACTGCGCCCGATCGCTCGCGAGGGAACGATCCTGGATCACAGTACCGGCCCGGGAGCGCGAGGGGTCGAGCGCGTTGGGGTCAATACCCAAGGCCTTGCGAAAGGAGGTGATGGAGTCTTCGAGGTTCTTCGCACCGAAATAGGCGTAACCGAGATTCACATAGAAAGGGGCAAAATCCTGGCGCAAAGCGAGGGCCCGCTTGTAAGAGCGTATGGCCTTGTTGTATTTCTTGCGCTCATACCAAACAGTTCCAATATTGTTCTGCGCGTCGGCATACTTCGGATCGAGCTTGGCCGATTTCTGGTAGCACTTGAGGGCAGCACCGAGCTCAATTTGATTGTGAAAGCTTATGCCCAGTTCGTTCCAGTAGACGGCGTTTTTGGGTTGCTCCTGAGTCAACTTGTAGAACAAGTCCTGAGCCTCATGATATTGCTTGCGGACGAGATAAAGCCGAGCCATATCTTCGTCCGACAGTTTTTGGGCTTGTGCACCCGACACGGTTCCGGTCGGTTCTACCTGGGACGAGTCGGGATTGGTCTGCGCAGAGGAAGGAAACAGAAGGAAGGACACAAAGAGGAGGGTACGAGCCGGAATCGCCAAAAAATGCGTGGTCATGGCGAATCTCCTTTGTCCCGAGGAGGATTCTCGGGCTCTTTCTTCTTCTTATTTCCAAAGATACTACCAAAAATCTTCTGAAGGGGCCCTTTTTTCTTATCCGAGGCCTGGTCAGAATCGCCACTGGCCGGATCGGCAGGCCGCAAGACAGTGCTTGGATCCTGGCCCGGCACGCCTCCCTGATTGGACACCGGCTGAGGAGGAGGGGTTCCACCGCCGAAAATGTGAGAAAGGAACGAGCCTACGGCCGTGGCCGGTCCATGGCCACCGTGCACTTCGCAAAGCTGGGTGGGCTGCGACCCGGCAACGTAAACCTCCTCTCGCGTAAGAGGACAGTTAGGGGTCGCGACCTGGAGGGTGTCCGAGTCGATGAGGATGGAGTCGACGCCCTCGGGCTTTTCGAAGTCCTTGACATCGCGATA
>Ga0306923_10005242_pt1 | contig 12595 bp, 15 predicted proteins | sample sta12Can44000108_FD_203841 | JGI IMG/M metagenome (GOLD analysis project Ga0306923, IMG submission 203841) | Lab enrichment of tropical soil microbial communities from Luquillo Experimental Forest, Puerto Rico - statanox.12C.anox.44.000.108 (v2)... | ecosystem: Environmental > Terrestrial >... | reverse complement strand
GGTGGATGCTGGCTGGAGCATTTGGAATCTTGTTGATCTCAGGAAGTCCCGCGATAGCCCAGGGCAACAGTCAGGGCCATGGCCACGGCAAGGGCCATGACAAGCATCACGATGACGACGACCGGGATGAACACAATGCATACCGCTACGATTACCACGAGCAAGCCATCCGCGGCTGGTATTCTACAAGCGAAAATCATCTTCCTCCGGGCCTCGCGAAGAAAGATCGCCTGCCTCCTGGCCTTGAAAAGCAATTAGTTCGCAATGGAACGCTTCCCCCAGGTTTGCAGAAGCGTTTGTATCCCGCTCCCGCCGAGTTGGAGCGCTGTTTGCCTCCCCCTCCACCGGACTGCGCGCACGTCTTAGTCAGCGGCCACATCGTTCTGCTGAATCGCAAAACGAATCTGATCGTGGATGTTTTCGCGTTCTAAATGCTACACACCGTTCACCCGTTTTCGTCAACCAGCGCTTCCGAAATGCTGTGCGAGCGTTAAGTGTGCGCCTGACGACAAGGAGAGAAGAATTGATGAGAATGCGACGTTGGGAAGTCGGGCTCGCTGCCGCCTGGATGCTGATAGGAGCAAGCCTATTGATCGGTTGCGGAAACACCGGAGCGAAGGCACCCGTACCTCAAATTCAGAACATTAACAGCTCGACCACGCCAACCAGTCCGGTAAATCTCCCGATCGAAATCAACGGGAGCGGATTTCAGTCGGCGCCCGGCAAGGTGGTCTTCACGCAGGGTAGCGTCTCGGCCACGGTCGTTCCGAACTCCGGAGGTTGGTCAGACACGGGCATCGTCGCTGTGGTACCGACAGCGAGCTTCACATTACCCGGAACCGTCAGCGTGACTGTTGTGACGTCTGGTGGCACGAGCAATGCGGTGAATCTGAACTTGATCCAGACTCTCAACTTTAGCCCCAGCAACTTAGCCTGGACAGCGACCATGTCCCTGCCCAAGGCGTTAACGGGACTTCGTGCTATAGGGGTGCTTGGTTCGACCAGTAGCACAGCGTTCGCGATTGTCACCGGCGGCTACGATGGCACCGCAAACTCAAACGTCACCTACTCGATCAATTTGAATCCTGATGGCACGGTCGGGAGCACGACAAACATCAGTTGGACGACCATATCCGCCAATTCGCTTCCCGAGACGCGGGCGCACCATGCCATGGCTGAAGCCGATCCTACGAATTCCCTGGTGGCTACCACCGCACGCTTTGTATACGTCATCGGGGGCCAAAAGCTCTCCACCGATGGTCCGGGCGGAACCAACACCGTCTTCATGGCCAGCGTCGACCCGACAGCGGGAACGGTTGGAACGTGGACAGCGCTCACCAGCACTCTCCCACAGCAACTCCTTGGCGTGTCGGCCACCGTCTACAACGGATATCTGTATGTGGCCGGCGGGTTGACCACCGGCGCTTTGCCTTCGAGTGCTGTCTACTCGGCGCCGGTTAATGCTGACGGCACGCTTGGTTCCTGGACCACGGCCACAAACGTTCTGCCGACGGCAACTGCTTTTGGATCAATGTTTGCCTTTGGCGGCAAACTCTACTTCATTAACGGAGACCCAAATAATTCCACGACCCCGAACGATCAAGATTCGGGCACGAATAACGTCTATTACACGAGTGCCCTTCGCGGTGCAGTCGGGACTTGGACGCTTAACTCGAGTTCGACTATTAAAACCCGGAACAAGGGCATCGTCTTCGCAGCTTTCGGACAGGTGATCGATGGCGAAGGCATCTACAATGGCAACCCCGGGTCGAGTGAATTTGAGCGAAGCACGGTCAACCCCGACAGCTCCCTGGCTTCCTGGAACGGCCTCACGGGCTCGAACGTGCCCAACGCCAACGTCTATAACGCGGGCGAGTTTGTCAGCCCTCTGATCTCGCCAACGCAAACACCGCGCTTCCTGTTCCTCGGCGGACAGGCCTTTACAGGAACCAGCGGGCCTGGCGGAGCGCTCAGCAGCACGGTTTACGTAAACAGCGCTCCCTAGCTTCGAGCGGTCCGTTGCATTGGAATCCGCCATGTCGAATCGTGTTTGGGCGTTCCCATCGTAGAGGAGTGGGTACTCGGAGTGAGTATTCATATCGACGAACCCCGGAGTGACCCCTTGGGCGGTCGCATCAATTACGCGTGAGCCCTGCACGTTGTCGAGCCACCGCCGCACAATAATGCGAAAACACTACTGACATATCGTCCCCTGTGATATATCGTGCGCGTTCTTGGAAAACGCATAATGACACGGGAACTGAAACGACCCTCAAGTTAATGACTGCCCTCACTCTGCTCGCGGGAAGAATTTCTCATGTGGGGCTGCTTGAAGGGGTTATAGGTCCAGATACGAATAGGAGGCTGGAAAGTGAAATTCATTTCAGTTGTTTTGAATGTGGTCCTGCTCGCGTTTTTGGTCGTGGCTCGCAACGCCGACCCTGCTGAAGCGCCGACAGTCACTGTGAATGGTTATGTTCTGGACTCTGCCTGTGCATTCACGAAAGGCCTCGACAAGCCTATCAGTAAGCAGTGTGCGACTTCCTGCGCGAATGCTGGCTCGCCGCTGGTCATCCTTGCCGATGATGGGACAATCTACTGGCCAATCGCCGACACTACCCCTTCCAGCGGACAGAACCCGAAGCTTCTACCTTACGCTGGCGACAAAGTGACAGCAAAGGGCAAGGTCTATCAGCGTGGCGGTTCGAAGGCAATTGTCATTGAGAAGATCGAAGCCGCTAAATAGAGCAAGGCGCTAGGCATGCTTGCCCACGCAGCACCGCCCAAGGACAAGCCGCTTACCACCGCCGGTGCAACTTCGCCGCTTCTAGGAATTCTAGTTGCGTGAAACGCGCCGCCATCCCGAAAAAGAGTTTAAGCATTCATCTCAGCTAATGACTTTTCCGGTGGCGAGCATCTGCTTCATTTTCTGTACTCGGCGAACGCGTGTGTCATCCTTCTTGGCTTCGGAATACCAGACGATGAATTCTTTCTTGTGTGTGAAAGATAACCCGTTGAGCTTCTGAGAGAGCCTCGTGCCCAGTGCCTTCTGTAGCGGTACGGGAATCTTAATCTCCCGCTTCTCAGAGTCCGGCTCAAGCGCGATGGTCACGAAATCACCTGCCTTTACTCCTGCACCTCGTCGGGCATCCGAGTTGACGACGATGTACTGAATCCCTGCCCTGTTCCCGACCGTGCTGCGCCAAGTGTATCCGTTGATCGTCACCTTGACGGGCACTTGGCTTTACCCCAGACATCTCGCGTATCGAACGGCAGCGTAAACGATGCGCTCGCGTCCTGCCGCGACTCGTCTCCGTTTCAGCTTAACCCTGAATTCTTTACGCATTTCAGTTTCCCCCGCGCTCTGAGCCTTCCGCGTGGGCACGACCGGATTCATAATTTGTGCCGCACATTACTTTGTCAGTACCAGATGGCTACTGACAAGTCTTTTCCGTCACGTTCGGGCGTGCAGACGGGAAGTACCTCGGCATTGTGCAACCTTAAGGCGCTCCAAGCGGCTGCCGCCGCATCCAGCAGATCATCCGCTCCGAAAGCACGCGGTCGGCTTGCGAGGTGTGTTTCAACTTGCGGAAGGACTCGACACAGGAGAACGACGCTCTCTGCGGCACCCTCCTTATTCTTATTACTCCTGGTAGGGTCGAGGAATGGCGCCTGGCTCCGGAGGTACGATCTATCTGTTGCTCCCCGTTTCCTCTGGGAGTGCCTCACGAATCGGACCGTAAGCTGGTTTCCATCCCCCGCCGCGTCGAACGAAGCATGCAGATTTCCCGCACTCCGCTCTCGCTCGCTTCGCAAGAAGATTTATAGGACGTAGCCAATGGGTGGTACTGTCGATGCTGAGCATCTACTCCGTACCCTCCCACCACTTCCACCCTTCCCCTTCCTGTATATCCTCCGGCTCAGGTCTTGCAGATTGCCGAGCGTTTTTATCAGACGCTCCTGCCTCTCATCATTGCCAGAGGAATTGCGAAACAGCTGGGTCCCTTCGCTCCCTGGGAGTTACCCCAGATCATCGCTACTGCTGACCCTTCCGCCGCCTTCTCGCCTTCCTTCCTTTTCCCGGTTCAGCCGGTTATAGGTCGGACCTGTTCCAGAGTATTTCTCTCTGGGACGAGGAAGGTTTCGGCTACCGTCACAAGGGGGCCGCTGTCGATTCGGGGTCGAAGCAACGGCCCCCTGGGTGTTTACTGATGGCGTAAGTATGCGCGTTGGAGCGCGGCCGTCAAGGGCACTACCCGGTTTCGCGGCCGGGGCTCTCTTATTTGCGGCGTCGTTTGCGCGGCTTACGATAGTCAGAAGACTGGCTGAATGAAGAGTTAGTTTGGCAGCACCGGAAGTTCAGTGTCCTGATTCACATATGCTTTCAGGGGCGCGCCCTCCGGGATAACGTAATGTTTTCCCGAGGTGGCGATTAAACCCGAGACGCCAAAAAAGATTGTTCCGACCACCATGGCATCTTTGTTTCGCTTTCCTTCGGCGGCCTTTTCTCCTCGGAGCGATATCCTGTTTACGCCTACCTGCAGGAAATCTACTCGGATAGCAAGGAACTTCGCCTCTTGTCTTTTTTTCTCCGATTCCTTTCCAGAGGTGATGGTTCCTAGAACTCTGGCTCCTCGCTTGACCACGACGTGATCCAGGGCCTTCAGATCTTCTGCGAGAACCAACTCTACGGGTTGACCGGCGACCGCTGCTTTCGATGTGAGGTTCTGTGCAAATTTCAAACTAACCTCCGTTCCTTCTTTAAGCACTACGGTCTCAGCGGATTTTGGATCTGCTGACTGAACTGGAGGCGTAAGCACCCGCGCGAAAGGGTTTTCACGGGTTATTGTCAACGGCACGGCCAGGGTCGCAAAAAGAACAATAGCCACTGTTCTCAAGGTTGTGGCCTCCCTTCCGCAGGCGGCGAAGATGTCTGAGCAACCTTCCTGAGCATAAGGCCCGGATGCTCTAATCTGGGTGCGAACTGCTTGTCTAGTTTCTTCATGATTTCAGGAAGGGCCTTCTTGCTATTCACGTCGAGAGCGCCAGTGTAACCCGCGCTTTCTTGCCAGAGCATCTTTTGGTCGAGGTCGTAACACTGCACGATTACTTTAAGCCATTGCGTCGCCGGACGATCCACAATGATGTAAAGCAAGTACGAAGCGCCTGCCTGCTTTGCGATTTTGACCAAGCTGTCGATCGAGATGGCGTCTTCCGTCTCGATGCGCGGGCGCAACGGATCGCTCACTAGGTCAACCTTTCTTTCGTCCAGATGACGGACAACCTCTCCCACCGCGTCGTGAAAGACTTCAGGTTTGCTGGCCATTACGTGCTTCGAGGTCCGAAACGCCGCGACGTAAGAACCATTGGGCGATTGCCCATAGACTCCAGTCAGCACGAAGAGATAGACGACGACAAATAAAAGGCCATTTAATGGCCGTAGCCCAGTGCCTACATTCAGAGAAATCCGCATTGGCGTTCCCTCTGGAGTCTCAATTGGGCCCTATTTTTCTTCTTCCCGTGCCACTTTCTGGCCGGTCTTGGCTTCCGCAGTATTCACGATATCTATGGCGTTGGATCTATCCATGTGCAACATCATGAATTTCTTGCTGTTGTTTGGGCCTAGGACAAGTGTATCGGTTATCGCCCCGTGTCTCGTCCCACCGTTCCAAGAGTATCGCCAAATAGGAAACACACAGGGGCGACGAGATTTATTGTTCGCAAGATCTTGTGGAACGCCATTCCAAGAACGTCCTACTTAGAGATGTCGATACGGTCTGCAATAAATCCCCTACTTGTCACTGAACCACATGCAACACTTTGATCGCCAATCTTGATCTCGTCGACGCTGACGCGTTTTCCGCGTTTCCGTATGTAGGCGTCCTTGCTTACATGCATCGTTATGGGGTCCTTGTCGCGGGGCCGCAGTATAAGGTTAGGTGGATCTATTGTCTGTACATACCCCACGAAGCAGGACAGGGATGCTGAATTCTCTTCTGAATCGTTTTCGCATCGAACCGGCGTATTGTCATCCGGTAACGACGGGTCGTATAAGCGCACAGGCAATCTCGGAACGAGCTTGAGGTAGTAGGGCCACAGCCGTGGGTCGATCCAGAAGTCTTCTTGGGCGCTGTACTTTTCGTCGTCGGTCAAAGGTTTGGGGCGGAGATGATACACTTGGACAATATCCTTCTTTGCGAATTCGAGTGTTCTGCCTGTTCGATCGAGGTCGAGTTGTGTTTCTGATGCTATCAACAGCCGGCCCTCATACATCTCGCCGCCCGTCTTCACCACCCTCACTTCTTGCCCAGCCACTCCCTTGAGGTCACTCCATGAACTTTTGTCGTTGTAGATGACGTCGTAGACCCGACCAACATCGGCCTGCACATGATGTGGGAAGTAAGGTGCCGCCTGAGAAACGCTTACACGAAGCACGTTCGCGCGATCAAAGGTGGTGTATGTCCGGTTCGGCAGTTTGAGCGTTAACTCGTGATCGTTTGTCTTAACGATGTGTCCAGTGATGCAGTCGGATTTTCGATCGACTACCGTGTAATAACGCTCGTGGGTGACGTGTTTCAGATTTTGCCAGGAGTCGTCCGCAGCGGCTGTAGACACATAAAATAAAAAGCAAGGAGCTAGTGCAAGCACCGGCGCAGAAAGAGCCAATTTCAACTGAAAGTTCTTTTTTGAAGTCGACACTAGAACCATTGCATGCCTCGTCCGCGAACCACGCCCCTGATTCCACGCCCGCACGGCTTACTATCATCCTGTAGCGTGGGTACAACATGCACTCGTCATACCGCAGAGCCGCTCAGCAAACCCCTTCTTTTGTTTGTCGTTTGAGGTACCTGTTCCAGGGGAGGTGCAGGACCAAGCGGACACCTCAAGCCTCCACCCTCTAGTCTATTGCTTCTGCTTGGCGGACACGCCCTGGTTAACGAGGTTTCTGCACCGCGGCCACCACCGCCTCGGAAGTGACCTCCACCTCCCCGGCCTTTTCGATGATTTTTTCAAGCGCCGCACGAATGTTCCGCTGGCGCTTGGAGAAGAGAGTGAAGGCCTGAGCGTGACGGTAAACCGCGGTCCGATCCGCAAGGCCGAATTCCTTGGCAATGGCCTTGACACCCGTCCAGTTGATGAATTCCCTCTCGATCTCCTACCGGTGCTGATGGGGACAGATCTTGCAGTTGCGCCTGTGGCGACTATGTCCTTGTTACCGTACTGCCCCTACCGGCTCGTTTTAACTTAGGGCAAAGCTGGCCCTACGGTCAGTCTTCGGGCCGGCGCGCCTCGAGTAGGATTTAGTCACCGCTCTCCAGAGGCTCTTTGAATGAATGAAACTCCGACGCCAAAACCCGAACCTTCACGCGCCTCAGCAACCGCCGGTCCGATCATCGCCACCTTCAATCGTGTGGTCCAGTTAATCCCACCCAAGGCGCGGCTGGCAGTACTTACGGGATTATTGGTTTTAGTCGGGTTGGCCGTTTACACATCCTTTTTGGGCGGTTCTGCCACCCTCAATCTAATTTGCCGTCATGATCTTCGCAGTGCCGACATATCCGTCTCCATTGACGGCAGAACAATATATACGGACCACATTTCTGCGAGTCCGAAAAAGCTCTTTGCCATCCTCGGGAAAAGAGAGGAGACCTTCTCCAAATCACTGACAGTGCCTCCAGGGGAACACGTTGTGCAGGTGCATTTGAGTTCGGCAACGGATGGGTTCGATCAGACCAAACAGCGCGAGCTAAATTTTCTTCACGGGAACGAGAACACCCTACGTATAGATGCCCATCGAAATGGAATGTCTCTAGTGTATCCAGGTCCGGCAACGTCTCCGACAAACAATCTCGGGTCTGCCTTCCCCGACTCATTGCGGTCGATCCTGGTTACCCTGCTTGGATCTGCGGTGTCTGCGGCTATTGGCTTTGTCGTGCAGGACTTTCTGCGTTCTAGGAAGGCAGCCTAAGCCAGTGGACTTCAGCTACCCTCGGTAAGTCGATGTAGCCGGGCGCTACTTTTCCCAATAAAAAAACAGCTTTTTGAAGACCGTTCTGGCCTTACTGTCATGCGATCTTCACCGTGTTGAATCTCGTGCCGAAAGACCGAAGGTTGCTAAGGTTGCTATTTGAGAGGTATGGCGAAAAGCTAAGTGATTGAGACACCGCATCTTAGCTTAGATTTTTCCTCGTTCGCAACGAGGAGGCCAGGGGTTCGAATCCCCTCTCGTCCACCAAGATCTCCTCCAAGCTCAACAACTTACCCAACCTTGCGAAATTCGATCAGTTGGATGCGGAAGCGCCGAAAGATGTTGAGCCCACCCTTTTCCAGCTCCAACTTTTTCAGGATGGGGTGCAAGCTATATTTCAAAATATCCCGCTGCATCAGTTGGCTGCCGTCCGGTTTACAGAAAACCAGACCACTCGTTCGGCCGCCCACGAACTCACGCACCATCGCGGCCAGGGCCTCGGACAGATCCACAACCCGCCCGTGCCTGGAATCCGCGTTCTTTGTTTTCATGTGGTCCTGAAGCTCCCCGCGCTTGGCTTTCTGCACAATCTCCAAGGTGCGGAAATCTTCATGGATGGAACGAAAGTCGAGGCCGAGTGCTTCCCCGGCACGCATCGGCCCACAGCCCGCGAGTAGCGAGTACAACGTGAGGTAAGGTTCTTGCGATTCTCTCAGAATCGCTTCCATCTCCTCCCTGTCCACGGTCGGTTGCTTTCGCTCGTCGATCTCTGGGGCGTCGAGGAAGTCATCGTCCCACTCACGCGGAAACAGCACCTTGCCTTCCGCGTCGCGTGCCGACGCTACCACCGACTTCGCGATGTTCACGTAATCGCGAATGGTCGCAGGCGACAGATCCGCAATGTGGTTAACGAATTCCTTCATGGCCGCGTTGTGAATATTGGCGAGCAACTTGTCCCCGAAGAAGGGATACATCCACTTGTCGAGCGCATATCGACGGGTGTCGAGGGTGGTTTGTTCAAGCGGACGCTTTTTGCGGTTGGCGCACTCTTTGAGCCAGATTTCGGCCTGCTCATTAAAAGTGATGTTCGTCGTGGCTTCGATGAACGTCTGCGTGGAATTGATGCCGAGCTGTTCCAGCTTCTCGGCGGCTGCCTTCTGCGATGGTGCGTGTGCGGCAGAGCCCAAGATGCACTGCCTCCTTCGTGGATTGGTCCTGCCCCGGTACGTCCCGCCAGAACTGTACAAAAGCCGGCTCCTCCGGTTGCCACGCATCAGAACGCTTTCTTCCCTTTTGAAAGACATAGCCTTGCTGGTATGCACGTCTCATCAGAGATTTACCTCTCCGACGCGACGCCACAATCACGGGGAGTGTAGCAGAATCAGGCAACGTTCATCTCGCTTTGTTTGACGGGACCGATGTCCCCAACTAATCCCTCGGCACTTTGCCTCACTCGCGGACCGGAACGGGACGACTTGAGGCTTCCGGCTCGTCGGTCATATGCTGGGTTCTCACGCATGCCGAATTGGAGACGGCGGTGCATGTGTCTCTTACTTTGTTCCCGTTGGAGCGAGTCCTCCCTTGGAGTCGAGCTCGAGAATGGCTTCGTTGCGAGGCGCGCTGTTAGTTGGGTGTTGGCCTAGCCAGGACTTGAACTCATCGTCTTTGCGAAAAAGTATCTTCAGGGCTTCGCTGACGACGTAGGCTTCGGAGGCATCGATGAACTCGGCATATTTTGCGAGCTTCGATCTGATGTCCTCCTCAATGCGGATTTGCAGCGTTTCATTCTTCGGTGGCCTCGGTGGTGATTTGAGAATTGGCATTCGGTTCCTCCTCAGGTCTATGCACGGCTTAATAAAGCGACCATGCAAACTTTGTGATTCGAGTGCGCAGCCCCGCACAAGCGGGTGAATGGATGAGGCGGGAGCGACCCCCGCCCGTGACGTACGGTGCGGCGAGAGGCTCGGTCGCGCCCGCCTCATCTCCGTTTCGGGTACGTACGAATTGCCACTGCTGAACCCCGCGATCCAATTGAATTGCGGCAAGTTGTAACGAAGGATGAGGGGAAGCAACTGGTGACAGTAATGCAGTGAAGACCCTTCACTCGCGCTGCTGCGACTCGCAATTGAGGGGAAACGAGCCGCGTCGTGATGTCGGCGGGATGAAGTGACTTGCGAGATTGGCCGGCGGGTACATACAGCGGCCAGCGAAGAGGACTTTCTTCATCTGTTAGTTTCAATCCGGGAGGCATGAGGCTCCTCTCTTTATCTATTCAGCGTTTCGCGGAAAATTGGGGGTGCTGATCCGCCGCACCGAATCGTGCTCTACTAGACTAAGGGGCCCTCGAAGAGGCAAAACCTCAACCACGCTGCCAAAGAATTTTTCTTTGGCGTTCTCAGCTTCGCCTGGCGCGGGCAAAGCGTGGTCGGGAGTCGTTCCAGCCCACTTCGGTGTTTTGCCTACGCCCAAAAAGAGTGGCTCTCTTGACCCCTGTAGCTCCAAATAGTCTTCAGAAGCAGCCTCCATCTATCAAGGGAACATCGGGGAGAGAAAAAGTGAGAAAAAGTCTGACTAGCTCATGTTTCTTCGCCTGGGTGTGGCGTTGTCGAAACTCCGCTGCACCGTGGAAAAAACATCCGGCACCGTCACCAGCGCCGGAGGGCGGGAGCGACCCCAAAGACTTTTTGGGCGGCTGAAGGCCGAAAAAGTGGGGTCGCTCCCGCCCGATTTGGTGTTTTTTTCCACGGCGCCTCTTCCTTCCCGCGTTCCGTATCTCCGACTCCGAAAAGAAATTGCTTGCGCCACAGACTGAAGAAGGTGCAGAAGAAGAAGCTGAAGGGTGTAGTTTCTGCCTTCTTCAGGTGTCTTCCTCCGATTTGCTTGCAGGAACCGCGCTGAGGCTCTCGGCCCAGGGCCCAAAGTCTGTCATAGCCGCAATTGCGAAGAGCTGCGCACGCCAGGCGCGCCGATACGCAGCGAAATGAGGCTTCTTAGACCCCTGTGTGGTCAGACTCGTCCCGTCCAGTGCAGCTATCGGCGGTACGCGGCTCGCGTTTCGGCTGCGATTGCGCCAATGTGCTCGGGGTTAGCGAAGCCCGACACCTCCTGGCCTGGCTGACGGCTGTTGACCAGCTCACGCCGGTAGCTGAAACAACCCAGGCACAGGGCCGTAGGTACATCACCGCCTCGAGCCGCTCGAGTTCCTCGTCGGTCAACTCGACGTGCCGACGGTACGCGCCCACGGCCGGATTGATCCACTCGTCGTTGCGCCAGGTCCCTCACATAAGCCACGCGAAGTTGATCGCCACTGGCCAGAGCGCGCCTACGATCACGTGATCCGGGGCGTGCAGGCGGTTGCCGTGGAGCAGCGCCTCTGGCAGCCCCTGGCCGCCGTCGACCGCATCGTCAGCCGAGCGTACTTGGTCGCGGAGCTGCTCGAACCACTCGCGCTCTGCCGCAGCGACCTTCCGGATAGTAACCAATCCGTAACCAGACGTGGGATCGAATTTTGAGATAGTTGACGCCAGAAGTTACCCTCAAGGTGCTAGACCTCAGTCGATTGTCCAAATTCTTTTTGTCAAGAAGGGGTGCCCATGTCACGAGCCAGCCCGCTCGAAGACTGCGATGGATTGCGTTTTTTGAAAGCATTCTCCGGACTACCTGAAACTCTCCGACTCCACGCCTCGCTAGCATCCGAAAGACGCGCGACGTTGAGCGACATTTACCGAGTAGCTCAACTGGCGCTTCTCATCCTTGCTTATTTTTTGAGTGGTTTCCTCACCGCTTGCGGTGGTGGTGGCTCGTCCACCACTCCGCTCTCTGCGATCAGCGTCTCACTTTCCGAAACGGCGGCCACAGTTTTGGCAGGTACTACCGCGAACTTCACCGCGACGGTCAGCAACGACCCAGCCAACATGGGAGTTGAGTGGTCGGTGTCCTGCGTCGCTGCGCCGTGTGGCTCTGTGTCGCCCGCCTCAACACCGAGCGGGATAGCTACCACTTACACGGCCCCCGCGGCACTTCCTTCCCGTGGTGCAACCATCACCCTCACAGCCACTTCCATCACAGATTCAACCAAGTCGCTTTCGGCCACTCTTATCCCGATTGGTCATATCCCTGGTTACGACGTAGGCGTGGACTACCATTCGACAGGAAATGACATAGACGCAACAGGGTTTATCGCCGTCTATGATCAGCCGCAAATCCGCCAGACCGTGCAAATGCAACTCCAAGGCATGGTGGACCGCGGCGCAACTTTCATCCACACAAGCATGTGGGTCGCTAAGCAGCCTGGCCAACCATGTTGCTCCCATGCGCAGGTCACTTTTCCCATGACGGATCAAGAAGCTTCCAATCTGCGTGCCTATGCTCAGGATGTCGCAGCCATCCAGAGTGCCGCTGGAAGCCGGTTGCGCCTTGATCTAGCGCTCATGTGGGGCGGAACCTCCGACTACACCGTAGGTTCTCCCTCCACTGGTCTCGGTTCTCCGGCGATCAGCGCTACAGATTTCGTCTCTCGCATCCAAACAACAACCGATAAAGTGCTCACGGCGGTGAGCGACGTAACTCGACCGGATGGTATACGGCTGGTCGACACGCTCTTTTTCGACTACGAAGTTACCACTG
>Ga0306923_10005241_pt1 | contig 12600 bp, 9 predicted proteins | sample sta12Can44000108_FD_203841 | JGI IMG/M metagenome (GOLD analysis project Ga0306923, IMG submission 203841) | Lab enrichment of tropical soil microbial communities from Luquillo Experimental Forest, Puerto Rico - statanox.12C.anox.44.000.108 (v2)... | ecosystem: Environmental > Terrestrial > Soil... | reverse complement strand
CGCCGCCTTCATGCGCACGAGGATCGTGCCGAGGCGCTCGCCCGCGTGCTCGCCGCGCTGCGCGGCGAGCGCCTCCTCGAGCCGAGCGGGCTCGAGGCCGGCGGTGGCGATGAGGATCTGGCCCAGGGGACGGCCGGCGAGGCCGTCGAAGGTGGGGGTCGGAATCGTTGCGGTCTCAATCATTCTGGATCCCGACTAGAACAGCCCGCGCCGCTCCGCCATTCATCCACGCGCCGCCGTGGCGGGCGCCGGGGCGTCCTGCGGCGGCTCGATCGGCGCCCCCGCGCCGCCCTGGTCGGCGGACGAGGGAGCGGGCTTCGCACCGGGGGCGGGGAGGAGCGGCGGCGGCGCCTGCTCGGACGGAGGCGTCGGAGCGGGCTTCGCCGGAGGCGCGGGCGCCGGCGTGGGGACTGCGCCCGCCGGCGGCTGCGTGGACGGAGGCGTGGTGCTGGGGGGGCCGAGCGTCCGCTCGCCCGGAGCGCCGGGACCGCCGTTCTCGATCCGCATCGACTCGGTCTCGATGTCCTTCCGGATCCTCGTGTAAGGCCCGGCCTTGCGCGTGAAGTCGACGTACACGTCGTACTTCGGGGTGCGGCCGTAGAACTGAGAGGCGAACTCCTGCTGCTCGCGCCGCTTCCGGTCCAGGATCCGGCGGTAGTCCGACGGGTCGCGGATGATGTACGGCGTGAGGAAGAGGAGCAGGTTCGTCTTCTGGCGCGTGGTCACCTGGTCGCGGAAGAGCCAGCCGAACACGGGGATGTCGCCGAGGAGCGGCACCTTGTGCACCGTCTGCACCACGCGGTCCTGGATGAGGCCGCCGATCACGATCGTGTGCTGGTCCTTCGCGACGATCTTGGTCTTCACGCTCCGTTTCGCGGTGGTGGGGCCGAGCTGCGGATCGGTCGAGACGATCTCCTCGGTCTGCTCGTCGAGCTCGAGCCGCACCATGTCGCCCTCGTTGATCTGCGGCTTGATGCGGAGCCGCAGCTCCACGTTCTGCCGCTGGATCGGGGCGTAGAGGCTGCCCAGGCCGCCGAGGCCCAGGGACGTGGCGAGCGCCGAGGTGGCGGGGGTCGTCGTTCCCGTGGTCGCGGTGCCCGAGAGCGCGGAGGTGAGCGCGCTCGGCTGGAAGCCAGCCTGGAACGGCACGTTCTGGCCGACGATGATCTCCGACTCCTCGTTGTCCGACGCGAGGACGTGCGGCGTCGAGAGCACGTTCACGTCGGACGAGGTCTGCAGCGCCTGCACGAGCAGCGACAGCGAGGAGACCGGGAACACGTCGCGCAGGTCGGCCGCGACAGGGCCGACGAGGCCGGTGAGGAAGCCGCCGAGGTTGATGAGGCTCGTGACGTCGAAGGAGTTCACGCGGCCGGTCTCGTAGCCGAGCGGGATGAAGCCCTTCCCGTCGGAGGTGGAGAACGGGATCGCGGTGTGCGCCGACACGCCGAACTGGTTCGAGTTGTTGAGGTCCACCTCCATGATCACCGCCTCGACGAACACCTGCCGGCGGGGCCGGTCGAGGTTCTCGATGAGGCGCGCCATCGTGGTGTAGTCCGGACCCGACGCCATGATGATGAGGGCGTTCGACTGCTTGTCGGCGGTGACCTTCACCTCGCCGGCGAACAGCGCCGCGCTCGTGCCCGGTGCTCCGGCCGCCCCGGCGGCGGAGACGATCGGCTGCGGCTGCCCGGCGGGCACGGGGGCTCCACCCGGCCCGGCACGCCGCGCCGTGGCCTGGCCCTGCGCGAGCGCGGAGAGCGTCTGCGCGAGCTCCTCGGCGTTCGCGTTCTTCATGAACACGACGTGGATCTGCCCCTCGCCGGCGGTGGGCACGTCGAGCTGCGCGACGAGGTCGCGGATGCGCTCGAAGCCCTTCTCGTCGGCGATCACGACGAGCTTGTTCGTGCGCTCGTCGGCGAGCACCTTCTGGATCGACGACTCGCCGCCCTCGCCGGCCGCCACCGCGGGCGCCCCGGGTGCTGCGCCGGGCGCGGCGACGCCGCCGATGGTCGTGCGTCGCCCCGCAGGACGGCCGGGCGCCCCCGGGGGGCCGGCCTGGAAGATCTGGTTCACCTTCTCGGCGAGGTCGCGCGCGGAGGCGTACTTCACCTGGACGAAGCGGACGAGGTCGCCAGAGCCGGGCCGGTCCACCGCCTCGATGATCCTCTCGAGGCGCCGCACGTTCAGCCCGATGTCCGTGATGACGAGCATGTCGGGCGGGATCGACTGGATGTCCGCGCCCTGCGCCGAGGTGAAGTTGCCGAGGACCCCGCGGAGCTGATCGGGGTCGGCGTAGCGCAGCCGGATGAGCTTCGTGACCGGCTGCTCCTGCGCCGGCACCTCGGAGCCGTCGTCGAGGAGCGTCGGGATCGGCGTCTTCTTCGCGTCGGCGATCCGGACGAGCTTCCAGTACTTGCCCGACTGGTACACGGCGATGTTGTTCGTCGTGAGCGAGGCGAGGAAGGCGGCGTAGGCCTCGTCGGCGGTGACCGGCGTCTTCGAGAGGAGCGTGATCTTCCCGCGCGCGATCTCGTCGGTGTAGGCGAAGTTCCGGCAGGTCCAGCGGCTCGCCTGCTCGAGGACGTCGACGATGTCGGCTTTGTTGAAGGCGAGCAGGAACCGGCCCTGGAGCGGCTGGCAGGCGCCGGCGCCGCGCGCGATGGTGGCCGTGCCGCCGCCACGGGCCGCGGGGGCGCCGCCGCCTTCGGCCTCGCCGGCCGGGAGCGGTGCCGCCGTCGCACCGGGTGCGGGCGGGGGCGCGGCCGTGGCTCCCGGCGCCGGCGGGGGAGAACCGGGCGGCTCGGCGGAGGGCTGCGACGGCGCGGACGGACGCGTGCGCTGCGCGCGGTTCGCGGGCGGCGCACGCGGGGGAACTTGCGCGAGGACGAGCGCGGGGAGGAGCAGCGTGGCGGCGAGGAGCATGCGCATGGGTTTGCTCGGGGCCTCCGGCCTCATGGGCCGGTGACGTTGTACTCCTTGCGGACGGGGCGTCCGTTGCGCTCGAGCTCGATCGTGATGTGCGAGGAGCTGCGGAGCTTCTGGTAGACCTCGAGGGCCTTGTCGGGCGAGTTGATCTCGTAGCCGTTGATCCGCTGGATCACGTCGCCGTTCTCGACCCCGATGTTCGCGTACAGCGAGTTCGGCTGGATGGAGAAGAGCTTGAAGCCGTTCGCGACGCCGTTCTTGAACGACGGGACGATGCGCGCCTGCGTGGCGACCGCGTTCAGGTTCGACAGCGAGCCGTCGATGACGCTGCGCTTCACCTCGTACTGATTGTCCGCGAGCTTGCGGATGCCCTCGGCCGTGTTGACCTCGGGCCCGCCCTCGCCGCCTGGCGGCGGCACCGGGGCCCGCGCGATGGGCGGCACCGGGCCGCCCAGGGCCCCCGCGCCCTCGCCGCCCTCGAAGTCCACGAACTCCTTCTGCCCGTCGTGGCAGAGGATCGCGGCGACCTTGAAGCCCGCCCCGGTGACGTCCTTGTCGTCGCGCATCCGCACGAGGCCCAGCATCTTCGCGCCCTGGAACGCGTCGCCCACGCCGTAGATCCGGGTCTCGCGCGTGCTGAGGTCGGTGATCGACGCGATCGACCACTCCGGCCGCTCGGCGATGGTGCCGCCCACGAGCTGCGCGCGGAGGGTCGTCCGCACCGGTGCCGCGCTCACGTTCGCGCAGTTCTGCGGGCGGGACGGCTGCGCCGCCTCGGCGGTCGTCGGCGCCGGCGCCGGCGCCTTCTGGCCGATGAGCGCGTAGAGCTTCTCGGGCACGAGAGGCACGCGCGCGTGGGGAGCGGGCGCCGTCGCGGGCGCCGAGGCCAGGTCGACCACGGGCCGCGGACGCAGGAGCGCGCCGGCCACTGTGTTCACCGTCTTTGCGGTGAGCCAGGCGGCAGCGAACACGAGCACCGCGTTCGCGATCCAGACGTACTTCTTGAAGAAGAGGTCGAGCATGGCTGGGGGCGCCTCTGCCGGAAGAGCAACCGATGTGCCATCGGGCGGCGGGGAGGCTCTTACTCAACCACTCGCGCTTCTTGCGGATTTCGTCGAGCGACGCAGGTGGGTCCGCGCTCGCCAGGCCCGCCCTTGCCATTCTGGCAAAAGCGCGGCCCCGGGCGCGCCGGGGGCGCCAAAATGGCACCGGGGATCAACCCTCGTCGGGGGAGGGATCGACCAGGCGGCCGTCCTCGTCCCGATCGAGCTTCCGGTAGATCGTGCGCGGGGCGATCCCGAGGATCTGCGCTGCGAGCGTCTTGTCGCCCTTCGTGTGCTTCAGGGTCTCACGGATGACGAGCCGCTCGACCTCCTCCATCGGCGTCCCGATCGTGATCGGCAGCACGCCGGAGGGTACGGTCGGCGCAGGCGCCGCCTCGCGGAGCGGCTCGGGCAGGTCCTCGAGCCCCACCGCCTCGCCCCGGCACAGCACCACCGCGCGCTCCACCGCGTGCTCGAGCTCGCGGACGTTCCCGGGCCACTCGTGGGCGGCGAGCGCGGCCAGCGCTCCCTGCGTGAAGCCGCCGATGCGCTTGCCGTGCTTCTCGGCGATGCGCCGCAGGAAGGCGGCGGCGAGGAGCGGCACGTCCTCGCGCCGCTCGCGGAGGGGCGGCAGGCGGATGGCGATGACGTTCAGCCGGTAGAACAGGTCCTCGCGGAAGCGGCCCCCCTTCACCTCGGCCGCGAGGTCCTTGTTCGTCGCGGCGACGATCCGGACGTCCACCTTCACCGGCTGCGTCCCGCCGAGCCGCTCGACGACGCCGTCCTGCAGGACGCGCAGGAGCTTCACCTGCACGGCCGGCGACATCTCGCCCACCTCGTCGAGGAAGAGCGTGCCGCCGTCCGCGCGCTCGAAGCGGCCCTCTCGGCGCGCGGCGGCGCCGGTGAACGCGCCCCGCTCGTAGCCGAACAGCTCCGACTCGAGGATCGTCTCGGGGATCGCCGCGCAGTTCACGGGCACGAACTGCGCCTGCGCGCGCGGCGAGAGATCGTGCAGGAGGCGTGCGGCGAGCTCCTTGCCGGTGCCGCTCTCGCCGGTCACGAGCACCGTCGCCGAGGTGGGCGCCGCCTGGCGCAGCGCCTCGAGCGCGGCCCGGAACGCCGGGGCCGAGCCGATGAGCTGGCCCGAGGACGGCGCCACGAGCCCGGCGAGCTGGGCCTTCAGCGCGCGGTTCTCGGCCACGAGCGAGGCCTTCTCGAGCGCCTGGCGCACGCTCTTCACGATCGCGTGCCGCTTCACCGGCTTCGTGATGAAGTCGTAAGCCCCCTCCTTCATCGCCGAGACCGCGCCCTCCACCGTGCCGTACGCCGTCATGACGACGACCTCGGTGTCGGGCGCCACGGTGCGCGCGGCGCGCAGCAGGGCCTCGCCGCTCATCCCCGGCATCATGAGGTCGGTGACGAGCACGCTCGGCCGCTCGCGCCGGAGCACCTCCAGCGCCTCGGCGCCGGAGGAGGCGAGCGCCACGCGCCAGCCCTCGCGCTGGAAGATCTTCGAGAGCGACTCGAGGTTCGGTCGCTCGTCGTCGACGATGAGGACGAGGGGCTCCACGCGCTCGGGATCCTAGCGCGCGGGCGGCTGTTGCGGGGCGGGCTGTGACGGCGGCTGCGGAGCCGGCTGCGGAATCGGCGGCTGCGGAGGCGGGCCTGGCGGCCCCGTGCGGATCGGCTCGGCGGGCGGCACGCGCTCTGGCGGGACCCCGCGCTGCGCCGGGGAGAGCTGCTCCGGGCAACCGGTGAGGACGCTCGCGAGCGCGAGCAAGGCGAGGGCGCGCATGCCGCTCGGGTACCACCGCACGCGCTGCGCCGGCAAGCGGCGTCGCGCGAGCCGCGGAGAGCCGAAAAGAAAAGGGCGGGCACGAGGCCCGCCCTTCGTGAGCTCCAGAACCGCGGCGGGCCCGAGCGGGCCGCCGGGATCACTCCTCCGCCTTCTCCTCGGCGGGGGCGGCCTCGGCCTTCGGGGCCTCCGAAGCCTTCTTGGTCTTCCCGGCCTTCGCGCGCTTCGCGGCGCGGTTCTCGGCGGGGGCGGCGGCCTTCTTCTCGGCCTTGGGGGCCTCCGCGGCCTTCTTCGGCGCGGCCTTCTCCGCCGGCTGCGCGGCGTAGCGGTTCTTGAAGCGCTCGATGCGGCCCGCGGTGTCCATGATCTTCTGCTTGCCGGTGAAGAACGGGTGGCAGTTCGAGCAGATTTCGATGTGGAAGTCGCCGGCGGTGGAGCGGGTGACGATCTCGTTCCCGCACGCGCACAGGATCTTCGCGGGCTTGTAGTCGGGGTGGATGCCTTCCCTCATGGTGCCTCTCGTCTAGCCGCTTGCATCCGCGGGAGTGCGGGTGGTCCGGGCCGAAGGGGGCGGGATCTACCCGGGCGTACCCGTTTCGTCAACCGGAACGCCTACTTCCCGCCTCCCACCATCATCTTGAAGAACTCGTCGTGGTCCTTCACCTGGCGGAACTTGTCGAGCATGAACTTCATCGCCTCCACGTTGTCGAGGCCGTTCAGGATCGTCTGGCGGAGGATGTAGATCTTCGAGAGCCACTGCGGCGGAAGCAGCAGCTCCTCCTTGCGCGTTCCGCTCTTCCCGATGTCCATGCAGGGGAAGATGCGCTTCTCCATCAGCTTCCGGTCGAGCACGATCTCCGAGTTCCCGGTGCCCTTGAACTCCTCGAAGATCACCTCGTCCATGCGGCTGCCGGTGTCCACGAGCGCGGTGCCGATGATGGTGAGCGAGCCGCCCTCCTCGATGTTGCGCGCGGCGCCGAAGAAGCGCTTCGGCTTGTGGAGCGCGTTCGAGTCGACGCCGCCCGAGAGGATCTTGCCCGAGGGCGGCACCACCGAGTTGTAGGCGCGGGCGAGGCGGGTGATCGAGTCGAGGAGGATGACGACGTCCTTCTTGTGCTCGACGAGCCGCCGCGCCTTCTCGATCACCATCTCCGCCACCTGCACGTGGCGTGAAGCCGGCTCGTCGAAGGTGGAGGCCACCACCTCGCCCTTCACCGTCCGTTCCATGTCGGTCACCTCCTCGGGCCGCTCGTCGATGAGCAGCACGATGAGGGTGACCTCGGGGTGGTTGGCGGTGATCGCGTGCGCGACGTTCTGGAGCAGCACCGTCTTGCCGGCGCGCGGCGGGGACACGATGAGGCAGCGCTGCCCCTTGCCGATGGGCGAGAACAGGTCGACGACCCGCGTCGTCATCTCGTTCGAGTCGTGCTCGAGCCGGAGCCGCTGCGTGGGGTAGAGGGGCGTGAGGTTGTCGAACAGGGCCTTCGCCTGGTTCTCCTCGGGCGGCTGGCCGTTGATCGAGTCGACCCGAAGCAGCGCGAAGTACCGCTCCCCTTCCTTCGGCTGACGCACCGTGCCGCGCACGGTGTCCCCGGTCCTCAGGTTGAAGCGGCGGATCTGCGAGGGAGAGACGTAGATGTCGTCGGGGCCTGGCAGGTAGCTGAAGTCGGGGCTGCGCAGGAACCCGAAGCCGTCGGGGAGCACCTCGAGCGTCCCCTCCGCCCCGACGTCGACGTCCTCCTTCTTCGCCTCGGCCGCCTTCGCCTGCGCCTGCAGGATCGCGAAGATGAGGTCCTGCTTCTTCATCGTGCCGGCGGCCTCGATGGCGAGCTCGCGCGCGAGCTCGGTGAGCTGCGCCACCTTCAGGTGCTTCAGCTCGGTGAGGCTGCGCGGGGTCGTGGCGGCGGCGACGGGAGCGGCGGCGGGCATGGCGGAGTTCCGGGGGGAGGAGGACGCGCGGCAGGGGAAGGGGCCGCGGCGAGGGAATACGCGCTGTTCCTAAGTCGACCCCCGAGCCAAGTCAACGGGTTGCGCCCTTCGCTGCGGGTCGACGGGCGGTGCGTTTCGAGCCATGCGCACACCTCCCCACCGCCATGTTCACGGGGGAAACGAGGACCTGGGATTCATCGCTGAGCACGATATCCTTCGCCCCCGAAGGAGCCGTCGTGCGTATGGCAGAACCCACCCCCGTTCCAATCGAGCCGCCGCCCCCCCCGCGCGCGCTTCCCGCCTGGCCCGCCGATTCCCTCCCCAGCGCCACCGAGGCCGAGTACGCCGTGCGTGCGGTGCTCGCAGGATCGGCGGGCGCCCTCGATCCGACGCTCACCTCCCGGCTCTCCGCGGAGCTCACCGAGATCGAGCGCGCCGCGTTCGGAGGCGCCGACGAGACGGCACGCCCCGTTCGCGCGGCGGCCGCGCTGCGCTGGCGCCTCGGCGCCGCCGTGATCACCGCGCCCGAGCGCGGGCCGGTGGACGCGGACGCGGTCGCGCAGCTCCTCGCCGACGCCGACGCCGTGCTCGGCGCGCTGAAGGACTCCACGCAGGACGCGCCGCCGGAGCTCGCCGACGCGGTCGCCGGGATCCGCAAGAGCCTCGTCGCGGACGCGATCTCGCTGCAGAACGCAGTCACGCGGCTCGGCGCGCCCGACTTGCTGGTACCGACGCCGGCGGTGCCGAAGCCGGTCGAGGCACGGGTGCTCTCGGTCGTCTCGGGAGACTTGGCCGAGGAGCACGACCACCACCGGAGTGGCACCGGGATGTGGGTCCTGCTCGCGCTCGCGCTCGTCGCCGGGGCTTCGTACCACGCGTACGCGTGGTATTCGCGCCCGCGAGCGTCGCCGCCGGCGGAAGGCATGCCCGCGGGCACCACCGCCACGCCGGATCGGGGTGGGCGCACACTCGTCGTCACGCGCGACGGCAAGCCGTTGCCGGGCGAAGAGCTGGAGAAGTTTCGTGCAGCGCAGAGGGCAAAGGGGAAGCGCGTGAGGGAATTCGCGCGCGGCATCTACGCGGTCGAGCCCGAGGAAAGTCCCGGGGAGAGGTCATCGCCATGAACGCAAGGTCCTCGCGCGGCTTCACGCTCATCGAGCTCATGATCTCGGTGGCGATCGTCGGCATCCTCAGCTCGGTCGCGATCCCGGAGTTCCAGAACGCGACCCTGCGCTCCCGGAAGTCGGAGCGCGACATGATCGTCGACGCCGTGAACCGGAGCATGCAGAGCCTGCTCGTCAAGCAGGGCAAGTTCTCGCCGGCGACGCAACCGCCGGGCACCCCCTTCGTCGGTGCCTGGAACCCGCCACTCCCGCTCTCGACGCAGAAGCGAACGTTCGATCCGACGATGACGAGCTGGAACGTCCTCGACCTGCAGATCGACGGACAGCTCTACCACAGCTACCAGTTCATCACGGACGAGACGGCGTCGCCGGCGACGATGGACATCATGGCGAGGGGCGATCTCGACGGCGACGGGGTCGCCCAGCAACGGACGAGCTCATACAAGCTCGTGACGGGCGTCTTGCTCGAGCGCCAGCCCGACACGTACGACCCGCCGAACGACGTCGCCTTCTGATCGGGCTGCGGCCCCCGAGCCGCCTCCTCGCACGTTCCGGTTGCGCCGCAGGCGGGTCACCGGCATCGTCTCACGCCATGAGCGAGGCCCCGCCCGCCGAGCGCGTCCGTGACCTCCTGGAGCGCATCCGCGCCGCCGACCACGCGTACTACGTGGAAGACCGGCCGGTCCTCTCCGACGCCGAGTACGATCGCCTCGTCCGCGAGCTCGCCGAGCTCGAGACCGCGCACCCCGAGCTCGCCTCGCCCGACTCGCCCACGCGGCGCGTGTCCGGCGCGCCCTCGGAGCGGTTCGCGCGGGTCGTCCACCGCGAGCCGATGCTCTCGCTCGGCAACGTACAGACCGACGACGAGCTCGACGAGTTCGACGCGCGCGTGCGCCGGCTGCTCGGCCTCCCGGCCGGCGCCGCCGTCTGCTACGTCGCCGAGCCCAAGCTCGATGGGCTCGCGGTGGAGCTCGTGTACGAGGACGGCGTCTTCGTCCAGGGCTCCACGCGCGGCGACGGGGTGAACGGCGAGGACGTCACGGCGAACCTGCGCACGGTGGGGCGCACCGGCGCGAACCGGGGGATCCCGCCGCGCCTCTCGCCTCCCTTCCCGGCGCGCATCGAGGTCCGCGGCGAGGTGCTCCTCTTCAAGGAGCACTTCGAGGCGATGAACCGCCAGATCCTGCGCGCGGGCGACGAGCCGTTCGCGAACCCGCGCAACGCGGCGGCGGGCTCCCTCCGTCAGCTCGATCCGCGGATCACCGCGAGCCGCCCGCTCTCGTTCGTCGCCTACGAGGCGCTCGTGCCCGGGCCGGATCACGCCCGACCCGCGCAGCCGGGCGGCTCCGCCGCCCGGCGGGCGGAGGCGAAGCCGGAGCACTCGATCACCCGGTGGCGCACGCACTCGGAGAAGCTCGCCGAGCTCGCGCGGCTCGGCTTCGAGACGAACCCGAACAACCGGATGTGCGACGGCATCGCCGCCGTGAAGGCCTACCGCGACGAGATGGCAGAAGGGCGCTTCGCGCTGCCGTACGACACGGACGGCATCGTCGTGAAGGTGGACGACCTCGACTGGCGCCGCCGCCTCGGCGCGGCGTCCAAGTTCCCGCGCTGGGCCGTGGCCTTCAAGTACCCGCCGCAGGAGGAGGCGACTCGCGTCCGCGACATCAAGCCGTCGGTCGGCCGCACCGGCGTCCTCACGCCGGTCGTCGAGGTGGAGCCCGTCCAGCTCTCCGGCGCGAAGGTCACGTTCGCCACCTTGCACAACGAGGACGAGATGCGGCGCAAGGACGTGCGCATCGGCGACTGGGTCCTCATCCGCCGCGCGGGCGAGGTGATCCCGGAGGTGGTGAAGAGCCTGCCCGAGCGGCGCACCGGCGACGAGCGCGAGTTCAAGTTCCCCTCCACGTGCCCCGTGTGCGGTGCGCACGTGGTGCGCGAGGAGGGCGAGAAGGTGTGGCGCTGCACGGGCTCCGCATGTCCGGCGCAGCTCGTGGGGAAGCTCCGCCACTTCGCCTCGCGCCGCGCGATGGACGTCGACGGGCTCGGCGAGAAGCTCTGCGCCCAGCTCGTCGAGCATGGGCTCGTGAGGCAGTTCGCCGACCTCTATGCCATCCCGAAGGAGACCTGGGCGGAGCTGGAGCGGATGGGCGACAAGAGCGCCGACAACCTCGTCGCCGCCCTCCAGCGCTCCAAGGCGACGACCCTCCGGCGGCTCCTGCACGCGCTCGGGATCCCGCAGGTGGGCGAGGCGACGGCCGCGGCCCTCGCGCGACACTTCGAAGACGTGCGTCGCTTCATGGCCGCGAGCGAGGAGGAGCTGGTCGCGATCCGCGACATCGGGCCGGAGAGCGCGCGGGAGATCCGCGCCTGGACCTCCGAGCCACAGAACGCGGCCGCGGTGGAGCGCCTCCTCGCGGCCGGCGTGGAGCCGGCGCCCGAGGAGGTGTCGGCGCGGGGCTGGCTCGCGGGCAAGACGGTGGTCCTCACAGGAGGGCTCGCCCGCCTCTCGCGCGACGAGGCGAAGGCCGAGATCGAGCGGCGCGGCGGCAAGGTGTCCGGCTCGGTATCCCGGAAGACCGACCTCGTGGTCGCGGGCGAGGACGCGGGGTCCAAGCTGAAGAAGGCGCGCGAGCTCGGTGTGCGCGTCGTGGACGAGGAAGGCCTCGAGCGTCTCCTCGCCGGGGGCGAGCCCACATGAAGGGACGAGCACGCGTCGTCGTGAACGGCAGGGTGCAGGGAGTCGGCTATCGCCAGCACGCGGCCGCCGAGGCGCAGCGGCTCGGTGTGACGGGCTGGGTCCGCAACCTTCCCGACGGCCGCGTGGAGGCGCTGGCCGAGGGAGACAAGGAGGCGGTCGACGCCCTCCTCGCGTGGTGCAGGCGCGGGCCCCGGCTCGCCCGCGTGGACGAGCTGAAGGTCTCGTGGGAGCCACACCGAGGCGAGTTCGTCGACTTCCAGATCGCGCGGTGACGTGGGCAGCCGGGCGGCAACGGCGCGCGCCCGCCTGTGCGCCATCAGTGACCCGGAAGGATCGGCGGGTCGCCTTGCCACGCCTCCGGAGCGCGTGCTAAAAACCCCGCTCTTTTCCGGAGCTTGCCCGCTTGTTCCTGACTCTCGACGAGCTGATCCTCGGTGCCGAGAAGCCGTCGCGTTACGTGGGCGGCGAGTTCGGCGCCGTGCAGAAGGACCTCCGCAGCGCGCGCCTCCGCTTCGCGCTCGCGTTCCCGGACACCTACGAGGTCGGCATGTCGAACCTCGGGTTCCGGCTCCTGTACCACACGCTGAACGACCGGCCCGAGATCGCCTGCGAGCGCGTCTTCCTGCCCTGGCCCGACCTCGCCGACGGGCTCCGCAGGAACGGCCACTCGCTCTTCACGCTCGAGTCGCGCGCGCCCGTTCGCGACTTCGACGTGCTCGGGATCACCCTCCAGTTCGAGCTCTGCTACACGAGCTGCCTCGCGCTGCTCGACCTCGCGGGCATCCCGCTCGCGACGCGCGACCGCGGCCCCGAGCACCCGGTCGTGCTCGGCGGCGGCCCCTGCGCCTACAACCCCGAGCCGGTGGCCGACTTCTTCGACGCCTTCGTCGTGGGCGAGGGCGAGGAGGTCGTGCACGAGGTGGCCGACGTGGTCGCCGGCTGGAAGGCCGCGCGCGGCTCGCGCGACGAGCTCCACCGCGCGCTCGCGAAGGTCCCCGGCGTCTACGTGCCGTCGCTGTTCCGGCCGGTCTACGATCCGGAGACGAAGGTGCTCGTCGCGATCGAGCCGCTCGTCCCCGGCTA